>Ga0268263_1000774_pt1 | contig 38047 bp, 35 predicted proteins | sample Biomet5_FD_190358 | JGI IMG/M metagenome (GOLD analysis project Ga0268263, IMG submission 190358) | Microbial communities from bioreactor (seeded with sewage sludge) at LBNL, California, USA - Biofuel metagenome 5 (SPAdes) (version 4) | ecosystem: Engineered > Bioreactor > Anaerobic >... | reverse complement strand
ATGGTGGAGATGCGAGAGCGAGAAGCCAACAGGATTAACCGCATGGTGAAAACAGCCGGATTCCAAGTGCTGAAAACGCTGGATGACTTTGAGTGGAAATCTGATCTTGAGCTTCCTGTTGGTCTGACGCGGGAGTACATGGAAGATTTACAGTTCCTTGCGCCAAAAGAAAACCTCGTTTTTACGATATGACGACGAAGCCGGAGTACGAAGCAAACATCGTTGCGGCAGAGATTCTTCTGGATAACGATGAAATGTTGGATTACATATACACCTACCGCTTCTCTGCCGAAGAGATAGCAAGACAGATGCACACAGACATTAACCTGGTTGCTTTGAAAATTGCTCACCTTGCAGAAATGGGATACGACCTCAGACCAATTGAACATCGCAGTGATTTTCTGAAATAAAGGAGTTCCGATGAACAGAAGAGAGATAATGACAGACTTTTTGAAAAAAGCTGTTCTTCCCATAGTGATCGCGCTGCTGCTGTTCTCCATTTTCAGCCGGATATTTACTGAGAACGGCGCAAGAGACTACTTCCTGATTTGGCTGGCTTGCGGTGTTCCGTTTGGCATCGGAAAGATGTTTACACTGATCCCGATAGGGTTTGACATTGCCGGAACAGTCGGAATCGTAGCGTTGAACGTCGTTCTCGGCGGGCTGATCGGCGGCGTGATTCTGATTTGGAGACTGGCTGTTGCCGTTTGGTATATTCCGTTGTCCATTTACCGGTTTGCCACGGCATAATTGGTGGAGGATTACTTATGTTTTTATGCTTTCCCTTTGATGAAGAGTTTCATTTTGACAGCGACCACATAGACAGGATGAGCGGCATTGAAGACCTTGGTTTTCGCGTGAACGATTATAACTATCTTCGCAGTCTCGGCTTCTCCACGGTGGGGCAGCTTCTTGAGAAGGACGGCTGGTATTATTTCAATCTTCCCCGACACAGTCTGAGAAAATTTGAACGCTTCATCAGGAGACTTGATACGCTCGGATTCAGAGTCAAAGATGCAAGCGCAGAGCAGTATCCGGACTTAGAGCAATACTTTGAAATGTTTCGGCAAGCCGAGGCAATAGAATCTGCTGCCGAGATGGAACGGCTGAGGCGCGAAGACAGAGCAGACCGGAGACGGCAAAGGAAACTGGCTGCGCTGGCGCAGACGAATACCTGATCTATGAGAGGACGATTCAGTCATGTCAAAATATGAACCGCTGTGGAGGTTCTTGCAGAGCGACGGAAGTGAGCTCCTGCAACTGTCATTTGAACGCATTGAGGAAGTGATCGGCTTTGAGATCGACCATTCCTTCCTGACATACAAAAAAGAAGCTGCAAACTACGGATATTCGGTGGACGGCATCTCGATGGAAAACCGTACCGTAGACTTCCGCAGAATTGCAGCTTGACGGAGGATGCGCTATGCCGCTTGAGATAGTCCGCAATGACATCACAAAAATGAAGGTAGACGCAATTGTTAACGCTGCCAACCAATCGCTTCTCGGCGGAGGCGGCGTTGACGGAAGCATTCACCGCGCCGCCGGTCCCGAGCTGCTGGCAGAATGCCGGACGCTGGGCGGCTGCGAGACAGGAAGCGCAAAGATCACGAAGGCCTATCAGCTGCCCTGCAGGTATGTGATCCACGCGGTGGGTCCGCGCTGGCAGGACGGCGGACACGGCGAGAAAGATAAACTGACTTCCTGCTACAAGACTTCGCTTTCCTTGGCAAAGGAAAACGGATGCGAGTCCGTTGCCTTCCCCCTTATTTCTTCTGACATTTACGGATACCCGAAGGATCAGGCGTTGAAGGTTGCCATTGATACAATCAGCGACTTCCTCTTTGAAAACGACATGACGGTCTATATCGTCATCTTTGACCGGAAAGCTTATCAGATCGGCGAGAAGCTGTTTTCCGATATTGAGGAATACATCGATGACAATTACGCCCAGGAACATGCCGACTATAGAAGCGAGGAGCGGCACAGGCTGAATCTCATCGAAGAGGACGCTGCTCTCGATGTTGAAAACCGGCTCGAAACGATGCCGATGATGGCATCGAAAGCCTCCGTGCCGGGTTCAAGTCTGGATGAAGCCATGAAGCGGATTGATGAAAGCTTTTCTCAGATGCTTCTTCGGAAGATCGACGAAGAAAAACTGACCGACGCCGAATGCTATAAAAAGGCCAATATCGACCGAAAGCTTTTCTCGAAGATCAGGGGCGATGTTCACTACAAGCCGAGCAAGGCGACGGCGCTTGCCTTCGCCATCGCGCTTGAGCTGCCGCTGGGTGAAACAAAAGACATGCTGATGAAGGCCGGATATGCGCTCTCTCACAGCAGCAAGTTCGACATCATCATTGAGTTTTTTATTCAAAGCGGAAACTACAATGTCTTTGAGATCAACGAGGCGCTGTTTGCTTTTGACCAGAGCTTGTTGGGAGCGTAAGAGCCATGACAAACTATCTAACCGGAATACGGCTGAGAGAGGTGCCACCCGAATCGTCATACCTATCTTCTTTACCTGTGGTACGGTTTCTGAATTCCATAGAGCAGCTTAATTTTACGAAACCGGTCACGTTTCTTGTCGGTGAGAACGGTACGGGTAAATCTACTATTCTTGAAGCAATTGCTGTCGCAATGGGCTTTAATGCCGAAGGCGGCTCACGAGATTTTTCTTTTTCCACAAAGCAGTCTCATTCGGAGTTGTACCAATTCATTACAACGATTAAGACAGTCGCACCAAAAGATGGTTTTTTCCTCAGAGCCGAGAGCTTTTACAATACTGCAAGTTATCTTGATGAAAACAGTACAATGCTGCGATATGGGTTAAGCCCCATAGGTACATTTTGTGACCTATGGGGCTTAATGCCGTGTATGGGGAAACAAAGGATGTGGCATAGAAATGATTCTGTGCCACATCCTTTGTTTTGGGGCAATGACGCTATGCCTGCATCGAAAACGCTTCCAGCAGTGTATTGAACATTCTGGCCGCAATTTTTAGTTGGGCAGGCGTCAGATGCCTCAAGCGATCAACCAGTACCTGCGTTTCGTCAGAGCTATCGGTGGTATCCGCAAAGAGCGCGTCTGCGGAAATAGACAGCACATCACAAATGCGTTTTACCGTTGATACGGAGATACCGGCCACCCCACGTTCCACGGCGGACAGGTTCTTAGGCCCCATTTGGATCATTTCGGCAAAACTCTCCTGCGTCATGCCGGCCGCCTCTCTTGCCGCCTTGATCCGGCGGCCAATTACAATATTGATTTCTTTTTTCTCCTGCATAACACACCATCTCCTACCGTTAGTTTATGTAATGATCTCATTGACATAAACACGATATTAGAGTTATATTAGTAACTATAATAACGTTACTAATCCTGATGCGGGAAATGGAGGCGGTTCAGCGCACGCGAGAAAATTCTGCGCGCATTGATCCATGTGCGGCAGGAATCTGTTTTCATTTTTACCCAAGCGGGAAGAAATGGCGCTGCGTATCCTCTACAATGGACGAATACTTGTCCAGAAGGAGGATTCAACAATGGATGGCAAAACTTACGGCTATGTGCGCGTATCATCCAAGGATCAAAACGAAGACCGGCAGCTGATCGCGATGCGGGAGGCCGGGGTGATCGAAACGCAGATCATCAGGGATCAGATGTCCGGAAAAGATTTCAACCGTCCGGGATACCGGCGGCTGCTCAGAAAGCTCAAGCCGGGCGACACGCTTATCATCAAGAGCATCGACCGGCTTGGCAGGAATTATGACGAGATACTGGAGCAGTGGCGATATCTGACCAAGGACAAACGGGTGGCCATCGCGGTGCTGGATATGCCGCTGCTGGACACAAGGCAGGGCAGAGACCTCACCGGGGTGCTCATCGCCGATATTGTACTGCAGCTTCTGAGCTATGTGGCCCAGACGGAGCGGGAGAACATCCGCCAGCGTCAGGCGGAGGGGATCGCGGCGGCGCAGGCGCGGGGCGTCCACTTCGGCAGGATCGCAAAGAAAAAGCCGCCGGAATATGAGGCGATCCGGGCGGACTATCTGGCGGGAAACAAGAGCGCGCGGGAGTGCGGCCGCCTGCTTCATGTGAGCCATTCGACTTTTTTGGTGTGGATGAAAAGCGACTAAACGGCACAAAGATGTGAAAAATAGCACACCTTTTCTTCCAAATACTATTGCATCTTGTGCAAGGTGGTGGTATAGTCAATTTGTAATATCTGGATGCTTTCGCAGCAAGGATTGCCCGCTTCATGCGGTTTGCTGCGAAAAAGCTGTGTCACTGCGTATCCATGTGCTGGTAATCAAGGTGTACTTTGGTAACCGGAAATAGAAAAAGGGCAACGCTGATCGAAAGACAGTGACGCAAAGTTAAAGGGGCTTCTTTGCAGAAAACATGCAAATGCCAGCCAGCTGCAACGAAATATTGAAATACGCGGAATCGTATTTCGCTTACAGCCCGTCATTGCAGATGAGCAATGTCGGGCTGTGTTTTTTTACCTGTATTGATAGGAGTGAGATGGACATGGATCGACAGGAGCTGGTCGAGGAGTTGTGCGCCCGGTGCGAAATTGAAGGCGATATCTGCGAAAAGTTTTTAACTGCCTTTGAGGATGTTCTGGCGGAAACTGCGGTCAACCGGGAAAACCTGTGGCTGCGCCGGGAGCTGGGCGGCTTTTATGTACAGGAGATCGGGAATCCCTACGGCGAGAACACGCCCCGGTCGATCCCCAAAACAAAATATCAGCTTCGATTCAACGTTTCAAGGGAGCTGAAAAAGCTGCTTGTCCAAAGCGATGAGGAATATTACGAGATGCTGGAACAGCTGGGCAGACACAAGCAGGCGGAGCTGCTCCGACAGGGGAATGAACAAGCAAAACTTACATAATAAACATGGTAGGTCCGATTCGCGGGATGAAAGGATGATGCGACGGCGTGAGGCTCGAGGAAAATGCATCCCCCAAAAATCACTAAAAAAGGAGAAAAAACAATGAAGAAAAGAGTATTAAGCATCCTTCTTACGGTCTGCATGCTTCTCACGCTGATGCCGACCATGGCATTGGCGACGGGAGATACGACAAACGAGGCCAAAATAGGCGAAACCAACTACGCCACCCTCGTCGAGGCTGTTGCCGCGGCAACAACTGGGCAGACCGTTACGCTGCTGCGTGACGCCAGCGGCTCCGGCATCGGCACTTTTGCAACTCCCGGAGACACCTTGATCGGCGTCAAAGACTTTACCATTGACTTTGGCGGACATACCTACACCTGCACCGGCCCGGCGGTGGGTTCCTCCGGAACACAGTCTCAGGCGTTCCATCTGGAGAAGGGTGCAAATGTTTCATTGAAAAACGGTACCATTAACACCGCTGCCAATTCCGGCGTCAAGATGCTGGTTCAAAACTACTGCAACCTGACGCTGGACAACATGACTCTTGACGGCACGAATCTGGATGCTGGTAATGTTGGATACTACACCCTGTCCAACAACTGCGGCAACATAAGTGTCAAGGATACCAAAATCGTTGCCCATGCAACTGTTGCAGAACCAGCTGAAGGCACGCTGGGCAGTGCCTTTGCGTTTGATGTGGACTATAAGACTGCCTATCCGAGCGGCGCCCACGTTACGGTGTCTGGAAACAGTGAGATCGTGGGTGCAATCGAAGTGAGCTCCAATGCAGCTTCGAGCCTCATTATCGAGGGTGGCGCATTTACCGATCTTTCCAACGCGATCCAGTATGCACAGTCCGGCGCGACCATCAAGCTTGCGGCGGACGTGACGGTCGGTACCATGATTATGCTCGGCAAAACCATCACGCTTGACCTGAACGGGCACAAGATCAGCACAACCGGTAACGATTTCATTCAGGTTATCGACGGCGCGACATTGACCGTCGACGGAACAACAGCTAATTCCGAATTGTATGGCCGCATCAATGTCGGCATAGCGACCAACAATAACGGTAATGTCGTACTCAGCGGCGGCACATACAGCTGCAAGGATGAGCAGACGGTGCTGCACATTAACGGCACCTGCCTTGACTCAGATGTGACCATTAAAAACGCAACGATCACAAGTCCCACGGACAATGGCATTCAGCTTAACGGTGCCGGGACGTTTCTCATTGAAAATAGCACCATCACCGGCGCGACTGCTGTTTATGTGAAATCCGGCGTCCTGACCATTAAGAACTGCAATCTGACCGGTACAATGAGTCCCGCCAACTACACCTACAACGGCAACGGCGCTAATGCTACCGGAGACGCGATTGTTGTTGATTCCTGCAACTATCCCGGCGGAGCTCCTGTCGTAAATATTGAGAGCGGCTCCTTCAGCGGGACGAAGGCCGCCGTCGGCGAGTATCTGTCTAATAGCGGAACTGTAGCCACCATCTCCATTTCCGGCGGCACGTTCTCTGCTGACCCCGCCGCATATCTCGCGCAGGGCTGCTCCGCAGCGGCGGCTGAGAGGACCTGGACCGTCACCGGCCCCGCCACCAGCATCACAGCGAACGACGTTACAACCAACTACGCCACCCTCGTCGAGGCTGTTGCCGCGGCAACAGCTGGGCAGACCGTTACGCTGCTGCGTGACGCCAGCGGCTCCGGCATCGGCACTTTTGCAACTCCCGGAGACTCCTTGATCGGCGTCAAGGACTTTACCATCGACTTTGGCGGACATACCTACACCTGCACCGGCCCGGCGGTGGGTTCCTCCGGAACACAGTCTCAGGCGTTCCATCTGGAGAAGGGTGCAAATGTTACATTGAAAAACGGTACCATTAACACCGCTGCCAATTCCGGCGTCAAGATGCTGGTTCAGAACTATTGCAACCTGACGCTGGACAACATGACTCTTGACGGCACGAATCTGGATGCTGGTAATGTTGGATACTACACCCTGTCCAACAACTGCGGCAACATAAGTGTCCAGGATACCAAAATCGTTGCCCATGCAACTGTTGCAGAACCAACTGTAGGCACGCTGGGCAAAGCCTTTGCGTTTGATGTGGACTATAAGACTGCCTATCCGAGCGGCGCCCACGTTACGGTGTCTGGAAACAGTGAGATCGTGGGTGCAATCGAAGTGAGCTCCAATGAAGCTTCGAGCCTCGTTATCAAGGGTGGCGCATTTACCGATCTTTCCAACGCGATCCAGTATGCACAGTCCGACGCGACCATCAAGCTCGCGGCGGACGTGACTCTGACGGACACCCTTACCATCAACACGGACAAGGTCATCAACCTTGATCTGAACGGCCATACGATTTCCAGAGCGAATCGCGTGATTATGGTTGAAAAGGGCACCTTAAATGTGATTGGTACGGGCACCATCCAGGAAACTGACAACGACGGGTACGGTGCGATCAACATTAAGGGCTCCCAAACCGCTACGGACACCAATTGGACAACGGTGACAGTTGGCGAAAATGTCATCCTCCGTGCGTGGGCGGGCATCATGATTACTCCGTACGCCTCGAGCGGAAATCCGCACGCATACGGCGTGACGGTCAATTTTAACGGTACTATCATCACTCCCGCGCAGGATACTCACACGGCGGAAGGGAGTGGAATGTATATCAATGGCCAAATTCAGGATACAACCAACTGCCCCGTGATTAACATTGGCTCCACCGGAGTGGTCAACGCTCGTCTGGGCGGCGGCATATACGCCGCCGGTTATGCCGACTGGACGATTGCGGACGGCGCATCCATCACCGGCCCCTCCGGTATCGAGATCAAGGCCGGCACTATGGCCATCAACGGCGGCACTATTACCGCGACCGCCGAAGCCACAGGGCATACCGCTAACAACAACGGAACCTCCACCACTGGCTACGCGCTGACGGCAGTGAATAACCCCGCCTACGCCGGGTACCCGCTTGTCACCATCAACGGCGGCACCTTCATGGGTCCTGTGGCTATCGTGGACGACGACAGCGACTCCACAAACAACAACGCCAACATCACCATCACCTCCGGCACGTTCAGCGATCTGTCGGGGCTGGCTTACACGCCCAGCGGACGGAGCTATACACTGATCGCGAATTACACCTTGGCCGCTGGCAAGACGGCCAGCGTCCCCGCGGGCGTGACCCTCGTCATTCCCTCCGGCGTGACCCTCACCAACTACGGTACCATCGTGAACGCCGGTATCATCACGAATAACGGCACGTTCAACAACTACGGCACGCTTCAGGGCTCCGCAGTCGGTTCCGGCGAGGGCGCCGCCACCGGCGACGTTGATGAGGTCAAGGACGAGGTCGCGGCAGCTAAAGATGCTGATGTAACCTCCGATGAAGGCAAGACCGCAGTCAAGAACGCCGTCGCGGCGGTTGCCGAGGTTCCCAACGAGGCGCTGAACGACGCCGCCACACTGGATAATCTTGCGGCGCTGGAAGAAAAGCTAAAGACAGCGAACGCCAGTATCACCTCCAGCGCGGCTCTGGCCACCGAAGACGGGAGCGTTCCTGATGCGACGATCACCGGCGTTACCGTCCAGAACGCGGCGCTGTCCGTCGACCCCAACGTGACCCAGAACACCGAAGCAAAGGTCACGATCTCCAGTGCGGATAAGCCGGCAAACGTCGAGACCGCTGCCGCTGCTGCGGTCGGACAGGCCATCGCAGGCACCGCAAAGATCATCCCCATCGCGATCGACCTGACCATCGGCGCTGAGACAAACCAGCAGCCCAAGGTTCCTCTGGTCATCAAGCTCAAGGTGAACATGACCGAGGAAACCGCCAAGAAGGTCGTTATCGTACACTACAAGGATGACGCAAACACCCAAACCGAGATCATCCTCCCGTCCGTTGTGGTAGAAGACAGCAATGTCTTCCTCCAGTTCTCCACCACCTCTCTCAGCACCTTCGTCGTGGTGGAAACGCCGGTCACCGTGAATCCTTACAAGTATGAGTTCACTCTGACGCCAGTGCAGAGCAACGTAAACGCCGGGGGAAAAGTCGACTACACCGTCAGCGTCAAGAGAACCGCCGGTACAGCGGTCAACGCCAGCCAGTTCCAGCTGGTGCTTGACTACAACGCTGCGCAGCTCAGCAACCCAAGCTTTGCGGCCTACGGCAGCAACGGCGTGACGGGCGGCGTCTATAATACCGGCAAAGCGCAGGTTGCTCAAACAAGCGCAATGACCATCGGTACCGATAACGTTACCCTCGGCACACTTTCCTTCACCGTGGCCGCCAATGTGGCCGATATGACAACTCTGACGCTTACGCCCGATACAAACCAGACCTATGTTTCCAACGCAGGCTATGGTAAGACCGCATCTGTAGACGTCACCGTGGGCGACGCCAGCGCCCGCCTTGTCACCCTGACCTTCAAGGGCGATGGAAACACGGTTCTCTATCAGAAATACGGAGTGAACGGTCTGTACAACAACGCTGCTTGCACTGGAGAAACTGTCATCGCTCCCGTGCCCACCGCAACCACAGGTTACGAGCTGCTGGACGACACATGGACAACTGCCGGCGGAGCTGACTACAGTGCTTCGACTGCCTACACCACCTCCATGGTATTCCTCCGCAGCCAGGGCATGAAGCGCGCCGTCACCGTCCCCGCGAATGTGACGGTTGCCAGCGGCCTCAAGACAGATACCGATAGCAGCAAATACGTCGTGGAAGGCCAGACTGCTGATGTGGTCTTCTCCGTGACCCCGACCACCGGCCTTGCGGTCAAGTCCGTCTCCTACACGGTCACGGGCGGAACCGCCCAGACCCTGACCGCATCCGGCGGCAACTACACCATCCCGGCCGCCGCCTTCACTGGTGCGATCGCCATCACCGTCGAATACAATGTGAGCATCACAGATGTGCGGGTGTTTACCACAACGGTGGGTGATCAGGCTGCCTTTGTCAAGTTCTCAATGTATAGCGGCGACGACACTCTGGTGCTGTTCAATGTCACTGCACCGGACGGTCAGAAGCTCCAAATCAAGAATGATGGCCCCACTATCTATAAGATGACCAACAGTCCCTATGGCGGAACCCAGCAGTTTGCAGTCCTGCTGCCAAGCGCGAGCGCGGCAACGGTTGATGCCGCCGGCATGACGGCTTATCTGGCAGCGAACACTGCGTTTGTCAGCGGCGCCCAGACGGAGATCAGCTACAATTACAACACCAACGGCTTCGCCGGCCCCAATGGCGAAGATGCGAACGCGGCCTACGACTTCAGTTCGATGGCGGCGGGTACCGGCTGGCACTGGACTCCCACCGACAACCTGCTGCTGATCGCCGACGTGCTCAACTACACAGCAGGCACCTACACCCTCGGTACAGGAAACGCCAACGGCAAGGTGGATGCGGACGACATCAGCGTGTTCCTGTACACCTACGCGCGCTTCCCGCGCCCCGTGAGCGGCTAAAGGCTCAGCAGCATAAAACCCGACTGACCCTGCCTCGCAGGGAGGGGCGAGCGCGGCTTTCCGCGCTCGCCCCAGACCAATATTTTGAAGCGGTAGGATAAAAACATGAGAAAAACGCTGACAATGCTGCTCGTGACACTGATGGCAGTTTTCACTCTCTTGCCCGTAACGGCCCTTGCGGCAAACGAGAGCTTTGCGCTTTATTATACCTTCGACAAGGCCAGCTACGAGGTGGGCGACACCGTCACGGTGCAGGTGAAGCTTGACCGCACCGACAGCACGGAGGCTTATGATCTGTTTGCCTTCGAGGATCAAATCGTTTTCGATAAGCTGTACCTTGACTACACCGGCTGCGGCAGCTACGCCGCTGATTTCCGCGTTTCCGACGAGTCCGTGTATTTTAACGGCAAATACGACATGCTGCGCATCAACTATAACAGTCTGGGGGCGAAGGTGCAGCGCCCGGCAAGTCTGGTGCTGGCGGAGCTTCGCTTCACCGCCATCAACGCGGTGAAGGCGGAGGAGCTGCTCCACGTTGACCCCAAGGTGTACGCCCAGCCCGTCACCGCCTCCACGCTGGACGCGAAAAGCGGCGCGTATACCATTATTTCCAAGGAGCCGATGTACACCGTCGGCTTTGCGGGCGGCGAGGGAGCCACCGGCGACCCGCCCGCCGATTTCCAGCTGAAGGAAGCGCCCAAGGGCTATCAGTTTACCTTGCCCCAAAACTCCTTCGCCGTGGAAAACGGAAAATTCCTTGGCTGGCATGACGGCAAGACCCTTTATCAGCCCGGCGATACCTACACCATGGGCGCGGCAAACGTGAGCTTCACCGCCCGCTGGCAGCTTTTGCACAGCGTTTCCTATACCGGCGGTGAGGGCGCAACGGGCAATGCGCCCGAGACGACAAGGTTTTATGCCGGAGACAAAATCGTGCTCCCCACCCGGGGAACCCTTGTCCGCAGCGGATATACCTTTGCCGGGTGGAGCTGGAACGGCAAAGACTATCAGCCCGGCGATACCGTGACCATGCCGGACAGAAATGTCACCTTCTCTGCGCTGTGGAAGTCCGTAGAGACTGGGGAGGTGGTGGGCGGCACCACCGCCGAGCTCCCCGCCGTGACCTTCACCGATGTGAGCAAGGACGCGTTCTACTATGACGCGGTGCTCTGGGCGGTGGAGAAGGGCGTCACCTCCGGCACCTCCGACACAACGTTCAGTCCGGAGCAGACCTGCACCCGCGCCCAGACCGTCACCTTCCTGTGGCGGGCGATGGGCGAGCCGGAGCCGAAAACCACGAATAATCCCTTCACGGATGTGGCGGCGGACGCCTATTATTACAAGGCGGTGCTGTGGGCGGTGGAGAAGGGCGTCACAAACGGCACCTCCGACACAACGTTTAGCCCGAACGCAACCGTCACCCGCGGTCAGGCGGTCACCTTCCAGTGGCGCGCTGCCGGCGGCACAAAGAGCGGCGCTGCCAATCCCTTTACGGATGTGGCGGATGGCGCGTACTATTACAACGCAGTGCTCTGGGCCGTGGAGCATCAGGTCACACAGGGGACGTCCGCAAGCACTTTTTCGCCCGACAGCGGCTGTACCCGTGGGCAAATCGTCACGTTCCTTCACCGATACCTTGCAAAATAAGCGATCGCCCGTCTTGCCCGCGGGAGAGATAGAGAACACAACAAAGGAGGGCTGCGTATGAAACAGCGCGTACTGACAGTGCTGCTGTGTATGATGATTTTGATTTCCGCGACCACGATTTCCGCCTTGGGTGCGCCCGGCGAGCCGGAGACACCCCTTGCCGTTACATTTGAAAATCCGGTCTGGACGGGTCAGACGGTGACGCTGGCCGTGAAGCTGAGCAACAGCTCGGCTGCCGCCGTGAACGTGTCGCTGATCGACCTGAACCTGGCCGTGACCGGCAGCTATGTGAGCTTTACGGCCAGCGGCGGCAGCGGCGTGCTGGCGGAGGCTTCCGGGAGCGCGCTGCGGCTGTACCGGGAGGCTCTGGGCACAACGCTTGCCGTTCCGGCAAAAGCCGGTGAGACCGACGGCGCGGTGGTGCTGGGGAAGATTAGAATAACCGCCGACGCAAACGGCAAGGCAGGGCTTGCACAGCCAACGGCAGAGGCGAATAACGGCGTCATGTCCCCCGGCTATCAGTACAGCCTGCTGGGCAGCGTGACAGCCGCCGAGTATAGCCTGTCCGGCGGCGTGACCGTCAGCGGCCTCGTCAAGGGCTACAACAGCAGCCATGCGCCGGTGGCGAAGCTCTATCTATCTTCCGACACCGAACACGCCACGGTCAAATATACCGCGACCATCGGCACGGCTGCCGCCGCCGATGAGCAGTATACATGGACGGTGAGCTTTGCGAACGTGGCCCCCGGCACCTATGATCTGGTGGTCACCAAGGCCGCGCATTTGACGTATACGGTCACAGGCGTGGTGGTGGGGAGCGCGGCCCTTGATCTGACCGCCGACACCGCAAAGGCATACAGCACCATGAGTATGCTGTGCGGATCACTCAATCCTACCATTGACAGCACCATTGATATGCTTGATTTAAATATTGTCTGGAATGGGGCAAACTACGGCAAGCAACCTTCTTCGGCTGGTGATCTGTACACAGACTTAGACGGCAACAACATCATCGACATGCTGGACCTGAATATTGTTTGGAATGCGGCAAACTATGGAAAGTCCACCGAAAACTGTACTTTTTCCTACAGAACCCCGTAAAGGCGGAAAATCCGTCCATCATAAACTGGCGGCAACTCCGCCCTACATAATACGGAGGAACACTTTATGAAAAAAAGGCTATTATCCCTCACACTGATTTTCTGCATGCTACTTACTTTTCTTCCGATGACATCTCTTGCTGCCATCGACACTGATTACGGTGTAAAAATCGTGATTAAAGTCGACGAATCGTATGAATACAACGGTCAAAACACACTTTTAGTAGAATTCCAGATTAAAACAGGAGAGAAAAAAATTGCAACAGCGCAGGGTGTTAATCTGGCGCTGGATTTAAGTGTTTTTGATGTAATCTACTCTACTGACAGCTTTCAAAGCTATGCGGATTACTCAAACTCATTGCCTGTCACACCGGTTGACCTTGCAAATTACACAGTAATAAACAAGATGGATTCCTGGACAACCAATCTATATGCAGGGAAAACCAGCAACACAGCGTTCATTCGTATGCAGGTCTCCCGCGGCACAGATGCACTCTGGACTGGCTTGCAGCTTGCTGATTACACTACGGTGGAATCCTTCCGAATTGGTCTAAGCGAAGGCAAGAAAATCACAGATGTAAGTGCAAGCGCAATTAGACTAACCACACCGGCTGAATTCGTTGCATCAGGCGCAAGCTTTATCGCCTCTGTCACAGACGGCAATACCAATGTTGCCACACACTATGCCGATAGCGCAAGAGATACTCTTGCAAGACCGGAAGTCACCGCCTCCGGTTTCACCTTCGCCAAGCCCGCGATTGAGGGCACCGTTTCCATCACCGGCGCGGCCAAGTACGACCAGACACTCACCGCCGTCACCAGCGACATTACCTCATCTGAGCCCGGCGCACTGAGCTACAAGTGGTACCGTGGCGACGCGGAGATTAGTGGCGCGACAGGGGAAACCTACACCCTCGTTGCCGAGGATATTGGCAAGAGCATCAAGGTGGAGGTCACTGCCACCAATTACAGCGGAAGTCTGACCAGCGCCGCCACCGCCGCCGTCGCCAAGGCGGACGGCCCCGCCGCGCCTGCCGCACCGACGGTGACCAAGACACACAACGCCGTCACTGTTTCCAGCCAGAATACGGCGTATGAGTATGCTTGTGTGGCGAAGGACACCGCTCTGACTGAAGATGACTGGAAAACAAGCGGGAGCTTTACCGGCCTGAGCGCCAATACCGCCTACGACGTGTATGCGCGTGTGGCGGCAACGGATACGCGGGAAGCATCTGCGGCCAGCGCCAAACTGGAGATCACCACCGAAAAAACACCAATACCGGACGACGCGAAGGGCACGCTGGCGGGATACAGCGGAACCTATGACGGAGCGGCGCACGACGCCATCGCCGGAGCGCCTGGATCCGGCTATACCGCGACCTACAGCACCAGCCAAGACGGACAATATACCGGCGCAATACCGCAGGTCGCAGATGTTTCCGATTCAAAGACAGTTTATGTGAAGCTAAGCAAAAGCGACTATGAGGATAAGGTGTTTACGTTTACTGCCTCCATCAGCCCCAAGGCACTGGTGGACGGCGACTTCACAATGAACGCGAACCCCACCTACACCGGCAGCGCGATCTCCGCGCCGGTGACGAGCAAACTCACAAATGCTGACTACACGGTAGGCGGCACAAGCACGCTGACCGATGTGTCGGCCAGTAATGTGACAATAACCTTTACCGGAAAGGACAACTACTCCGGCGTGATTAATAAGGCTTGGAACCTCACGCCAAAGGATGTTACCATTACCGGCGTCACTGCGGGCAACAAGTCCTATGACGGCACAACTGCGGCAACAGCCTCCGGCACGGCTGCAGTGAGCGGAAAAATTGGCTCTGACGATGTGACCGTCACAGCGGGAACCGCTGCCTTTGCCGATCAATATGTCGGCACAGGCAAGACCGTGACCTTCAGCGGCTATTCTCTTGGCGGCGCAAAGGCGGGCAACTACAACCTGACCGCCCAGCCCGCAGATACCACGGCGAACATTACCGCCGTGGCTGACCCGGCCACGATCACGGCCACAGCCACCGTCACCAAGGGCGAAAACACTGTCAACTTGAGCAGCAATGTGTCCAATAATAAGGGAACAGTCACTTATGCAATTACCGGCGCACTGACCGGCTGCTCCGTTGATGCAAGCACCGGCGCATTTACCTCAGGAAATACCACCGGCGACTGCACCGTGACCGTTACAGTGGCAGCCAAAAACGCGGGTGGCACAGCTGACAATGAGTACACCGGAAAAACGGCTGCCATCACCGTCACCGTACAGGATAAGGCTACCGCGACCCTGTCGGGTGTGACCCAGAGCGGCTGCACCTTCGGCGACACGCTGGCGGCCCCTGTCTATACCGCGCCAGACGGCACCAAAACCACAACCGTTACCTATGCCGGCACGCTTCGTAAGGACAGTAGCAGCTATAGCAGTACCACCAAGCCCACCGAGGCGGGCGAATACACTGTCGTTGTGAAGTGCGAAACCGCCACCCATATCTACACCAGCGCAGCGGTCTCCTTCACCATCGCGCCCAAGCCCATCACCGGCGCGACCGTGACCCTCGGCACGGCGCTGACCTATACCGGCAGCAGCCAGACGCAGAATGTCGCCTCGGTAATGCTGGGCGGCACGGATATCCTCACCTCCTGCAATGTGACAGGCAACACCAGCACCGCCGCCGGGCAGTATACGCTGACGGTTACAGCCAAGGCCGAAAGTAACTACACCGGCAGCGCGGATAAGGTGTTCCACATTCAGAAAAAGGCCATCACCCCCACGGTTGCAGTGACAGGCGGGCCCTACGTGTTTACCGGTTCCGCAATCACCCCGACCTACACGGTGAAGGATGGAGCTACCGCGCTGGCGTCAACCGACTTCACCGCTGTCGTCTCCGACAACCTCAATGCGGGCAGCGGCAAGATCACTGTCACGGAAAAGGCTACCGGCAACTACACCTTTACTGAAAAGCAGCAGACCTTTGCCATTTCCAAGGCCGCTGCCCAGACCCTCCCCAACATCACCGGAAGCCAGAAGTACACCGTGACCACCGAGCAGATCAGGGCAATCGACCGTGGCGGGATGCCTGACGATGCCGGTACGCTGAGCTATTCTATTGGTGGTACTGCTAATGTAACGGGCAACCCCTTGCCGACTGTAGAGTTCTCCGTGGAGCCCTCCGGCAACGTGAAATACACCATCACCAACGGCGTGGCGGGCAATACAATCACACTGCCCATCAAAATCACCTCCCAGAACTACGACGACTCCGTAGTCAAGGTGGTCATCACACTGACAGACAGGGACGCGCCCACGGTCAGCGCAAACAACATCACCGTGACCTACACCGGCGCTGCCGTTCCCGCATCTTCCATCACCGGCACGGCTACCTTTAACAGCGTGGCCGTCCCCGGCACATGGAGCTGGAAGGATGCGTCAGTCATCACCACCGTGGCCCACAGCGGCGAAAAGACCGTGGTGTTCACCCCCACGGACGCGATCAACTACAAGCCCGTTGAGACCACGCTCACCCTGACCATCAGCAAGGCCGCACCCACCGGCGCGCCCACCTACACCGCCATCAGCACCGCCGGCAAGACGCTGGCCGACGCGGCGCTGAAGGTCGGCACCATCAAGCCCACCGGCGGCACCATCAAGTGGAACGATGTCGAGACAACGGCCGTCTCCGTCAACACCGCCTACGGCTGGACCTACACCCCCGCCGACATCGCCAACTACAATGTCCTGACCGGCTCCATCACCCCCTACTATGTGGCGCCGCCCTCCGGCGGCGGAGGTGTGTCGAGCTATACGCTGACGTTTGATGTAAACGGCGGCGGCAAGCTGGACGCGGTGACAAAAAACAGCGGCGAGACTGTTGAGCTTGCCGAGTATAAGCCCACTCGCGACGGCTATACCTTCGTCGGCTGGTATTCCGACAAGGAGCTTACAAAAGCCGTCACCACAGTAGAGCTCACAGCAGACACCACGGTTTACGCCAAGTGGGCCAAGGTGCTGCCCTTCACCGATGTGAAGGACGGCGACTACTTCAAGGCCGCCGTACTCTGGGCGGTAGAAAACGGCGTCACCGAAGGCACCAGCCCCACCACCTTCTCCCCAGACGGGATCTGCACCCGCGCCCAGGCCGTCACCTTCCTGTGGCGGGCCATGGGCGAGCCGACTCCCACGGCGACCTCTACCCCTTTCACCGATGTGAAGGCTGACGCGTACTATTATAACGCTGTCCTTTGGGCGGTGGAGAAGGGCGTCACCATCGGCACCAGCGCCACGACCTTCAGCCCCGACGACACCGTGACGCGCGCGCAGGTAGTCACCATGCTCTGGCGCGCGGCGGGCAAGCCCGCCCAGACCGCCGCGAACCCCTTCGCCGATGTGGAATCCGGCGCTTACTACGAAAACGCCGTCCTCTGGGCGGTGGCGGAGAGTATCACCGAAGGTACCTCGGCCATAACCTTCGACCCCGCCGACGGATGTGTCCGCGCCCAGATCGTAACCTTCCTCTGGAGAGACCTCGGCAAGTAAACAGAACCAAACGAGGGGGACGGATTTCCGTCTCCCTCATTTTGGTTTAGGGGTAGCTTTCCTTCTAAAGTCATGGTATTGTGTGTGCTTGAAGGGAGGCTCAGACCATGAAAAAGCCACGAAAAGACCTGCGGCACAGGCAGTTGACCGCAGCAATGGCATTGAGTCAATCAAATCAAACAGGAACGAGCGCCAACACCGGCAGAGATTGTCGGGTTGGCGCTCGTTCCGCATTTATGGAGGGAGCAGCGACATGAAGAAACCAGCCATTATTCTCTGCGCAATCATCCTCGCGGGGTTCGCCGCTGTCGACACGTTTCCGCAGGGCGGCGACGTGGGCGGGAGTTTACCCGCCGAAGAAGGAAAAAGCAGTCTGTGCGCGGCGCTGGAGCCGTCAGAGACATACGTGTACGATACCCCTCTCGCAAATTGGCAGCATGAGACAGAACTCGCAACCGCAATTGAGGCTTCAGAGAGTACGACTGAAGTGCAGAGGGATAGCACCCCACTGGAGGGGGATACCCTCCAACGCCGCGATGGCGCACACGAAGCTGAGCGTTCCGTCACAACCGAGCCGACCGCAACTGCCGCACCGTCACGGCAGGACATAGCGAGCGCTGCGTCTGACCCATACCGCACTGATGTCTATCCCAACAATGTCTATTCGGAAGAATATCTCTATGATGTCGAAGGTAATCTTATTGGCAAGACCACCACCATCCCCACCGCCTTCGGACCGGATGCCATCTGGATTGACGGCCGTGCTTACTACGACGTCCCCGGCTTCGGTCTGATCGAATGGAGCGGCCCCGGCAGTGTGACCGAGGACTATACCATGTACGAAAACGGCAACAAGGTGGGCATCATGGGCGACGAGGACGAAACGCCGGCGCACATCTCCACACCTGTCCAGCCGGATGACCAGCAGGAGCCGACCGGCGAGGTCATCGACCAGAGTATCAATGGCGTACCGGAGAAAAGCGGTACCCCACCCGACTACAAGCCGGACACCACGCCGCCGGATGATCCGAATGCGAGAATCATGGATTAAATACCACCGTGAGAATCAGTGGGGCAAGATGGCCCACTGATTTTTTTATCTGGACGAGGCAGTGGTGATGACAAAGGCTGTCATCACCGCTGCGCCGTCTCAGCAACGGCAATGGGCATGTGACCGCTGTGGTCACATGCCCATCGTAAATATCAGATGATCTTTTTATATGCCTTTGTGGAGGTTCTGCGCTTCACCTAAGAGGTCACAGTTAATTTGGCTTCCGCTACTTTTGTTCCGCCTCATACCATGCGCTCTGCGGCGTGGAATAGTCCTCATCAGCGTTATACTCCCGAACGGCTCTGCGAACAGCCGCCTCCGCCAGCGCATACGGATTCGGATACTCGCGCATGAGCTTTTGCAGTTTTCCGAGCGCCCGGACACGCGCCTTCTCCACCGCATCGGTTTTCATGAAGTGATACATGGCAATCTCGTCCAGCGGCTCCCGCGCATAGCCGAACATACCGTAACACTTGCCGAGAATGTCCTGCTCCTTCTTCGGAAGCATTTGAAAGAGCCTGTGCAGGTACTCATGCCGATACTTCTTGCGGAGAGCTGTGTCAGGCGGCTCAAACATCGTCTGCTCCGCGAGGTAGTCATAAACATCGGCGCCGTAATCTCCGCTGTCGTCATCGTCGTCATGGTGTGCGAGGTCGTAGACGGAGAGAAAATGCGTCGCGTATTTGATGTGTTTCGTGGCCAGCCACAGGGGAATGTCCAGCTCGGATGCAATCTCCTCGCAGCTTTTTCTTTGGATATGGTACAGCTCTTGTGCTTTTCGCACCAGCGTCATGCTGCCCCGGTCGATGGCCAGCGTTCCCATGCTGGATTCCAGATACCGCCGCATGGCGCCGTCAATAAACGGCACGGCATAGGTGGTCAGCATGAACTCGGGATTATATTTCCCGCCGCAGATACATTCGATGAACGCAGCCATCCCCTCGCCCTCCAGATCGGAGAGCAGCTCGATCGTGTAGGCCGTGGGATTCCCCCGGTCATTGAAGCGATAGCAGTGATAGAGAAAAGCAATTCTCTCGGCGCGGTCATGGATCAGTCCCCGATTCTGTTCACACAGGGTGTCCAGCACCGAGCGATCCCCCTCCGCGTAGAACGCCATCAACTCCTCGTTAGGTACGCCGAGCTTCATGACGCGCCGTCCTTCTTCGGCCTGCCGCGGGGCTTCGCTTTCCGCGTGATGCCGCAGCGGGCATAGACCGCCTCTGACGATACCGCCCGCTCAAACGCCTCCAACGAAAGATCGCTGCGGCGCAGCGCGTCGTAGAGCGCGTCCCGCACAGCATCCTTGGCGGCACGGGCCTCCTCGCGGGTGATTACCGCCCGGCGCATATCCTTGGTGATGCGCTCAAAGGCGGTGAGCTTGATGCGCAGCTTGGGGATATCCCGCGCAAGCTCCTTCTGTACCTCATGGGTTCCGAACTGGCGGCAGGTAAAGCGGCTGTCGTAGGGATACGCTCCCTCGCAATAGAGCGCGTGGGCCCCGCCCTTTAACATGAAATAATTCCCGCAGACCTTGCAGCGGAGGATGTTCCTGCCAGCGTTCAGCGCGTGCATATAATCCGCCTTCAGCACCGCCTGTATGCTGTCCGTTATATGCTCCTCGCAGATGGCGAAGCGGCCGTCCGCCATCTCCCGCGGGACATAGGAGAGCGCGTAGCGGTCATGGGTGGTGTAGCAGTCTGTGCCATGGGTCAGCGGCGTGACAATATATTTCTGCACGAAGCGCGGCTCGGTGTAAAAGTCGTGCAGCGCGGCGGCGTAATTCTCCGGATCGTTTTTCAGCAGGTGCGAAATCAGATGCTGAATAAAGTTCTGGATGGTGGTGTTGAACACGCGGACATCGTGGAGATACCGCTCATAGCGGGTGAGCCTGTGCTGAAAGTCTTCCTCCGGTTGAGGTGCAAGGAGAGCAAACAGCTTATGCCGGCGCAGCAGTTCGTTCAGTACGTCAAGCTCACGGTCATCCTCCGCTGCCTGCGCTCGCTTGAACGTATCAGCCATGACGGCATATTCATCCGGCGTGAGATTGAGCATATCCACAGTCAGCTCACCGGCGCGTAACAGCGTACCGTTCATCTCGATGAGATCACCGTGAGTATAGAAAACAATGTCGCCGTCCATAGCCGCCTCCGTTATTTGTCCTGCCTGTTATTTTTATTGTCCTTGCTTTCTATAAGACTACCATATTTTTCGACACAATCATAGTAGAGGGGCGAAGAAATTCGCTCCTACTTTTTTTGAAAGGATGGACAATCAATGAAACAGGATCTCAAGCTCATCTCCATGAGCGACGTACAGGCGGAGGAGGTGTCAGGCGCATGACATTTCGGCGGAAATGTCCAAGCCGCTCACGCGGCGATGCGCCTTCAAAGGGGGACCAGTCCCCCTTTGAAGAACCCCCTGCTCTCCGAGGGGGCAAGAACGGAGTATGAAACGTCGGCGGAACCCATGAGCGCAATCTATCAGACGGCGGAGGATGGATTGGCGGATACCATCAGGCCGAGGCTGGACTCGTTTGGGGCAGACTGTTCCCGCGTGCTTGTCATCGACGAGAGCAGAAAAGAGCTAACGCTCAGTGACGAACGGCTGGAGGCCGCCGTGCGAGAAACCGGCGCAAGGCTGATCGTGCTCGACCCCCTGCAGGCATACCTTGGCAGTGATGTGGATATGCACCGCGCCAACGAGATACGCCCCATCTTCAAACGGCTGTGCGCCATGGCGGAACGGACAGACTGTGCGGTCATCCTCATCGGGCACATGAACAAGATGCAGGGGCAGAAGGCCTCGTATCGCGGTCTCGGCTCCATCGACTTCCGCGCGGCGGCGCGAAGCGTTTTGGTGGTGGGCAGGCTGAAGGAAGAGCCCCATATCCGCATTGTCGCTCACGACAAGAGCAGCCTCGCGCCGGAGGGTGCGTCCATCGCATTCGAGCTTGACCCGGACACTGGCTTCCAGTGGAAGGGCTGCTGCGACACGACGGTGGAGCAGCTTCTCTCCGGCAGCGGCACAGTGCAGACCAAAACCATGCTGATGGAGGATGCCCTTCGGGAACTACTCACACAGCCGACACCTGCAGAAGAAGTGCAGAAGCGCGCCTCGGAATTAGGTGTATCTCAACGGACGCTGATGATCGCGAAAAAGAATCTCGGTGCGGTTTCCGAGAAGCAGGGCGACCGCTGGTACTGGCGGCTGTCCAATCAAGGATGTAAGGATGTAACGGTCTAAGAAGGCTGCATCCTTACATTCTTCTTTTCTCTGCATTTGATCGAATCTAATCGGACAGGGCTGCGGACGAGGTTTCCCACCCCGTGGGTGGGGCGAGCAGAGCAGGCGTATATACGCCCGCGCCTCGCCTGTTTTTCGGGCAGAAGCCCGTGCCCACTTTTTGTTGCGAGCACTTCTGCGGAAGCGCTGTTACCGCCTGTCGGCGGCGCAACTTCAAAGGGGGACCGGTCCCCCTTTGAGGAACCCCCAGCTCTCCGAGGGGATGAGGATACGCGAGAGATGGCTGACATGCTTGCGCTTGATCTGGTGGATAAAGGGCTGGTGACAGATCAAATTGTTTTGACCATTGGCTTTGATATTGAGAACCTGAGAGATCCGTCTATCAGAGGGCAGTATCACGGGGCGGTCACGACAGACCATTACGGTCGTGAAGTTCCGAAGCACGCTCACGGAACGAGAAATCTCGGAAGACACACAGCCTCTACAAAGCGCATCATGGAAGCTGCATCGGAACTGTTTGACAGTATTGTAGATAAGAATCTGCTCATCCGGCGCATCAACGTGACCGCAGACCATGTCATAGAAGAAGCTGCCCTGCCTAAGGAGCCGGAAGCCGAGCAGCTTGACCTTTTCACCGATTACGCGGAGGAAGAAGCCAAGCGCAAGGCGGAGGAAACCGAGCTTGAGCGTGAGAGGACAATGCAGCTCGCCATGCTGACCATCAAAAAGCGATACGGCAAGAATGCGATCCTCAAAGGGATGAACTTTGAGGAAGGCGCAACGGCAAAAGACCGGAACAGCCAGATTGGAGGACACAAGGCATGACGACTCAATATGATGACATCATCCATTTGCCTCACCATGTTTCTTCGACCAGACCGCGGATGTCTGCCATTGACAGGGCGGCTCAGTTTTCTCCATTCGCTGCGCTGACCGGATACGATACCTCGATCAAAGAGAGCGCGCGTCTGACCGATGCAAGAATAGAGCTTGATGACAGCCAGAAGGAAGATCTCGGCGAAAAGCTGAGGCTCGCGACCGGGCGATTGGGCGCCGAAATAAAGATTACCTATTTCCTTCCTGATACGAAGAAAACCGGCGGCAAGTATGTCCTTGCAGCCGGTACAGTGAAAAAAGTTGACGAGTATGAGCGCATGATCATCATGGGCGACGGAAAGCAGATCCCGATAGATGAGGTCATTGCTGTCGATTGTGACGCCTTCGGAGAGCCTTGCTGATTGTCGCTTTCCATGCGACCAAAGGAAATTCAATATCTTCTATAATGTGGCTGTAAGGTAAAGAAACCAGACAGCCACATTTTATATGGAGGATTTGAAAATGAAGAAGAACTTAACCGAGATCGTGTTCATCCTTGATCGCAGCGGGTCCATGAGCGGACTCGAAACCGACACCATAGGCGGCTTCAATTCCATGATCGAAAAGCAGAAGAAAGCTGACGGCGACGCGATGATCTCCACCGTCCTGTTCGACAACGAAAGCGAGGTAATCCATGACCGTGTGAATGTGAAAGATATTCCACCGATGACGGATAAGGAGTATTCTGCCCGTGGCTGCACGGCGCTTCTGGACGCAATCGGCGGAGCTATCCATCACATCGGGAACATCCACAAGTATGCCCGTCAGGAAGACGTGCCGGAGCATACACTGTTCGTCATCACCACCGATGGTATGGAGAACGCAAGTCACCATTATACCAGTGATAAGGTAAAGCAGATGATCGAAAAAGAAAAGAGCAAATACGGCTGGGAATTCCTGTTCCTTGGCGCGAGCATCGACGCTGTTGAGACGGCAAAGCACTTTGGCATTGGGGCTGATCGGGCAGTCAACTATCACAGTGATCACGAGGGAACGCAGCTCAATTACGAAGTGGTCAGTGAAGCTATCTGTTCTGTCAGATGCAGCCGTCCACTCGGCAAGGCATGGAAGCAGCGTATCGACGAGGATTACGAAAGCAGGAAGAAATAAGGCTTATAACGGAAAGGCGCTCAGAAATGAGCGCCTTTTTTATGTTCCATGTCAAAAAACTGCTCCGAAATGTCCGTTGTAAGATGAAGAGGAATTACGGGGAGAACCCCGCGCAGGAATACGATTTAGACGAATAGCAAGCAAATCCGGTGTAGCCACACACGGAGATTTTTGATTTAGGGAACCTCCCCTAAATCGAAAAAACCAGCTTGTTGGGATTCCCCAAACCCCTTTAATTTACGGCGAAAGGACAGACAAGCATGGCAAACAGGACAAGGCCAATAATCATACGATTTGCGGTAAGTGCGTATGAAAAAGAACTCATTGAAAACAAGATGGCGATCATGAAAACCCACAACATGGGTGCTTACCTTCGGAAGATGGCGATTGACGGTTACATCATTCAGGTGGACTACACGGAGCAGAAAAAACTCGCGGCTGCGGTCAACAAAGTCGGCGCAAACTTCAACCAAATCTGCAAGCGTGTCAACTCCACCGGACACTGCTACGAGCAAGACCTTGCCGAGATGAAGGAGCTGATGAAGCAGATATGGCAATTACTAAAATCAAACCAATCAGAGGAACTATAAGCAAGGCTCTTGCATACATCGAAAACCCGGACAAAACTGACGAGAAACTGCTTGTCTCTTCCTTCGGATGCTCCATAGAAACAGCGGCAAAGGAATTCGAGTGGACGCGCAGGATCGCCGAACAGCAGGGCATGAATCCGACAAAGATTATTGCCCGGCACATGATTCAGTCCTTCGCGGTCGGAGAAGTCTCGCCGGAGCTTGCTCATGAAATCGGGCAGCAATTTGCCGACGAAGTTCTGCAAGGAAAATACGAGTATGTTCTTGCAACTCACATCGACAAGGGTCATGTTCATAATCATATTATCTTCAATGCCGTCAACTTTGTAGATTACCACGCATACAAGAGCTATAAAAAGATTTACTATGAAACACAGGAAATCAGCGACCGCCTTTGCAAAGAAAACGGGCTGTCGGTGATCCCGCCCAGCCAGAGCAAAGGCAAGAGCTACAAGGAACATACCGAGGCCAAGAACGGGACGAGTTGGAAACAAAAACTCAAGATGACCATTGACCGGAGCGTCATCACAGCATCCGGCTACGAAGACTTCCTGAAGCTGATGGAAGAAGCCGGGTATGAAATAAAACCCGGCAAATACATCTCCTTCCGTGCAGCCGGTCAGGAGAGGTTTACCCGTGCAAAAACAATCGGGGACAACTACACAGAAGAGCGAATCAAAGAGCGTATTAAGGGCAGAAGCTCACGGCGTATTGCGTTCCGTCGGGAAAGCAAAGGCATCAGCCTTATCATTGATATTCAGAACTGTCTAAAGGCTCAGGAGAGCAAAGGCTACGAGCATTGGGCTAAGATAAACAACCTCAAGCAAGCGTCGGCAACGCTCAATTATCTGACAGAAAACAATCTCCTGAAATATGCGGACATTGAAACAAAGATGGCTGACCTGACAAGCTCATATCAGAAGACTGGAAGTGATCTATCCATTAACTGCACGGCGGTCGAAAATGAGGTCGCCGATAACCGATTTGAACGGTCGGAACTGAACTGGCTGATCTATAACGATCCTACGGCATACGCCGATCTGATACTGAGTGGAGAGCCGGAGAAATATCTGAAAACTGTTACGGTATGCAGACCGTTTGAAAGCTGATGTCAGTAACAACACCGCCCTTGGGAGAAATCCTGCAGGCGGTGTTGTTATGATTCTAAAATAATATGTCGGCGATTAGTGCCAACATCTTGCGATTTTTTCAAATAATATTTGGCATGTTCTATTGACAGTATTTAACTTGTCAAATATAATCAAGTTAATCAATGTGTGGGAGGTGTGTCGCATGAAGATAAGCTACAAAAAACTATGGATAATGCTCATCGAAAAAGACATATCCCCTGCCACGCTCAGGAAAGATTTGAATATTGCTCCAGGAACAATGACCAAAATGCGTCGCAACGAAGAAGTGGCGCTTTCTGTTCTTTTGCGCATATGTGAATACCTGGATTGCAATATTGGCGATATTTGCGATGCTGTGCGGGTGGAAAACGAATAATTCCTGGTATGAGGGATTCTATCAAACAACGATAATGAGTCTTTTGGAGGAATAGTAGATGGCTGCTAATTCATCTCAATCGAATATACAAAGACCACAGGCTGGCAAAAATGCGGTTCGGTTCTGCTCTTACTGTGGAAACAAGCTGGACATAGGCGCACGCTTTTGTAAAAACTGTGGTGAGGCTGTTAAGCAACCTGTTACTTCCTCGGAAAACAATAATACAGTGCGGCTCGAACATGAATCTGAACCTTACAAGCCAGATGGTACGAGTTCAGATTGCTCGCAAAAAGACGCTGCTGCTAACGAGACGAATACTGAAAGGCGAACCTTTTTCGCAGGTGAAATACATAAATGTCCAAACTGCGGTGAAGTAATTGAATCCTTTGTGGTTAATTGTCCTGCTTGCGGTTATGAATTGAGGAATACATTTGTTTCAAGATCCATTAATAATTTTACCCAAAGATTAGAACGTGCGGCTACAGATGAACAACGAGTATTGCTAATACGTAATTTCCCTATTGCCAACAACAAGGAAGACATCTTTGAATTCATGATTTTAGCTTCAACAAATATCAAGGGTGAGCAGCCAGCAAGTGTATTTGACGCTTGGGTTGTCAAATTTGAGCAGAGCTATCAGAAAGCCAAACTGACATTCGGTGACGATCCAGATTTTGAGGATATTGAAATTATATATAAGCAATCTTTAAGCCAAATTGATAAACAACGGCTTTCGTATGGAGCCAAGTCAATCGGCAGTACATTCTCAAAAATTGCATCCATTATGCCAAATCCTGTCTTTGGGTTTGTCGCTCTCTTTCTTTTTGTTTTTGAAATTATTCGCTTGTTCTCTGGCAATTTTGCAGGTTTCGATATAATTTTTTGTGCTTTGGTTTTAGGTATTGTGTTTAAGCTTACCGGTAAAAAGACGAGGCAGACAAGCAGAAGTGAAGTTAAATCGCCTGATGTATCAGCAGAGGAAATACAGAAAGACCCGATAAAGATAAAATTCCCTTCTGCTGTCGTAAATGGAACATCGGAGAACTACGCTGTTGTCGAGTCAATGCTTGTACGGGCAGGATTCTTTAATGTGAAAAGTGTGCCGTTATTTGACTTAACTATGGGAGTCTTTAAGAAGCCCGGAGTTGTAGATTCAATAACAGTAGATGGGAAAGAGCTTTCATCGTATTTTAGAAGAAAATTCCCACCTAATGTGCCAATAATTATCTCATATCATAGTCTGCGATAGTAATAATATAAGGAGGCAAGGTTATGGCATTGTTTTCAAAACTGAAAGCCGGCGGATTCATGGATGAAATCCGTTGTGATGAGCCTTCGTATCTGATTTGGAAATGGCATCCGTCAGGCTCTCAAGCTGGAAAGAACAATCGGGAGAACGCAATTCGCTGGGGGTCTTCACTGCGTGTCAAGGACGGTGAAGTAGCGGTATTCATTTACGCACAATATGACGGGATAATTCAAGAGTACATTGAAGGCCCGTGCGACCTTATTCTTGACACACAGAACCTTCCTATCCTCGCCAGTATTATCGGACTGGCTTACGATGGCGGCACACCCTTTCAGGCCGAAGTCTATTTCATCAATTTATCTCGTATCATTCAGATCAAATTCGGAGTGCCTTTCTTCGATGTGTATGATCCGCGTTTTGCCGATTTTGGTGTTCCGGTTGCTGTCAGAGGCACAATTAGTTTCAAAATTGATGATTATCGGGAATTTATAAAGCTACATAGACTCAGCAGTTTCAATCTTGAGGACTTCCAGAAGCAGATTCGGGATGCAGTTACCCGTTATGCGAAAGATACCGTTGCGAACGCTCCTGCGACGAATAATATCCCATTAGTCCAGATTGAGACTAAGACCGCTCAAATTAATGATGTCATTGAATATGACATCGGCGAAAGGCTGAAAGAAAACTTCGGAGTGGCTGTTTCCGGGGTTGATATTGGGGCAATCGAGCTGGACAAGTCGAGCAATGGTTATTTGCAGCTTATGGCAGTCACAAAAGAACTTACCGCTGTAACTGTGCAGGCCCAGACAGCCGCCAACGTAAAAAACATCCACGACAAACAGCGTATAGAAGCTGAGAATTATCAGGAAACCTTGCGTGTTCAGCGTGAGGAGGGGCAGTATGCCCAGCACAAGCAAACACAGACCTCTAACTTTGTTGCCTATCAGACAGAAGCACAGACACAGGTCGGCGTCGCTGGCGCAAATGCTTTGGGACAAATGGGAGCGAACGGCGCCGGAGGCGTCGACCTTGGAGGCGGTGGGGCTGGTTTCAATCCTGCCGCAATGATGGCGGGAATGGCAGTCGGGGGCGCTATCGGTCAAAACATAGCCGGAACGATGAACAACATGATGTCGGGCGCAAACGCTCAGCCCACACTGGGGGCAGTTCCGCCCCCGATCCCGACAACCGCATATCATGTCGCAGTAAACGGTCAGGCAACCGGACCGTTTGATATAACAACCCTGAAACAAATGATTGCTGCCGGACAGCTCACATTGGGCAGTTTGGTATGGAAATCCGGGATGCCTGAATGGAAAACGGCTGATACTGTTGATGAAATTAGGGGATTACTTGTTCCGCCTGTTCCGTCAGCAGAATGAACACAAATAATTAAGGGGGGTATGCAGATGAAGTGCCTTAATTGCGGCGCTGATTTAAGCGATGACACAAAATTCTGTTCATATTGCGGAGCAAAGATGGAGAACGTGGTAAACGCAAGCATGCCGCCGAAAACGGAAACAAACATAGGCGATATGGCACAAGACGAGCCTTCAGGTAATTATTCTCAGAATAGCTCAACAGCAAAGTCTTCGCACGGAGAAAAGCTCAAGGAAAAACTTCACTCTTCATGGAAGAGTTTGGATTTGTTTTGCAAAGTTGCAACAATCTCAATTGTTGTCGGTGCTCTTTTACTCATTGTTTCCATCTGTGTCCAAAAAGGCTTTGCCATTTTCTTCTCTGTACTCCAACTTGCCAGTGTATTTGCGGCGCTACTGATGCACAAAGGAAAAATTAAACTTGATCAGAAAAAGGGCTGGATAAAGTATCTTGTTTTAATAATAGCTATCCTTTTCACTGTGCCCAATGTGATGAGTTATTCATGGGTACTGGACAACCGGACGAACCATACTTCACAAACAGCTTATTCAGATCCCAGCACCACAGAAAAGCCTATAGTTATCACAACTGTTTCTGCGCCGTATGGTTCGTCAGACTGTGTTGGTAAAGCTTATGCAAGCATAAAAAGTGATTTTGTTAACGCGGGTTTTGTGAGCGTTGAGGTTGAAAAAGTAGAAGATTTGCAAAGCACAGAGGCAGATAAAGTCGATACTGTTGAATTAATTTCCATTGGCGGGAAAGCTGATTTTGCAGCAGAGCAGGAATTTGACAAATATGATGCCGTAATCATTCGGTATCATGCTTTTGAACCGTATAATGTAACAATTCATGTTGACTTTGTATCAAATTTGATATTCAGTACATACGATGTAAACCTACTCATAAATGGCGAAAAAAAGGGCACGTTGGAACACGGCAAAAATATGGATTTCGAATTCGATCTTGCGCCGGGAGAGTATACGCTTACTTATGAAAATGCGGAGTCTTCATCTGTGAAAGGCGAAGTATTGCTGACAGTAGATTGCAATATTGAGGCATCCTATAAAATTTCTTGCTATAGCGATAAAGTATCTGTAGAAAAACTATATGTTAATAGGTTAAAGGAAACTGAAAGTTCTTCTGCAGCCCAAACAACTCCTCTAAAAGATAACAGTGATTTCAAAACTGAGACTTTCGCACAAATAAAGTTTCTGATTGATTCGTCATGGGAGAAACAACTCATAGATGAACGTTGCCTGTATTATCCTCCAGTTTCTGAGCCAACAGGTTTCCTTCAATGCTCATGGAGTGAAAGCCAAATCGGAGATGTGTCTACTGATCAAGCACGAACTCTTTTGGACGCAGGTATATCGGAAATGCAGAAGAACCTTATTAATGTAGAGGAATTCAGTCGCACATATTATAAAATTGGTAACAAGAACGCTATACGAGTAATTTTTTACCATGACTTGGATGGAAATGATATAAACAGCGATAAGCGTGGAATTGTGGATATTGTGGTGATGCTATTTCATGATGGTATTTCAACATTTACAGCTTTGTTTACTGAAACTGAGTACAATGTGACATATAGTCAAATAATTCAAACTGCAATAGAATCCATTGAGCTTGATGCAGAAGCAACATCATCAGATACTTCTTCCAATATTCCCGTTGACCGCAATACAGATGGTGAAGCACTTGATTTGAACGCAATAAACAATACAAATTCAGCAGACTTTGACAAATTGTTTATCGGAAAGACCTATTGTATTAACGGTATCGTTGGAGAAGCAATACCTCCTTCTGATGGTTTCAATGCGTTGGTCATCATTCATCCTGATGTTTCGGCCAAAGGCATGGGGGGAACATTACCTTTAGATATCAACATTTGGATGAATGCGGAAGATTTTAAACGTATTGGCGGAGAATCATCCGCAGGTAATGAAATTGAAATAACTGCTGTTTTAACAAGCATTTCAAGAAACGCTATTAGCAAAGATACATCAGTGAAGGGTTATCCAATTGAATTAGAATTTGGCCAGCCATAATTCTACCTTCGCATTGGAACCCGGCAACTCACTTCGGATAGTCTGTTATGGAAAGCTGGAATGCCACAGTGGACAAACGCTGGAACGGTCGAGGAATTGCGAGGTGTATTTAGCAATATACCGCCTGTCCCGCCAGTAGAAGGATAATTGCTTATCTGCTTAGGCACACAAAATAAGGAGGATGCGACCCAATGAAGCGAATACTGACAGGCATGCTTGTAATCGCACTAACAATTACCCTCTCCGTGATTGCTCTCGCCAGCAACGGAGAGAAAACCGCTACGCCGAGCCAAACCAAGTTCATTATGGACGGCAAAGAAGTAACATTTGATGTCGCGTATAACATCGAGGACAGCAACTATATACAGCTGCGTTCGGTGGCGCAGACGCTTAACGGTACCACATCCCAGTTCAATGTATACTGGGATAACGACCTACAGCAAGCTGTTATTGAGACGGGTAAACCGTATACTGGGGTTAAGCCAGAAAGCGTGATTGATTTGACAAATAATCCGACTGCGGCGCAGGTTAGCGGAGCAGTCGCAAATGTCAGTGGGATCACGGACATTGAAATCGTCACCGAAGATCACGACCCGAACGGGCAACTTGGAAAGCAAGGCGGCTATACGGGTTGCTTGTATTTTAGATACTCGCTTGTAGACCAGTCGCAGCTATATGTAGCTGCTGGAGAAGACGCAAACTCGTCTATCGACATCGGAACAGATGCCGGAGGTTGCATAGAGATTTATGCAACAGCAAAAGACGCAGAAAGGCGCAATACCTACCTCTCAGGATTTGACGGTGGAGCATTAAGTAGCGGCTCACATACTGTGTTAGGAACGCTACTCATTCGTACATCGTCGGAAATGAAAGCTTCTCAGCAGAAAACGCTTGAAAACGCAATTATTAGTGCGCTGACAGGCGGAACGATTATCACGCCATCGCAGACTCCGACCGTTACCCCGTCGCCCTCATGAAGTGTACCCCAAGTATTGGACAACATAATATCGTTTGAAAACTTAGTGCGAGATCCGTGGTATAATAGTCCTGCTTTACTGCCACACAGGATAGGGCAACGCTGGAGAGCGACCCGAGCGGTGTGTCAGGTTTGCAGGGAAGGCGGAGCTTCGGCTTCGTCTTTTTCTTTGCCTTCCCTGGAAACAAAAGCGTTAAACTCCGGGGGTACGGGGGCAGAGCCCCCGAGACCGCAGACGTTTTCAAGGCAGTCAGCTGGCAGCGGATATTCGCCTGTGGTTACGTATCGGTAGTACTCAGCGGGTGAAAGCTTTGCCAAACTCCATTGGCACCTTTCGTTATTGTAATAATCTATCCAGTCCATGACTTTTTTCTGAACCTGCTGGTGCCCGTCTGTGGCATTAACACGGATCTCGTCCTTCATGTGCCCAAACAAGCTCTCTTGCGGTGCGTTATCCCAACAGTTGCCTCTGCGCGACATGGATTGCCTCAGACTGCAGTCGTTCAGAAGCGTGACAAATTTAGAGCTCGTATACTGGCAACCTTGATCTGAGTGGATCAGTGCGTCTGTTTGCAGCTCCGAACCGTGGTCCGCCATGAGCTGATTGACAGCGTCTAACACAAAATCCGTTTCGTATGAGGTGCTGCACACGCAGGCAAGGACCTCTTTTGTAAACGCATCCATTATGACGCAGACGTAAGTATACTTCAGCTTCGGCTCGTGGTGCGAATACCTTGGAATAAATGTGATGTCCGTTAAAAGAACCGTTCGTGGCCCATAGGCCTTGAACTGTCTGTTCAATATGTTGGGCGCAATACGGTTTTCTTGCAGCCGTTTGGCCTGCATACGATACGGATTTACCTTTCGCACAGGGCAAAACAGCTGAAACTTCTTCATCAATCGGCGGATCTTCTTCGGATTCATCCGTACCGGAGGCTCCTGATGCAGCAAGCGCATATGTATGCCTCGCGCTCCTTTTGAGTACCCCCTGTATTGGAATGCGGTCAGGATGAGGTCGAAATCCTCCTGATCTGAGACTTCGGCCGCCATACGCTCCGGCTTCCCATTTTGCCAGTAATAGAAGCCAGAACGGGATACACCGGCAAGCTCACAAAGGTATGAAATGTTGAGAAGGTTGTCGTCCTGCTTTATGGTATCGGCAATGATCTCGTAGCGGATTTTTGGAGAGCCATTCATGTACATGGCTATTTCTCCTTCTTTTCCGCCAAGATAATTTTTTTTAGAAACTCCAGTTCCTGTGACATATACGCAACCTTTGTTGCAAGCTTGTTTATCTCAGAATCGCTCATCACGGGCGGTCTTCCACGGTTAGCCCTTCTTGGAGGCGTCGGGAATGAGTATGTCTGCTCGGCGTCGCTTGGATATGGATCGTTTCCTTCCGTAAACGGTACGCCTTTGGCTTTTGCTTCACGCAGAAGCTTGAAAAAGCCCAGAATGCGCGTCTTGCCGAGCGTATCCACATTGAGCCCCGCATCAGAGAATATCTGAACCGGGTCTATGCCGTCGCAGTACCTTTGCCATGCGGCGGTTTTGAATGCTTTGGTGTATGAAACCGTCTTGCTAGATACATAAGCGACATGAGGTGAATCCGTTAGCTCCTTGAGCTGTTCCGCTGTAAACAAGGCGTGTTCGTATGTCCCTTCGGGAGTTTTCTTTTTGCGACCTGATCCCGGTCTGGATCCGCCGCGGTTAGTACCATCTTTAGCCATTGTCTTTCTCCTTTTCGCAGCGGAATTCAATCACGGATATTATACCATAATCTGTTCAGCCGTTGGCTGTGAGATTTCATATCTGTCCGAATTATTGATTTCCGACTCTGCTTTTTGTTTGGTGTTTTGATTACTCATCACCAAATTTCAATCAATGGCTGTCCAATTTTCGGGGTACCAATCACTCAACCCCGGTAGAGAACTCATACAAAATCGGGGACAAGGTAACTATCGGTAATACGGAGATTACTATAACCAAAGTGTTTGTCACTAAAAATGCCGGCTCGTTTGTTGCAAACAGCGGCGAAGAGTTTTACGGCATTACATTTGACATACTTACCCAAAACCAACCGGATTCGGGCAGGGCTTGGTATGGAAACAGCTTTATAAGTCATATTCTCACTATTGACGGGGTGAAATATGAGCAGCCATCCGTGTTCGACCCATCTGAAAAAGATAAAATTTACGCAAATGTAAAGAACAGTGTCACCGTCTACATCTCAATAGAACAGGGCGAGAATATTGCCTCAATTATTGTGTCGGATGGGAGAAGCAATTACGTCACCATAAGCACAAAATAAGGCAAACCGTACGAATTTCGAGCAGGAGAAGAATAACGAAGGACAAGAAAATTCAATCATTGAAAAGGCTTCGGTAGTTTGTGTGAGAGCATAATGTGGAAGTGATTTGGCTGAAACGAAAAACTCCTTGACTTGTAACGCATATTGCGTTACAATAAATCCGAGGAGTTGATCTAATGGAAAAAAACACTACTATGAACTTGCGGGTCAATCCCGCAATCAAGCAACAGGCGGAAGACGTGCTAAAGCAGCTCGGCATACCCATGGCAACCGCTATAGATATGTATCTGCGGCAGATCAGCCTGACCGGGGGTATTCCGTTTGCTGTGTCTCTGCCCAAGGTTCCGGCCGCCCTCAATGCGGACAATATGACCGCAGCGGAGCTTCACGCGGCGCTAAAGGCAGGATATGATGATGTTGAGGCCGGGAATGTACGGGATGCTTCTTCTGCTTTTTCCGCTTTTCGGGAAAGTCACAGATGAAACAGTACCGGGTAAAGATTACTGGAAAAGCGCTGGCCGATATGGAAGCGATTTATGATTATATCGCTTCCAATCTGCAATCACCCGATACGGCAATGGGGCAGTACGACCGCATCGCCGCCGCTATCGAATCGCTTGATACGTTTCCGGAACGGTGCAAGCTGTTCGATTCCGAACCGGAGCACAGCCACGGTATGCGGCAACTTCTTGTGGACAACTTCTTCGCCGTTTATATTGTTGGCGAAGCGGAAGTTACCGTTTTGAGAGTGCTTTACAGTTCTTCGGACATCAACGCCAGACTGCGTGAAGGCTGATGTTAAATAACCCGCAAACCCTTCGCAACGCGAAAATAATGCGACCATTGATAACATGAGCTTGATAATTTTTTGATAACAGGAGTCTGGCAACACCGTATATGTCGGATAATTGGTATTAGAATGAGCAAATAAGAATCAAACCACCTAAACAGTATTGTTTAGAACCAGAGTTACCTTGGCGAGTATCTTTATGAGCTTGCGGAAGACAACTTATTTAGCATGATAATCATGTCACATAATTTTGACTTTTATAGGACAGTCTCAAGCAGACTTGGGTTAAGAAGGGATTGCAGATTGTTCGTTGACGGTTCTGATGGGAACATTACACTTGTGCCGGAATACTATCAAAATCAACCATTTGAAATTTGGAAAGAGCATCCCATAGAAAAAAACATTATTGCCCTTGTCCCCTTTGTAAGAAACCTCGTAGAATATGGACGTGACTATCATACCGCTGACCCGAACGGACCAAACTGTGTTCGTCAAGTAGAAAGTGCATAAAAAGGGCCCCGAAAAGTACATAGTCTGGTCAGCACCAGCAGAGTTTGTTGCCGAGCCCTTTTGGGGCCCAACACTGTACTTTTGGCGAGTCTTTTGCGAGGCCCGGTTCTGCATTTTTGGAGGCCCTTTGCAAGACCTAATTCTGCATTTTGGAGCGCCTTTTGTGGGTCTTTTCAGAGACCCGCCATGTGTTCGGCTTCCAAGCTGAGCATATCACGCCATGCAGTAATGAAATCCAGCGGCTTGCCATCCTCTCCGGACATCAACCACGGATTGTCGGCGGGGTCGTTTCCGTCAGCAATCCATTTGCGGAGGCGGCACTTTTCTTCGGCGGTAATCGCAGTATTCATCGGACAGCTCCTTTTGGGGTTTTCTGGCGGAGCATAGACTGGGTCAGCCGGTAGCTCTCACCAGAGAAAATGCAAATATGAGAATGGTGGATAAGACGGTCAATCAGCGCCGCGGTCAGTCGGTTGTCGCCAAAGACCGTGTTCCACTGGGAGAACTCCAGATTGGATGTAATAATCAGGCTCTTGCGCTCGTAGCAGTCCGAGACCACTTGAAACAGCAGCTCGGCAGCATCCTTGTGCAGCGGCACGAAGCCAATCTCATCAAGCACAATCAGCTCCACCTTTTTCAGTGTCCCCAAGAAATTGTTCAGCGTACCACGGCTGTTCTTTTCCAGCAGAATATTAGCGAGGGCAGCGGCGGTAAAGAACCGTACCCGCCGTCCTTCTTGGCAGGCTTTCAAAGCAAGGGCAGTTGCCAGATGTGTCTTGCCGGTGCCAACGGCGCCCATAAAAACGAGATTTTCTTTCGGTGCGAGGAATTGCAAATCTTCCATGTACTCCCGCGTCAGACCAGCAGGAAGCTCAAGGTCAGATTTCCACTCAAAGTCATCCAGCGTTTTCAGCACTTGGAATCCGGCTGTTTTCACCATGCGGTTAATCCTGTTGGCTTCTCGCTCTCGCATCTCCACCATCAGAAGGTCGGACACATACTGCTCATTGCTCTTGTGCTCCACGGAGCGCCACTCCTTTGCCAAACCGCCGAGCTTCAGCGTCCGCATCATCTGCTCAATCTGTTCATCCATGTGCTTTACCTCCCACCATCAAGCCATCGTAAGCCGAGAGGTTGGGGTTGTAGTTCAGCGCGGGGGCATTGGCAATCATTTTTAGCGGTTCAGGCCGGTATTCCTTTTTGGCAATCATGTAGTAGCACTGCCGCATACTGTCAGCGTCGGTGCGGCCATTCATTCCCGCAAGCTCCAAAACATCATCGCAGAGGGCAGCGTTGCCATCGCGGACAATCTCCTGCAAAAGCTGCAAAGCACTCTTTCGGTCTTTGCCGTGGCTCTGCTCCAAGTGCTGCTGCCACGGCTGCGGCATCTGGTGGAAAAACCGAGTGTGTTCAATGGCTCCCGGCTTCTTGCACAGGGTAGCCACATACTGTGTCCAATCATAGATTTCTTCGTTGGAGCCATAGCACCGCCGGTACTTTCCAACAGGCTGGTGGTCATGAAAGAACTCCACACGGTCATAGAAAATCTTTGCCTGTACGGTTTCGCCATACAGAGAAGGAGCAAGGCCGTACTTGTTTGTGTCAATCACGGCAAAGCCGTATTTGTTCACAGCCATGCTCTCGTAGCGGAACACCGGGAATGGATACTCCGGCAGTGCCAAAAGGTTGCCCTGCTCTTCGCGCCACAGCTCTTGTATAGAAACCTTGTACTTGTAATGAGAACGCTCGGCATCCTTCTCGCACCAATCCCAAAGGCTTTCGTTGAAGTCCTCAAAAGAGGTAATGGTCGGCACCGGCACAAAAGCATTTCTCCGGCTGTATCCAACCTTGTTCTCAACATTGCCTTTCTCGTTTCCAGAGCGAGGATTGCAGAAATCCGCCTGAAAGCGGTAATGCAGCTTGAAGCGCATAAAACCGTCTGCCAGAACACGCTCTGTACCTTCTAAGACCTGGGCCACAGCGGTCGTCATATTGTCAAAGCGCAGCCGGGGCGGAACGCCGCCAATGTGCTCAAAGATACGCTGCATCCCTGTCAGCAAGCACTCCTGGTTCTGCGAGGGGAACGCCTGCGTGTAGCCTTTGTTGGAATTGGGAAACGAGATGGTCAGAGCATAGGCATTTTGCTGTTCCTGCTTGGCGTCATAATAGATGAACTCGCCAAAGTCCACCTGCCCGCAGCCGTCGGGGTGAGCAAGCGGCAAATATCCTTCGGTGGCCGCCTTCATCACGAACTTCTTCTTGCGGACATATTTCTTTACGCTGGAGTAGCTGCCGGGGAAATCGCATTCATCTCGCAGTCGGTCATAGATCCGCTTCACGGTATGGCGCTGCTTCCGTGGAATCTTGCGGTCTGCCTCCAGCCACCCATCAATCGTAGGAATATAAGCCTCCAAAACCGGATAGCTCGTTGGCTCGATATTCGGCAGGGCGTCGTTGCTCCAGTCCGCCTGATACGCATATTTTCGGACTGTGCGGTAATTAAAGCCTGTGGTATTTGCGATTTCAAGCACACTTTTTTCTTCCACTTCGTAGAGATGCTTGATATACTCTTTCTGAGCCATTTTCAACACCTTCCTGTTACCTCCTTAGTCGTGAACAAACTAAGGGTAACTGTTATTTGGGGTGCTGACAATGGCTCATCTTTTTGCCATCATCCGCTATGCACTTTTGGAGACCTTTTTCTGCATTCCTATTTTACCGAAAACAC
>Ga0268263_1000773_pt1 | contig 38101 bp, 46 predicted proteins | sample Biomet5_FD_190358 | JGI IMG/M metagenome (GOLD analysis project Ga0268263, IMG submission 190358) | Microbial communities from bioreactor (seeded with sewage sludge) at LBNL, California, USA - Biofuel metagenome 5 (SPAdes) (version 4) | ecosystem: Engineered > Bioreactor > Anaerobic >... | reverse complement strand
CGGATCGCGGCCGGCGTTGACGTAGCGCGTGCCTGCGGGCCGCGCCGGGCGGGGAGCAAGGGGAGTTTCCCGCCCGGACGCATGGCCGCTGGGGACCGGCCGCCCGCCGAGGTCGTGGAGGGAGTGCTTCGCGGCCTCGCCAGGGGACAGGCGGAGGATGGACCCGCCCCTGGCCCGAGACGCGGAGGGCCGACCGCGTCCCGAGATATCCCTGGCCTCCCTGGCCAAGCCGCGACACATGGTTAAGCAACCTCCAGCGACTGCGAAAACACCATCAACGCCATCAACGCCTCGTAAATCTGCCGGCGAAGCCATGCCTTTTCCGGGCTGGTTATGGAGCCGTCGGCAATGGCGTCGCGGAATGCGCCCATGACGTCACCCATCTCCTTCACCGCTTGCAGCGCCTGCATGGACAGGGATTCCAGGGACGGGGCCACATTCTTGGGCAGCTCGATCACCACGCAGCCCATGCGATCCGCCAGATAATGCAGCGGACGGAGCGACCCCGTCTGACGCATGAGCGGCAGAATCATGTTCGCATCGAGTTTGAAGCCTTCCTGCTGTTCGAGCTGGTTCATGAAGGTGGTGTAGCGGTTGAACCCCAAATCCTCGGCAATCTGCTTCGGCGTTTTGGCGGTCTGCGCATCAAGCACGTCCTCATGGAGCACGGAAACGAGGGAATCGAATCGCCTGGCCATAGATTTTCCTCTCACAGTCTCGTGGACGCGCAGCCCCGGGGCTGCGAATTTGACATTATGCCAAATGCCGTTGGGCCACTCTGTAAGGACTGCATCGAATGGGTATGCACGCTGACCGGCCGGCAGGAACCGGAAGGCTGGGTCAAGCCCTGCCGCCGGGCAGGCCGCGAGGTGCGCGAATGGGACGCTGCCTGCGGGCTGTTCGAGCCTTGGGCGGTCGGGAGCTTGCGGGAGGTCATGCGGCCGCCTGGGTGGAATCGGTGACATCGGCCTGTTTGGGCTTGGGGCCGGTCTTCTGGCGTACGGCCGGCTCGGGAAGCAGGGCCGCCGGGATACCCTGGCCGATCAGCCATTCGATATGCTCGGCCTTAGGACGTCGGCCACTGAGGACGTCACCCATCGCACCGGGTGAAATCCCCCGTCGTTTGGCCAAATCCTTGATGCGTTGGCCATGCTCCAGCAGGAAGACCTTGAGCTGTACTTGACGGGCCTCTGATTTGTTGCGTATTTCTTCGCATAAACTCTTCATCAGTTAACCTCTTCAGGCGGGATCAGATGGGCTTCTTTTGTCGAACCCGCTGCGGCGTTTTTTCCATCCGGCCGGCTGCGAACGTCCGGTGGTCTTTAGTCATGGGCTCGGACGCGCTTGGCTTCCGCCCCGGCCAGGGCGGGTTTGTTGTTGCGTTGCAATTCGCTTGGCTTGGGTATGAGAGAAATTTAGCGGGTTGTCACGCTAAATTTATTGTATTTGAGAGAAATTTCTTATGACTATAGCACAACAAATTGAAATAATTAAAAAAGAAATTTCTCAACGGCTTGAAGGAAGTGGGAAATCATGGAGCGCCCAAGCTGCCGCAGACTTTCTTGGCATCAATGTTGGGAAAATACGGGCATGGGAGAAAGGGCAACGACCGCAATCCAATGATCTAGAAATATTAGCACGAAAATGTAAATTTTCAACACGTTGGCTGTTACTTCTTGAGGGTGACCCATTCGATGATACAAAATGCGAAAAATCACCAATTCCAAAGGAAGAGTTCGATGAGCACCTGAGCCAAGCCCAACGGGAGATGCTTACCTACAAGCGCATCCAAACAGAGCTTGGGATGCCGAATGAGAAAATTGCCGCTGGCATCGAAGCCATCGCCATGGGCAAGACCCGCGACAAAAAAAGCTATTGTACGGCCGAGCCTCCGGCCGATCCTGGATATAATAACATCCATGAGCCCGGGGCTGGTTTTGGGCGAGGGGAAAAAGAATAACGGGGAGCCCATTCAATAAGGAAATGACTATGGGCCATATCATCCGTGTAGCCAGCGCATCCGATCCAGATATTGAATACCGTGTCGACCTTGAATCCCTAACCTGCACTTGCCGGGACTGGATTGATCGGCGGCAGATCTTCCAAAAATCTGACCCACGCCGTCTATGCAAGCACCTCCTCCAAGGTATCCTTGGCGAAGATGCGATTCCTGATTGCCTCGCCAAATATGAAGACACCCTCTATCGTTATACCAATTTCGAGAAACGCGGCTTCCCCCCGGACAAGGCCCTGGCACGAGGTGCCATTCGGGGAACGCCTTATGATATCTTTCTTCCACGAACGGAAAACGATGGTTGGATTAATATTTATAGTGAAGAAGGAAAGTGGGGTTATAACATATATGACGAGCGATGGAGTTATGGAGAAGAGCCAGAAGACGCAAAGGAACTCATTGGTATCATGCAGAAAATGCTAAACAAGATTGTCAAGAAAAATTCTGTCGAAACGAAAAATACAAACAAAATAATACTGAGTAGCGACAAACAGATTGATGGTCTTATAGATCTTGGGTTGCGCCTTGTAGAGGATAAGAAATATAATGAAGCAGCGAGTGCTTATACATTGATTATAGGCCAGGACACTCCAAAGGCCGCATTAATTGTTGCCTATTATAGCCGTGGGCGTTGTTTTGATATATTGGGTGAAAAAGAGAAAGCCATGTCTGATATGATAGAGGCCGCAGCGCTAGGAAGTGAGGAGGCCATTAATTACATTGCAGAAAACGCATAGGAATTTATATAAATTAACAATGTACAAGATACATGAATAGACAACGACAGAAGATTGAGGCCCTTCAATGAATGAAAAGATCATTGCCCGATGCCCGTCATGTGGCATTGAGTTTGATGCCAGCCAGATCGCCGGCATGAAAAACTGCCCTGTCTGCGGAAAGCCTTTTGGGCTAGAAAGTCCCGGGAATTTCGAATCCGGCGCGGACACCTCCCAAGCCAACGCCTTCCGCAACCCGGACAACGGGCATATCGAGCGCATTGACGGCGCCTGGGCCTGGGTGTTGCTGTTCGGCTGCATCTATTTCGCGGCCAAGGGCGTCTGGACCCATGCCGTGGCCGGGCTGCTCCTGGCCATCATTACCGGAGGCATTTCCTGGTTCGTCTACCCGATCTTCGCCGCGCGCATCATGCGCACCCATTATCTCCGCAAAGGCTGGCAGCTGGCATGAAAAAAATCCTCCCGTTCCTAGCCATCCTGGTTATGGCTCCCTTTGCCTCTGCCCAAGACTGTCCAAAAGATTTCATTGATCAGCTCAATGGCAGCAATTTGACCAAGCTCCAAAAGGTCAATCTCGGAAAGGTTTGCCAGGGAACTTCGTTCACAATGACGGGCAGGGTCAATGATGTCGCGCCAGATACGACCCTTCGTGACGATTCTCCCATCGTCATCTCCCTGGATTGGGAGAAACCCAATTGCAGTACCTACAAATTTATCATGGCCGATTCGCCTGGTTGCGATCCGGTCAAGCTCAATAAAGGCGATCAAATAACACTCACGGCAAAATTCAAGCGTTATTTGGGATTTTCCAATGACTACGCCGAGGCCACGGACGGCATCTGCCGGAAATAAGAAAGGCGGCCGAAGCCGCCCTTCTTAGGACAATCCTTTAACAACAACTATTTCAACCCACGCCTTGCGGCGACTGTTTCTTTCCCCTTGCCCAAATTTTCCGCCTCGTGCAAGCCTTTTTCGAGGATTCCCGGGTCGGCCACGGCGGCCAGCCCAGCCCAGGTGACCCATTTGGCCAAAGTAATCCGCTCCCCATGAGACTTGTCCACATTGAGACGGCGCAATTCTTTCTCAAAGGCCGCTTTGACATCGGGGTGGAGATGGAGCCGGACGCGGCCGTCCCGATCTTCCTGCCGACGTTGCTGATACCAGTCTAGGGGGGTTCCCTCTGCCGCCAGGACCGCTTTTGCCTCTGCGATCTTTTCTTTTTTCCGCCGGATAAGTTTGATGTCAGCCGCCGTCGGCGCTTTACCGGCAGCCCGCAGATGCGCAAGCTTAATCTGCGTTGCCTTGGGCGTCCGGCCAAAAGCCTTGGCAATGTCCTCGACCGGTACTCCTCGCTCCAACATGGCCAGCAGCCGAGCATCATCCCAGCGGCTCCCCACCGTGTCGCTGTAGAGTGCCCCAGCGTGCCGGTAGTGAGATGCATACCACGCCGCTGCCGCCGCTGAGGAAGTATACCATCGGCCATCGCGCTCCTCGCCATCGCAGGCCCCGGCCTTGATAGCCGCTACCAACGTAGTCCGATGCACGCCCAGGCGTTTGGCCTCCTGGGAGGCGAGGATATCAAATGCAGCATTCATCGGTCGAATCTCTGTTTGACAGGTTGCAAAACTGCTGCGCCAGGATTTTTCATGGCTGTTTGGAAATATGTTCGAGCCTCGCCCTCAGAATAAAAAATCTCATACGTGTAGCGTCCACGTTGGGCCTGGACATCGCGTCCTATGGCTTCTGGCCAACGGAAAAGGACAATCCAAGGCCAATCATCAAAGGGAGGGACATAGACCATGGCAATATTGCGGGCATATCGTGAGGAAGCATTGACGTGGCAATCTAAACTTTCTTTGAAATCAAGATACCCATTACGAAGGGAAATTGGCCTGTCCAAAGCGGCCTGGAGTGCATCATTTTCCTCCGGCGATTCAACTATCCAGACCTTGATATTTCCACCAGGCCGTCCAGGGGGCACCATGACCGTGGGAAGTATCCCCACCACCAGATCGGGAAGATCCGGGGCATAGCCTGGATAGATCATCACGGGCAGCCAGTTGCGCACTGGTTGGTTCAAGTCCATCACGATTTCACCTCGTAGAAGAATTCATCCTTGTCATTCGCCGCCCAGGCCCGGCCGAATTCATGGTCCTTGAACAATTCCGCTATACCGCTGATCTGTTTGAGCCGCAAAAGCTCGTCGGCGTCCATGCCGATATTTTTGGCAATCCAGTCGTCGGACATACCAGACTTGACCAGCTCGGCCACGATATTGACCATGAGGTCCACGGAATGCGTCCCACGTGCCCGATTATGCCGGATGGTCGAGGCCATGCGATTGGAGATATCCTTGTCGATGACAACCACTGGCATCTTTCCGTCCTCGCGGGCGTAGATGTCCGCGCAGGTCTGCATGACCCGATAACGATGGAACCCGTCCACGATCTCGTACGCATCCTCGTCCGGCAGATAATAGCAGACGATGGGCATGGTATAGCCGTCCTCCCGAATGGACTTCTCCAGGAGGCGCATTTCCGGTGGGGCCACGGCATTGGGGTTGTAGGCATTGGCCCGGATTTTCTCGATGGGCACGGCCCGGACATTGTAGACGGGGCTTGCGCTCATGGCTTGTCCTCCATCCGGCGCATCCAACGGACAAATTCGCCGCGTCGTTTTTTCGGTTCCGTTACCACCTCGAATCCAAATCGTCCCCAGATCACGGCATTGACGCGGTCCCTGGTGGACAGCGTCTTCAATTCCTTGTGCTCCGCCAGCTCGACCACGGCCTTGAGCAGGCTGTCCTTGACACGGACATGTCGCCTGGCCGCGTAGAGGTAGCGCACATGGGCCGCCTTCTGACTCTTAAGCAACCGCGTCACGGAAAATCCATGGAGGGTCCCGTCCTTTCCAGTGGACACGTGCCAGATGTCCCCGGCCCGGCTGGTGACCGCCATGCCGAGGTCGTCATGCACGGCCTGGTCGGCCAATGCCTGACCGACCGCGCAAAACAGGTCCCGATCCGATTCCGGGCTTTCACCCTGGGTATAGGTCAGTATGGCCATAGCTAGAGATTCCTGTATTTTTCGATGGTCGCCTGGCGCCGTTCCATCTCGGCCTTGTTGAGGGAGAATCCCATGTATTTGCCAACATGGTCGTTCTTGAGGATGCACACGCACAGCCGCTTCCAGGTCGGAATAAGCCGGAACTCCTTACTCTCCACATCGTCCTGATACTCCATGCGTATGGGGAGTTTGTCCGTCCGATACTTAGTTTTACCGCCCACGTCGAAGGGAATTCCGGCCCGGCGCAGGTCTTTCATGGCCTCTTCAGAGAGGCAGCCCCCTTTCTCCCGCCAGAACTTGATGCTCGTGGCCAGCTTCTGCCGGAAGCCGTCGGCCGTTTCCTTGGGGAGGGTATCCAATAGGAACATGGCGTACTGCTGCCAGGTGAAATGGTCCGGCTTGGTCACGTCGCGCCAGCCCATGGCCTTTGTGGCACCGTAGATGGCCGTGAAATTAACCCCGTTTACCCGGCTCACCATGCGGCCCCAGACCCCGGGATCGATGGCCCGGTACAGGCTCAAGCTAGCCTTGGCCGCGTTGTGGAAGGGGCTGGCCACCCGCATCTGGTGAAGCGGCACGCCGGCAAGGTAGAACAAGTCATAAAGGTGATTGTAGCGCCAGCCAAACTTTGCATTGGCTGTCCAAATATCCTCCGCGCTCCAGTCGTAGATCGGATAGGCATTATATACGTCCGGGTATATCTTTGTCGTCCAGGGTATACTATTATATTTGTTTACATTCTTGTCGCTGACAATGGTGCGCCATCGGTCCAGGCTTTCCTGGGCCCGAATGCCCACCAGCACGCAGGTGCGCCCAGCCCTGACACGCTCGTGATGCCACAGAGCGAACCGTACCTGGAACTCGTAGTCCGTCATCTCCGGGGTCAAGAAATCAAAGTCGCCGGGGCCGAGGTACCGGTCCGGCAGTGCGCGCACCCATATTTCCCGCTTGGTCGGGTCCCATGGTCGCCAGAATGTTTCGTGCATGCTGGTGCAGGTCGGGCACTTGAGCGGCACACAGCATCGAAGGTTGTCAGTGGACATGGCCAGTTCTCGATAGACCGCGTCCACGTATTCGGTCGTGGCCGTGTATTGCGCCTCATAGTCGATATGGAAAATGCCGATGCGCCGGCCAGGGGCATGCTCCCGCAGGTAGTGCAGGGCCAGGTTGAGCAGCACGCCGGAATCCTTGCCCCCGGAAAATGATACGTACACGTTGTCGAACTCCCGGAAAACATACTCCAGGCGCCGCATGGCCGCTTCGTAGACCGATATGGGCAACGTATGCTGGATCATAGATTTTTCACCAGTTCCATGGCGTTTTTGCGCAAGCCTTGCTTCCTGTAAACGTTGATCTGCTCCTGAAACTCAGACAGGGCGTTTCCCTTGCGCTCCAAGGCCCAGGCTATTTTGTCGTCTATGCCGGACAGGCTTCGCAAACGGATATAGACTGGACGGCGCGTCTGCCCGATGCGGTGCGTCCTGTCCTCGGCCTGGACCCGCTCGGAATATTTGAAGCTGTCCGCGTAAAAAACCGAGTAGGCCGCCTCGTTGAGGGTCAGGCCGTAGCCGCCGATGGTCTGGGTGGCCACCAGATACCGGGCGCCAGAGCGCCAACGGTCGAGCTGGCGCGGCAAATCTTTCTGGGCCAGCCCCCCGTGGTAAGGTACAACCTGTTCCGCTCCATGGATTCCGGCCAGGGCTTCGCAGATGGCGCGCACGGCCGGGCGGTACTTGGCCCAGATGATGACCTGTTCCGTATCCGGTATTTCTTCCAGGGTGGCCAGAAGCAGGTCAAGGCGGCGGTGCCGCATCTCAATGAGGGCACCGTTCGGTCGCTTCCACCAGCCGCAGACAATGGTTTGCAGACTGGTGAAGAGATGAAAAATTTTGATCGGGCTCCAGTCGTCGTAGTCAAGAGAGAGAATTTCCCACTTGGCTTCCTCGTAATATGCTTCTTGTTCCCCGGTCAGGCTACAATATCGGGATTCGTAGAGCTTCTCCGGCAGGTCAAGGCATTCGTCCTTGCGGATCTGATAGGTGTATGGCGCGACCCTGGCCGCCAGATACTCCTCGTTGTGGCTCCGCAGGATGCGTCCGGTGCGGACCTTTTTCCCAAAGGCGTTTTTGCGCTCTTCATACTCCAGGTGGTTGGCCGCAAAACTCCAGAAGGAACGATAGCCCAGGATGGACGGACTCAAAAAAAACATCTGGCTGTACAAGTCGACCGCGCCCTGGGTGAACGGCGTACCTGTGAGGATGGCACGGTACCGCGTCTTGGCGCTCATGCGGATGATGCGCTGGGAACGCCGCGCGTGCCAGCCCTTGATATAGCTGGACTCATCCACGGCCACATAGCTCTTGCTTGTACGCATGGCGTTATAGGCCAGGACGGTCCGATCACTGGCGCTCATGGACTCGATGCCAATGACATGGAAGCGGATAGCGGCCAGACTGGCCGGTTCGAGCGGACTGCCGTTCCAAATTTTGACATCAGTCGGCGACAGGTCGGTGTGAATAAGTATCTGCTCGCGCACGTTGTCACGCAGGGCGCAGGGCGTGAACCAGAACAACCGGTCCCATTTGTCCTGACGCAGCCGGGCCAGTTCCAGCAACACCCTGGATTTACCCGTACCGGGGTCCATGAACATCGCCCCGGCGCGGGTGGGTAGCAGCTTGGCCACGGCCGGCCGTTGATGCGGCAGCAGGTCCGTGGTGGTGACGAATTCTCTGGCCATGCCCTACTCTTCGGCCAGTTCCGGGGCGATGTCACAAGGTTCAGCCGTCAAGGTCGGGATGATCGTTTCCCCCTTGATCGGCGTTGGCGGCTCCTTGATATTGGTAACCACAGCCCCGCCGGCAACGGCCTGACGGTGCCGTTCCAAAGCGGCCAGCACCACATCGGTCATGCGTAAATCGTAATGCCCGGCAAAGTCTGCCACCTCCTCGATACTGCCCACCGGGACACGGATGTGCTTATCCTTATACCGCGCCCCGAGAATGCGGCGAGCCACGTCGTACAGGTCGTCATCACGAGCCCAGGACAAGACCAACCTTCCTTCCCTGTCCATGGACACCCAACGCCGGTGCTCCGGCTCGAACCTGCCGGATACAGCCCGCTCCCTGGCCTGGTCATCGTTGACGCGGACAAGATAGCCTCCGGCAACCAGCCGCTGGGCCACCTCGGCCATCCTGTCCAGTGTATCTCCGGTCATCTCGTTCATCTGACGGAACCAACGCCCGCGGAACCATTTGAAACCCATGTCGCGGACGATTCCGTTTGCTTTTTCCATACTGGGGAAACGGATCGCGACCAGACCCTCTTCCTGCCTGACATCGATAATGATGGACGAAACAGGCTCGCCGGCTGGACGCAGCAAAGCTTCTTCTTCGGCTTCGATTTGTTCCGGAGACGGTTCCGGTTCGCCGAGAAGAACCCCCTTGATTTCATCCTGGAGAAGTCGGGCTAGATAAAAAAGATCGCCAAGGGGATTTTCTATCCACCAGACCGCTCTGGTCTTGGACCGCAGGACCGTCAAAAACGCCTCCAGCCCCTTATCTCCAAACGGAGTTTCAAGAATATGACCAAGTTTGCGGGCGTTCTCGGCAAGTTGAAAAGTATCGATGGAAGGGACCATTGCCTTGATGACTGCTTCGGGGTCTTCAGCCTTCGCGATAGGCAAGGCCTGCTCTATCTGGCGAAAAACCTTGGCCCGAAGCGTCTCGGCCCAAGCGACCTGCTTTTCTGATCCAGAGAGCGGAGGCAAACCAGCGGCCGCATTGGCCGCAGCATATTTGGCGTTTTCAGAGGCGTTTTTCTTTTCCTGGCAGTTGGGGCAAAGAGTGCCGACTTGTTCATGCCAAGCAGCCTTCCTGTCGGCATCGGTACGGTTGCGGCCATACACATTGATGCTCGCTCCACATTCCGCACAATAAATAGTTGTTTTCGCCACGTCTTTTGCTCCATAACGGTGCGATATCACGCCCCGGATTCCGCCCCGGCATGCGGGGCGAGTTGAGCAAAGGGCCGGGCCTCCACCCGACCCTCCAAAAACTTAATCCCAATAAGCACTTTCTGGCAGCCAATTATCCAGCACGGCGCGCGCCTCGTCCTCACTGCCACCTTCGGTCAAAATCTGCATGGCCTTTCTGCCGGCAGATACTTTGCGATCGTTGCTGGCGTAGTAGTAATTTTCGGCTTTGAGGTAGAGGGCAGCGCGGGGGGATGCAGTAGCTAGTGCGCTGGAGTCGGAAGAAGGCTTGGTCGGTGGGGAAACGCCATCATTGCTTTCGTCGTCCATCATCTGGTTGATGGCTTCGCGGTATTCTTCTTCCGCGTTGAGCGCCTCGCGGAGAGAACGGAGTCCAGGAATAGCAGATTCCAGCACGTCTTCGCGGATCGTGGCCGCCATCGCAATAATTCCCAGAAACGTCTTACTGTTTTCGCTGTCCAACGCAGCCTCTACCGGGCGTCCGTCAGCCATCTTGCCGTAGATCACGCCATCCGGGCGATAACCAGAATAAACAAACTCCGCCAAGGCGATGTCTCCATTTTCGGAGATCGTCACATGCAAGGATGCTCCGCGCTTGGTGGTGATCGTGGTTTCCATTTTCTGTCTCCGTTCGGGGCGTTTTCCCGCCCCGGTCAGGGTTGTGGGCGGGATGTTTCCCCCGCCCGTGAAAAAAGAATAGTGTGTTTTGAAATTTTGTCAAAATAAAATTTCAAAACACACTAAATATTTATTTAATGTTTTTAGATAATTTAAAAAAAGCCCCGGTCTCCCGGGGCAAAAGGTGCGATTTGAAATCGCGGCTTCGCGGAGGACACCTACGCCGCCGGCCACTCCACGGCCGCTTCGGCGGTCCGGATCGCCGCCGCCGTCGCGGCCTCGATCACGGCTTTCTTGGCCGCCAGCCGGGCACGTTCGATTTTGCGGCCGAAGAGGCGCCATTTTTCAGCCGCGGCCAGAACGGCCATGGCCACCTCGTGCACCGTCTCCGCCGTGATGCCGACTTCGTTGTAGAGGTCGGGGTATTCGGATTCCGTCGGATCGCCGTCCGCCAAATACGCCGTCGCTTGCGTTTCCTTGGCCTGATAGGCGGCCATCTGGCCCGAGCCAGGCGTCAGGACCTGATTGCGCAAGGCCTCGGCTGCTGCGTCGATGCGGGCGCAGGCCTCGGCCTGGAGCGATGCCAGATCGGGTTGCAGCCATTCGCCGCCGAACAAAGGGATACCTGTAGGCGGGGCAACTAACTCCACGCCATCCGGCCAGGTCGCGGCCTCAATCACGGCGGCTTGCGCGTCGGTCGCCCGGGAAACGGCGTACTCGCCGTCACAATAGACCGGGGCGGTGGTCTCGGTTCCGTCCTCCGCACAGACGCCAGGCGTCTTGACCACTTGGCCCACCCAAAGCCAATCCCCGACCACCTGTCCTTCCACCACCAACCCCAGAGCCTCCAAGGCCGCCGTGAGAGTCCTCTGGTCCGTCGTTTTGAAGCAAAAGTCCTGCATGGTCTCCCCCTACAGCGTGATTGCCTGCAACTGCGTATCGGACAGCGCGACCGGAAAATAGGCACTATGGAGGATATGGCCGCCCCACTGGCTGGCCCCGGACGAATCCGAGCCGATGTGGTGTGTGGTCAATCCGCTCGGCAGCGTGGCGGCCGTGGCCGTGACGCAGGCAGCGCCATTGAGAGATGCTGAGAATCCGGAAGACGACCAGGAAAATGCCGCCCGGAAAGCGATGAGGTCGGCCACCGTGCCGAGATCGAGGTTCACCACCTCGGTCCCGGCCGTCGTCACGATACAGCGCACGATGCGGTTTTCATCCCGCACGATGCGGATGCGGTTGCTGGCCGTGTCGTCGTCGTACTGGGCCAGGACCTGGATTGCGCCTGAAGATGGGGCACCGGAAGGCGTGCGGGCCGCCACAAAAGAGGTGCCGGCGATAGAGCTAAACCAGGAGGTGGCCAGGGGGACTGTCCAGACATCGGAGGACCGGGCTACGGCTGCGCTCGTTGTTGGGATGTAGGAAGTCGGCAGGTTTCCCGCCTCGACCTGAACACCCCAAAGATAGAGACCTGATGCTCCGTCTCCTGTATACGATGCACCAAAATTTGAAGTAACTGGCCATGTATTAGACAACCTAAAATCAATATATGATCCAGTTGGGCTTCCTGTTGATACTACACAAAAACTTATTTTATACCAACCGTTTGATAATTTTTCTACGACTGAAAATAAACTGGTGATTGAACCCGAACCAGCGGCGGAAGCTCCTGTCCCAAGATTTACATGTAATGAATATATACTGCCATTATCATAAAATAACACTGTTAAAGATGTCAGCTCGCTTTTTTTTGCAAAAAACGAGCACGTATATTTTGTTGACGCTAACAAACTTAATGAGTAACGAAGTAGATGGCCGGAAGTGGCTGTTGAATCAACCACTTTATCTGCTGTTAGGTTTCCATCTGGCGACACAGTTAAATCAACAGATACCGTTGCATTAATACCTTTCCATACAGCGTTTCCCAATTGTTCACTATATGTAATTTTGTTTGTATCGCTTTTCTCTATCAGCCAGCCGAGTAAATTCCCAGAGCTGTCCCATTCCCGGCGTGGACCTCCGGCGGCCACAGTCTCGATCAGGCCCGCCTGCCCGAGTCGCGCACCCGTGGTCGAGCGGGCGAAGGTACCAACCGGCGCGGCATCACTCGTGGCGTCACCGCAAAACAGGTTGAGCGACGGGGGGATGATGCCCGGGAACTTGCCGAGGTTGTCGCGAACCCAGGACAGCACGGCTTGGCGCACGGCCGCAGCCGTGACCGCCTTGGTCGCGTCGGTGCCGGTGACCGCCTCGGCCGCCGAGGCCTTGGTGACCAACGCATCGACCGTGCCCCCCGAGACATCCACGCCGAGAAGCTTACCCGTGCGCACATCGCCCCAGGGCCGGGAGGAGGTGCCGAGGCTGCCCGGGTCGCTCGCGGGCGGGACGATGTTGCCGGCAGCCTCCACATCGTCCGCGTCCAGGCCGACATACGGCGCGGCAATGGTCACGGCCGAAGGACTGGCGCCGTCGCGGTTGATGGTCAGGGCGGAATTGAAGGCCGACTCGGCGTCGTCCACCGTGAGCATGGAGAACATGCCGTCGTCGACCTGGAAGATCCATTTCCCGGCGTTTGAGGCGACATCCGCGCCGGTCTCGGTGAACTTGAAGCCGGTATAAGCGCCCTCGCCGCTGATAAAGCCCTGGGTGAAGGCCCGGGAATTGTCGCGCCGGATGAAATCGGGCAGCGCGCCGCCGTCGGCCTGGTTTCCGTGGCCATGGTTGACCAGGGAGGCAGGAACGTCGTTGCCGTGGAGCACCCCGGTCAGGTTGGCGGTCAGGCTCCCGGAATCCAGGGACAACGTGACCGTGGTCAGGTCCGTGCCACTTGCGTAGCTCGCGGAACTGACCGTGCCGTAGAATGTGCCGTCCGCGCCGCAGTCGGCCAGGACGCGGACGCCGGCCACAAATTCGGCCGTGCGGTCGGTGACGACCGTAAATGAGGCGTCGGAAACAAAGGTGGCGACAATGGGTTTGGCGGCCATGGGCTACTCCGGGATATGCGAACACAGGCGCAGTTGGCGGGAAATGGGGCTGGGCAAGGCCAGGCTGTCGGCCAGGGGCGAACAACGTCGGCAGGCCAGGGCCGGAAAAGAATCGAGACGCAGGGCGGCGGCCGGGCAGGATGTCCGGCGTACCCGCCAGACGATCGGACCGGACAGCCGTAGGACCGTATCGCCCAGGGGGCCGAACTCGCCGATGCGCCAGCCGCAGAATCGGGAAAACCGGGCCAGGATACGCCAGGATATCGTCCTGGCGCGCGCCGCCTTGATCCGCCAGACGCAAGCCGTGGAGGACCGGGCCAGGACGCGCCAGGCAATGGCGACCGAAAGACGGGCGCCGCCCAGAATGCGCCAGGCTATTTGCCGGGACCGGCGGGCCAGGATGCGCCAGGAGGTCGGCGCGACCAAGCGGGTGAGCAGCCGCCAGGACGTGGCGGCGGGCCGGCGGACCAGGATGCGCCAGGACGCGGTCCGGATCGTCCGGGCCAGGAGACGCCAACTCGATCCGGCTTGGGCCCGGGCCAGCAGCCTCCAGCCAAGCGCCCTCCTCTCCCGGCCCAACAGTCGCCAGGAGATATTTTGCGTGCGCCGGGCAAGCACCATCCAGGCCGTGGCCGCGACCACGGCGGACAGCACGCGCCAGGAAACATCGCGTTGCGCCCGGGACTTGATGCGCCAGGTAACCGGCTGGCCGAGACGGGCCAGGATGCGCCAGGCGGTCGCGGACTGGACAGTCTCCAATCGCGGTTGCCAGGAACTGGCCTCGCCCTCCCAGGCGCTGTCCTCGCCAAACCAGGGGCTACGCATAGTCGACCGACAGCGTCGTGCCGTCCAGGGCCAGGTTGCCGGCGCCCATGCTGACGCTTCGTTGGAGCCAGCACCGCGCATAGCTGCCGGCCGGGATGCTCGGCACGGACAACGGCGCGGCGCTCGTGTAGTCCGCGAATGAGCCCGAAATCGACGGAGCCGTGGACTCGTCGGCGATAGCCGTGGTCGAACCGATGGGCGAAGCCTCCAGGGCGAAACGCAACACTGTGTCCTCGCTTGTGGTGGCTGGGCAGTACACAGTCACGGCTTCGGCCACGGCATCGCCGTCGTTGTAGATGTCCAGGGCGCGGTACTCGACATCCCCGGCCGAGGCCTCGTCCGGACTGACGTTGTCGAAGAGGTTGTTGAGGGCGGTTGCGGACAGCACCGTGCTTGTCGCGGCACCACCCAGGCCGTTCGTGGTCAGGTGAAATTCCAAGCTCGCGGCCATGGTGTCAGCTCCTTTTCCCGTAGAGGTTTTCGACCAAGAATTCGGTCAGAGCGCCGGTCAGAATCGAGCCGTCGGCCAAGGTGATCCGGGCATGGGCCTGGTAGGTACCGGCCACGTCCAAATCACCAGACTGGGTCTGGTAGCGGGCGCAGATTTGTTCGGCCGTGCCGTCGGCATAGGGCTCGGCCGTCCATGTGTCCGTCATTCCGTTTGATTTACGGACCAGGATCGCCACGGACGCGGCAGTGGACAGGTCCAGGCCCGTGTCGATCAGGATCTCCAGGCCAACGGTGCCGACGTAGAAATGGTCAACGGTCGTGTTGCACGCCATGGCATTGCCTCACTTGATTTTGACGGCCCGGTCGGTGGTGGCCGAAAGTTTGACCGACACGCTCTCCCCCACCACCAACACCCGGTCGCCCACGGCCACGCTGATGCCGCACAGCACCTGCCCGGTGCCGCCGTTCGGCCAGGTCACCGTGGCGAAGCCTCCGGCCAGGGCGGTAACGACACCCGAACGGCGGGCCACGCCCGGGGCTACGAGCCGGCGCAGATCGGACAGGGGATTGCTCATGGCATGGGCCTCTCGACGGTGGTTGTCTCGGTGAGCAGCCGGGCACCGGTATCGTCCACGGTCAGCTCCAGGGACACGGCCGTGGCCGTGCCGCGCCAGATCTCGCCGCGATCCGTGTCCGCGACCTCCACCACATCCCCGGGCAGGGCCCACGTTTCATTGCCCTCGGGCCAGGATTTGACGTCCACGGACAGGGAGGATTGGCCGTATTCGTCGAGGTAGTTGCGCCCGGCCTGGGTGGCCGGGGCCGGCGAGCAGGCCAGCGCAGCCGACAACTCGTCCGGCGCCGGCACAAGCCCATCCCCGCGCGAAACGGTCAGGCGCAGGCCGCCGATGTCGGTATCGTCGGACACGATGTCCTCGGCCTCGACTCGGATAGCCGCAGCAAACGTATCGCCCAGGGCGGCCGGGGTGTAGCGCCAGACATCGTAGCGGGTCGTGTAGGTGATCAAGGCCACGCCGAAGACGGCGCCGCCGGCCAGAATGATGGAGGCGCCGCCGTTGGGCACAGCCTCGCCGCCGTCCGTGCCGTACCATATAACGTCATCCACGGACGCGACGAAGGCTTCCAAGTCGGCGGTGTCGGTGCCGTCGAAGGTCACCGTGGCGGACAGGCTTTCGGTCTCATCCTGGGCCACGCGTTCGGCCGTGCCCGAGGTGACGGCCACGGTATAATCCGTCTCGTGGTACACGCGGATGTAGCAGGCTTCGCCGGGCGGGAACGTGGTGCGGCCGGCGTTGCGGCTGTCGTCGGTGGTCACGGACAGATAGGCGGCGGTCTCGGCCCGGTCATCGACCACGGTCACGGCGTCGTAGCCGGGCTGGCCCTGAAATTCCTCGGACAGGGTCTCCACGGTCCGGTCGAAATCCAGGGACACGGCCGGGGTGACGTCGGCCAGCTCGTTGACGCCGACGGGATAGCGGTAGATGACGCGCACGCCGCCGACCAGGGTCGGCTGGACCACCGCGCCGCAGGCCGCGGCGAGGCGGGACAGGATCGAAATCGGCGTCTCGGCCGAGGCGGTCAGGCGTCCGGTCGGGATGGTCCAGTCACAGACCTCCCAGGACAGGTCCAGCTCGACGGCCGCGCACAACGCCTCCGCCGCTGCCCGGGCCGTGGTCCGGGCCCAGGTGCGGGTCACGGTGTCGCTGTAGGGCGTGTCGAGGAGACAGCTCAGGGTGCGGCCGGTGGCGGTATAGGAGACCGTGCCGCAGCCGACCTCGCGCGTGCGCGACTCGAGGATCAGGGCCATGGCCTGGCCGGCCAGGGTGATCAGAAGACGTTGCCCCGGCGCGCAGGCCAGATAGGTGGCTTCGTCGGCCAGGGTCAGTTCGACGGTCCAGGCGAACGAATCACGGTCCCCGGTCAGGGTCAGGCCGTCCAGGTCGTAGTCGTCGCCCAGGGACCAGCTCCAGGTGGTGGCGGCCACGGACGGCGTCAGAGACGGCAGCGCGTAGCGCCCGGCCACCCGGCGCGAGACCGGGGTGTAATCCAGCAACGCATAGGAGCCGGCAACACGACGGAAGACAATGGTCGGCAAGGCGTAGGAGCCAGCCACGCGACAAAACACCTTTCCCGGGAGGTCGAAGGTGCCGGCCACGCGGCGCAGGATGCCGGGCGCCAGGAACGATCCGGCTACCCGCCGGACGACGGGTAACACGTAGCTTCCAGCTACGCGCCGGAAAAGCGGCAAATCGTAGGTGCCGGCTATCCGTTGGGTGATCGTGGCCATCGGTTACGCCTAGGCCGATCCGCCGTAGATTTGCAGGTCCAGGAGATTGGAGCCGTAGGAGGCTGCGTCCGATTCCACGATGTCCTGGGCCCAAAACGGTCCGGCCGCCGGGGTGGTCGGGATCGTGACGGTGTTGCCGGCCACCCAGGTGCCGCCCCAGGCCGCCGGGGGGATGGTCAGGTACGGCTTACTGTAATCGGGGTTGGTCGGCGCGAACGTGCCGGAAATGGAGCCTGAGCCAAGGCTGCCGAGGACGTCGGAGGTGGCCACGAAAGCCGTGGCGCTCGTGAATGTCAGGGTCACGGTCTGGTCGATACTGCCGATATTGTCCGCCGTAATCGAAGCGGCATCGAGGAGGCCGGCGCTCGTGACCTTGGCCACCGTGCCGATGGCGGCCACGATGTCGCCCAGGGGCAACACCGATGCCACCGTGCTGCCGGCATCGTAGGCGTTGGCCAGCATGTCGCCGGCGGCCAGGGTGACCGTCACGACACTGCCGGATTTGGAGATGGTTACGTCCTCGTGGTATTCGGACTGCGAAATTTGCCGATGCCCGGCCGAGTCGGTGGTTGTGGCCACCGTGGCCAGAAAAATCGTGTCCCCAGATCGGAAAATGGTCTGCCCTGCATCCTCCAGGACGATATCGAAACTCGTGGCTCCGGCCGAGACCGCCGATTGGAGCGTGCCGGCGCCGTACTGGGTCGAGTTGTCAATTTCGTCTTGGGTATCGGTCTGGGTGCCGGCAAACAGTGTGATCCGGTCATCGGCCGGGGTTGGCAAGACCATATGGATGCCGGCCGACGACAGTGTCAGGTCGTCGTTGGTGTTGTGCACGAAGAACTTGCGGTAGCGCGTGCCCCCGTTGCTCATTTGGGCAGCGGTCCAGGATGGGAAATAGTTCTGACTGCCGTTGTCGAGCACGGATGTCTTGGTCATGCGGCCGCCGTTGGCCGAGGTCTCGGTGACATTTTCGCTTTTGCGGATGACGATTTCGGATGCGGCAATCATACATCTCCCCTTCTAGGTCGTCTCGAACAACGCCTGGATTTCGTCTTCGTTGATGAGTCTATTGTAGATGCGGATATCGCCGAGGTCGCCGTAAAAAAAACAATATGGATCAAAATATCCTAGAGAACCAAGATAGAGGTGGTTGACGTATTCGCTGTAATCGATGTTCCACGCCGAATCCAAGGCTTGAATGTATTCTTGCAAAACAGCGTCAACATAAATTTTGTATGAATCGTACTGGCCAAACAACACCACGGCATGGTGCCACTCCCCATTAAGGTAGGCGTTCCTATTCGGTGCATTTAGACCGGGTGGAACGAAATGGAGGCTTTCTTCTGCGGCCATTTCGTTTTCGAGCACCCAACCATAACGAATACCATCTCCAATCATTGCGCTGTATGACATATCCTTCGGAGCATAGGCGATCAGCCTCCCGTCCATCCCATAATCGGTCCCCGGGATGAGGCCGACGGTCCGAAACCAGCACGAGAGCGAAAAAGTGGTCAGTTCGATGGCCTCGATATGGTAACGAGACTCGGCATAGGACGTGCGGCCGTTGAAGTGCAGGGCCTTTGTGCCGGGCAAGTGGCCTTGGATGCTCTCCACATCCGTCAAGGTCAGGTCGGCCACGCCGGAATCGTCCACGGCATCAATGAGCCGGCCGTCGGAGACGGTGCCGTCATAGTGCAGCACCAGGCCGTCGGAGAGCTTGACCCCGTCGTCCATGTCCAGAGTCAGGCCAAATTCCTTGCGCAGCAGGCCGTGGCGGTAGAGGAAAAACCAGTACGCGGCCGTGGTGTCTTCGTCCGCTTCTCCGGACGGGCATCCAATGAAGAGAGTCATGAGACAGTCACCGTGATGGAGGCAAGGCGAGTTTTTGATTTTTCGTATGGGTTAGTAATTTCACTAATTGTTTTCTTTATTTGATAGCGTATCTGCGCAAGGTCTATTGCATAATTAAAAAAATCCCCATTATGCTCAATGCCTGTTATATAATTACCATTTACTAATATTGATGCATTATTCTTATTTATAACATACGATATCGTATTCCATGAACCATCTTTTAAATAGCTTGGCATGGCCCCATTATTCCATTGGCTCCTTGCATCAAGGTAATAAGAACCAAACGCCATCCAAATTGCAAAAGGCACTTGGGAATAATCCGTATAATACATACTGCAATAAATGAACGTACTCCCGGAAAAATAAATTTCTATTTCCTCTCTTGTTCCTGTTGGAAGCGTCCCGCAAGGGCTTTTGAATAATATATCAATTTTCACTCCATTAAATTTATTAAGATTTAAAATACAGCTTGTCTCTGCACCATACCCAGCAGACGAGCTTTGTTCATTCAAATTAACGTATGTGCAATACCCAATGTCTAATTTTTCTATCCCATATGACAAAAGGTATTTATAGTTCCATGGATTTGGTTCGCTATAGTTCACAAAAGGGAAAATGTGAGCCGGGGTGTTTGTGCTGGCTATTGGTTTGATCGTATGGATCAATGCACCATCCTTGGATGAAAAGACATTACGGATGGTCAGTCGCGTCCGTTGCGAAATACCCAGATCGGGCGCGGTCCACCGCCACTCCCGGCACCAGGGCGAGCGGTTGGCCACGGCACGCACCGAACCGGTGATGGTCGGCGCGCCGGCCTCGACGTTGCGCACCAGGGCATTGCCGGACAGGCGGAAATAGCGCGTCACGTCCTCGCCGGGCAGCGCGACCAGGGACACGTCGTTGCCGTCCACGGCGTACAGGTTGCCGTAAGCGGTCACACTGGCCAGGGACAGGACCGGCCAGTCGAAATCCTGGGCCACGCCGTCGCCGGTCAGGTCGAAATAGGCCTCGGTGGTCTGGCCGGGATATTGCCGCAGCGTGCCAGGCCCCAGGTTCTCCGCGCCCTGGCCGAGCTTGTAGCCCATCAAATCCTCGGCTGACCGGCCCCAGAGATAGATGCGCACGGGCTCGCCGGGCTGGACCGTCTGCTTGGGGACCTCCAGCTTGGACAGGCCGTCCGCGCTGTAGTTGAGGGTCAGAGTCTGGGACGTGCTCATGACGTATAGCTCCCGATCTTAACCCGGACCGACGAGCCGTCCGGATCGACGGTGATGGTGTCGTTGTCGCTGTAGTCGTCCTGGTCCGTGGGCGTGTAGCCGGCCGCGACCACCCGGATCGGGAATGTGCCGGACAGATGGCGGAACACCTTGACGTAGCCGTAGGTCGGGTCGGTGGTGCCGACCAGCACGCCATCCAGATAGACCGACGCGTTGGCCACGGCGCCGGCTGTGCGGCGGGCAATGACCGTGATCTTGAAATCGACCAGGGCAATCGAGGCGTCGTCCGGCTCCTCGCTCATGGTGAGGGAAAATTTGTGGGACAGCTCGCCCGCCTGGTAGAGCCAGAACCATTGCGCGCCGGTCGGATCGGTCGGCGCGGACCAGGACCATTCGCGGCAATAGGCCGCCCTGGCGGCCGTGACGTGGACGGTGCCGTACAGCAGCCGCTGCGGATCGGTCGGCACGAGGCAGGCGTGGCCGCGCCGGACGAACAGCCCGGCTTCGGTGATGTCCTCGCCGGCCGTGGCCAGGACCACGACGTTGCCCGCCGCGTTGACGGTGTAGAGCGGCGAATAGGCCAGGATGCGCGTGATGCCGGTCACGGGCCAGTCGAATTGCTGGGCCTTGTTGCCCCCGGCCCACTCGAAATACTTGCAATGGGTCTGGCCGCTGTAGGTGTTGGGCGAGCCGGTGCCGAGATTTTGCGTGCCGGCCACCAGCCGGAACCCGAGCACGCTGGATGCGGTCGGGCCCCACAGCCGGATGATGATGCGCTCGCCCGGGTCAACGGCCGCTTCCGGGATTTCCAGAAGCGTATCCGGACACGAGCTGTCCGCGCCGCAGGACAGGGTCAGGCTGGCCGTGGTGCTCATACGGTCTCCAGGCGCACGGCGGTCAACTGGTAGGGGGTGGCGTCGTCCGGGTCGGCGTAGTCCGTGACAGGGACCGCCTCGACCGGCTTTTCGTCCTGGGTGCGGAAACGCACGTCGAAGACCCGGCCGTCATGGAGCGTGAGCGTGCCGGACCAGCCGACCGTCTCGGCCAGGGCGTGGAGCGATTGCAGATCGGCCCGACTGATCCAGGCGGATTCGCCGCCAAGATCGATGGGACGGCCGACGACCAGCGCGGTCTCGCGCACCATGCGGCGCCCCGAGGCGGTGCGGCCGATCGAGGCCGCGATGGGAACGAAATCGAATTCGTTGGCCCATACGCAGTCGTCGGGCAAGGTCAGGCCGGCCAGGGTGATACTCATCGGACGTTGACTCCCTGGCGCCGCAGTTCCTTGGCCAGCTCGCGAGCCGTGGAGCGGGCAGCGCGGGTTTCGTAGGATTTGCCGCCGATTTGGAGATTGAGGGTCGCGGAATAGGACTCGCCGGAGGACGCCGAGGACGGGCCCATGGCGGCGGCGGTCCTGGCCGACTCGGTGAGGCCGGCAATGCCGCCGTCGGCGTAGTGCGGCAATGCGTCCAGGAATCCGGGCAGGTCCATGGCGTTGAGGGCCTGCAAGGCGCGTTCGGAAATGAGCCGGCGCATGGCCGGCAGATTGATGATGCCCTCCCCCGGGGTGAGCGCGGCCAGAATCGAGTCCTGGCCCGGCACCGCGCCGGGCAGCATGGGTGCCACGCCGCCGTCCTCGAACCGGGGCAGGCCCGGGAATAGTCGCGCCAAACCGGCTTTGACCGGGCCGCCCAGGGCGAAATGCTTGAGCAACGCCTTGACCGGGCCGCCGTCGCGCAGCCAGCTCGTGAAACCGGAAATGGAGTACGTGCCTTCGTCCTCGGCATTGGCCCGGGCCCGAGCTTCCTGGATGTCCAGGTCTTCCATGGACCGGTCGAAGTCCTTTTGCAGATCGGCCAGGGTCTTTTCGAGGTCCGTGTTGAGGTCGTCGGTGTCCTCGGTCGCCTGGGTCTTGGTGCTGGCGGTATCCTCGACCGCCGTCTGTTTGGCGTCGGTGACGCCTGTGCTGTAGTCGGATTGCGCCGTGGCCCAGGTCGCCTTGACTTCTGCGATTTGTGCCTTGGCGTCTTCTATGGCTGCACGCAAGGATCGATCTTCAGAGATGGAAGATGACGAATAGTCTTTATAGGGCGCCCATTTCCATCGTGTTGGAATACCGTAGGAAAAAGAACTAAGATATTGCTTTTTGTATCGCGTTACAAAACCACCGGAAGCATACTGCGAATATGTTGCAGGGGAATAGTAAGTTCCATTGTCTTTATCAACATCCTCTGTACTCATCAAAACACTATTGCCAACATTGTTTTTTGATGAATATGTAATAGTCGGGTTATATAAGAATTCTTTATAGGCAGCAGCCGCATCATTATATTGATCTTGCGCGTCCGCCAAATCTTCCTGATACTGCTTTTGCGCATCCTGCAAGGTCTCTTGCAATTCCTTGAGCGTACTCGCCAACTCCTCGGCGATGCTGTCCAGGTCCTCTTGCTCTTGCTTGAGCAGATCGGCCAGATCGTCGTCGTGATTGGTCTGGGCTTCGGCCACGGCCTCGTCGTAGTCCTCCTGGGTGCGCTGCCGCTCCAGGGCGATGTCGGCCAGGGTCTCGTCGAGACTGCCGCCCGTGGCGAATTTGAGGCTGGCGGCATGGCGCAAGCCGTTGAGGCGGCCCAGGGCGGATGTGCCGCGCGCGGTCATGTCACGCTTGCCGGCAAGCGGCGTGGTCATGGCCCGAAACGCATCCGGCCGGGCCACGGCAATGGCCAGGGGCGCGGGAGAGGCCGGCGCGACCGGCGCTTCCGGGGCCGTCGCCTCGGCCGCAGCCGGCGCAGCCGGCCGGGCCAGGCGCAGTTGCTCCAACCAATCCGGGAGCCGGATGCCGCCCTGGAGCGCGGCCAGATTGCCCAGCGAGACCCGGCCGCCGGCTGCGAAATGCGGCACCGATCCGTCAGCAGCCAGGGACTGCAACCAGTCCGCGCCGTACAGGTTGACGGCTGCCTTGCGGACCACGAACGCGCCCTCGGGCAACAGGACCGGCTCGCTGTCCTCGTCCCCGACCCCGGGCACAAGGCCGGAACGGAACGGCCGGAACACGCCACCATCGGCCAGCTTGGGGACGGGCAGGCGCATGGTGTTGACGGCATGGAGCAGCCCGGGCATCCGGGACGCATATTCGGGCGGGATGACCACCTCGCCCGGCATGACCATGGCCGGGACATTACGCACCGGGCCGCCAAAGGCCTTTTGCTGGACCTCCTGAACATAAATCGTGTGGGTCGAATGCGTGTCCTTTTTCAGCTCGGTGATCTTGGCGTCGACAATGGTTGTCTCGGGAGAGACCGTGTGCTCGGATGTCGTTACGGTGGAGGCCAACCTATCTAGGGCCGTGTCCACCTTGCTGGTGTCGACATCGAGCTTGGCCGTGATCGGGTTATTCTTGAGGTCTTCTAGCTCGACCTTTGCTTCCTTAATCTGCTGCAAAAACGCGGCGGCCGAATCGGCCCAGGCCTGCTTGCCGTTCTCGGCGGCCGATTTCCAAATGTCGCCGGCCTCGCTGGCCAGATCACGGGCGTTTTTCACCGCCTCGCCGATACCGACCACTTCCTTGCCGGCGCTGACCGACGAAGAGGCCATGGACTCGACTTCCTTGGCCAGCTTGACCGCATTGTCATAGCCCTCGGCCGTGCCCTTGGCCTCTTCCGCCTTGGCCTTGGCCAGCTTTTCCCGCGCCTCGGCCAGGATGTCGCCATAGGACGCGGCCGAATCCATGCCCTGCCGGTTGATCTCGCGGATCGTTTTGGAGGTGGTTTCCTTGGCGTCACGCACTTCCTGGGCGTAGCGTTTTTCCTGCTCCAAGGCCTGGTCCAGGCCGGACTTGAGCGCGGACAACCAGTCTTCCAGGGCCTGTTTCTTGGCGGCTTGCAGGTCCTTTTCCACCTGCTTGCGCAAATTGGCCTTCTGGCTTTCATTGGCGGCCGACTTGTCGATAAGGTCGTTGAGGGTGGCGGCGACGGACTGGGCCACCTGCAACACACCCTTGTACTTGTCACGTTGGGCGGCCAGCCCGTTGGCAGCGGCCGCACCTTCGGTCTCCGCCAGTTTTTCGGCCGCCTTGATTTCGTAATCGTAGCGGTCCGAAACCTGGCTGAGATAGGCGGTGCCGGCGGTCTGGGCCTTTTTCAAGGTCTCCTGGAGCGCCTTGTATTCCTCGGCGGTCAGACCGACGACTTGGCCGTTTTCCCGCATCTGCCGCGTGATCTCCGGCAGGACGGCCTTCCAATCCTCCATACTGGCCACGGACAGACCGTATTGCTTGGCCACCTGATTAAGGATCGTCACGGCTTTCTGGTTGGTCTCGTTGGCCTGAGTCTGGAGCTGGGCGGCCATCTTGTTGGCCTGGTTGGTCTTGGACAGCGGATTCAACCACTCGTTGAGGGCCAGGGCCGCATTCTTGTAGCCCTCGACCGCGTCCGGAATGGCCAGGGCCAGACCAACCCAGCCGGCCGCGCCCGCCAGGATGGCTTTCGTGACAGCAATCGTACCGACTTGGGCCGCCGCACTCGCCGTTTTGAAAATATTGAGAACCTGGGATACCTTGGTGACAGCACTGAGCAGCGAACCGAACGCGCCTACGGCCAGGTTGAACGCGGCCACGGTGGCCACGATCTTGATGAGGCCGCCGTAATCCGTGACGAACTGCGTCACCATCTCGACCAGACGTTTGGCGGCTCCCCAGATATAATCGAGACCGGCAGCGGCTTTCTTGCCCCATTCTTCGAGCTGGCCGGATTTGCTGACCTGTTCGACGGCGTCCGTGACCTCGGAAATCTTTTGTTTGATGCTCTCGAACAGGCCGGCACCCATGAATTTCTGGATGCCCCGGGTCAGGGCGTCGAACATGTTGGAGACGCGGCCGGTGAACGTGCTCATCTGCTCGCCCATGGCACCCTTGAACATGTCGTTCCAGATGCCTGTCAGGGCCTTGCTGATGCTGTCGGCGTTCTTGGTGACCGTCTTTTCCATTTGCTGGCCGTTTTGCATCCAGGTAAACGTCACCTGATTGCCAACGGTTGCCGCGTTGACGCCGAATTCCTTGAGCCGCTCGAATTCGCCGCGCGTGGCATCGGCGTAGGCTTCCACGGCCTGGTCCAACTCTTTTTGCATGCCCGAGGCGGCATTGCCAATGGGCTCCAGGATCGTCTTCGGATCGAACCCATAGGATGCGAGCTTGGAATAGGCCTGGGAGACCTTGTCCAACTCATACGGTGTGTTTTTGGCAAAGTCCGTGACCCAGTTCATAGCATCCTGGGCGCCGCTGCTGGATCGCGTGAGCGTTTTGAGCTGGGCCGTGATGGATTCGAACAGGGCCGGGACCTTGACGAGCATGGACGTCGCAAAGGCCGCCACCAACGCACCGACGGCGGTATAAAGACTGGCGATGCGAGAACGAACAGCCGCTGCGGCGGAATCGATGGAAGTAAACGCCTTCGAGCCCTGTTCGCCAAGGGAATCAACCTTGGACCGGATCGAATCCAGGACCTGGCTGGCGTTGTCCTTGGCGGAAATGAGGATGTCGAGGGCGTTCATAAACTCTCCCTGAGCAAATCATCTATCCGGTCGCGGAAGGCTTCCTGGGTGCCGTTTACGGCCAGACGCATGTCCACCATGCGCACGGCCCGGCGAATCCGTTCCGCCTTGGCCTGGGTCGCGTCCGCTTCGTTTGCGGCCCGCAGGCATTCGAAAAACCAGCTCAACCCGTAATCATAGACACCCGGGCCATGGCCGCGCGCGATCAAGCGATCCACGGCCCGGGTGAAGCCGTCCGTCAGGCCGCCTGGGTCTCCGGCTTGGCCTCGGGTTTGGGTTCGGGCTTTTCGCTGCGCTCCTTGGCCGCTTTCCGCGTCACGGCCTTCAGCCGGTCGAAAAAACCCTGGTTGACCTCGATCCAGGCTTCGGCCACGTCGAGGAAATCGTCAGAACCGAGGTCCAGAATCTTGTCCCCGAGGTCGGTCATGAGCGGCAGGAGCTTTTGGACTTGCTCGTTTTCCTGGTCCAGGACGATGGCCAGCAGCAGTGCGTCGGACGCGTCGGAGCCGGCCATGGCGATCAGGTCTCGGCAGGACTTCCAGCCCCGAACCTGGATTTCGAGGACGGTCACGTCCTGCCCTTCCGGGCCCTCGCCACCAATGCGGATTACTTTGGTCTTGCGCATGGGTTAGGCCGCCTGCTTAAGGGTAATGATTTCAAACGGGGAATTCTGACCGCTCGGGGTGTTGAGCGACCCCTCATATTGGACCTCGTTGTAGTTCTCGCTCAAATAATCCTGGGAGGACTTGACCGTGAACGCCGCATCATAGATTTCGATGCGCACCTTTTCCCGTGTCACCAAGTTGATTCCCAGGAACAGCAACTGGCCGGAAATCGACGGGTTGGTGGCGCCGGTGATCTTGTGGCCGGCTGCAGCATTCACGGAATAGGAAACCGTGGCCGTGCCGGACGAAGGGGCCGTATCGGTGAAGGCGATCAAGCCACCGTCTTCATCCAGTTCATACGTCCCCTCTTCCATGGGCGTTCCGCTGATAGCCACACCGGAGACCGAAACGATCCGGTCCCCAAGCTCATAGTAGATACCGGAATCGACTGCGGACAAGTCGAAATCCTTCGTTTTACTCGATGCAGCGCTTTGGGTTACTGCGGATTTATCGCCCATGTTGGCCAAGGCGCTGTTGTCTTCGTTTGACTGGTTAAGCGTCATTGCCACTTTGCACGCGTCGATGGTGGTCACAACGGCCAAGTTCTGGTTGTATGTTGCACGCATTTTCGACTTCAATTCCTTGGTCGTAGACGTGACCGTGACCTGGAACTGGCTGGCGTTTCCAAGCTTGCGGAGGCCTTCGCTTACTCCGGCGCTATTCTTTCTGTTCAGGTACAGATCACCAGAAAAATACATCGCATTGTCGGCCATGGCGGACTCCTAGTTTTCAATAGTGAAAGAACAGATGTTATCAAACATTGCTTCCTCGCTTGAGGCTAAGACTTCCTCAGCCCAAACCACCTTACCAAGTCCAGGCTGCTGGATAGCCGTCTCGATCAACTCACGCAGATCGGCGGCCAAACTCTCGCCGGCACAGACATCCTCGGAATGGACGCCGCAGGACAAAAGATAGGTCCTGGTCACAATGCGGCGGACATTGGAACGCGAGCGGAAGAGGTGTTCCAGATGCGCCCAGGGGCAGTCCGTCTCTCCAGGCGGCTTATGGTTGTCGAAACGCCGCAGCACCGAAAGCCGGCGGCCGAATTCCCGCAAGCAGAAGGTCTTGATCGCTTCGTCCGTTTCCAAACGCCGAAACAGCTCAGCAGTAGTCTCGCTTTGATTCATGCGGCTTCCGCCATGTTCATGAGTTTTGACAAGTTGGAGTATAATTTTACGGCGAAATAGGCCGGGATCTTGGGCATAATACGAGAAAAGTAATCTCCGGACACGGAACGGCGCGGCACGGTAATGGAAGACTTGTCACGCCGTAAAGCTACATAATTGCGGCCGACTTTCGGTTTTTTGGCCTTTGATTTGGCCTTGGTCGAGGCGGCCACAAATCCACGCATCCGATCCGTGACCCTGCCGGACCAACCAGATTCAGCCTTCTCGGCGATCTTCATAATGTAGGGGTCGGCATCAAGCATACCGACCGAGGACAGGCCATAGCTTCCCAAACCAGTATAAGATCCCCCTTTCTTTTTGACGCTTCTGCCCTTGCCGAACCCAATGGCTACGGCCATCTGATCGGAAAGAGCCTTATAACGCACGAACTGGCGCAAAAATTTGAGCCCGGCGCGGGTATCGAGCATCTTGGTGAGCTTATTGACCTCCGGCCAGGGTGGGTTGCGGAAATATTGCCGCCAGTTCTGTTGTACCATCCAGCCGGTGGACTTAAGGGCACGCAGGACCGCGCGGCGCACGACGGGATCGGATGAGGACAACAAGGAACGCAAATCAGGAGATTCATCCAAGGACATCGCAAAACCGAAAGAAGAAGTTCCGGAGGCGGAAACGGCTGGGGCGGCGCTCACGAATGCCCTCCGGTCAAGGACACGGAACCGACCTTGCGGCAATACAGCAACCAAAACGGCCAAGCGTCCTTTCTTTCCTCATTGCTGTCCTGGTTTTGACGATACTGCCAGGTCTCGCCCGCGATCAGGAACGTGTCGTCGATTTGCGGCGTCTCCACATCGCGCATGGGCACGCGCACGGTGACGTATTCGCCCCGGGCCCGGGAGCCGGTGGCCAGCCGCCGGTCCTCGATCAGGGCGAGGGTGGACACCGCCGGGCCGTCGGCCGGCTGGTAGATGCAGGTCTGGGCCAGGTCCTCGAACCCATCCAGGATGTCGGCGGCAAAGTCGTCACGCAGGGTCATACGCGCCCCCAGGAACGGAGCAGCTCGAACAGACGATAGAACTCCCAAAGATCGAACAGCGCGCCCACGGCAACGATCCAGGCCAGGATACGAATGAGCCGGTTGACTCGTTTCATTTGGTCTTCGATGGCGCTCATTTCGAACCAACCTTGATGACGAGGAGCGCGACCAGGCCCATCACAACGGCCGTTGCCAGGATCTTGCAAAATGTTACGACGAAGGTTTTCCGGCTATCCGCCAAGGTCTGGCGCAGCTCATAGATGAATTTGTGGTCGTCGCGGTGCATGTTTGGGTCAAGCTCGCAAGTGCGGCAGCACTCATTGCAGCCCCCTGCGACGCCCTTCATCTCCTTACTCACCGCCTTGGCGACGGCCTTGACTTCGTCGTCGGTCACTTCGCCACTCCCTTGGTTTTCTCCCAGGAGCGCATGCCGCCCAGGCCGAGCATGCCGAACATCAGCGGCCAAAGATCATCCAGCGCCAACAATGGAAGCGTGAAGCCGGGCTTCACGACAGCAAGGATCGATTTGAGGATCGGATAGATCACGAACGAATAGGCGAGCGCCGACGCACACACCCAGCCTACAAAAGGACGCCAGCCGGACACGAAGACAGATGACGACGCGGCTTCAGACTTGTTGACCTCAAGCTGGGCTATATCCGACTTCAGCGCCGCGTCGAGCTGAGCCAGCTCGCCCTTCTGCTGCATTTCGAGCAAAGCAAGTTTGGCCTTATCCTGAGCATCCTTGTCGGGCAGGACGCGGTCGATGACCTTCCCCAGCACACCGATACCGGCACCAATGGCGTCGTCGATACCGAACATCACGCCCCCCCAGCCTGAATACTGCTTTCCAGAGCCGCCGACCGATTCAGCCAACCCTTTAGGAAGACCGAGAGAGACGGTTTTTGCTGGGAAAGCCGCACGTAAAAGGCCTTGCGCTCCTTGATGCAACGCATGGCCAGCGCGACATCGGAAGCCAGATCAGTGGCGATTGAGGCTACGGCATCTCGGGTTTTCTGCCCGACGACTCCGTCGTCGCGCAGGACGATGCCGGGATAAAAATTGCCCGCCCGTTGCAGAAACTTGACAGCCTGTACCGGACCGGTGTTGACCATGGCATCGTACAGCGCCATGCCGGTAGCATCTGGAAAATCGTCGAGTTTGTAGGCGTCCCAAAAACGATCCTTGAACAATTCGCCCGCCTGATCGGGGGTTAGGGCGCGGATGTCATCGGCATCGACGTCGCCATCGTTATCCACATCGTGCCCAACACTCTTGAGCCACCGCAAAGAGACGCCATATTTGGTGATGCCGCCCGGATCTGACGAATTGTCAGTAAGGCCACCTTCCCACTTTGCCCGGAACTTATCCGCTTGCTCGAATCCCATACGATCCTCACTTTTAATCCCGGTCCGGGGAGGCTGCCGGCCCGGGACGTAAGGCGTTAACCGCGCAACTTCAGCCTGACGTGGGTGTCCGTGCTGCCGGCGGCCTCGAAGGCGTACCCGGCAGCAGTGTTGTCCGTGGACGTGGTGGTGATGGCGCCGGCGTTGGACGCCCCCCCGACCGGGGTGCCGTCGGCGTCGAAATAGCAATCCGCGCCCTGGCTGATAGCGCCCGTGGCCTTGGGCAAGGAAAACACACCTTCCATGGCCAGCGCGCCCGTCTCGCCGGTGACGATGTCGCCGCAGGCCACGCCCAGACGCGCCCCGACCACCACCGGATCACCCGAGGCGATGTCGGACAAGGCGGTGTGCAGCAGCCGCTCGCCTTTTTCGATATGGTTCTTCATGGCTTCATTCCCTCGCGTCCGGCCTTACGCGCCGGGGTTTTTGACCAGGCCGCGCCAGTCCTGGGCCTTGGCGCCGCAATCGAGGCGCACCTTGTATTCGACGCCGTCCACGTTCCAGCCCTGCCGGGTTTCCAGATAGGGGTCCCGGACGCCGTTGAGGAAGAACAGCTTCACGGTCTTGCCCTTGGGGCCGGCCACGTACCAGGCGGTCAGAGAATCGTCGTCCAGGCGCGGCTCGTAGACCCTCGTGAACTTGGCGCCGTAATAGGGGTTGGTCAGATTGGGTTGATTCGTGACGCCACCAATGAGCTGGGTGAAGAAGAACTGTTCGAAGAAGGTTTTCTTCGCGACCGGGGCGATCACGAACTGGGGCTGGATGTTGAGTCGACGCAGGCCGCGGATATCCTTCTGGGACTGCATGGCCGTCTCGGCCGCGCCCAAAGATGTCACGGACAGGGCCGATGCACCCATCAGGTTGTCATGGCCGGAATGGAAAAGGGCGACACCGTCGCCCATGGCGCCGTTGGCAATGAGCACGGCATAGGCGATGTCGCCGATCTTGCGCGCGGCGGCCTCGCCATGCTGGCGCGGAATGTCGGTCAGCACGCCCAGGTTGTCGTTGATGATGGCCTGGCGCGAGATGGAGAACATCTTGCCGTAGGTGGCAATCTGGTAGGTTTCCTTGGTCTCGTCCTGGGAGCCATAGGTGTATTCGCCGGACTCGGGGATTTCCTCCAGGTCGTCGGCCTCGCCGGCCCGGGCCATGGTGTGAATCTTGAAATCCGAGACCTGGCCGGTGTCGTCCACCCAGACGCCATAGGTTTCGGCCTGGGCGGCATAGCCTTCCATCAGGGACAGATTGGCCACGTTACCGAGCAACACGGGCAGATCGGAGGTGGTCAGGGCCCGGCCGATCATTTCCATGGGATTGCCCGGAACCCGTTGCCCGGCCCGGACCAGACATTCCCGGGACATTTCGCGCAGGGTCAGGCCGCGCAGTTCGGTAGCCCCGGGCGCCGGATTTTCCACCCGGAGCCCGGCCCGCAGGCGCAGGCCGTCCCCCATGGCGGCACGGAACTTATCCCGCTCATCGGCCGTCACATCCGTGGTTTGAAAGCCCGGGGCGGCAACCTGTCTCCCGGACAGATGCTGCAACACCGCCGCGCGGGCCTGGTCCACGCCGGCATTTTCGTTGATGAGCCGTTCAGCCAGTTCGGCGCAGTCGAACCGCCGGCCCATGCCGAGGATCTCCTGAATACGTTCGCGCTCGGCACGCGTGGCCGCGGCGCGCTCGCCGTCATTGTTGGCCTGCTGCTGTCCAGCCTGGGATTGCCCAGGGTTGGGCGGCTCGGGCGCACCCTGCCGCTGCTGGCTGTCCTGCCCCTCGGACCTGGTCTCAAGCGTTTGCATGAACGCCCAGGCCTGGTCCTCGGTGGCGTCTTTCGGGAGGCCGCGAGCCTCCAGGAATTCACGCAACCGCTTGTCCATTCCTTGTTCCCTCCCGGCCCCACGGGCCTTGGCGTTGGGATCGGCCCCGATGGGGCAGATCGAAAGTTCACGGGGTTCCCAGTCCGTGGCCACCAGGGCCGGACCGGTAATGGTGCGCCCCTCGACCACGGCGGTCTTGCCGGCTTCGACCCGGGCGTAGGCATTGACCCGGTAGCCGATGGAAAAATCGGTCAGATGCCCCTCGCGGAGCTTGACGAACGGCCCTTCACCCTCGGGCTGGCTGGTGAACACGGCCCGCCCCAGAAGCTGGCCGCCTTCAATGCGCAGGCCCCGATAGCTGCCGATGACGCTGGCCGTGTCGTAGCGGGAATGTGTGTCGAGCATCACGAGCTGGCCCGTCGCCGGCATGCGGCAGCCGGACATCAGCAGGATCTCGTCGACCATCTGGCCCAGGTCCCAGTCGTAGGTGGCGACCGGCGTTTCGGTGGCGCCCACGACATCCACGGACCGGTCCGCCTCGTTGATGGTGGCCGGCTTTCCGCCGGCATCGAACCGGACGGACAGGGACCGGGAGTGCATCCCGCCGGCGTCGCTTCGTGTACGGTAGGTCATTTGATGCTCCTCAACCGGCGGTCGCCGTCGCTGCCGGGTTCCTGATCCAGCGCGGCCGGGTTGTTGGCCAGGGCCGTGGACGCATTCTGGACCGCTTCGGAAAAATCCAGGTCCCGGTCCGCGCACATGGATTTCCAGTCCGCCAATTCGTCGAGCACGGTTTCGGGATCGTCGCCGCGTTCCAGGATGACTTGCTGGGGACTTTTGAGACCGGCCTTGATGGCGTCGATATTGGCCTTGATCTCGCGTTGCGGATCGGTTTCGGGCAGGCCGGCCGGAATCCAGACCCCGCGCAGGAAGCGCGACGGGTCGGAAAAATAGCCGGGCAGGAACCCCGGATCGATGAGGGCTTCCATCTCCATCCAATGCCGCAGCACAGGGCGGCAGAGATGCAGCACGTAGCGGGACTGCTGAGGGCCGAGCATTTTGCGGAAGTCGTTTCGGATGCCGCGCAGGGTCGTATAATTGAGGCCGGAATAATCCCCGGACAACAGCTCGTAAGGCATGTCCACCGTGATGCCGATCATGCGCAGCACGAATCGGCTGAACGGATAAAAGGCGTCCCCCGGACGATTGTTGGCCTTGAATTCGATATCCTCCCCCGGGCGGAGGTATTCGATAATGGCATTTTCCAGGTTTTCGATGGGCGGTCCGGCAGAAGCACCGGCCCCTAAGCCATCCAGCCCGACAGCTTGCATACTGGCCGGGTCCGGTGTCTTAACCAAGGCCAGCCATTTGCTGGCCAGCTTGGCCGCGTCCACCTCGGCATTGACGTAATCGTCGAGGTCGCGGGCGATGAGAAGTGCGGCGGCAAACGGCGACACGCCGCGAAGCTGACCAGGACGCAACGCCCGAAAGTCATGGAGCACCAAGGCGGCATCCACGCGCGTCGGCGATCCATAGCCCTCGTCGCAAAAATGGTAGGCCACGCGCTCGCCGGTATCCGGGTCATATTCGATACCCTGGGCAAGCAAATTCCCCGGAGCGGTCCGCGCCCCCCAGTCGCCCAGACGTTCGGATTCCAGGAACTGGAGCGCGAAAGGATGGCGACCCGGGCGCTTTGGTGGGCGGATCAGGGCGATATATTCGCCGGATTCCCCATCCTGACGCACGGAAAGTTGCTGTAATTCATGAAAATGGAGCTGTCCGGCCACATCGGCCTGGTCCATCCAGGAAAGGAAACGGTTCTCGATCTGCTGGCGGATGCCCTTGGCCGGGGTGCCGTCCGGCGTGGTAGCCCGGGACTGGAAACGGATACCCTCGCCGACGAGAAAGGTGACCATGTTGTTGACGGCCCGGTAGAACGGCGGGAAGTCGCGCACCATCTGGCGGACGCGACCACGGATGACCGGTGCCGACGAGCGGATCACATCGTTGACGCGGAGATTCGGCGGCAGCCAGTCCCCTGTCAGGCGGTTCACCTGGGCCGCGGCGTATTGCCTCCGCTTCAGGGCGAGGCTGCGCAAGCGGCGGCGGATGAGCCAGTCGGACAGAGCGCCGAACATCAGCCGCGCCCCCCGTTCCTGGCGTAGGTGCGGCGATGATAGCTTTGCGATTCGGCGGCGGCCCGGCTTTCGACGTAATCAAGGGCGACCAGAAAATCCTGGGGCGTCTGGTATTCGATCCGGGTATCACCCGTCTCGTAGACTTTCGTCCTCCATTTCCCCGAGGCAAAGTCGGCGCGCATGCTGTCGCGCAGGGCGGTCCAGGTGGTAAAGGCCACGGCTCCTCCGATGTTTCACGGAACCGTAACCCCGGTTTTCCCCTACTTTCGGTAGATTTTGGTGGATTTGCATAGATTTCGGAAAACGTAGCTTAGATTTTCATAGATTTTGTTTTTTTTGCTTGACGAGATTTTTGGGAAATATTCTCGGACAGGAGGAACGCGTTACGCAGCCTTCTCCTTCCGCCCTTCAATTTTGCGAAGACGCCATATTTCAATAAGGGATTTTTCTGATTCCCAGACACCCATGATCTTCTCAGCTGGAAATTGTTCTTCGCGCACGAGCTTCAAGATAGTTGGCGCGCTGCGCCCGAAATAAGCGCAAATAGCATCCATGCCAGACAACCTATTGTCTTCCATTACCATCTCCGTCGTTGGGGTTGCGGTTGTAGATGTTTCGTCGGCTCCGGCCGCGTCGTTTCGACCCGGGCCGCCCGGGCCAGGAGTTGCAATCCCGGGGTCCATTCCGGCGCGGCGCAGGCGGAGGCCAGCACCTCGCAGTCCAGCAGGTGGTTGGCTGGCCGAATCTGCCGCCAAACAGACTTGCCTTTTACGGTCACCAGCTCCTCGGCCGACACCTGCTTGGCGTAATCCTCGGCCGTACCATCATGCAGGTGCAAAGGCTGGCTGGCGTCCGGCTCCAGCCGACCGTGGAAGAGACGCTTGAAATAGTCGGTATCGATGATGTGGAGAACCAGACCGCCCGGTATCTCCTTTCCAGACTTGGGCAACCGGTCGATGGGAGTGCGCTTCACGGGCTGGAGCTGGGGGTGGGAGGCGCCTTTGCAGGCAAAGACCTTGCCCAGGCTGTTGGCCCGCACCCACTGATAAATCTCTTCGGTCCTGGTCCAGACCTGGTCATCGGTCTCGCCGCCGCCCGAGTCCATGCCGGCACGCCAGATCCCCTTTTCGCCGCCGCCCTCCACCGGATACGTCGCCTCGAACAGCATCTGGCGTGCCTGGTCGAAATCGGCCAGGAAGCCGTAATCGATCAGCCAGCTTTCCAGAGTATCGGCCCAGGCCCGGACCACGAACCAGATGCCGCGCTTTTGCACGTCGAAACCGGCGGTCAGGGCCACGGCCGCCGCCGGAACCGTGCGCGGCGGCAGATTGATCTTGGCCTCCAATACTCGTTCCCAGCTCGTCTTGATGGAAGCCCGTAGATGCGGCTCGGCCAACCGTCCATTGAAAAACCCCTGCCACTTTTTCGGGTTCCCCTTGGCCTCCAAAAAATCGGCCGCGATTTCGGATAGGGACACGAAGGGTGAAATGAACGACGGGAGATGGAAACCGACGGAACGGGGTCTCCAGACGGCGGAGGTTGGCAGGAAACGACGGGTTTCGGAGTCCCAGCGCACGGGACGCCAACTCCCCCGACGGACGGCCTCATTGCGGGCAAAATCCGTCCAATGGTAGCGGCAATACTCACATTCGTAACGGGCCGGGCGCTCCTGGCGCATGGTCATGGGGTCCTTGCAGCCCAGAAACTTGATTTGCGAAAAACGCATGAACTGCTCGGTGCCGCAGGCCGGGCAGACCACGGCATAGGCCCGTATCTCGGTACAGGCGAGCATGGCCTGCCAGATGCTGGATTCGTCACCGCCAACCGGCTTGGCCACGCGCATGATCTTGCGCATGCCCTGGTAGCTTGTGGTCCGTTCCAGAAAATCCGTTACCGGGTCGCCCTGGCCGGCAATCACCTTGTAAAGGGTCTCCTCATCCAGGAAGAGGTCCCGGATGGAGACAGAGGCCCGCTGCGATGGCGATTGCGCCGACGACAAAAACATGACCGATCCATCGGCAAAGGTGAACGTGTCCAGAGTGGCCTTGACCAGCTTATCCCGGGCCGGGCGGCACGCCTTGATGGAAGGCAGCAGCTTATATTGCGAGACGCGCGACAAGGTCAGGTCATCGGGCATGGCCAACATGCGGTTCCCCGGCCTTCTGTCGATGGAGTATTCGATGCACCGGTACATGGCCGATGTTTTTCCGGACTGGGGCGACCCGCAAGTGTCCACTTCCTCGGTATACGGGTCAGCCCAGGTATCCATGATCTCGACGAGATAGGGCGCAGTGGCATTGCGCCACCGCGATCCGGAATACGGACCGTCCTTGACGACGACGTTTTCTTCGGACCAGACGGAGGGCAGAACGAACGGCCGCCGGCGGAACACGTCGCGTTCGCCGGCCGTGAATTCAAAGGTAACGCCCGCAAAATTACGGCCGTCGTCGGACTCCAACGCCACCGCCGGTTCAGCCATTTCCCATCCCTTCGACAACGAAAGGCTTTTCCGCCGCATAGGCGTCCAGCCAAACGGATGTTTCTTCCATCAGGAGCTGGACAAGATCCGGCAACTTGTCGTCATCACCACAGACACAGGCCAAAATGCGCGGGGCGGCCAGGTTGCAGAAGACTTCCACCTGCCGGCGAAAAAACTGGGCCCGCGCGGCTAGTTCCAGCTCGTGGTCCATGCGGGGCATCAAGCGCCCCTGGTCCGCCTCCAATTTCAGCCGGGCCCGCTCGGCCATGACCGACCGAAGATCCGCATCGGCCAGCAAGCGTTTTGTGGCAGCGCCGCTCCCCTCCTCATCCACGCCATGGCCGGCGACAGGGTCAAGGAATGCCCGGCCATAGGCGACCAGGACTTCCGGCAAAAAGGTCCCATCCTTTTGCCGGCCGAGCCGGCCGTCCTCAATGTCCTTGTAGACCTTGGCCCGGGATATCTTAAACCCCTGGGCCACCAGAAAGGCATGGGCCGCCGTTCCGGCTTTGATGGGTTTATCCGCTTCCATCTAGGCCGCCTCCCTTGCCGGCAATGTGGGGCGCGTGTCGTCGAGATGCCCGACGTTGCGCAGGATCGGGCGCGTCTCTTGCGAGTAGGCCATGGTCAGGTACGCCAGGGCGCCGGCCTCCGAGGCGGACATGCCCAGGAGCCCGGCCGCGTGGGCATCCGCCGCCGCATAGAACGGTACAGCGCAGTCACGCACGAAATCCCTGGACGCGTCCCAGCGGCAATCCAGGGCCGGGCATTGGATCGATGTCGGGACGTTGGCCGCGTAACCGATGCGGTAGAGGATCACCACCGCGTCACGGTAACTGCCGTCCGGGTGGATGTAGCAACGCCAATTGGCTTGGGTCGCGCCGTCCGGCCGGCGCGGCAGGCGTAGCACGCCATGCTCCAGGTATGGCGGTTCGATCTCGGCCGGGACCTCCGGTTCCGGGACGGCTGGGGCCTCCGGTTCCGGGACTGCCTGGGCCGGTTCGACCGCCACGCGCGGCCGCACATTGCCGCGGTGAGGCATGTCGCGCAGGATCGGGCGTTCCTCATTGCGCCAGGCGATGGTTGTATAGGTGAGTCCGTCCAGGTTTTCCGGGGCCAGGCCGAGCAGATCGGCGGCATAGGCCCGGGCCGCCCGATGGAAAGAAAACAGGCAGTCATCGCAGTAGTGAAGGACCGTATCCCAGCGCTGCTTGAGCAACGGGCAGATGATCGCGAACGGATGGCCCTTGCGGTATTCGACACCGTAGAGAATGGCCACGGCGTCACGGGAGGCTCCGGAGGGGTCGCAGACGCAGTACCAGCACTTGTTCGAGGTCTCCACATCGCACGGCGGAATGATGAGCGCGTCGTCACGGATGAATTCCGGGGCTATGACGACCGGCTGCGGGGCCGGCTCGGGCGGGACGGTTGCCGGTGACGGCAACAAGTCGAGCAGCGACAACCGGCCAGGAAGGGATTTGCGCGGGCGGGTCATGCGGCTTTCCTCACTCGCTTTGTGCGGTCACGGTGTTGGTAAAACCACTGCATCAGGTTGAGCCGCTCGGCGTCGGACCAGCCGAGCGCCCGCTGTTCGGCCGTGACGACCTCGAAGCCGGCCGCCTCGAAACCCTTTTCGGCCAAGCCGCCACCGGAAAAGATGGTGGCCATTTTCGGCTGCTGGTCGGGGAGGAAATCGGAACGGCTGGTCATTCCGCCACCCACGTCAGCCCGACCGAGGGCGCATTGTTGAGCCTATCCACCAGATGCCGGATGAGGTGGCGCTTGTTCCAGGGGTTCGGTTCCCAGCCATGGCGCTCCCATTTGGCGTAGAT
>Ga0268263_1000772_pt1 | contig 38123 bp, 31 predicted proteins | sample Biomet5_FD_190358 | JGI IMG/M metagenome (GOLD analysis project Ga0268263, IMG submission 190358) | Microbial communities from bioreactor (seeded with sewage sludge) at LBNL, California, USA - Biofuel metagenome 5 (SPAdes) (version 4) | ecosystem: Engineered > Bioreactor > Anaerobic >... | reverse complement strand
GGACTTTTCAGTAGGATACGAACGGAATATTGGGGTTAGAGATTGATGGTGTTATGCAATTATTTGTAAATCTAAATTTGTTTGAAAGGAAGTGAGATAAATGGCAGAAGAAAGCAGGGGGTTTGCTTCGAGATTCGGATATATCATGACATTGGCCGGTTTCTGTATTGGAATCAGCAATATGTGGAGATTCCCGTATCTTACCGGTTCCATGGGCGGCGGTGCCTTTCTGATTGTATATATATGCTGTGCAATTGGTGTGGGAATTCCTCTTTTCATTATGGAACAGCAGTTGGGTCGTTCAAGTCAGCTTTCAGGTATCGCGGGTATGTATGCCCTCGCTCCGACTCATAAAAAGTTCTGGCGTGCAACAGGATGGATAGGTTTCCTGGCAGTAGTTATCATAGCGTTTTATTTCTGGACGATCCTTGGCTGGAATGTAGGATATTTCATTAAAATACTGGATGGTAGTCTGATGGGCCTCAGCAACAGCGAAATAACTCAGACATTCACAGATTTCAGCGGAAGCTGGCAATGCGTGCTTTGTTCAGGAGCAACAGCTGTCCTCGGTTATCTTATGGTGGGTACAAGTGTAAAGGCACGCATCGAAAAGCTCTGTACGGTAGCACTGCCTACTCTGATAGTGTTGCTGATAGGTCTGGCAATCTATTCCTGCAATCTTCCGGGCGCAGGCAAAGGTATTAAATGGTACATATTACCTGATTTTTCGGCAGTTGATTTCATGGATATTTTCCAGGCTGCGGTAGTGCAGGTGTTCTTCTCGGTCGGCATAGGCATGGCGATAGCATTCGTATATGGTTCATATGTTTCGAAAGATTCGAATCTCTGTACTGATTCGTTGATCGCAGTAGCGATGGATACAACAGTAGCATTTCTTGCCGGTCTCGTAATAATGCCGGCACTGTTCTCTTATGGAATCGCTCCGACATCGGGCCCGGGACTGATCTTTATTTCATTGCCTCAGTTGTTCAACAGCATGGGCCCTGTAGCAGGAAGGATATTCGGTTGCTTTTTCCTGTTCGCTGTATTCCTTGCCTGCATAACTTCGATGGTGGCTGTTCTTGAAGGCGCAGTTGCAAATTTGGGAGAAAGATTCAAAATACCGCGTCAAAAGGCCAATTTAATCATAGTGTTGATTACGTACGGTATGAGCATACTAGTCACATTGAATCAGGGAACTGGAGTGCTTTCGTCATTCAAAATCATAGGAATGGATATATTCAGTTTCTTTGATATGATAGCGACTGCATTCGGACTAACATTCTCTGCTGTATCAGAGCTGGCATTCGTAGTGTTCGTGATGGGATTTGCAACGTTCCAGAAGGAAGCCAATATGGGCGCCGGAAAGATACGTGTCGGAAACTGGATGAAAGGATACTATAATGTAGTCCTGCCGATCATACTGATATTCGTAGTCATCTGCGTATTCAGAATGTACTTCGGTGGATGATCTGATCTGAAAAAATGTGTGCAAATAACAATAATACAATAATAATTAATAACTCACATAGCATTCATTGTGCACGTACGGACAATGTAATGCTATGTGAGAGACTATTGGAAAACAGACGATGAATTTGGATGAAATGATAAAATGGAAAACCATATGGAACACACAATAAAAAAAATGTTGCGTGGAGATATTGCGCTTATTATTGTACTGCTTACAGCGGTGTGGGGAACAGTGACGGCGGTATTGCTGAAAGCTATTGCAATCACAGGTGCGGGCATGGTCCGCGGAGTACTGATTGCGGTATCTGTTATTGCCTGCTGCACATTGACATGGGGCATGGCAATGGTGATAAAGCATCTGATAACCACGAAGAATGAAATATATACAGAAGACCTTAAGCAGCAGAAAAAGAAAGGTGAGAAAATACAATGAGTATATTCGGGAGAGGCGGAAGCAGAGATATAGCGTCGCTGGTGTTTGATGTATCGTTCATAATGGCATTATGCTTTGCTGTATTGCTGGTGACGATGCTGATCCAGTCGAACAGTGCGGGGTATCAGTCATCGGGATATATAATAACGGTACGCAGTATGGCAGCGGTTACTGTATATCTTGGTATCTATCTGGTAGTAACAGTAAAAAAAAGTAAGAAAGAACTGGCTGAGATAGAAGAGATAGCTTATGCGGATGCAAAGAAAGAGAATATGGAAACATGTGGACGGTCATAAATTATGCGGCGTGGGGGCTATGCGTACTGTTTATCGTATTATTCGTAATTGATATAATCAAGACTGAAAAAACAGGTAAAAATAAAAATGAGCATGAATGATGAAAAACAAGAGGGGAAAGAAATAGAAAAGGGAGAAGCACTTTCGCGTGTTTTGGGACCGATGCATATATGGGCACTTGGCGTTGGTATTGTACTTGTCGGCGAATTCATGGGGTGGAATTTCACTATAGCTAAAGGAGGTTCCATTGGATCACTTGCTGCGCTTTGGCTGATAGCAATATTGTATATCATGATCATTATGATGAATATTGAGATGGGATCAGTCATGCCGGAAGCCGGAGGCCAGTATGCTATGGCCAAATACATACTGGGGCCATTGGCCGCATTTAATGTAGGGCTTATGCTTGTATTTGAATATGCAATGCTTGAAGCTGCGGATGCGCTTGTCGTAGGTCAGATACTTCATGCAGTGAATCCGGAAATTAATTCGCTGCCATATATAATACTAAGTCTTCTTGCTCTTACGTATCTCAATTACAGAGGTGTATATGCAACACTGACATTAAATTTTGTGATAACTCTGATAGCGTTTGCTACGATAATTGTGCTTGTTGTTTCAACTGGACTTGCCGGAGAGGGAAGCATAGCCGGAGGGCTTTCGAAAATGACGGATGGGCTTCCTTACGGCTTTATCGGAATAGCAGCAGCAATGCAGTTCGGAGTTTGGTTTTTCCTCGGGATTGAGGGGAGCACACTGGCAGCCGAGGAATGCAGATCAACGAGCAGAGCGCTGCCTACGGGTGCTATAGCAGGTCTTGCTACACTGATGATCGGAGCGACGATTACCTGGTTGGTGTGTTCTTATCTCGTGCCGGCAAAAGAGCTCGGTGCATCAGCGTATCCGCTGTTCGATGCGGCTCTCAAAACCGGGAAGAGTGTTCTCATCGTGATGATGTTCGTCGGGACGATGCTGGCATGCCTTGCATCGGCGAACGGGTGCATTAATGATGCGAGCCGCGCCTGGTTTGCAATGTCCAGGGATGATTTGATCCCATCTTTCTTTGCCAAGACACATCCAAAGTACAATACGCCATACAGAGCTATTGTTTTCCTGTTGCCAATATCGCTGGCGTTTGCATTCACAGGTATGCTTGATCAGGTAGTAACATTTTCTATTTTTTCGGCACTGCTTGTGTATGTATTAACGGCAATAATGATGATTCGATTCAGAATAATGTATCCGCTGGGGACAATAGACAGGGGATATGTGGCGCCGGGTCATCCTGTTCCTGCGATAGTAGCACTGATATTGCTGGCTTTTGCATTGTTCGGCATGTACTTGGGATACTGGGTGAACATGCTGGGAGGAATAACTTTCTATCTCCTGGCTTCACTCTGGTTTGTCAAGAGAAGAGAAAAGTTTGTGGATAAAGAAAAATTCCTTAAGGCCGGAGCGTCAAGATGGCCTAAGCCGCATATATAAAAAGATGTGAACCCCGTTGGGCTAACATACTAATCCTTGAGAAGGCATCACGCGTTTCGGCGCATGATGCTTTCTTGATTATAAGATATTTTCAAGAAATTAATCTTCAGAGCTGATATCCGATTCAACTAGAAACAGATTGGTTTTTTTCAGTTGCTCGATTTCTTCTTTAGATACAATAAGCTGCTTTAAAATATGGTCGTTATCGTTGATGATATGCTCTGATACAATGATTTTTGCTGCAAGGTTGGCGAAAGGTTTTTCTGAAAAAGCCATCATCATTCCTGACGCTACGGTTCGCTGGCCAAGAGGATTGATGATTGTGATGTGCATTTTTTCCACAGGATTTGTTTCGTTGGAAAGAACGAAATGGGTCAGCATATCGTAGTACATCATGCAGCCGGAATAATAATGCCTGCATTTGTCGGGAGCTTTATAATCGGAAATGCCGACAAATAATTGCGCTTTGACTGCGTCATCTATATCACCGTGTCTGATAACCATAACTGATTTAACTATTGAATTCCTGCGGCCGTCAAAATGATACTCATAAAGTTTGTTTTTTTCAAAGAATGAAGTGCCCGGTAAGGTTTGTGATTTGTGACACTGAATATCAGTATCAATCAGTGAAGCGGGACTTATTTCCAATACACTGGCAATTTCTGACAGAGTAATGATATCAATGATTATCGACCCTTTTTCATATTTGGATAAAGAGGATTTTGATTTATTGATTGCAGCTGCAAGTTCATCGAGAGTCATTCCTCTAAGCTTCCTGAAAAATCTAATTTTTTTCCCTACTTCAGACTGGATCGTTTCCATATAGCTGCCTCCTATCCGATAATATCATCATAACAGTTCGATGTTGAAAAATCAAAGGGAAAAAGGCATACAGGGGAAAAGTTTCTCACGAATATGATAAATTCTGAATTTTCCCAAAACAGCATTTTCGCAGGCCTATAACAACCCGTATCATCCAAAAAAGTAAAACTAGAATCAACTTTTCACAAAAAGGTTGATTCTGAATACCATAACGGTTTTTTGATTCCCCAAAATATAGTTGCTAAAATGCAACTATCAAATCAGTTTATCCATTAATAATATATTGAAAAACATGCGAGGAGGCATAGCTATGTTACAAGGAATGGAATACAGAGACTGGATCAACAGCAAACTTAAAATCAACGAAGAATTACTTTATTTAACGCGAAAAGATGTAATTTCATTAAATCTTACAGATGATGAAATTACAGAGATGACTAAAGAAGCCATGATTGCGTATAGTACCAAGAATGCCGAAATGCCTGCAAAGATCGGTATTCACCCGCTCAAAGATACGCTGATGCATGCAATGCCTGCAAATATGACGACACTGTCCTCAGCAGGCATAAAGTGGGGGTGCTGCTTCCCTGATAATATGCCGCGTTTTGGGTATAATCAGACGACTTGTACACTAATTCTTAATGACTATGAATCAGGCACTGCTATTTCTTTTATGGATGCGGATTATATCACAAGAGTTCGTACAGCAGCAGTAGCACTTCTGAGCTGCCAGAAGTTTGCCAGAAGTGATTTTAAAACAATGGGCATGATCGGATGCGGCATACAGGGCAAGCAGCAGGTGGCGATGATTTCCAGAGCATATCCGCAGATTGAAAAAATATACATCTATGATAGATTCGACAATGCTATGGAGGCACTGATTGAGCAGGACCAGAAATATACAAATGCTGAATTTATTAAGGCGGACTGGAAAACAATAGCAGAAAACTGTGATGTGATTTTTTCTGCAGCGTATATTCCGGCAGTTCCTAATCCGCAGATCAAAGACGAATGGCTGTTTAAGAAGGGACAGACGATAATAGCGAGTGACTGTCATACACATTATGAAGATCAGACAATAAAGAGCGCTGATAAATATTATTGCGATAGTATTGAGGAGCATGAACTGTTTATAACGTACGGATTATATCCTTGGGGACTTCCTGAAATCACAGGAGAAACCGGAGAAGCACTTGCCGGAGTAAAACCGGGCCGCGAAAATGATGATGAGTTTATTTATGTGAATAATGTGGGTATGGCTGTGGAAGATATAGTTGTTGCACGTAAAGTATTTGATACCGCACTTGAAAAAGGAATTGGGACAAAGCTGCCGCTTTAATTAATCAGACTGTCTGAGGTTTTCACTCTTTAAGTATATTCCGACGGATGGGGCGCCGTTAAGGCGCCCCAAAGTTACGGAGGACTTTTCAGTAGGATACGAACGGAATATTGGGGTTAGAGATTGATGGTGTTATGCAATTATTTGTAAATCTAAATTTGTTTGAAAGGAAGTGAGATAAATGGCAGAAGAAAGCAGGGGGTTTGCTTCGAGATTCGGATATATCATGACATTGGCCGGTTTCTGTATTGGAATCAGCAATATGTGGAGATTCCCGTATCTTACCGGTTCCATGGGCGGCGGTGCCTTTCTGATTGTATATATATGCTGTGCAATTGGTGTGGGAATTCCTCTTTTCATTATGGAACAGCAGTTGGGTCGTTCAAGTCAGCTTTCAGGTATCGCGGGTATGTATGCCCTCGCTCCGACTCATAAAAAGTTCTGGCGTGCAACAGGATGGATAGGTTTCCTGGCAGTAGTTATCATAGCGTTTTATTTCTGGACGATCCTTGGCTGGAATGTAGGATATTTCATTAAAATACTGGATGGTAGTCTGATGGGCCTCAGCAACAGCGAAATAACTCAGACATTCACAGATTTCAGCGGAAGCTGGCAATGCGTGCTTTGTTCAGGAGCAACAGCTGTCCTCGGTTATCTTATGGTGGGTACAAGTGTAAAGGCACGCATCGAAAAGCTCTGTACGGTAGCACTGCCTACTCTGATAGTGTTGCTGATAGGTCTGGCAATCTATTCCTGCAATCTTCCGGGCGCAGGCAAAGGTATTAAATGGTACATATTACCTGATTTTTCGGCAGTTGATTTCATGGATATTTTCCAGGCTGCGGTAGTGCAGGTGTTCTTCTCGGTCGGCATAGGCATGGCGATAGCATTCGTATATGGTTCATATGTTTCGAAAGATTCGAATCTCTGTACTGATTCGTTGATCGCAGTAGCGATGGATACAACAGTAGCATTTCTTGCCGGTCTCGTAATAATGCCGGCACTGTTCTCTTATGGAATCGCTCCGACATCGGGCCCGGGACTGATCTTTATTTCATTGCCTCAGTTGTTCAACAGCATGGGCCCTGTAGCAGGAAGGATATTCGGTTGCTTTTTCCTGTTCGCTGTATTCCTTGCCTGCATAACTTCGATGGTGGCTGTTCTTGAAGGCGCAGTTGCAAATTTGGGAGAAAGATTCAAAATACCGCGTCAAAAGGCCAATTTAATCATAGTGTTGATTACGTACGGTATGAGCATACTAGTCACATTGAATCAGGGAACTGGAGTGCTTTCGTCATTCAAAATCATAGGAATGGATATATTCAGTTTCTTTGATATGATAGCGACTGCATTCGGACTAACATTCTCTGCTGTATCAGAGCTGGCATTCGTAGTGTTCGTGATGGGATTTGCAACGTTCCAGAAGGAAGCCAATATGGGCGCCGGAAAGATACGTGTCGGAAACTGGATGAAAGGATACTATAATGTAGTCCTGCCGATCATACTGATATTCGTAGTCATCTGCGTATTCAGAATGTACTTCGGAGGATGATTCCTTATTGAAGGCAAAATTTAAAATGGTACCAATTACGAATATAAAGTCGGGTTGGTACCATTTTATATTAGTGACTATTCCTATTCGATAATGTATGCGCTTACTATCTCTCCGTAGAATTCGGTGTGATAATCGATCGGATAGTCCTTCGACGCGAACTGAAAATCGGCCACATCGATATAAAACTTTCTCATCAGTGCATCGTTACGTATGTTGACGATATTCTGGACTTCCCCGAAAAGCACTTTGCACTCCAGCGTCAGCGGCAGTTCTCTGATACCGGGGACACTGATTATCTCAGGCTCTTCAAGTGTAAGACCGAGGTCTTTGATTTTATCGGTATCCTTTCCGGATCTGGTACCGCAGTAACCGATGATTTTTTTATCATATGCTCCTACCGGAACATTGATCGTGAATTCCGGATTTTTGTCGAGTTGTTTTTTTGTGTAACGGCTTTCTCTGACGTACGTGCAGAATATGTTTTTATCCAGGAATATTCCGAGTGAACCCCATGATATTGCCATGGAATCGACAGTATCTGCTTTGGTAGTAAGCAGCACGCCTGTCTTTACGGCCTGCATGATTTCGTTTGCATAGTCAAAAACTTCTATTTTTCTTTTCACTGTATTTATCCCCCTGTGATTTTTTTCTATTGATCTCTTCCCAGCAGTTTGTCTATATCGATCTGGAATCTTTTGATTCTGTACTGCAGACTCTGCCTGCTCATCTTGAGTTCCCTTGCCGATTTGGAAATGTTGCCGTTGTTTTCCTGCAGGATCTTGCAGATCGTGCGAAGTTCGATGTCGTGCATCGTGTTGTGGAACGAACCCTCGGGAAGTGCCGGCGCAGGAGTACCCATGACTTTCGCAACGTTGGTTTCATCTGCTATATGTTCCGGAATAAATTCCGGAGTTATGACATCGTAACCGTCAGGCATGATGTTCATCGCATGTTCGATCGCGTGCTGCAGCTCGCGGACATTGCCGGGCCATTCGTATGCGTAGAACAGCTCGAGAGTCTGAGCGTCAATATCAGTAATATTTTTGCCCAGCTTCTTGTTGTACTGTATTATGAAGTGCTTTGACAGAAGCGGAATATCATCTTTACGGTCGCGCAGAGGCGGTATGCTGATATTCACTACACCGAGCCTGTAGAACAGGTCGCGGCGGAGTTTGTTGTTTTCGATAGCCTCATTCGGAGGAATATTGATGTTTGAGAGCACGCGGACATCGACATCGATCTCATATGCACCGCCGACGCGGCGTACAGTGCCTTCCTGCAGTACGCGCAGGAGTTTTGACTGCAGATTGATGTCCATGGAATTGATTTCATCTAAAAGGAGCGTGCCGTGATTTGCCTGCTCGAACAGTCCCGGCCGGCTTTCAGCGCCTGTATATGCGCCTTTTTCCGTCCCGAACAGAAGTCCTTCGAGAAGACTTTCCGGTATCGCCGCGCAGTTGATGGCCAGGAAAGGATCATCTGCACGTCTGCTCGCATTATGGATGCTCTGGGCGAAGAGCTCTTTCCCTGTGCCGGTTTCGCCGTATATCATTACCGAAGAATCGCCCTTGGCGATCTGTTTGCACTGGGCGACAACATTGCTCATGCCGTCATTTACATAAATGATGTTTTTGAATGTGTAGCGCGGACGCAGGATCGATTTGGCCCTGTGTTTCCCGGGCATAGCCGTATCCATCAGCTTGCCCTGAAGATCCATGATCTGCTTGTGCAGGTCGTCTATCTTGCTGTAATCCTCCATTACGCAGAATGCGCCGAGTGTCTGCCCGTTCTGAGTAATAGGGTAATCGCTGGCTACTACATCGACATTGCGCCCGAAGCGCGTGGTGTAATGCACGTGTTCGTCGAGGACAGAATGTTTTTCTCTGAGCACCTGGGTGATGCTCAGTTCCGTTCCGTCGAGATACTGATAAACTGTATCGGCAGCCTGCCCGCGCACATCCTGCGTTACTATCGACTCGAGGTTAGTCACAGCATTATTAAGAAGATATACTCTTGCATCGGCATCGTATAAAGCTATGGCTTCATTGAGCTGATTGAAAACGCTGATAAGCATATCGTGGCAGGCGTCGTTTGTGGCGTCGCGGAAATAGATCATTCTTGAGCCGTCGGGAAGATCGGAAAGTTCCGGTCCCGGGATACGCAGAAGGTATTCTCCGAAAACGGGATTATCATAAAGTATGTCTTCCGAGTCGGAACAGAGAACAGGGGCAGTTTCCTGCAGAGATTTACCCGCCAGAGCTCCGCCGCCGTGAAGCAGTTTATCACCGGCATCGTTGACAGCAATGATGCTGCAGTCCTGCGCAGTCAGCACTGCACCGGTGCCGCACTGCGACAATATTTCCATAACTTCTTCGTATTTCATGTTAGTCACCAACCAATCAATTATTTTATCTACGTATTGTATATTTTAACATTTGGATTCTGTATTAACAAACCTTTCTTTTTTCTCTTTGCGTCTCAGGTGTATCCAGTAAATGGCAAGTGTTGAGGCAACGATGATCCAGCTTATCGGATATGACGCATATACCCATTGGACTCCGTGTGAACTCGTGTCCAGGAATGTGACCCAGAGAAGACGGAACACGCATGTTCCGATCAGGTTGATCACAACAGGCACTATAGGTATGCCGTATCCGCGGATAGCTCCGATGAAAACGTCCGCAACGCCGAATATAACGTATAAAACAGCAACGGTCATGAGTCTCTGTACGCCCGCGCTTATTACTGCAGGATCGCTGTTATAAATGCTGATGAGCTGCGGGGCAAAGAATCCCGCGGCAGAACACAGTATTGCTCCGAGAATGAGGGTGTACACGAGGCACATTCTTATTATGCGGGTGATCCTGTCGTATTTGGCAGCTCCGATATTCTGACTTATGAATGTCTGGGCTGCATGGTGAAAGGAATTCATCGCGAAGTAAATGAAGCTTTCGATGTTTTCACCCGCGGCACAGCCTGCGACTATAATGCCTCCGTATGCGTTGATCCCGCTCTGTATCACAACATTTGAAAGACTGAACAGACATCCCTGTGCGCCTGCCGGGATGCCTATGCGCATCATGCTGTACATGCTGCGTCTGTCGAAACATAATTTGCTGAATGAGAAGTGCAGGTCGCCGTCTGACCTGGAGAGGTATCTGAGAATGAGTACAGCGCTGACTCCCTGACTTATGACCGTGGCGATAGCTACTCCCGATACGGCCATATGCATGCATATTACAAAAAACAAATTGAGACACACGTTCAGTGTGCCGCTCACGAGCATGAAAAGAAGGGGACGCTTCGTATCGCCTTTGGCTCTCAGAGCTGATGCTCCGTAATTGTATATCATTACGAACGGTGTCCCGATATAGTATATGCGTACGTAAACGAGCGCAAGCGGTTTAATGTCTTTCGGCGTCGAAATCAGGTCGAGAACCAGGCCCGAACTGAGTATGCCTATGGCTCCGAGTACAGCGCCGCCGATCAGTGCAATAGTTATCGAAGTGTGAAGTGCACGCGATATTTCTTTGCTTCTGCCGGTTTCTCCTATGTATCTTGCAATGACAACGTTTACGCCGACAGAGATACCGACGAGCAGAGTGATAAAAAGATTGATGACAGATGCTGTGCTTCCGACTGCGGCAAGACTTGTATGCCCTGCAAAACGGCCTACGACAATGATGTCTGCAGCATTAAAAAGAAGCTGCAGCACATTTGTTGCCATAAGCGGCAGGCTGAAAAGAAGTATCTTTCTGGCCAGCGGACCGTTCGTCATGTCTATCGCGGTTTTATCGGTCTTTTTTTTCTTCAATCTTTTTCCCTCTCGTTTTTTTATTTTCCGGCGAGCTTCTCCTCCGCAGCCTGCATCGAGTTGTAGCCGTATTTTGTGACCATATTGTTCATTATCATGGTATTCATATTCAGACCGTCGTCCTGCAGCTTTCTGACGTACTCGGCATAGAGCTTTACTGTTTTCAGAGAATATGTTGCCAGCTCGCCCCAGAGATATGTTTCGAATGATGTGACATCGACCGCATCTCCTGTTCTGTGGATCGGACGTCCCTGGCCGGCAAGATGCGGATACCATTTGGCAAGTTTGTCGAGCCATTCTGTATGCGCGAGGCATATTTCATCGATGATCGCGTCTTTTTCAGGATCGCGCGGCGGAAGCTGGCCTTTGATTTCCTCAAATTCGACAGGATTGGTGCGTTCCATCATATAGCCGTATTTTTCGCTGACGAGGTTCCTGCCGGCTGACTGAGCTGCGAGAAGATCATCGCAGTAGCTTTCACACATAAACTCGTTCCACGCTTCGAGCTGACTGGAACGCATGATATAAAAAGTATTCATATCGTCCTGACAGGCGGCGCGGCCTCCGCGGTTCTGCGTCGCGTCAAACATTCTCCATTCAATTGCTATTATTTCATCTGCTACATTTGTTGACATATTGATCATCCCTCCATTATGTGCATCTGTTTTATTGCAGGATCACTGATCCGTTCCGTCATTTCGCTGCAGTGATCAAGCAGAAATGCGCTGTGATTTTCACTGAGATGCTGACGTCTCAGTTCCGCTGCGATATTGATGCAGATGCCTTCGATCGTTTCCTGGGCATTTTCGCTGCTGCCGGAGCCAAGCGCGAGTATCTGCGATTTTATTCTCGGCAGTATCGTGAAATCTTCCATTCCCCGGTACATCCACTTATAGAAAGGCGCATATTTTCTGTTGAGAAGATACGTCATTGAAATCGCTGCTTTAATAAATTCCGCAAGAGCGAGGTATGCCGCGACGGTTTCGCCCCGCCTGATGCAGCGCGGATAGTTATATTGCCCGGACTGCGACATGACTGCGGCTCTCGCAGTGATCTTCTTTATGCGTACGTCTTCCGGGTAATACGATTTTATCCTGTTTCTGATTGCGGTAAAGCGGCCGTATTCGTCGTAAAAAACTCTGCCGTTCGCAGCAGTCGCCAGGAATGCTTCCGGAATACGCATCCACTGCAATGTGTTTTCCGGGCCGGCCGGACATCCGGTAAATTTCAGATACCATGATTTTATACTCAGGCATCCGACACGTCCTGTGCTGTTCGGGCCGTCTTTTCTCTCCGGATAACCCAGAAAGTCCTTCGGCAGTTCGTCGTATATTTTCTGTACTTCATGTCCGTATGACTTGTAATCATCTTCATCCAGCCAGATGCAGAACGACGGTCCCCAGTCGTGGTCGCGGGAATATTCGTCGTCGAATCCGAAGCATTCCGAACCTTCACCCGCAAGTCCCGCCGCTATGCGCGGCATAAGATCAGGTAATGCTTTTTCAAGAGCCGGACGTCCGGCTTCGCTGAAATACCTCTCAGCAAGTTCAAGCCCCTTCATCAGCCGGCCTCTTTTTCAAGTCTGGCGAGATCGTCTTCCGCGTTGCGGGTGCGGTCGTTATCAGGGCCGAGTATGCGTTCGTAGATTTCCGCGGCTTTCTTTAAAGAAGCGATCGCTTCGTCGTGCTTGCCGAGTTTCTCATATGCCCAGCGCATATTCTGACAGGTGATCCCGTATTCTATATTCTCTCCGAAAAACCTTTTGGTATATCCGGCAGATTTAAGATACAATTCAATTGCGCGTTCGCATTTGCCTTCCGCGTAAAGATATCCGGCAAGGCTGTTGAGAGCCGCTGCATAATGGGAACGTTCGTCTTCCGGACATTTCTCATATTCCCGTATCGCGCGCTCCAGACATGACATAGCTTTCTCTTCGTCGCCTGATGCGTGGTACAGCGCCGTAAGATTGCTGTATGTTATGGCGATCTCCTGGCGGTGTTCCGGCATTGATTCGATCAGGGCAAGTGCATCCTCCAGGTATACTATCGCTTTGCCATATTGCTTCGTTTCCTGATACACTAGAGACAGATTGTTCAGTGCGCTGGCGTAAACATAATTGTTGCGCATTCCTTCGCTTTTATATATTTCCAGTGTCTTCTGAAAAAGTTCTGCCGCCGTATCGTACTCTTTTATCAGCCTGTATGTTCCGGCCATATTATTCAAGATCGTCGCGTATTCCGTACAGTTTTCCCCGAATACCCGCGCAGCGAGTTCTTTCGCTTTTTCAAAGGCCTCCAGAGATTTTGAGTATCTGCTGGTGCCGCGGTACAGCGATCCCAGTTCGTTGTAAACAGCAATCAGCTTTTCTGATTCTTCGTCACCTTCCGCGCGTTTACTGTTGACGCTGTCCAGAAGGAATTGTTCTGTCGACTCAAGGCTGCATTCTGCATAGCACCGGTCAAGATCGTTGTAAAACTCGTCCATTAATTTGCTCATGACGGTCCCTCCATTCTTAGATTATTATATAGCAGCCCATTTTTCAATGGTTTGCACGTACTCATGTGATTTTTGCAATTTGTGGTCAGTTAGTTTACATCATATATATAGGCGCGCGCACACTGCTGCGGAAAATGTAAAATCAAAAGTGAGTCTCTGCAAAAAAATGACGAATAAGTGCAAATCGTTCATGTCTGACAACAGATATAATGAGGCCAAGATAAAAAGTCGAACCATCGAAAACTATAGGAGGTTAATCATGGATAATTTCACATTTTACAGCCCGACATATTTCTTATTCGGAAAAGACACAGAAAAGCAGACAGGCGAGTACGTTAAAAAGTACGGCGGCCACAAAGTACTGATTCATTACGGCGGCGGCTCTGTCAAGAGATCCGGACTTCTCGACCGCGTCAAGGCATCGCTCGACGAAGCAGGAGTTGAATATGTAGAACTCGGCGGAGTTGCACCAAACCCTAAGAGCGGACTCATCTATGAAGGTATTGAACTTGCCCGCAGGGAAAAGGTGGACTTCATGCTCCCTATCGGCGGAGGCAGCGTAATCGACTCAGCAAAAGCTATTGCTCTCGGAGTACCATATGACGGCGACTTCTGGGATTTCTATACAGGGAAAGTTGTTGAAGAGGCACTTCCGGTAGGAACTATTGTTACACTTGCGGCTTCCGGAAGCGAAGCATCAACGGATTCGGTAGTCACACATGAAGACGGAATGCATAAGAGATGTGCAGACGGCGACATCCTCAGACCTAAGTTCTCGATCATGAATCCTGAACTTACATGCTCACTGCCTCCGTATCAGACAGCAAGCGGCGTTACAGACATCATTGCACACTGCATGGAGCGTTACTTCTCACATACTCAGGGTGTTGAACTCACAGACCGTATGCTCGAAGCAGTTATGCTGACACTTATCAAGGAAGGCAAACGCGCTATGGCAGATCCTGAAAACTATGATGCCCGCGCAAACATCATGTGGGGAGCTACAGTAGCACATAACAACATTACAGGTGTAGGCCGTGCACAGGACTGGGGCACACATCACATGGAAAACGAACTTTCCACAACATACGGATGCTCACACGGCGAAGGCCTGGCAGTTCTCTTCCCTTCATGGATGAGATATGCAATGAAAGAACAGGGACCTGAAAGATTCGTAATGTTCGCAACAAGAGTATGGGGATGCGAGATGAACTTCGAAGATCCTGAAGCAACAGCACTCGAAGGAATTGAAAAATACGAGCAGTTTATCAAATCGATCGGCATGCGCACATCGATCAGCGAACTCGGCGGCAAAGAAGAAGATATCCCTAAACTCGTAGAGAGCATGTTCTTCGAAGCACCTAATCACGGAAGCTTCGTACAGCTGACAAAAGAAAAAGCGGCAGAAATATATAAAATGGCACTGTAAGGGAACGCAGAACCCTTTTCATCATTTACTAGGCTTTGATATAAGTAGCATTGTCGACGGCGTGGTGAAGATGTTCGATAAATATCTTTGCTTCATCAGACAATTCGTGGTTCTTGAGTTTGATCCAGCCTATGGTCATGGACGATACCATGTTCAGGATCGGGATCATGCAGAGCTCATTGTAGACATCGTTGTCGGCATTGCTGCCGCTGCCTATGTTATATGCATTTGTATTTTTGATGATATGCATCATGCTGAGAGAGTTATGGGCATAAATGATCTGACCCGGTGAAGGAGGACTGAGAACCTCCTCTGCGTAACGCGGCGAATCAGTCTCCTGCTCGTAGCAGATATATGGATAAGGCGAAAGATCATCCAGTGTGACGCTTTTCCTGCCGGCAAGCGGATGATGACTGCTGAGATAAGCGCACGGATGAGAAGTGAAGAGCGGATGGAACTCCATTATGTTTTCTTTCAGGATTTTCATCATGAAGCCGCGGTTGACTTCGGAAAGAAAAATGATCCCGATCTCGCTGCGCTGAGTGCATACGTCATTGACCAGGGCTGAAGTCGAGCCTTCGCGGTAATGTATCTTGATATTATCGTCAGGAGCAAGACCATTGATGAAAGCACCGACTGCCTCTGCGACAAAAATATAATGATGTCCGGATATATTGAGGGTTTGGGAATCTGTGTTTTTGTTTTTCGAAAACCGTTCGTAAAGTTCGTCCGCCTGGTCGAGCACATGTGCCGCATACAGGACAAAATCCATCCCTTCCGGGGTGAATGTGATGCCTTTTCGGCTTCGGTTTAGAATAGTAATACCCAGTTCGTCCTCGAGCTCATGTATAGCATTGCTGAGACTTGGCTGCGCGATATAGAGATTATTTGCGGCCTGCGTAAGAGATGTGCAGTTTGATACCTCGACTATATATCGGAGTTGCCTGAGTGTCATAAAACGATCCCCCCTATGTCATAGCCGGAAGCTATGGAAAGTGCAATTTATAAGTATTATACAAATAAAATTATATATGATAAAGTGCATAATGTAAACAAATCGGAGCATTTAAGCAGTTGAAGCAATAATAAGAAATAGATAGTTAAAAACTTGAAAAAACACAGGTAAACAGCAAACGAAAGGAGAAAGAACATAAAATGAAAAAAGCAGTAATGGATGGTAATACCGCAGCTGCATACGCATCATATACTTTTACGGAGGTCGCGGCAATATTCCCTATTACCCCGTCTTCAGTAATGGCGGAGTGCGTTGACGAATGGGCGGCCAATGGTCAGAAAAATATTTTCGGACAGACAGTAGACGTCGTTGAAATGCAGTCTGAGGGAGGCGCTGCAGGAACAGTACACGGATCACTTTCGGCAGGCGCGCTTACTACAACATATACGGCTTCACAGGGTCTTCTGCTTATGATACCTAACATATATAAGGTGGCCGGAGAACTTGAACCGGGAGTATTCCATGTGTCGGCGAGAACAGTTTCAGCGCACGCGCTGTCGATCTTCGGCGATCATTCAGACGTAATGGCCTGCAGACAGACTGGTGTGGCGATGCTGGCATCGGCAAGTCCGCAGGAAGCTATGGACCTTGGAAATGTAGCTCACCTGTCCGCAATAAAGAGCAGCGTGCCTTTCATGCATTTCTTTGACGGATTCAGAACATCGCATGAGCTTCAGAAAATTGATGTACTCGAAGCAGATGATGTGGCGCCGCTTCTCGATATGGATGCAGTAGACGCATTCAGAAAAAGAGCGCTCAACCCTGAGAGACCTACCTTGAGAGGAACAACGCAGAACGCTGATATCTTCTTCCAGCAGAAGGAAGCAGTGAACCAGTGGATAGACAGAGTACCTGAGGTTGTAGCTCAGTACATGAAAGAAATCAATAAAATCACAGGAAGAAATTATGATCTCTTCGATTATTACGGTGCTGAGGATGCAGAATATGTGGCAATAGCTATGGGTTCCGCATGTGAGACGATGAAAGAAACGGTCGACTATCTTATGGCAAAAGGCCAGAAAGTCGCAATGATAAATGTTCACCTCTACAGACCTTTCGCCATCGACAGATTCATGGCCAAGATCCCTGCAACTGTTAAACGCATTGCAGTTCTTGACAGATGCAAGGAATCAGGCAGCATAGGCGATCCTCTGTATCTGGACGTTGTAGATGCTTTCTACGAGTCAGACAGAAAGATGGAGATCATCGCCGGCAGATACGGCCTTTCGTCAAAGGATACGACCCCTGCACAGATCGAAGCTGTATATAAAAACCTGATGAACGATCAGCCTAAGGATCACTTCACAGTAGGCATAAACGACGATGTTACAAATCATTCGCTTCCTATGAACGGCGAAATAAATGTTACTCCGGAAGGCACGGTAAGCTGCAAGCTCTGGGGCCTCGGCTCGGACGGAACAGTAGGAGCAAACAAAAACTCGATCAAGATCATCGGCGACAATACAGATATGTATGCACAGGCATACTTCGTATATGACTCCAAGAAATCAGGCGGACTTACACAGTCACATCTGAGATTCGGGAAACAGCCTATCCGTTCGCCTTATCTGGTAACGGCGGCAGACTTCGTGGCATGTTCGGCACCTTCGTATGTAACGAGATACGACATGACTGAAGACCTGAAAGACGGAGGCATATTCCTCCTGAACTGCATCTGGAACAAAGATGAGATCGGAGAACACATCCCTGATTCGATGAAGAGAGGACTTGCAGACAAGAATGCACAGTTCTACATCATAGATGCTATCGATATAGCGAAGAAGCTGGGACTCAGAAACAGAACAAACTCGATACTGCAGGCATCATTTTTCAAACTTCTGGGAGTGCTTCCTATAGACAAGGCTGAAGAATACATGAAGAAGGCTATAATCAAGTCTTACTCGAAGAAGGGCCAGAACATCGTAGACATGAACATCGCGGCTATCAGCAGCGGGATCACCGAGCTTGTCAGGATAGACATTCCGGAGGAATGGTATACAATAGAACCTGAGGAAGAAGATCTGAGCGCTCTGCCTAAGCATGTAAGAGAAGTCGTTGTACCGGTAAACAAACAGCAGGGCGACAAACTCCCTGTAAGCGTATTCATGGACAAGGCGGACGGAACATTCAAGACAGGTACTACAGCATATGAGAAGAGAGGAACAGCAGTAGATGTTCCTGAATGGCAGCCTGAAAACTGCATACAGTGCAACAGATGTTCAGCGGCATGTCCGCATGCAGCAATAAGACCGTATCTTCTCAATGAAGAAGAAAAAGCGGCAGCACCTGCGGAATTCATTTCAGTACCGGCAAAAGGCAAAGGACTGGAGAAATATGCGTACAGACTTCAGATATCGGCACTTGACTGCACAGGCTGCGGAAGCTGCTCGGTAGTGTGCCCGGCAAAGGAAAAAGCTCTTGTCATGAAACCGCTCGAATCACAGCTCTGCGAAAAGGACAACTGGACATTCGCGACAGAGGAGATAAGCGATAAGAATGAAGTAAGGCCGACAAACGTCAAGAACAGCCAGTTCTCACAGCCGCTGTTCGAGTTCCCGGCAGCATGCGGAGGATGCGGAGAAACTCCGTACATCAAGCTGGCAACACAGCTCTTCGGAGATACGATGTATATCGCCAACGCTTCGGGATGTTCATCGGCATACGGCGGGAGCACACCTACTACACCTTACTGCATGAATAAAAAGGGACACGGACCGACATGGGCAATGTCACTGTTCGAGGATAATGCCGAGTATGCATTCGGAATGATGATGGGTGCTGAAAAGCAGAGAGACAGACTTGCGGAGACGATCATAGAACTGAGAGATGCAGGTGTGTGCCAGGCAGAATGCGATGAGTGGATAGCAAGCAGGAAGAACAGAGAAAGATCGGCAGAGGCAACAGATGACCTCGTGGCAGGCATTACTGATGCAAGAGAGCAGGCTGATCCGGAAGTTGCAGCTTTGATCGATGCTGTTCTCAAGGATAAAGAGTTCCTGAGAAAGAAATCGTTCTGGGCATTCGGCGGAGACGGATGGGCTTACGATATCGGTTACGGCGGTCTTGACCACGTTATCGCAGAGGGCCTTGACGTCAATATCCTGGTACTCGATACAGAAGTATATTCAAACACAGGCGGCCAGTCATCGAAGTCGACACCGACAGGAGCTATCGCGAAGTTCGCGGCAGCCGGCAAAAAGACGAGAAAGAAAGACCTCGGCATGATGGCTATGAGTTACGGATATGTATACGTCGCTCAGGTAGCAATGGGATATGATCCGGAGCAGACACTGAAGGCTATGAAGGAAGCGGAAGCTTATGACGGACCTTCGATCATCATCTGCTACTGCCCATGCATAGAGCACGGAATCAAGGAAGGCATGTGCAACAGCCAGATCCACATGAAGAAGGCAGTTGAAGCAGGCTACTGGCACCTGTACAGATTCAATCCGGATCTGAAGGCGGAAGGAAAGAATCCGTTCATATTGGATTCCAAAGAGCCGACAGGCGATTTCGAAGACTTCATCCTCGGAGAAAACAGATATGCATCACTTAAGCTGCAGTCACCTGACACAGCGGAGAAGTTCTTTGCCAAGACAAAGGCAGATGCGGAAGAGCGTTACCAGAGTTATCTTAAACTCGCAACTCAGAAATCAGTAGGAGGTAAACTGTTATGATGACCGGAGCACAATACATCGAAAGTCTTAGAGAAATGAAGACACAGGTATATATGTTCGGCGAAAAGGTCGATAATTGGGTGGATCACCCGATTATCCGCCCGTCGATAAACTGTGTGGCAATGACATATGAACTGGCATCGAGAGATGAATATAAAGATATCATGACTGCAAAGTCAAGCATATCGGGCGAACGGGTCAACCGTTTCACGCACATCCATCAGGGGACAGATGACCTTGTCAATAAGGTCAAAATGCAGAGACTGCTCGGACAGAAGACTGGATCATGTTTCCAGCGCTGCGTAGGAATGGATGCCATAAACGCTGAGTTCTCAACGACATATGACATAGATCAGAAATACGGAACACAGTATCACGAGAGACTTGTTGATTTCGTAAAGATGATGCAGGAGCAGGATCTCACTGTCGACGGAGCAATGACCGACCCTAAGGGCGACAGAGGCAAGGCCCCGAGCCAGCAGGACGACCCGGATATGTTCGTACATGTTGTTGAAAGACGCGCGGACGGTATCGTGGTCAAGGGATCCAAGGCCCATCAGACCGGAGCGCTAAATTCACACTGGCATCTCGTTATGCCGACGATCGCCATGAAGGAAGCCGACAAGGATTATGCAGTATCATTCGCATGTCCTTCGGATGCAGACGGTGTCTACATGATTTACGGAAGACAGTCATGCGACACGAGAAAGATGGAAGGCTGCAGCATAGATGTAGGAAACAAGCGTTTCGGAGGCCAGGAGCTTCTGGTAGTGTTCGATAACGTTTTCATTCCTAACGAATATGTATTCATGGACGGTGAGTTTGATTTCTCCGGAAAGCTGGTAGAACGTTTTGCGGGATATCACAGACAGAGCTACGGCGGATGCAAGGTCGGCGTAGGCGACACACTCATCGGAGCGGCGGCACTTGCGGCGGAATACAACGGAGTAGATAAAGTATCGCATATCAAGGACAAGCTGATCGAAATGACGCATCTCAACGAGACGCTTTATGCATGCGGCATAGCATGTTCATGCCAGGGAAGTCAGACGGCATCAGGCAACTACGAAATAGATATGCTTCTGGCAAATGTATGCAAGCAGAACGTTACGAGATTCCCTTATGAAATCGCACGTATTGCTGAAGATATCGCGGGAGGCCTCATGGTAACTCTTCCTTCGGAAAAGGATTTCAATTCCGACGAAGTAGTAGGCAACAACGGCGAGACAGTCGGCGAGATATGCAGAAAATATTTTGCAGGCAGAGCGGATGTTCCGGTCGAAGACAGAATGAAAGTCCTCAGATTCATAGAGAACATGTGCCTCGGAACAGCGGCGGTCGGCTACAAGACAGAGTCGATGCACGGAGCTGGTTCCCCTCAGGCGCAGAGAATCATGATTTCCAGACAGGGCAATATCGACGGAAAGAAAGAATTCGTTAAAGACATACTTGCTATAACAGAATAGCAGGAAAGCTCATAAACAACCTTTTTATGCAAAACCCGCAGAGTGATCTGCGGGTTTTGTATTGCAGCTTATGCATGACTGTTTTGCACTTCCCGGACAGAAGGAGATATTACAGCATCCGAAAGTCTGCAAAAAAATCGACAGTTTGCGCAAAGCGGCGGGCCTGAATGTTTTGTACAATGACATCATAAAGAGCAATCAGACATAAATATAAACAAAACAAATAACAATAGCCACTGGCCGGATGTATTGCCGGCAATACATGAAGGAGGAAATAATCATGGATATGAGCTATCTTAAGGAGAAACCGATCGCGATCTTAGGCGGAGGCGCAGTAGGAAAAACAATGGCAGGAGACTGCGCACTGGCAGGCAGCAAAGTAAGGATCTGGGATTCCCCGAGATTTGCGGCAGTCAACTTCAAAAATCTTGACAGAACAGGGATCAAACTAACAGGAAACCAGTTCTCATTTTACGGATTTGAGCGCAGAGGCACAGGCCGTGTCGAGCTCGCAACAGACAATATGGCAGAAGCAGTAAAGGGAGCAGGGATCATCATCGTTGCAGCAGTAGCGATCGCACACGAAGACATCTTCCGCGAACTCATTCCATTACTTGAAGACGGACAGGTCATCCATATCCTTCCTGACAACTGCGGAACATTCGTATTCAGAAAGCTCATGAGAGAAATGAAGTGCGATACAAAGGTAGTTGTCGGAGCATGGTACACAGCACCTTACGGAGTACGTATCGTAAGAAGAGGCGGAGTAGCAACAAACGAGTGCAAAGTAGAAGACAGGATCACAACGATCAGAGGCTGCGCACTTCCTTCGTCAGACAATGAAGCGTTCCTTGAATCAGCAAACTACATCCCGGCATTCGATGCCATCCGTACAGGAGACGGTTTCGTAGAGGGAGACACAGTAGTAGATATCAACCTTTCAAATGTAAACCCTGTTATCCATGTACCGGGAACAGTTCTGGGCGTATCAACGATGCAGAACTTCGGCACAGTACTCGGACAGGAAAAGAAGAACTATTCACTTTACGGATTCGCACTCTGCCCGGCAATCGCAGAAGTACAGAGCGTATTCTGGGAAGAGGAAAAGGCACTTGCGAAGGCAATGGGAGTCGGACTCTGCACAGTAAACTATGAAGACTTCTTCTCCAGAACAACAATGTACGGCAAAGAGTATATGGGACCTGATTTCGCAGTACCGTTCGAAGAGAAATATGAGAACTTCTACGGCGACGGCCCGTTCGATCTCGAGAACAGATACATCACAGAGGACGTTCCTGTAGGATGCTACCTGATCATGCAGCTCGGCGACAAGTACGGAGTAGACACGCCGACAGTAGACGCAATGGCTTATCTGGCCAGCACGATGCTGAAGAGAGACCTGATCAAGAACAGCAAATACACACTCGAGTACATCGACATCGATCATATGACAGATGCACAGCTCCAGAAGTATCTGCGTGAAGGCGAATACACAGCAAAATAGTTACATAGCCAGACAAACGGTGTTAAGAAATATGGCAAAGTAAATATAAAGTGGTTTCAGAATAAATAGTGTTCATTTTGGTAAAAGAGAGGCTGCGGCGTCAAGAGATGATTTTCTTGATGCGCGGCTTCTTTTTTTATGCGGAAAAGGCCGGGAACACCATGTGAAAACACGGTTACGTGTGCAAATGTTTTTTGCGCAGTGCAAAATATTTTTGCACAAAAACCGCAAAAAAATGCATTGCTGCGTAGGCAAAACAGGAGAAACATCAGAAATCATACACCACGGAAAAATAAAAATTCGGGGGAGAAAATGTTCAAAAACAGTCATTATCAGGATGAAAATAACGCGCATCCGGCGAGTGAAAAAAAATGTATGGATATTTTGGCACGTTCTTTGCTTAATAATAAGATAGAAAATATGAAGTTTGATTTGGAGAACCGACCAATAGGAGAACATTATGATTTCTAAAGTAAATATCCATGTTTTTAATGAATGCAGCGGGGAACATACACATGCATATCCGCAGATCCTGGTTCCGCTTCAGGAAACCATGATGATACGTGTGGGCAGTTCAGAATATGAAGTCACACCGCAGGAACTGTGTTTTATCCCTGCCGATATGAGCCATCAGTGCAACTACATCGGGAAGCTGCTGGCGATAAATCTGTCGGAAGATATTTCCGATGACAGAGACGCGCTTTTCCTGTCGCATCCGATGATAGTATCGATGCGCGGGCAGATCGTTCAGCTGGTTGAACTTATCCAGCAGGAACTCAGTCACAATCCGGACAGTCAGTCGATAAGATACCTGTACAATTATCTGTACAGCAAGCTGATCGAAAACTGCGCGGCACCGTCGATCCGCTTCATAGGCGAGCATTACGACCTGCCGATCACAGTGAATCAGCTGGCAGAGATGGAAAGCTACAATGTTACGTATTATAACGACTGGTTCAAACAGCAGACAGGCGTATCACCGAGCCTTTACCTCCGCCGCGTCAGGATCGACAGAGCCAAAGAGCTCCTGGTAGAAACGAGCTTCAGCGTAATGGAGATAGCAGTCATGGTCGGCTACAGCAGCAACGCGACATTTACGCGTGCATTTCACGGTATCACAGGCATGACTCCAAAGACATACAGGGAGTGCCCGGAGCTGAGAGAAGCAATATAAACAGTATTCAAAAGGGATTAGTATACATTGAAGTAATCAGGCTGTCAGCCGGCAGCTTGATTTTCTTTTTAACACAAAACAAACAACGGAGGGAAACAAGAATGAATACAGGAGATACGTCTTTCGTATTATTATCAACAACAATGGTGTTTTTCATGACACCGGGGCTGGCGCTTTTTTACGGCGGACTGGTCAGAAAAAAGAATGCAGTCAGTCTCATGATCCAATGCTTAATAGCGATAGGCGTTGTTACTGTCGTATGGGCGGTCTGCGGGTTCACGATCGCATACGGCGGCGACTGCGGGGGAGTAATAGGCGACATGTCGTATGCATTCCTGCATAACGTTACAGCTCTTCCGGGGGCATTTGCATCGAACATACCGTTCGTGCTTTTCTGCGCGTTCCAGCTCGTGTTCGCGATCATTACACCTGCGATCATCGCCGGGGGCGTTGCGGAAAGATTTTCCTTCAAGGCATATATCATCCTGCTCGTTGTCTGGTCGATTCTTGTTTATGCGCCTTTTGCGCATCAGGTGTGGGGCGGTGGATTTCTTGCGCAGTTCGGAGTCAAGGACTTTGCAGGAGGAATAGTAGTACACATGGCTGCCGGGTTCTCGTCGCTGGCCGCGGCACTCGCCATCGGAAAAAGAAAAGTACTCGATTATACCCCGTGCAATATGGCATATGTGGCGATCGGCGGCGGCATACTCTGGGCAGGCTGGCTCTGCTTCAACGGCGGAAGCGCGCTTGCCGCAAACGGGACAGCCGGTCTGGCAATGGGCAATACGATTTTCGCCAGTGCGACAGCTATGCTTTCGTGGGTAGTAATATCGTATATACGCTCGGGACATGTCACTCTGCTCGACAGCATACTCGGAGGAGTCGCAGGCCTTATTGTAGTAACGCCGATGGCGGGTTATGTTCAGCCGTGGGCGGCGATGGCCGCGGGAATACTCGGCGGTGCGTTCAGTTACGGCTGTATGCAGTTCAGAATGGCCCGCGAGTGGGACGATACGCTCGATGTCTGGGCGCTTCACGGAATGAGCGGTCTGCTCGGGCTTCTGCTCGTAGGCATCTTCGCAGATCCGTCGTGCACTGGTGACGCGGCCGGTCTTATTTACGGCGGAGGATTTGCACTTCTCGGCAAACAGGCGGTCGGGGTATGCTATGCGGCAGTATATTCATTTGCAGTAACATATGTGATTGTAAAGATACTCAAAAAATTCTGCAGCGCACGTGTTTCTGATAAAATAGAAGATGAAGGATTCGACAAGGCATATCATGCAGAAAAACTTTACAATGATGCAGAGGCTGTTGTCGGTTCAACAAAGAAATCAGCGTAAACTGCAAAAATAACTGCAAAAAACCGCCAAAAAAAGATTGCACCTGCAAAACTATTTTGCACTGATTTGCGGCGCAAACAGCTGCGGAAGCGTGTGAAAGGCAGATCATGTTTTTGTGCCGATTAAACAAATTCTTTGCAGAAACTCAGATAGAAAGCTGATGAAATAGCGGAATTTTGTGTCTCTTCGCCAAAATCGGAAAATATTATTCCGGGCATTTGGAAATGTGGCACGCAACTTGCTTTACATATAGACAAGAAATAAAGTGCAAAAGTCAATCAGACCGGAGCACTCGTAAAATCATAAACGATGCGATTATCGATATAAGGAGGTTCATCATTATGGCAAAGCAGTATATGGAGCGTATAGAAGCACTCAGAAAACAGTATCTTTCGACACGTGTTGAAATGGATGTTTACAACGCAAAATATCTTACAGAAGGATTCAAGGAGAGCGAAGGCGAGCCGTGGATCATCCAGAAGGCGCACGGATACCGTAAACAGTGCGAAAAGAAAAAGATCTTTATTCAGGATCACGAACTTCTGGTCGGCGGCGTTGCATTCAAGCCGCGTGCAGGAGTACTCTGTGCAGACAGTTCTGCGGGAATCATCACTGACGAGCTCGATACTATAAGCACAAGAAAATTCGACCCGTTCTATCTGAGCGAGGAAGGAAAGAAAGTATATAAGGAAGACGTAGAAGAATATTGGAAGAACAAGTGCCTGCTCGACCGCTGGCGCAAGCTTGCACCGGAAGATATGGAAACACTGAGAAACAACGGCGTTATCTTCATCGACCGTAAGGCAGTCAGAGGTTACGGAGAAACAACACCTGCATGGGAAGTCATCATCAACAAGGGCCTCGGCGCTCTCCGTCAGGAAGCAGAAGACGCACTGGCAAAGCTGGATGATTCCGTTCCTGGAGATCTCGAAAAGAGCTTCTTCTATAAGGCAGAGATCATGTCATGCGATTCAGTCATTCTTCTTGCACATCGTCATGCTGATCTGGCAGAGCAGATGGCCGGAGAATGCAGCGACCCGGTAAGAAAAGCTGAACTCCTCAAGATCGCGGAAGTATGCCGCTGGGTACCTGAGCATCCTGCAAGAACATTCTACGAAGCATGCCAGAGCATGCTGTCATATGAATATGCAATATTCATGGAACAGAACGCTTCTTCATACAACCTCGGACGTATCGACCAGTACTTCTACCCGTTCTACAAGGCTGATATCGAAGCTGGAAGGATCACTCCTGACGAAGCTCAGGAACTGCTCGACTGCCTCTGGATAAAGATCGCAGAAATGAGCCTCTTCCAGGACGAAGTAACAGCTCAGTACGCAGCAGGATACTGCATCACAGTTCAGACGAGCTGCGGCGGTATCGATGAATATGGAAATGACGCAACGAACGATGTTTCGTACATGATGATCCAGGCGACAATGGACGTTAAGTTCAAAGAGCCGAACCTCGCATGCACATACGACATGTCGAAGAACCCTGATTCATTACTGCACAAGGCAGTTGAATCAATCGGCATGGGACTCACGATGCCGGCGATCTACTCGAATGATGTAGGCGTCAGAATGCTTCTGAACAAGGGCATTCCGCTGAGAGAAGCATGGAACTGGAACCCGTGCGGATGCGTAGAAACCAATCTCACAGGAAAACTGAAAGAGTATACAGATATTGCTGATATCAACCTGGGCGAAGTCATCGAACTCGCACTCAATGACGGAATCAGCAGAACGACAGGCAAGAGAGTATCGATTTCCACAGGAGATCCGAGAAACTTCAAGACATTCGACGATTTCTTCAACGCAGTTAAAAAGCACATCGATTACATAGTAGACGTAATCGTTTCAGGAAACCAGCTGCTCGACTACCTCAGCATGAACTATCGTACAGTACCTGTACTGTCGCTCGGATTCCCTCATACAATGATCAGCGGAGCTGATTACAGCCAGCCGAACGGCGCTGAGTTCACAGTAGGCGGCGGAGTAATAACAGTTGGACAGGCCGACATCGTCAACTCGCTCGCAGCTGTCAAGTATCTGGTATTTGATGAGAAGAAAGTTACGATGGATCAGCTGTGCGAAGCGATGGCAGCCAACTTTGAAGGATATGAAGATATCCAGAAGATGTGCATGGACGCTCCTAAGTATGGAAATGACGACGAGAGAGCAGACTTCTGCGTAGGCGAAGTATTCAGCTACATCGTTGACCAGTTCGAGAAATATGATACAAAGTTCGGAAAGATGACATGCGGAATGCTGCCGGTATCAGGCAACACGCCTATCGGACAGTGGGTCGGCGCTCTTCCTTCGGGACGTTACGCAGGCACACCTCTTACAGATGGAATCGGCGCTACAGGCGGTACAGATGTGAACGGACCTACAGCACTGTTCAAGTCGGTAAGCCGTATACCGCATGCACGTTATACACAGGGAACTCAGCTCAATGTCAAGATGGAGCCTGAACTTCTCAAGGGTGAAACAGGCATCGCGCATATGATGAACCTGCTGAAGACTATGAATACGCTTGGCGTATACCACGCTCAGTTCAACATCGTGGACAGAGATACTCTGATCGATGCTCAGGAACATCCTGAAGATCACAGAGACCTTCTGATCAGAGTTGCGGGCTATACGGCATTCTTCGTGGAACTCGGCAAGGAGACTCAGGACGAGATCATCGGACGTACAGAATACGCCCAGTGGGCATAAAACCATATATCGATAAAGTACAAATATCCTACAATGCAGCAGGCGTTTTCCCGGGAGCGTATCCCGGGGAGACGCTTTTTGCATGGCGCCAGCCTGATCACGGACAGGGCAAAGAATGTCGGCGGTGCAAAAATTCTGCGCGCAAAAATTTTGCACATGCAAAATATTTTGCAGGTAAAACTAAGATTTTGTATAAAAAATATCTGAAAATGTAGAAATTTTCCAGAGGAAAAAAACGGCAGAAAGAGCAGAAACGTTGTAATTACTGGCTTTTTGATATTTCTGCGCATGCAAAAATATTTTGCGTTCAAGCAGAGAAATTTGGCACGATAATTGCTTATTATATTAATGTGGATAATAGACATATCAACTAGTATTCAGAGAGGCGGCAGGAAATGGAATCACAGAATAACAATCTCAAAGGAATGGTATTGAGAATTGAAAGATCTTCGATACATGACGGAGACGGATTTCGCACGGTTGTATTTCTTAAAGGATGCCCTCTCAGATGCCAATGGTGTTCTACTCCGGAAAGTCAGTCGTTCGACATCGAAAAGACGGCTGAAACCGTCTACGGCACGGAGATGACCGTAGATGAAGTAATGAAAGAAGTCAGAAAGGATTCTAATTTCTTTTTCATTTCTAAAGGCGGACTTACGATGTCCGGCGGGGAGATACTGGCTCAGCCCGATTTCACCCGCGCGGTACTGAGCAGCGCTCACAGCGAATGCATCAATACCGCAATCGAGACATCTTTTTATGCTCCGTGGGAAACAGTGCGCTCGGTGCTCCGATATGTCGATACGGCATATGTGGACCTGAAGATCTTCAGCAGCGAGATGCATAAGCGTTACGCAGGCGCAGACAACGAAATCATTTTGAAAAATTTAGAATCTACAAATGAAATTGATGATGATTTCCGCCTTGTCGTCAGAACACCGGTGATCCCGGGAGTCAATGATTCAGAGCAGGAACTGGAATCGATCGGCCGATTCTGCTCGGGATTAAAGCATCTCCATCATTCTGAGCTTCTCAGATATCATAAGCTCGGTACAGCTACATATGCAAAACTGGGAAGAGACTATCCTCTTGAGGGAGTGGAGCCTCCGACACTTGAGCAGATGGACGGGTACCGTGATATAGTCAGAAGATATGTTGAAAAGGTCATTTGATTCGATTGTGTTATTTAATTGATTGATTGTTAGTTATAGGAGAAAAAAATGGAAAATAGTCAAAAGAAGTACAGACTCAGGCCTGCGGTTCTTCTGATTCCCGGCGCTATTTTTGTGACAATGGTAGTGCTTGGTTTCGGAAATCCGGTACCTTTTATAAAGGTTTTGAACAACTTCTACATCAAGATGATGTGGAACCTGGGCTGGGTTGAGAGTCTGCTGCTCTTCGCATTCGTTGTATTCCTTATTGTTGTTCTGGTGACGCCGCTTGGGAAAATCAGGCTCGGCGGGCCTAATGCACAGCCGAAGATCGGTTACAGACACTGGTTCGCAGTATCGCTGACGACCGGCATAGGCGCAGGCGTCGTATTCTGGGGCGCAGCTGAACCGCTGCTGTTCTCGATGGAACCTGCACCGGGCACCGGCATTGCCGGCGGCACGAATGAAGCTGTCATCTGGGGCATGGCCAAGACATTCATGCACTGGACGATCACCCCGTATGCCAGCTGCGTAGTATTCGGACTCGTTCTGGCATATGCGATCCACAACATGGGCATGCCTTACAAAGTAAGCTCAATGCTCACACCTGTATTCGGCAGGAACTTCGTAAATACAAAATGGGCATCATTCGTAGATGTCCTGACAACATTTGCACTGGCAGGAGCAGTATCCGGAGGCCTCGGCTACGGAATCATGCAGCTCTCCGCAGGAGTGGAACTCTGGACAGGAATAGACGCAAACATGTTTACGTATTTCTGCGTAGGCGGAGCACTTTTCGTAGTATACATGCTGACAGGACTTACGGGCCTCAGGAGAGGAATAGCCTGGCTGGGAGACAAGAACACATTGTTCTATTACATTCTGCTGGCATTCATATTCCTTGTAGGACCTATAGGATATACACTGAACCTTTCAACTCAGTCACTGGGCGAATTTGTACAGACATTCGTTTCATCCATGACATTCACATCGCCGTTCAAGGACGGAGCATACTGGCCGCAGTGGTGGGATATGTACTGGTGGACAGACTGGATGGCTTATGCGCCGATGCTCGGACTCTTCTTCGTCAAGATGGGTTACGGCAGAACGCTGAAAGAGTTCATCGTAGTCAACTGGGCAATGCCTTCACTGTTCGGATTTGTATGGTTCTCAGTATTCGGCGGCACAGTACTATACGGTCAGTATTACAAGGGGATCGACTACTATGCGATCTATAAGACAAAGGGAGCAGAAGCACTGACACTGTCAGTATTCCAGCACATACCGCTTTCGGGGATCATGACTGCATTCATGCTTGTCATCATAGCAGTTTCTCTGATCACGCAGGCCAACTCGATGCTGGGCACGTTGTCAAGCATGTCGATACATGATGCTGATGCGAGGAGCTCGGTAGAACCTCCTTCACACGTCAAGATCTACTGGGGCGTATTATTTATCGCAGTAGCTCTCGTGTTCGTATCGACAGGAGGAATCGAAGGAGTAAAGGTAATCAAAGCAATATGCGGAATGCCTATAGCTTTCCTGGGTATAATAATGTTCTTCGGCTTCATCAAATATATGAAGAGACGTCCGCGTCTGGCAGACGGTTCATATGAATACGAAAAACATGTTGTCAACGCACCGGATAACGGCGAGGAACCGCTCGTAGTCAAGCAGAGCAAACTTGGCATCTGGTTCGGCGGAAAGATGCATAAGATCGGCGCAAAACTTGCGGCTGCACAGGCGGTCGAAGAAGATGAAGACGATCAGGTTTCATAAACAGCAGTAATAACAAGTCGGGAGTTCGCAGTGCTGCGGGCTCCCGCAGATAATTCGGGAGGGGCCGTTGATCGGCGCAGGACAATGATATCAAACATAAACGTACATGTATTCGATGAGTGCCGCGGTGCGCATTCGCATGAATATCCACAGATAATGATACCCCTTGAGGGAACAATGAAAATCACAGTGGGGAATGCGGAGTACGATGTTACAACGCAGGACCTGTGTTTCATACCGGCGGAGATGGAGCATCAGTGCAACTACTTCGGCAAACTGCTCGCGCTGAATATTTCGGAAGATAACGCGACACTTATAGCGTACCCGATGATAATCTCAGTCGAGGATCTTCAGAAAGCGATAGAGCATGTGGTTATGAGCAAAACGAACGACCGTCCGGTCGTTACGACATCACTGAACCGAAATGAGACACAGAACCGTCCGGCCGCGAATGACACCGGTTCACTCAACAATACCATGCACGAGATAGAATATAAAACAATTTGCAGTGTTCTGGCTGCGAATGAGGGCAACATAACGCAGTCTGCCAAAGTCATGCAGATGAGCCGTCAGAGCCTTCAGTACAGAATAAAACGTTTCAACATCGATATCGATACAATCCTGCATGGTGCCAGAGAAAACGTCTGACAGACCCGGATCTGTTATTGCAGACTGCCGTATTCAATGCGGCAGTCTTTGCTTTGCTAAAACTTTCCGGCAGTCCGGCCGGCACCGTCTCTGACCAAACACTCTGTCGCAGCCGGTATTATTATGTGATATAATATATGCATATCAAATTGCTGCGCATATGGAGGAGATGGGATGATTTTATACTTTACTGGTACGGGCAACAGTAAGTTCGCGGCAGATGTGCTTGCTGAAGAACTGAACGAACAGACGATATCTCTTAATGAAGTAATGAAGAAAGGCGAATCGGTAACGGTGGAATCGGACAGGCCGATAGTGATCGTGTCGCCCGTATATGCGTGGCGTCTGCCTCGTGTTGTCGAAGATCAGATCAGAAAAATAAAATTCAGCGGCGACCGCGATATTTATTTTGTCGTGACAATGGGGAACGATCCTGGCGGCTGCGAAAAATACTGCAGAAAGCTCTGCGAAAAAAGATGGTTTGAATTCAAGGGATTCTGCGGCATACGCATGCCGGATAATTATGTTATACATGATAAAATGCTCTCTGAAGATGCTGTGGAGCAGATACTGAAGGCAGCGGTGCCTGTGCTTAAGGATACTGCTGCACATATCGCTGCGGGAGATATGATAACAAGTCCCTGCGGGGGATTTAAAAACCTGATAAAGTCGGGCGCTGTCAACAGGGCATTCAATAAGTTTAAAAACAAAGTCGATTTCGTGATTTCAGAAACCGACTGTATCTCATGCGGGCAGTGCGAAACAAACTGCCCGGTCGGCAATATTGTCATGCAGGACGGCAGACCGCATTTCGGAGCTGGCTGCATCCAGTGTTTCTCGTGCATTCATCGCTGCCCTACGGAAGCGATCGATATAAAAGGCAAAACGGAAAGCAACGGAAGATATGTTTGTCCGGAATATAGTGATTTTAAATCAAAAATGGTAAAAACAAGGTCAAGATAGGTCCTCAAAACAATCCTGAAATAATAGTATAGTGTGTTTGGAAAGTTCAAAACTTTCCGTCATTTGTTATTATTATACTATTATGAAAGGAGTTGTTTATGGAGGTTTTTAATAATGCTATTAACTCGGTTAACAACGTAATCTGGAGCACGGCGCTCGTAGTATTCCTTTTGGCGGTCGGACTTTATTTCACGCTCCGCTCAAAAGGTGTACAGTTTCGCTATTTTATCGAAATGTGCAGACTTATCGGTGAAAAGAACGAAGAGTCCAAGGAAAACGGTCTTACACCGTTTCAGGCTTTTGCTACCACAGTAGGAGCCAGGATCGGCATGGGCAATATCGCCGGTGTCGGAACAGCACTGTTCTTCGGCGGTCCGGGCGCTATTGTCTGGATGCAGATCACGGCGCTGGTAGGCGCGGCAAGTGCGACGGTAGAGTCTACATTAGGTCAGGCTTACAAAGAGAGATCGAACGGAGAGCTTATCGGCGGCCCGGCATATTATATCGAAAAGGGACTGCATGCCAAATGGCTGGCTGTTATCTTCGCAATAGCGGCTATCATGGGGCCTGGACTGCTCATGCCTGCGGTTCAGACGCATTCAACAGCAGTTGCCCTGCAGAGTTCATTCGGTCTTCCGTTCGTAGCAACAGGAATCATTATCTTCGTACTGCTCGGTATTTCTATCCTCGGCGGCATTCAGAGAATAGGCAAAGTTGCAGAGCTGCTGGCACCTATCATGTGCATAATCTATCTCGTTTGCGGACTTGTTATTCTGTTTATGAATATCGGCAATCTGGGATCTGCTATCGCGGATATGTTCACGGCAGCGTTCGGACAGAATGCAATGTACAAATCAATTGTCGGAGCTATGATCGGCTGGGGCGTCAAGAGAGGACTGTTCTCCAATGAAGCCGGCCAGGGCTCGGGTCCTATCGTATCATCGGCAGCTGAAACGACACATCCTGTAAAGCAGGGTCTGATCCAGGGCCTTTCTGTCTATATCGATACGCTTCTGGTCTGCACGATCACAGGCATTTCCCTTATGGTTACGGGACTGTATAATGTATCTGCAAATGCTGACGGCACTGTTCTCATCAAAACGGGACTGCCTGGTGTTGAATACGGTGTGAGCTACATGCAGGATGCTATGCAGGAAAGCTTTGGCGGAACATTCGGAAACTGTCTGCTGTCAGTGCTGATCGCGATATTCGTATTCACGACGCTGATGGCATATTACTATCAGGCGGAAGCAAATCTGAGATATCTGTCCAAGGGCAGCAAGGCTGCAACAAGAGTATTCCAGGTAGTATACCTGTTTGCCAATTTCCTGGGTGTTCTCGTAAACGGACAGGTCATCTGGTCGATGGGCGACACAGGCGCAGGACTCATGGCTTGGGCAAACCTCATAGGCATAGTTATTCTGTCACCTGTATTCTTCAAAATTCTCAAGGACTTCGACAAGCAGAAGAAGGCCGGACTCGATCCTCTTTATGATCCGGCAACAGTAGGCCTCGAAGACAGTGATGGTATCTGGACAGCATACGTGGACAAGAAAAAGGCTCGCGGTGATTACGAGAATCCTGTTCTCGGATATGACAAAATCGTAAAGAAATAAGGCATTATTCTATCAGCAGTACCGGATGGCATATTGTCATCCGGTATCTGCATATCTGATACAGTGAGGAAAGCAATGATACTGGATGAAATAAAAAACAGACACGAAGTAATATGGATAAATCCCGGCCTCAACGGGGGGAAAAATTACTCGATAGGCATGGACGATATAATCGATGCAGAAAAACGGCTCGGGAGATTCGCACCTTTCATCATGAAAGCTTTCCCGGAAACAGCAGCGAAAGGGGGACTGATAGAGTCGGAGCTCCTGCCCTTGAAAAAAATGAGCGGTCTTCCTGCCCGTTCGTTCCTCAAGGACGATGCGCATCTGGCGATCGCAGGATCGGTAAAGGCGCGCGGCGGAATATATGAGGTATTGAAGCATACTGAAACACTGGCGCTGGAAAACGGACTGCTGTCAGTCGATGACGATTATTCGATTCTTGCGGACAAGAGGGATTTTTTTGAAAATTATAAGGTCCAGGTCGGATCGACCGGGAATCTCGGGATGTCGATAGGAATCATGAGTGCAAAGATCGGCTATAAAGTGATCGTACATATGTCGGCGGATGCCAAACAGTGGAAAAAAGATCTTCTGCGCAGCAAAGGCGTGACAGTAATGGAGTATAAATCTGATTACGGTACTGCGGTGGCGAACGGCAGAAAGCTGTCCGATGCCGATCCGTCAAGCTATTTCGTGGATGACGAGAATTCTCTCGATTTATTTCTCGGGTACAGCGTAGCTGCCCGGAGACTTGTGCCGCAGTTCAGAGATAAAGGCATTACAGTCGACGACAGTCATCCGCTGTTCGTGTATATACCGTGCGGTGTCGGAGGAGCCCCCGGAGGTATCGCGTTCGGTCTGCGGACATTGTTCGGGAAAAATGTCCATGTCTTTTTTGTTGAGCCTCTGGATGCACCGTGTTTTACGATCGCGATGGCATCGGGAAGGGGACATGATGTCTCTATAGATGAATACGGCCTGAAAAGCACAGATACTCAGGCGGACGGACTGGCGGTAGGCAGAGCATCCAGCGTGGCTTGTGATATAATGAAGTCAGAACTTTCCGGATGTATGACATTAGAAGACAAAACCCTGTTCAAATATCTGCATGAATGTTATTATAAGGAATCGATATTCCTCGAGCCGTCGGCATGTGCGGGATTTGCAGGGCCGGCCAGACTGTCATCAGAGGAAATGAGAGGGTATTTGGATAAATATAAGCTTACTGATTTAATGGAAAACAGCACACACATAATATGGGCAACAGGGGGAATGCTGGTTCCGGAAAAAGAGAAAGAAGGATATTTAAATGTATAAGGAAGCGTTGAGACCATCATGGGTAGAAGTGAATCTGGCTAATCTTGAGTACAATATCAGGAGCATAAAAGCCAGGGTCGGAGACGGAGTCAAACTTATAGGAGTAATAAAAGCCGATGCTTACGGATGCGGCGCAGTCAGATGTGCCGGAGTCCTCGAAGAAAACGGTTTTGATACGTTCGCAGTAGCTACTCTCGGTGAAGGCATTGAACTTCGTGAAGCCGGATACAAAGAAAATATCATTTGTCTGGGACTTAATCCGCCGATGTATGCGGACGAAGTCGTGAAGTATGACATTATTACTGCCTGCGACAGCAGCGAGACAGCCGCTGCACTTGCGGATGCCGCACAGAAGCAGGGCAAGACTGCGGAGATCATGATCGCACTTGATACGGGCATGGGCAGGATCGGGTATCTGGCGGAAGAAGCCGAAGACGCTGCGGAAGATATAAAGAAAATCACAGCTCTTCCTGCTCTCAAAATACACGGCATGTTCTCGCATTTCGCGACCGCGGATTCGGTCGATCTTGCATTTACGAAGCTGCAGGCGGCCAGATACAGACATTTCGCCGACGTCATGAAGGAGAACGGTATCGATATTCCTATGAAATCGCTGGCAAACAGCGCTGCGATCATGGAAGTGCCGGAAGCATATTATGACTATGCAAGACCGGGCGTCATTCTTTACGGATGCTATCCTTCGGATGAAGTACATCCTGAAAATCTTGATATAAAGCCTGTAATGCAGGTCAAAGCCAATCTCGTAAAGGTGAAGGATGTTCCTTCAGGTACATCTGTTGGTTACGGCCGTAAATTTATTTCCAGGCGTCCGTCGAAGATCGCGACGATCAATATCGGCTATGCCGACGGAATGCCGAGGCCGTATTCACCGAATGCTTTCGTTATCATCAACGGCGTGAAAGCGCCTGTAGCCGGCAATGTATGCATGGATCAGTTCATGGTGGACGTGACGGATGTTCCGAACGTGAAAGTCGGTGACGAGGCCATCATTATGGGCAGCGACGGCAATCTTTCGATTACTGCGGAGGAGATCGCGGAGAAGACGGGAACTATCAATTATGAAGTCATGTCATGCTTCGGGCTCAGACTTCCGAAGGTATATATAGAGAAATAATTCAAAGAAAGAAATGGTATAAAAAGCGTCAAAAACGATAATTTAAGGGCGGCCGGATAATTGCAATAATGTAATCAGAGATAAGAAACATAAGATTATTATTATGCAAGAAAGGATAAAGCAATGCTTAAGTATGTAAAAGAATCCGACCCTGAATTATATGAATTGACGATGGAGGAGACCGACAGGCAGGAACATAATATCGAAATGATAGCTTCTGAAAGTACTGTCCCTCCTGAAGTAATGGAGATGGCGGGATCCATCTGGACCAACAAAACTCTCGAAGGTTATCCGGGGGCAAGATTCCAGGCCGGCTCGGAAGTAGCCGACAAACTGGAAACTCTGGCCAACGAAAGAGCCTGCAGATTGTTCAAGGCAGACCATGTGAATATCCAGCCTTATTCGGGAACTACAGCAAATTATGTTGTATATGCATCCGTACTCGACCCGGGTGACAGAGTACTGGCGATGCGCCTCGACCAGGGCGGACATCTTTCACACGGAAGCAGTGCGAACTGGATGTCGAAACAGTATGATTTCCAGCATTACGGCGTTGATCCCGCTACAGGACTCATAGACTATGACGCTCTTGAAAAACAGGCCAGGGAATTCAAACCGAAGCTCCTGCTTGCCGGAGCAAGTTCATATCCGAGACTGATCGATTATGAAAAGATCGGCAGGATCGCCAGAGATGTCGGGGCTTATTCCATGGTAGATATGGCGCATGTTGCGGGACTCGTGGCAGCGGGCCTTATTCCGAGCCCGATACCGCATGTGGATTTTGTATCATCGTCGACTACAAAAACGCTCTGCAGTGCAAGGGCGGGCATGGTATTCTGCAAAGCTGAATATGCGAAAAAACTTGATCACGGTGTGTTCCCGGGCTCGCTCGGCTCGATGCATCTTACGACTATGGCAGCTAAATGCTGGTCGTTCAAGTATGCGGCTTCGGATGAGTTCAGGGAGATCATGCAGAGAGTTCTTACGAATTCGAAATACATGTGCGGAGAGCTCAAGGCGCACGGATTCGATCTCGTCTGCGGAACATCAGACAATCATCTTATCGTAGTTGACCTGAGGTCGAAGGGCGTGACAGGAAAGCAGATGCAGACATCGCTTGACAAGGCCGGGATCACAGTAAGCAAGCAGCAGATACCGGACGACCCTGAATCGCCGATGGTAACGAGCGGTATCCGTATCGGTCTGACATCGACAGCTCAGAGAGGACTGAAGGAACCTGAAATAAAGAGAATAGTCGAACTGATCGACAGAGTGGCGGCGGATCCTGAAAATGAAGCGAATCTGGCGGCGGTCAAAAAGGACGCCATGGATATCGTCAGGGATCATCCTCTTTATCCGGCAGGCGTTCTCGAAGATTAAAAAAATCAGAAATATCCCACCTCAATTGAATAGTGCCCGGGCGTAATTTTCGTCCGGGCTCTTTCTGTAAAACGGCGGCGATAAAAG
>Ga0268263_1000767_pt1 | contig 38314 bp, 31 predicted proteins | sample Biomet5_FD_190358 | JGI IMG/M metagenome (GOLD analysis project Ga0268263, IMG submission 190358) | Microbial communities from bioreactor (seeded with sewage sludge) at LBNL, California, USA - Biofuel metagenome 5 (SPAdes) (version 4) | ecosystem: Engineered > Bioreactor > Anaerobic >... | reverse complement strand
AAGAACGTGCTCGGCTTCGACCCCGTGATGTGCCTGACCTACAAGGACGACGATCTGAGACGGGCGGTCGCGTTCGATCAGGTGCATTCGACCGAAATCACGGAGATACAGGCAGACCCTTCGGTGCTCAAGAGATACAACCACTTCATGTATGACCTGGACATGGCCGACAAGGATCTATCCGACGGCACCGTCGAGTATGGTATCGAGCACTACGTGCCCCCAAGCCAGTACGAGCGTCCCGAGCATAGGGAGACCGTGGTCGATGACATCCTCGAGAATTGGCCGATATCGCATCCAGGTGGTTTGTTCCATGGCATGCTGAGCGCGAACCACATCAGCGAGGCCATCGAGTACTACCGCATTTTCAAGTCTCGCGGATGCGGCCTCAAGGTGACCGTACAGGTGGACCCGAACCTCGACAACGGTGGCGGGGACATCTTCAAGGAGGACGGCCTGGTCGAGGTGCTTAAGGACTACGACGCCCGCTATAACCAGAACTTCACGCTGTCCACCTACCAAGCCTTCAAGCGTGACGTCGCGCTGAGGCTTGCCCACAAAGACCAGTACGCCCAGGTGCATAAGACGCCAGACCAGGAGATAGACCTGCTCATAGTGGTGGACCAGATGCTCACCGGCTTCGACTCCAAGTGGGTGAACACGCTCTACTTCGACAGGGTCAAGAAGAACGAGGCGATCATCCAGTCCTTCTCTAGGACCAACCGACTGTTCGGTCCGCAGAAGCCCTTCGGTAACATCCGGTACTATCGCAAGTGCCATACGATGGAGAAGAACATCGACAATGCGTTCAGGCTCTTCTCCGGAGACAGGCCACGAGGCCTGTTCGTGGACAAGCTACCCGACAACATCAAGGCCATGAACGCCATCTACGAGCAGATTCGCATCGTCTTCTCCCGCGGTGGCGAGCCCGACTTCACGCACCTACCTGACGGTGACGAGGCAAAGGCAAAGTTCGCGAAGCTCTTCCACGACTACAACGAGGTCTTTGCCGCCGCCAAGATACAGGGATTCGCCTGGGACGTAGCCGAATATCCTGGCGGCGAAAGCATGATGTCCAGCACGCTGGACGAGCAGACCTATCTGGTGCTGGTCCTGCGCTACAAGGAGCTCTTCGGCACGCACGGCAATGGCGAGGGGAATAACGAGGATGTCCCCTACGACATCGACCCCTATCTCACCCAGATCAATACGGACCGCATCGATGCGGACTACATGCAGTCGCGCTTCAAGAAGTGGCTTGGTCTGAAACAGATGAGCGACGAGGACAAGAAGGCCATAGACGAGGCATTGGTCGACCTGCACACGAGCTACAAGTTCCTCACGGCGGAGGAGCAGGAATATGCCGAGCTGTTCCTCCACGACGTGGAACGCGGCGTCGTGACTGTGGATCCGAGCAAGACGTTCCGCGACTACATCACGAAGTACATGGCACACGCGAGCAGCGAGCGCGTTGACAGCATCGTCGACGCCACGGGCGTCGACAAGGGTCTCCTAGTTAACCTCATTGCCAAAGGCGTGACCGGGGCAACCCTCGACGAGTACGGGCAGTTCAATCGCCTGCTCGAGACGGTGGACAAGGAACGGGCGAGAGCTTTCTTCAGCAGTCATGCCGGTAGGGAGATCAGCGCCTTCCAGGCTAATCTCAGTACCAACGACATGCTCCGCAAGTTCGTCCTCGATGACAGCTTTGACGCGGAGACGTATGCGAAACAGAATTCATAAATTAAAGGAGGCTTCGCCAGTTTCTGTGGGTGATCATGACCTTCTCGGCAGAGCGATCGGCAGGTTCGAGCATCGAAGCATGATGAGTGCCACGAGGTTGTCGATATCACGGAATCCGTAGCCCATTCTTACAGTAAGTTTGATCTTGTTGTTGATGTCCTCCATCCGTGCGTTCGAGATGCCCAGTGTCACGGCGTGCACGATGGCGTCCCTGTGTCGGCGCACCTTCTTCGAAAGTTCTCTGATGATCTCCATACTACTGTGACAGGCGCTCCTGACCCATGAGTCCAGACGGGTCTCTGCCTCTTCGCCGTCCATCGTCTCGGACATGTCGTGCAGCCTCTCCTTGAGCAGGTAAACGTGGTAGAGGCGTTTGTCCGCGCGGGCGACGGACTCGAGCGTCTCCTCCTGGCGCTCGGTGAGGTTCTCGGAGTTCTCGGGCAGCGCATAACGGCTGTTCTTCACCGCCTTCTCGTCGAGCGCGTCGGTCATCCACGAGACCACGTGGAACGGATCCATCACCCTCTCGGCGCATCTGCGGTTCGCGACCACGACGCCGGCGATCAACTTGGCTCTGTCTCCGGTGACGATGCGTATGGAGGCACGCTGTTCCTCGCTCAGAAGATCGAAGAATCCCTGCAGGACCTCCTTGCCGTATCCCTTCGAACATCAGATGACGCGGCCGGTATCGTGGTTCAGGACCACGGTCATGTACCTGTAGCCTTTCTTGTAGCTCGTCTCATCTATCCCGATGCTGATGAACCCGTCGAAGCGGTCCGGGGCTTCTGCAGACGGGTCCGACGCTCTTCCAGTCGATGCGCATGAGCTCGGCGACCACACCGTGGTTGCAATGCATGCAGAGCCATGCGGTCTGCTCCTCGAAGGCATCGGTGAAACGCGACGCATGGTGCGCCCACGGTACGCTCGCCACGACGACGCCATGTTCGGGACAGTCCACACGCAGGGTCGCATATTCGATGAAGGTCATGGTCGACCCGAGGTCAACTGCCCGCCAGTGTCTGGGAGATGGCAGGCAGTCGTGGATTGGCGCCTCTCTGCCGCAGTAGGGGCAACGGCATGACTGCCCCTCGCGGGGAGCGACCGAGACGATCAACTGTCCTTCTTCGAGTCTCATGGATTTGATGACGGTGCGCGCGGCACAGAGCAGTTTGGACAATATTCTTCTAGATGACACGGGGGTTCCTTCGGTCCGTTTCATTCTGGCGAAGAAACCTTACCGCAGGTTTCCCCATGTCACCTGCCGTTTCATGCCAAAACCAGCCCACACAAACTGGCAAAGAGCCCTAAAGAGAGCCTGTTCATTCCCAGAGGCTTGGCTAAGCCATTTTTCGAATGGTTCACTATCTATGAGGAAACTAGATCCCATTACTATTCTGCTATTTCTTGACTAGACAAGAAATATCTTGATTCTGAAAATTGCCACAAGACATATGCTTAGTATATAAAATTCAGATATGCAGGGGCGGTTCTGATTAACTCCATATTGGGATTTCATCTTGATATGGAAAACATGGCGAGGCGAACATTGACCGAGAAGCAGAGACACAGGAAGATTGTCTACTTCGACAAGGAGACTGTTGGAAACATGTTGCAACAGCTACATGGTGGTACCGTTGCCAATGTTTCTTCTAGATTGACTGGCAGCGAGACGAAGGCCGAAGTCGATACAGAGGCTGACGCACAAGTAGACCTGCACATGCCTTTGGTGGCGAGGTTCAAGTTTGCGATCACGGGCAAGCTGTCGGCAACGTACGTCAAAAAAAGCAGTTCGCTCACAACGGTTACCGCGACTGACGTCGGTCAGTTTGACGAGATCAAAGGTGGACTGGAACATTTCGAAAACGAATCCTTGAAAGAGATTCCCAACTCATTGACATCGTTCCGTATGGCAGCCGGTTACCTAAACGCCATACGCGAAGGCGTAGACGGCTTGAAGACGAAAGAGCTCGTGGACGTCCTAGACAGTTCAGAGGGATATGGGCTATACGACATCGGAGAAGGAAAGTACGTGCGGTTCAACTCGAAAGCTTTCGTCAGCAACTACAAGTACAACGACATTCTTCTGTCAAAGCTTGACCTTTACTGTATACCAATAGGGTTGTTTGACCCATCCGAGTTCGACTACATGAGACGCATGGAGGACATTGGCTATTTGTTTCAGGGAGCAAACAGTGTGCAAAAACGACCCCTAGACGAGCTTTTCTCGAATGCAATTTCAGAAAACGGGACCGGTTCTGGGGACGTAGAAACGCTTAATACAAGTCAGACGAAACTCTATGATGTCGTTTGCGCATATATTAGTGGTGGTGCAGGGCTATGAGGACGTACCACGTTGCGACCGGTTCGGTTCACTATTTCGAGACGACGTGCGGGGAACTCATCAAAGGCGCCGATGAGCTGACTAAGAAGGTTGAGGAGATCGACGCATCGAGGAACCTTTCGCCATCCCCCCAAAATTTCGTTAAATCGAAGAAGCTCGTCGTGCGCAACAACCATTACTCGTGTCTAACACCTTCGGCGTTGAGCCGCTTAGATGGGCTTCTAGAAGATCTAACCGAGGGTGATGCGATGATAATTATCCACAACCCTCCGAGCGCCGTCGCCCACTCGCTACGCAGGCAAGAAGGGTATGGGCAAATCGAGATGCATTCTTACGCACAAGAGAGACAGACCATTCACGATATCGACGATATCAGTGGAAAAATCAGCCAAATGCAGGCGAACATCATCGGCCAAGATCAGGCAATCAGAGAAATCGTGGGCTCGCTGCTGTACCTATCGAAATCTACCCGGAAGCAGCCCTTCGTCATAATGCTTTACGGCGGTAGCAGCCTTGGGAAAACCGAGACAGTTCATACTATCGCAGATTCATTCTTTGACGGCGAAATCATCGAAAAGCACCTGTCGATGTTCGAGACAAATGCATATGCTGACTACTTCTTCGGCAGCAACCCAAACACTCGTTCTCTTGGCTTTGAGCTAGACGAGCGCTCATCGAACCTGTTATTTTTGGATGAGGTCGACAAATGTCAGCCAATCTTCCACACCGCCTTCTACTCGCTTTTCGACAGTAATGTGTATCGCGACCTCACCTATGACGTGGACACCTCGGGGCTGCTAATCTTCCTCACGTGTAATTATGCGTCGGAGCACGATATCCTAAAGAACCTCGGCGAGCCAATTTTTTACCGCATTGATAAATTCATTCCGTACCGGACGTTCACCCCTAGTGCGATTCTCGAGATAACACAGCGTGAGGTAAGGCAGCAAATCGATCAAATGAATCTCGACCTAGATTATGATGCCGTATATCATATGTCAGCCCACAGAATTATGGGTTCCGGCGAAAACGGTCGGACGATACGGAATAAGGTACGCACGGTTATCGAATCCATGATAATGGCTCAAAAGCTCTAGCCCAATGTGCTGTTCCAGTTTCTATAGCTGCATGGAGTAGAGATTAGAATAAATATACTGGCAAGGCAGCGATTACCCCCACCAAGGGATAAGGAGCATGGTTGATTGCCGCATTGCCGATGATCCCTAACTTTGTACGTTATATCTCTATAGGGGGGGATATACCTACAAATTTTAGAGACAACGGCAATGACGGCAACATCGGCAATGAAATATGGCTTGATTAATTATTCCAGCCAGAATGCATGATCTGGCGATGCCTTTGAGCGCAGGATAGGGGCCAGAGAGATGTTCCCTGGCCCCATTGGACACACAACTACTGTCTTGGCTCACCCTTACGATCAGTCTGGGCCTTAGGCTGCATTCCCCTCAGGTGCAGGTCCCATCCACTCCCAAAACCTCTGGGAGCCATAGCCGGGGACATTCCCCTTCTTCTCATGGCGTTTCCATCCGGGACAGCGATAGTCGATGATCGTGCTGATGTCGCCGAACAGCGCCTTGTTGTTGCGGCAGTCATCGTCGCCCAAGCCGAGTGCCTCTACAGCGACCTGCTTGGAGCACACACGGGTTATGCCGTCGGCCCTCAGCTTGTCGAGATAGTCCTGAATCTGACCGATCCTCGGGTCGTCTTCCGTGAAGTCGGCCTGGACCTCCTCGGTCTTCGCTATGAGCTCTTTGGGCAACGCGAGGGGGAAGTCACCACGTCCGGCCTGGTGTTCGTTCCATTCGTACATGATCTCGGCCCATGCCTGGACGATGACCTGCTTGGCCTTCTCTCCCCAGAGGTCTTCCATGGGAGCGGTGAGACCGCACTGGACGGGAAGGAAACGACGTCCACCGGTCGTGTCGGCGATGATGTCGTGCCTGTTGGTGGTCCCGGCTAGGACGCAGGTGCGCGGTTTGCCGCTGGAACGGTGTCCGTAGCTCTCGCGATAATCATCCCTTTGCCGCGAGATGAAGCTCTTGACCGGCTCGATCTCCTTCCCCCGCATGGCGGAGAGCTCGGGAAGCTCCCCGATCCACTTGCCGCGAATGATCTCGGCCGAATCCTTCTCTCGCTCTAGGTTGGTGAGGGAGTCGGTGAAGAGCTCATCGTGCATGGCCATAAGCCGAAGGAACGTCGACTTCCCAATGCCCTGCCTGCCGACAAGTACCAGGACATAGTCGAACTGGCAGCCTGGCATGAAGGCTCTCGCGACGGCACCGCGCATGAACAGCAGCCAGGCCATGTTGGTGTACTCGTCGTCGTCGGCTCCAAGAAAGACCGTGAGGAGGTGAGCCGCTCTATGGATGCCGTCCCACTCAGGTAGTCCGTTGAGCATGTCGCGGACGCTGCTGAACGATCGCCCTTTAGAGACGATGAGGATGGCATCCCTCACATCTGTCCGGCTTCCGGCCCCATAGCGCTCCTGCAGATAGGCATAGCAAGATGCGTCGTCCTCGTCGTTCCATTCGCGCACCCTGGCTGACTTGTCCCAAGGCAGGGTTCCTGTTACACAGGTCACGTAAGAGGGTTCATCAAAGCCGAACCCTCTTAGGGCCTGGTCTGCACGGATGTAGTCGCAGAGCTCCGAGACCGTGGGTTTCCCCGTGCGCTTTCTCCCCGGCCTGCTAAGAGCGCTCTTGACGATACCGGCGACTTCTGAGTCATCCAGCGGCGGCTTGCAGCGGTTCCGGTTCGCCTCGGAGGCACTTTCTAGGACCTCGTCGTCGCTAAGGCCGCGATCGCGCAGCCTGCACGCGAGCTGGAAGAGGGTGTCGTTGCGAACCCCCTCGGAAATCTCACCTGTGGGGGAGGGCACACCAGGCTTGGACTCATGGACGCTGGATGTGCCATGCCCGGCCATCAGCTCGGCGAGCTCTGGTGGCAGCTGTGCCACCTCGATCTCTTCGGGCGAGTGTCCCTCCTCCCAGGTGTAGCCCCCGCCCTCTCCGGTCGACGGCGGGACGACGACGCCGTGTCCGTCTCCGAGAATGTCGACGTTCGGGAGGACATGCAGTCTCGTCGGGGTGTGGCCGTCCGCCTGGTAGAGCAGATGCCTCCCTCCGCTTGGGGAGAGTCCGACGACCGTGTCGGGCAGGCGCACGCCCTTCCCTGATGCCCACTCAGCCAGGGCATCAGCACCATCGATCTTGCCCCCATGTCCCCTTATGGTGTCCAGGTCGATGACAACCATGCCATTGCTGGCCTTGCCGCAGGCGATGCCGATGCCCCACTCGGGATGCACTTGACACCAGCCTCCAATCGTTGCGGGGTCGGTGGTCGCGTCCTTGGTGCCGTGCGTACCTGCGGGAGGCGTCTTTCCACCCCTGACGAGTGGGTAGACGGCCCATCCCCGGGAGACATATGCAAGGGCTGCATCCAGAGAGGCATTACCGCCCATTGCCATCACCCTCGCCAAGGGGGGCAAGTTTTGCGAGGCTTGCCCCGTCGTGGCGCCAGGAGTCGCCAGGCCGTATGGCCTTGATGCCCCCGCACCGGGCCATCGCCCGGGCGGGCTGTGGGCTGAGCCGCAAGATTGCTGTGACCTCGTCCCTCTCGAGGAGAGACGGGAAGCTGCTAGTGATGTGCATGATGGCCCCCTCCATAGTCATTCACCAGTCCCCTCAGTTGAGCCCGACGCGCGAGCGCAGGGCGCTGCGGCTCACGCGCCATTGGCTGCCGAGCTTCACTCCGGCAACCTCGCCGCGCCTCAGCATCCGTCGCAATGTGTAGGGCGAGGTACGCAGCATCTCGCTGGCCTCCTCGACCGTGAGCAGCTCGTTATGCACAAGTCGCCCTTCGTTACCGTCCATCGCATTCCCACGCTGCACCTGGTACCACCTTTCAACGCAATCCAATCTGTCGAGTTGAATTATGATGCAACCAAATATCTATGTCTACCAGGTATTACTATGCATTAAGTGACTTGTATGTCGATAATAGGCACTCAGCAAGAAGAGACGTTGACGCTCCGAACGAGGCCTATGACAATGCCAGTTATGGAGACATATGGCAGGATACGTCCCGTGCGCCCGCTTGGACTGGCAAGAGGGGTGCCCTCATCTGACACCGCAGAAGCAGGTGACAGTTCACGTGTCTTCTGTCACATTTTATTTATTTTCGAGAATTTTGGCGGAGCCGCTCGCGACGGATTCCCATCCGTCCGAGGCACGTTTGCGAAGGGCCTCGGGAGAGTCCACCGTAGCCATGAGCCTTTTTCTGGCATCGTGCGTGTCATGAGGGCACGCACCACCTCGACGTCGCTCATGCGACGCTTCCCCATCCCACCGTTACGTGGTCTTGCTGTAATCGGTGCCTGTTATAAAACTCATTCGGTGTCGTCGCGTCATTGATGTTGAAGCCATGGCGGCCCAAAATCGGGCTCAGACTCAGACAGGTCTATTAATGGCGCCATTGTTCTCGCTGGCCCTGTTTCGCTCTGTTCCGTTCTGTGTCCGATGCAAGCTTCCGTTAGCGCCTTGAATATACGTCCCGTCTGGCCGTCACTGGTCTTCTCGAGAGCGTAGTCGAGCAGGGCACGTGCGAGTGCACCGATGTCACGATAGTCTCCAGGCATGACGGCGAGGCTGGATTTCGCTTGGCTTACCAGGTCGTCTCTGATGGATGCAAGAACCTCTGCCTTTGCGTTGTCTTCTGCCCAGGCTTCTTCCGCCTCCCACGGCCTTAGCTCTCTTTCGGTGTAAGTGCGTTCGCCGGGCACGACGAGTCTATCTTGTTGCTCGAACCCGTTCAGGTAGTAGATGACAAGGAGGTCTCCCGTGCGGGTGATCGCGGGGCCTATCAGCTGCATGGGGTCATCCAGCGTCGCCACGGCCTCCGCCATACTTCGGCGTGCTTGTGCGAGGTATGCGTCAGTGCGTGGAGACTCGGGACTCTCGGAGACTTGGGGATCGTCTGTCATGTCGAGCAGATAGAGCGGGTTTACCTCAAGCAGCCATGACGCGTGTGCTACCTCATTGTTGCTCATATGTCGCGTACCCGACATCCAACGCGATACAGACTTACCACCGACGCCCATCATATGCTCGAACTCGGATTGGCTGGTACCCTGTGCTTTGAGTACTTTTCTCAGGTTGGTCTTGGGGACGCCCCTGATAAGCCCTGCCTTCTCACGTGGGTCTTTCGCCTCCGGCCGATCGCGTCTTGCTCCACTTGCCATAGCCGCCCGCCTCGCTTCGCCTGGACTGTCCTACTACAATCTTAGACGAGACGTCTAGGGATGGTCTCGCGTTCGGTTTCTGATGTGGACACAGGGAAGGCACGTTCTGTCATCGGCCCTCACGCGCCCGTCTGCTCCAGCCTCTCCACCGTGGCGGGCCTGCGGCGCATGGCCGCGTTGATCGTAACCGCGGCCCTTCTCTTCGCGTCGGGGTCGGCCGACGCGTAGACGTTGAGCGTCATGGCGGCGCTGGCGTGTCCCAGGATGCTCGAGACGGTCTTCACGTCCACGCCCTCGGCGATGGCACAGGTCGCGAACGTGTGACGCAGGTCATGGAAGGTCGGGACCCTGCCCTCGGTGCCCTTCACCCCGAAGGCCTTCGAGAGGGCGCGCCACTCGTGGGAGAGCGTGTCGGGGGCCTGGTAGGAGCCGTCCGCGCGTCCCGTCACGTAGAGCTGGCCGGGAAAGTCCACACCCGCAGCCATGGCCCCGGCGCGCTGCACCCCCTGCCAGCGGGCCAAGAGACTTGCGAGGTCGGCCGGCATCGGCACGTCCCGGACGCGTCCGGTCTTGGGCGTCTTCACGTAGTGGCCGCCGGTGCGCGCCCCGATCGACTGACGTACGGTGATGGTGCCTCCCGCGACCCGTCCGGCGTCAACGGCCTGGATGTCCACGTCCGCCCACCTGAGGCCGCATACCTCGCCCTCCCGCATGCCCGTGTAGAGGGCGATGCGGGCCCCGACCGTCGTGGGCGTGTCGACCATGGCGTCGAGGGCGGAAAGCACTGCCGTACGACCGTCGAGGTCGAGGGCGTTGGGCGCGGCGCGCCTGCGCTTCGGCGGCTTCACCGGGTCGACGGGGTTCTTCGCGAGGATGTCGAGCCGTACGGCCTCCGCCATGATCTGCTTCAGGAGCCTATGCGCCTTGCCGACCGTGGCCGCCGACAGGCCGCCCCTGAGCATCCCCGCCTCCCAGCGCTGTACCGCCTCGGGCGTGAGGTCGCGCAGGGTCACGTCCGGGAACGCCTTCGCGATCCTTCGTGCCGTGGCCCTGTAGTCGATGACCGTGGCTCCCTCGATGGCCTCGCTCGAGGCCATGCGGTCGATGTAGTCGTCGACGTAGGCGGCCACCGTCCCGGACGCCCTCGAGTCCTCGGCCGCCTCGGCCGCCGCCTGTGCCTCCATCTCGGCGCGCCAGGCGGCGAGCTCACGCGTCGCGCCCTGCTTGTTCGTGGCGTCGAGCCGGTGCGAGGTGGTGCGCCACCTCGCACCCTCCTTGAAGCTCAGCACGCCGTACCAGCGTCCGCCGTTTCTGCGTACGAATGCGCTCGAATACCTCATGCCCGCCATCTCCCTGGTCACACACAAAGACAGATTATGTGTAGCACACAAAACCTTCCTGTTCGCGAATCATCATACTGCTATATGATACGCGATACTAGTACGTTAACCAGGAAATATATGTACGAGACGCTTCATCTTGCTATCTCGTGTTTTACTCATGCAAGGTTCTTTTAATCCCAAGGTCGTGGGTTCGACCCCCACACGGCGCACCAGAGAAAACAGCAGGTCAGAGACTATGTTCTCTGGCCTGTTTCTTTTTTGTTCCCAAAGCGGTTCCCAAAAAACGGCACTCTTCGCATGATCTGTGTCATCGTACCATCACCGTGGGATGGCGATCGTCACGCGGGTGCCCACGCCCTCCCGCGAGAGGATGTCGATGGTGCCACCGTGGTTGTCCACGACCCACTTTGCTATCGAGAGCCCAAGTCCTGATCCGCTCGAACCTGACTCGCGCGCATTGTCGGCCCGGTAGAATCGCTCGAAGGCATGGCTTGCCGTCTTGGCGCTCATGCCAATACCCTCGTCGGTCACGGAGCACGCCGCCCCGCCATCGGTCCGCTCGACTCCGAAGGTGATCGTGCTGCCCGCGGGCGAATACTTGGCGGCATTCTGCACGACTATGCGAATCGACTGCTTGAGCATCGTCGCATCGCCGGTGACCAGATAGCGGGCATCGTTTTTACGGCTTTCATCGAAGCCGAGGACGTAGGCGTGTGAGGGGTCAATCATCGAGGACTCCTCCCAGACGTCGGTTGCGACCTGGGCGAGGTTTATGTCGACCTTTTTCATCGTGTTTCTGCCAGAATCACCGCGAGCGAGAAAGAGCAGCTGCTCTACGAGGTCCTGCATGTGCTCGCTCTCCGATTTGAGGGCCTCGATGGACTCGTCGAGCACTGCCTCGTCTGACTTGCCCCAGCGGTCGAGCATGTTGACGTACCCCTGGATGACGGCGATGGGAGTCCGCAGCTCGTGACTTGCGTCGTTGACGAAGCGCATCTGCTGGAGCTTGGCCTCCTGCATCTGCCGCAACAGTCGGTTGAGCGCCACCTCGATGCTTGCGAGGTCCTCATCACCAGTGCTCACCTGCGGGGAGTCGACATTCGCGCGCTCGACGGCCTGCTCGAGGGTCTCGATTTTATCGAAGCCCGTGAGCTCGGTGCCGCTCAGCTTTTCGGCACGGAGCGCAAGTTCGTTGAGGGGAAGGAGCTTTCGACGGACGCGGCGTGTGTCACTCCAAATACCGAGCAGGTCAAACACCTCAAAGGCACCGAGGCACGCAAGAACGGGCCAGAGTCCGACGATGTCTTCCGCAAGGGAGAACTCATGCGTCTGCCCGTTTTCCGTTGTGACGACGTAGCGCATGTCCTCAAGGTCGTTCTCGCGGGATGGGGGAGTGATGGAGACGCTCACACCTTGGACGGGCTTGAGCCAACCCTCGAAGGTCCCCTTGGGAAGCGTCTGGTTGTAGCCGTGGATGAGGGCGACCGCTAGGCAGCACACGGCCAGCAGGTCAAAGAAGATCCAGCCAGCAAGCTTGCGCCACCAGAAGCTCCAGCTGATGGACCAGGCGGTCGAGGCGAATCGCCTGCTAGGCTTCTCGGATGACATACCCGACCCCACGTACCGTGGTGATGAGCTTGATTCCGAAACGATCATCGATTCGTGCCCGCAGGTGTGCGATGTGCACGTCGACATTATTCGTCTCGCCGACGAACTCGTAGCCGAGCGCCTCCGTTGCCAGGCGCTCGCGAGACATGACGACGCCGACATGCGCCATGAGCAGATGCAGGACCTCGAACTCCCGGTTCGTGAGCTCGACGGGCTCGCCGTTTACCGTTACCTCGCGTCGATCCACGTCGAGCGAGACCCCTTTGACCACGATTGCCTTGCTCGATGTCCCTTGTATCTCGCCGGCGGATGCCTCCCGACGTTTGAGCGCGACGCGTATTCGTGCGAGAAGCTCTTCGATGGCAAACGGCTTGGTGATGTAGTCGTCTGCGCCTGCGTCGAGACCGGCGACCTTGTCCATTACGGCATCTCGAGCGGTGAGCATGATGACGGGCGTCGAAGACTCCTTGCGAATGCGACGGAGGACCTCCATGCCGTTGAGCTGGGGGAGAAGGATGTCCAAAAGAATCAGGTCATAGTCACGGGAGAGGGCCAGCTCGACGCCGGCCCTGCCATCGGCCGCCTTGTCCACCTCGTAGTTCTCATGTTTGAGCTCGAGTTCGACAAAGCGGGCGATCTTCTCCTCGTCCTCTATGATGAGGATCCTAGTCATTCTTGGTGACGTCGTTCTTGAGCGACTCTGCCGCATCGGCAGCCTTGCTCATTGCGTCGTTCACGTCTACGGTGACAGGGCTGGCGCCGTCGATGCGATAGCGCAGACCAAAGAAGAGGCCGATGATGAGCAGCCAGATGGTGGCACCCCAGACAAAGATGCCGATGACAGGGACGAGAACCGGCACGTTGAGCACGACCTCGCCGTGGCGCTTCGCGATGAACTTGTAGTCTATGCTCTTGCGGAAGAGCCTCTTGATGGCATCCCAGAAGGAGTCCATATCCTCGGAGAAGCGGCTCTTCTTGCTGGACTCCTGGTAGGCGGCCTGTGCGGCAGCCATCTCGGGCGAGACCGAACTCGTGTCCGATGACGCGCCGGTCGTGTAGTTCGCGGTCTGTTTCTGGGCCTTCCCGTTCTTTTCGAGCCAGATGATCGCGTCGAGCACGTCATCGTTGCTTGCGTCCAGCGCAGCCTTGGCATCCTCGTAGCTGACGCCGCACTTATCGCGAACAAGCTCTACCTTATCAAGTTTATCCATGACCATGCATCCCTTCAGTGGTGCCGGGGCTCTTGTCCTCGGCTGATTGTATGGTCAAGCAACAAGGTTAACCGTTTCTTGGGCTTAGATTAATCTCAAGTGATGCTTTGCCGACGTCTGTCGATTGTTACCATAAGGATTCGGTCTTCGCACCGCAACGCGGGCGCGGGTGGCTTCGGCTTATAGTCTGGAAAATCAACAGACCCCGCGTCAGAGAGCAGAGAGGGAGGCACAAACGACATGCACGTCAATGCAATCGCCACCCTCCGACGCCAGAACCGACGAATCAGCCCCGCGATGCCGTGCGTGCTGCTCAAGGTCCTTGTCTGTCGATAGTCTCAACGTCAAGAAACCTATGTCTGGCACCCGGCGTCGTCGGGTGCCGTACTGTCTCGCGGGCACTTCTGGTCCGCGGGCGTCTCGTGCGTTTGTAAGGGGCATCAAGGCCCAAACAATAGAAAGGTAACAGAATGGCTGAGAAGGAAAAGGTAGTCCTCGCGTACTCCGGCGGTCTCGACACATCCGTCATCGTCAAGTGGCTGCAGGTAGAGAAGGGCATGGACGTCATTGCCATCTGCGGCAACGTCGGCCAGGACGAGAAGGACCTCGAGTGGGTCAAGCAGAAGGCGCTCGACATGGGAGCCATCGCCTCCGAAGCCATCGACATGCGAGCGGAGTACGCTGACAAGATCCTGACCAAGGCAATCTGGGCCAACGGAAAGTACGAGGGTGTCTACCCGCTGCTCTCCGCCCTGTCTCGTCCCATCATCTCGAAGCACCTCGTGGACATCGCGCATAAGTACAACGCAAAGTACATCGCGCACGGCTGCACCGGCAAGGGCAACGACCAGGTGCGCTTCGAGACCTCCATCCGCGCGCTCGATCCCACGATTCAGCTCATTGCCCCCGTCCGCGTGTGGGACCTCACCACACGCGACTCCGAGATGGAGTGGGCCGAGCAGAACGGCGTGCCTGTGCCAACCACCCACAAGAAGCCCTACTCCATTGACGACAACCTCTGGGGTCGCGCCATCGAGTGCGGCGTTCTCGAAGACACCTGGAACGAGCCTCCCGCGGACATCTGGACGATGACCTCCAACCCCGAGGACTGCCCCGCCGACCCCGAGACCGTCGTCATCGGCTTCGAGGGCGGTGTTCCCTCATCCATCAACGGCAAGAAGATGGAGCTGCTCGACCTCATCATCGAGGCAAACCTGATCGCCGGCCGTAACGGCTTTGGTCGCATCGACATGATCGAGGACCGCGTCGTGGGCATCAAGAGCCGTGAGTGCTACGAGTGCCCCGCCGCGTTGCTCCTCCTTCAGGCGCACCAGTCGCTCGAGACCCTCTGCCTTGATGCCGAGACGCTCAAGCAGAAGGCCAAGCTCGACGTCGAATGGGCCTCTACCGTGTACCGTGGCCTCTGGTTCTCGCAGAACCGCAACGCCATCGACGCCTACAACGCGTACACGCAGAAGTTCGTGACTGGCGAGGTTCGCATCAAGCTCTGCAAGGGTGGCCTCTTCGTCGACGGCCTGCGCTCCGACTTCAGCCTCTACGACTACAACCTTGCCACGTATGACGAGGGCGACACCTTCGACCACACGGCCGCGCGCGGCTTCATCGACCTCCATGGCCTGCAGTCCAAGACCTGGTCGCGCGTTCAGGGTCCCGGCTCCGGGTTCCAGCCTGTCGAGTAGGGACGTTCGGCGTTGAAGTCCATGCGGGGGTCGTGGCCTTTGGACTGCGACCCCCGTTGGCATGTAGGGTAGGTTCAAGTTGAAATACGATAGTGCGCATTTGGCGTCGAACGGCAAGTATCAACTGCGGAAACATAAACTGTCAGCGCAGAATGCGCACTATCAAAGTATGAATTCCGTCTCGTCTAGGAGCGTCGCGGCTGTAAATCCCCTTCGGTCGGCAATGGCCGTGGCGCGGGCGAATCCCTCGGCTTCCGCCCAAGGAAGCAGTGACCACACGAGCTGCTGCCTGCGGCCACGCAGCGCCTTGCTCCTAAGGGCGACCCGCTGCGGCTTCATGTCGACTTGGGAGAATCGTTCGATGGCGAGCATAACCTCAAGCATGAGCGCGTCAAGGGCGTAGGGGACGAAGAGATCCTCGCTCGTTGCGGGCAAGATGACATAGCCCATGGCAGCAAGCTCACGATTGCGGCGTAGGTCGTCAATTGACTTGCGCCGAATGCTTCCGATGACATCAGAGAGGTCTTGCCGCACCGCATCGCCATCACATGCCTCCTCCGCCACCGGTACGACGGAGGCAATTGCGTCAAGGTCAAGGTGGCCTCTTCCGTCGTAGTTAAGTCCAACATTGGTGCCATCGAACAGCATGTCGGGGACCCTGGACTGAGGCACACCGAGGGAGATGAGCTCGGCGCCTTGGTCCAAACGGAAGTTTAGCGTCATGTCTCCCATGCCATACCCTAAATCCGAGATGGGTGTCATGGCCATCGTGGCGATGACGGTCTCCATCGGGGACCAAGCGTTATCCCGAACGACCCTGAGGACCCGCTCTGCCTGATCATGCCCGCGAAGTCTCGTCGCAGCACTCAAGAACCTCTCGATCTTCTCTACCGTCGTCACGGGGCGCACTCCATAGGTGATGGGACCGAGCCTGGGATTGATGGGGTCTCGGGAGAAGGTTCCGCAGAGCTCCATGCCGAGAAGCCCTTGGACTATCGGGGGCATCAAGGCTCCCATCTCAACGAAGAGCAGCTCGGGCCCGCTTATGGCAGTACTCCCCGCAAGCACCACACATGAGTTCCGTGGTAGTCCAGTTCCATAAACGGTGTTCGTGACACGCGAGTTCCTGATGCGTTCGCCTGCACTGGGTGCTGCGACGTAGATTTTGGCAGGGTTACTTTCGCCGCCGAACCGCCCGGGGCTAAGCCTGCCCCACGTCCAGCGTTTGCATGCGGGGAGGGAGGGGGCGAAGAGGTCGGTTCGTTTTCGCGCGGGTTTTCCTGCGGACCTCATGGATCGCAGGATCTGAAGGGCTGTGATCTTGTTGTAAACGATACCCACGGGTGCCTCCGCATTGAACAACGGATTGATAATGCGCATTTTGCGCCAGAAAAAAACCATCAACTGCGGAAATGCAAATACCGGGCGCAGAATGTACGTTACTGGTTGACCGACATCCCCATCACTCCGCGGCACCTGTCGTTTGATGCGATAAGCTGTACGTACATTCGAAGAAGGGACGTTTTCATGGCTCTGTGGGGCGGCAGGTTCGAGAAGGGTGTGGACGCGTTCACGCAGGAGTTCGGCGCCTCGCTCGAGGTCGACAAGAACATGGCGCAGCAGGATATCCGCGGTTCGCGCGCCCATGCGCGCATGCTCGCCGAACAGGGGGTCATCTCCAAAGACGACCAGAAGGCCATCGACGCCGGGCTCGAGGACATCTCACACCAGATCTCGGCCGGCACCTTTGCGTGGGACGTCAACGACGAGGACGTCCACATGGCCGTGGAGTCCAGACTCACTGCCGCGATCGGTGCCCCTGGCGCCCGTCTCCACACCGGCCGCTCCCGGAACGACCAGGTTGCCACCGACATGCGCCTTCTCGCCAAGGACCTCTGCACGCACCTCATGGAGGGCAACCTCTCCCTGCGCCATGCCCTCGTCGACGTCGCCGAGAAGAACATGGGCGTCGTGATGCCGGGCTACACGCACCTTCAGCACGCCCAACCCGTGCTCTTCTCGCACCACATGCTTGCCTACTCCTGGATGTTTCGTCGCGACTTCGGGCGCTTGCGTGCCGCTCATGACGACGCCGACGCCAATCCACTCGGTGCTGCGGCGCTCGCAGGTACCACGTATCCGCTCGACCGCCAGCGCACGAGCGAGCTTCTCGGCTTCTCAGAGACCATCCCCAACTCGCTCGATGCCGTTTCGGATCGCGACTATCTGCTCGACCTTGAGTATGCCTGCGCGGTGAGCATGATGCACCTCTCGAGACTCTGCGAGGAGATCGTCCTCTGGAGTACCACGGAGTTTGGCTTCGTCACGCTCTCGGACGCGTACTCAACGGGCTCGAGCATCATGCCCCAGAAGAAGAATCCTGACTTTGCCGAGCTCACCCGTGGCAAGACCGGTCGTGTGTACGGGGATCTCATGGCGCTTCTCACCACGATGAAGTCGCTTCCGCTCGCTTACAACAAAGACCTCCAGGAGTGCAAGGAGGGTCCGCTGGACGCCGCGAGGACGCTCTCGGACTGCATGGAGATCGCCTCCGGCATGCTCGAGACCATGACCATCAACGCTGATGCCATGCTCGCCCAGGCGGGCAGGGGCTTTACCGCCGCGACCGACGTCGCCGACTACCTTGCCAAGAAGGGGATGCCCTTCCGCGACGCGCATCGCGTGGTGGGGGAGCTCGTGCTCTATTGCGAGCGACAAGGAAAGGGATTCGAGGACCTCACTCCCGAGGAGTTCAGGGCGGCAAGCGACCTCTTCGGAAGTGACGTTGCCCAGGACCTCGATCCCGCAGGCATCGCGAACGCCCGCAACACCTACGGCGGCACCGGACAAGAGGCCGTGAGGATCCAGCTCAGGGAGGCCAAGGATGCCCTCGTGTCCGACGAGTCGCTTCTCGGGTAAGCCATCCGCTAGAGAATGCTTGCAGACGATGTGTCTGCAAACGGCTTCGCCCGCGTCCGCGCTAGAATCAAGATGCTGGTCATCTGCGTCATGCGCCACCGTCCTCGAAAGGAACCCCGATGATCGATCGCTACACCCGTCCCGAAATGGGCCATATCTTCTCGCTCGAGAACAAGTACGCCATCTGGCAGGAGATCGAGGTCCTCGCGTGCGAAGCGCACGCCGAGATAGGCGAGAGTGGCATCACGCGTGACGAGGCGCGGTGGATTCGCGACCATGCCGCGTTCGACAAGGACGAGGTGGATGCCATCGAGGCCGTGACCAATCACGACGTCATCTCCTTCCTCACCAACATGGGGTCCTACATCGACCACGACGTCCCCGAGGGCGACCCCAAGCCCAGCCGCTGGGTTCACTATGGCATGACCAGCTCTGACCTCGGAGACACCGCCTTGTGCTATCAGCTCGTCCAGGCGACCGACATCCTCATCGAGGACTGCCGCAGGCTCGGCGAGATATGCAAGCGCCGCGCCTTCGAGGAGCGAAACACCCTCTGCGTGGGCCGTACCCATGGCATTCACGCCGAGCCCATGACCTTCGGCATGAAGTTCGGCAGTTGGGCGTGGGAGCTCAAGCGTGATCTCGATCGGCTTCGTGACGCTCGGGACAACGTGGCGTTCGGCTCGATCTCGGGCGCCGTGGGCACCTACTCGAGCATCGACCCACGTGTCGAGGAGTACGTCTGCGAGCACCTTGGTCTCGTACACGATCCGTTGTCCACGCAGGTCATCTCGCGTGATCACCATGCCTACCTCGCGGGTGTCCTCGCCACGACGGCAGCTACGTGCGAGCGCATCGCCACCGAGGTTCGAAACCTCCAGCGCACCGATACGCTCGAGGCCGAGGAGCCGTTCCGCAAGGGGCAGAAGGGCAGCTCGGCCATGCCGCACAAGCGCAACCCCATCACCGTCGAGAAGGTCTGCGGCCTCTCGCGCGTGGTCAAGGCCAACGCACAGGTCGCCTTTGACGATGTCGCCCTCTGGCACGAGCGCGACATCTCGCACTCGTCTGCCGAGCGCGTTGCCCAGGCGGACAGCTTCATCGCCCTCGACCACATGTTTCAGTGCCTCATCCGCATCGTTGACGGGCTGATTCTCTATCCCGCGCAGATGATGGCCAACCTCAACAAGACCAAGGGGCTCATCTACTCGTCCAAGGTCCTGCTCGCTCTTGTCGACACGGGTATCACGCGCGAGGAGGCCTACAGGATCGTCCAGTCCAATGCCATGGCGACCTGGCACGAGATTCAGCAGTGCCAGCCCGGTACCACGTTCCGAGAGAAGCTCGAGGCTGATTCCGCATGCACGCTCGGCGCCAAGGAGCTTGACCGCATCTTCGACCCATGGTCGTTCCTGTCTCGCATCGACGTGGTCTTCGACCGTCTCCAGGAGCTGAGCTTCGACTAGAACCCACCCGCTCGGGGTATTCTTCCGAGCGGGCGCATGAGGGGAGTGGCATGTATCACTATGACTTCAGGCCGAAGGGCGTTTGCTCCGTGGCCATCCATCTCGACATAACCGATGACGGGAAGACCATCGAGGGCGTGGCTTTTGACGGTGGATGCAATGGTAACCTGCGTGCCATAGGCAAGCTCGTGAAAGGCAAGTCCGTCGATGACGTGGCTGGCCTTCTCGCTGGCAACACCTGTGGGCCACGACCCACGTCATGCGCGGACCAGATGTCCATCGCCCTGCGCGAGGCCCAGTCGCGTGCGCGGGCGCGCTAGTCAGCCATGGCCAGACTCCATCACACAGAACGCGCGCGCCGTGGCATCACCAGGCGCGGATTCTTCAAGGCGGCCGCCGTCTCGGTGCCTGCTGCCGCAGCGATGGTCTCGATTCTCTCTGGCTGCACGAACTCCTCCAAAGAGTCCGTGGACTCCGATCCCGTCGTCGTGGAGGAGGACTCCGCGGTCAACGTGACCGACTCCTATACGTATGTCGACTCGACATACACTGCCGCCCACGAGTGGAGTCTCCCCCTCGGCAACGTCTTGCACCCCGGCGAGGGAACATGGATCCCCGTGACCACGGCCGGGGCCTCGGCGTCGCCGATGGTCAAGGGTTCGGCGCTGTCACTCGCCTCTGGCACGCTCTTCGAGGTCGTGTCGAAGTCCATCACGAGCTCGTCGACGGCGGTCATCTACGACGTGCGCTGTTCCGATTCGGTCTACGCATGGCTTGAGCTCGACCTCGTTACACGAGACTGGTGGCTCTACGCATCGTCCTTCTCCGACGGCGCGCTTACAGGCGAGACCAAGACGCTCTGGCAGGGAACCTCGGACTACGATCCGGCGCCCTTTGCCTGCAGCGGGACGAAGGTGGTCTGGCAGGTGCAGCCCTCCACCTCGGGCGCGAAAACCGCGGAGAAGTCCTATTGTTACGTCTGGACCTCTGGTGCCGGGGATGCGACCGCTGCGGTTGAGTCTCCTGGCAGATTTGCCACCAAGCCATCCGTCTCAAATGGATACGTGGTGGTATCCCCTCGCGTTCACGCTGACGAGGGAACGTATTACGGCATCACGGCCTATACGCTCGATGATGATCTTGCCACGAGGGTCGCCCAACTCGTCATGCCAAAGGGCGTCAAACCCTTCAGGGCCTCGTACGTGGGTGGACGCTTTCTCGTCTCCGTGGAGGCGAGCTACAGCTCGGGCGGGCTTCTCGGGCAGATGGGTACCTACATCGGAACCGAGTCGGGCGGTTTTGTGAAGCTCGATCGCGAGCCTTCCGAGGGCGGTTGTGGTAAGGGAAACGTCTTCGTGATCAAGAGCAAGGCGTCGTACTTTGTGATCGACACGGACGCCCAGACCTACACGGGCATATCTTCGGTGGATCGTACGGTTGACTACGGGGAGTATCCCGCCCGCGACGGGGAGTGCACCACCTTCGTGACCTTCTCCACGGTCAAGGATGCGACCACGGGATATCCCGCGACGGTCACCGTACGTACCTTTGGCCTGTAGAACGTGGGTAAACTGGTACATAAAGAGCTTCCTGGGGTACACTATCCAAGATGTATGCCATAGATTTGACCGTCGAACGTCTACAAGGAGGCCTATATGGCTTCGGACGAAAAAAAGATTCTGCTGGTTGAGGACGAGAAGGCCATCCGCGATGCCGTGGCCGCATATCTTGAGCGCGAGAACTACATCGTGCGCGGGGTGGGCGATGGCCAGAGTGCCGTGGAGGAGTTCGAGAAGCACTCGTTCGACCTCGTGATCCTTGACCTCATGCTTCCCAAGCTCTCTGGCGAGCGCGTGTGTCGCGCCATTCGCGAGACGTCCAACGTGCCCATCATCATGCTTACCGCCAAGGGCGAGGTCGAGGACCGCATCATCGGTCTCGAGCTCGGTGCCGACGACTATCTCATCAAGCCCTTCTCCCCACGCGAGCTCGTGGCCCGTGTGCGTGCGTTGCTTCGGCGCGCCCACACCGAGACGGAGCCCCAGCTCGAGGTCCTCGACTTCGGTGACCTCGTGATCGACATCTCAGGCCATAAGGTCATGGTGGAGGGTCTCGAGGTCGACCTCACCGCGTCCGAGTTCAAGCTGCTCACCACCCTCGCGCGCTACCCGGGCCGCGTCTACACGCGCATGGAGCTCGTGGAGAAGGTGCTTGGCTACGACTTCGAGGGCTACGAGCGCACCATCGATTCGCACGTCAAGAACCTACGCGCCAAGCTCGGCGACGACCCGCGCAACCCACGTTGGCTCTACACCGTCCATGGCGTCGGCTATCGCTTCGAGGCCCCCGAGAAGACCGAGGACTCCTCGGAAAAGGCCTAGGAGCCAATCTTGACGGCTCATGATGATGCGTCTGGCAGCGTGACGAGCGGCGCGGACGTCCCGTCCGGTAGCGTCGCTTCTCCACGAGGCTCCTTCAACACGATACAGCCCGCTCCCAAGAAGTCCTGGCCCTACTCCACGAGGATGACGCTCTCGTTTGCGCTCACCGCCGTCATGACCGCCGTCGTCCTTGTCATCGTTCTCGCCTACGTATGGGAGAACCAGTTCAAGGCGTATACGCGGCAGAACATGCAGGACCTCGCGCAGTCGACCGCCAACGCCATCTCAGAGGGCTACGACATCGCAGGCGGCTGGACCCAAGAGGTTCTCGCCAACGCCTCGTCGGCATCGGCGGCGTCCTCTGATGTGGGCGTTCAGGTGCTCAACGCTGACGGCGAGGTTATCTACGATGATGCCTGGTCGCGCGAGCATCGCCTGGGTGATTCCGGAGCGGGGACAGACACCAACTCCACCTCCACCACGACCTCCTCGCTGGTACCCACCTCGGCCGAGTCGATCGTCACCGCCGATGTGATCGACAACGACGGAAATGTGGTCGGCATGGTGCGTCTCTGGGCCTTTGGTTCCGACGCCCTTCTCACCAAGGCTGACGCAGCCTTCCGTGCGAACTCGTACGGTGCCATCCTCGCCGCCGCCTTCATCGCGATCGTTCTCGCCTGCGTCATTGGCTACTTCGTATCCCGTTCGCTCACAAAGCCCATTCTACGCATCACGTCCACTGCGGCGCAGCTTCGAAACGGCGATCTGACGGCCCGGTCGAACGTACGAGGCACCGATGAGATAGGCCAACTCGGGGAGACCGTCGATGATATGGCGACCTCGCTCGAGAAGGACATAAAACTCGAGCACCGTCTCACGAGTGACGTAGCCCATGAGCTTCGCACCCCCCTCATGGCCATGCAGGCAACGGTCGAGGCGATGCAGGACGGCGTGCTGCCCGCTGATGACGAACACTTCGAGACCGTAGCGTCCGAGGTGCGGCGCCTGTCTCGTCTGGTCGACGCCATGCTGCGCCTCTCTCGGCTCGAGAACTCCTCCAAGGAGATGAAGACCGAACGTACCGACATGGTCTATCTCGTTCGAAGTCTCATAAGCTCGCAACACCAGCTCTTTCATGAGCGCGGGCTGCACCTGCGTTTCGTTGATGAGACCCCCCATGGCGAGTGCAACGCCGACGTGGATCCCGACATGATTCGCGAGGCCATCGTTAACCTCATGAGCAACGCCATGCGCTATACCAACGAGGATGGGTGGGTGAAAGTCTCCGTGGGCGTGGACCACTCCGACGTCGTCGTATCGGTGCAGGATACCGGCATCGGTATCGCCAAGGAGGACATTCCGCAGGCCTTTTCGCGGTTCTGGCGTTCCGACGTCTCGCGGGAGCGCGTCTCCGGAGGTCTTGGCGTGGGCCTCTCCATCACCAAGGAGATCATCGATCGTCACAACGGCACCATCGCCGTGAAGTCCGAACTTGGCAGAGGCACTACGTTCACGTTGCGCATTCCCCAGAATCGCGGACGCCGTGGAATCGTGCATTCTCTCCAGGAGAAGTAACCATCGAGCTGGTTTGCATGTGACGATGCAATCACAGGATATATGGCTGGTCGCGTATCCACTACAATCGTTGTGCCTGCGCTTGCGGGCAAAGAGGCGGGCTTCTAGGAAGGGTGAGGCACATCTTGGAAAATATCGAGCTCCGTCCGGACTCTCACGGTAAGGTCCGCGATATCTACGACTGCGGTGATAGTCTTCTCATGGTCGCGTCCGACCGCATCTCCGCATTCGACTTCATCCTTCCTGACGAGATTCCGCATAAGGGCGAGATCCTCACGCGCATCTCCGCATTCTGGTTCAGCCGCTTCGCCAACCTCATGCCCAACCACATGGTCTCGCTCGACGTCGCTGACTTCCCAGGTGAGTACCAGCGCTATGCCGACTATCTCACCGGTCGAGCCATGCTCGTTAAAAAGGCTCAGACCATTCCCATCGAGTGCATAGTTCGAGGCTACCTTACCGGCTCCGGCAAGAAGACCTATGACGCTGACGGCACCGTTTGCGGTATCAAGCTTCCCAGAGGTCTCATTGAGGCATCACAGCTTCCCGAGCCGATTTTCACGCCGTCTACCAAGGCTGCCCTCGGCGACCACGACGAGAACATCTCGTTCGAGCGCTGCGCCCAGATCGTGGGCGAGGATACGGCCACGCAGCTGCGCGATGCGTCGCTCTCCATCTACAAGGCCGCGGCCGAGTATGCCGCGACGCGTGGAATCGTCATTGCTGACACCAAGTTCGAGTTTGGTATCATTGACGGTCAGCTTACCCTTATTGACGAGTGCCTCACGCCCGACTCAAGCCGCTTCTGGCCTGCCGACGGCTATGAGCCCGGCAGGGTTCAGCCCAGCTACGACAAGCAGTACGTGCGTGATTGGCTTGCGGCCAACTGGGACATGAAGGGTGAGGCGCCCCACCTCCCGCAGGAGGTCGTCGAAGGTACCTCCAGCCGCTATCAGGAGGCGTTCCAGATCATTACCGGCAGCGAGTTCAGGCCCATGAAGGAGAACTAATGTCTCTGCGCGATACTCTCGAGGGCGCCCAGAAGGAGGCAAAGGAGAACGTCTCCTCGCTCTCCAGCCCCAAGGCAAAGGAAGCCGACGAGGACGGCGAGAAGGCCGCGGGAAATTCGAAGTCCACCGGTCGCATGTCTGCGGCGAGAGGAAAGCCTGTCCGTGAGGCGGCCTCGTCTGTCCGAACGGTCTCTTCATCCTCGACATCCAAGGCAGCCTCCTCGTCTGGGCGCTCCGGTGGCTCCTCTGGCATGTCCAAGGAGGCCAAGAAGGCTGAGCAACGCAAGCAGCGCGAAAAGGAGGATTTCCGCAATCGTGGATATGACCTCGTGCTGCGCTCTAACCCTGAATATAAGAGGTCCGAGAAGGTCTGGTGGATTCTTCTGGGCATCGGCTTCGGCATGACAATCGTCTCTCTGGTCATGGTCTACGTGTTCCCCAGCGCAGACACCGCGCTTACGACGTTTTCCGGGGTTGTCTCGGTGGGTTCGCTCGTGCTCGCGTATGGCTTCATTATCGGAGGCTTCATCTACGACTGGGTTAAGCGTCGTCCCATGCGCAAGGCCGCCGAGAAGAAGGTTCAGGGGATGACAGACAAGAAGCTCCTCGATCTTTTCGAGAGAGAGCGGCTTGAGGAATCGAAGCGTTCCACTGCGGCCGTGGCGGCCAAGCGTGCAAAGAAGGCCGCAAAGGAGCAAAAGTAGCATGTCACGTTCGTCTCATGCGCAGGTCTGCATGATGATAGAATGTGAATTCCCGCCCTCGTAGCTCAGGGGATAGAGCACCGCTCTCCTAAAGCGGGTGTCGGCCGTTCGAATCGGCCCGGGGGCACCAGAATAAAACGCAGGTCAGAGGTATTATTCCTCTGACCTGTTTTCTTTTCTTATGCACCGCTCTAAATTTGGTGTCCAGTCTAGGTTACGCCCTCATTCCCCGAGCATCGTCTGGTACGGATTGTCGTCAGTACCCCCCCTGCTCAACTGCTGTTGACAAAACATATCTTGGGATTGGCGGTACCCTCATCATGTGTCTCGGCGGTGGCGAAGTCCATTGACCCAGCAGCACGTGTTCTTGGCTGCTCGGCTTTCTCGAAAGGCCGTCTCGCCCATTCGGGGCGACGAAAAAAAAGGAATGTAAGCTAAACACTAGATCCCCCAAGGTCCTTTCGAGCGGACACTGATGGTCAGCGGTCTGCCTGCAGAGAGCCAGTGATTGAATTCCGCGACACATCTGACAAGTCGTTTTCGCTTTGGAATCATTGTGGATGGAAAAGAGGAGTAGATGCATACAAGCAGGGAAAAGGTGGCAGAGCTCGTTGCGAGGCTCACTCGCGTGCATGGATTCGATGAGCCAGAGCTGTTTCAAGCCTCTAGCGTTGCGGGGGAATTGAACATCAGCCGCTCGTTGGCAAGCTCGTACCTGAACTCACTCACAGAGGAAGGGGTTCTCGTCAAGGTGGAGACCCGTCCGACCCTCTTCTTTGACAGGGGCGAGCTTGAGCGTCGATTGGGCATGCCGATCACGCAGTATTCTTTTGTGAGTGTGGCCGAGCTTCTGAATGCGGCTGATACGCATCGTCATGGGCGGTACGATTTCCAGGATGTCATCGGGGCCTATGGGTCCCTTCGTGAAATCCTCGAGTCGCTTAGGGCTGCGGCATCATACCCGCCTGCCGGGATTCCCGCAATGCTTCTGGGGCGTGACGAGGAAGGCAAAACGGAGCTTCGGACGGCTATGTGCCGCTGGTGTGCCTCCGAGCTCCTCGTCGACGACGCTACTCCTCTAACCATACGGGTCGCGAGTGATGGTGACACTCCGAAGCTGGTTGCTCTTCTCTCGGGGGACGACGATGCCGTGGCAGACCCAGAGGTGCCGTCATGCATTGTCTGGGTCCTTGGTTGCGAGCACCTGAGCGCCTCCTCTTGGCAGAAGGTCCTTGCAGTGCTTGGTCGCGAAGGGTCTGAGAGCCAGCGTCCTCGGGCGTTCTTTGACTGGTCTGTTGATTCGGAGGCGCGCGTTCCCGATGAGGTGACCCGTAGGATTCCGGTCATCTGTCGGTATCCGAAGTTCTCCGCTCGGCCGGCCGACGAACGAGAGGCGTATGTGTACTCGATGTTCCAGGGGGAGGAGCGGCAGCTCTCGAGGAAGATCCTCGTGAACATGAGCGTCGTCAAGGCGCTCATGTCACTCGATAGCCCAGAGGGCACCACCGCAGTGCGACAGGCAGCGCGCATGGCCTGCGCGAGCGCGCTCGAGGAAAGCAGACACTCGCATCCAGACAGGATTGAAGTCTTCCCAGCGAACCTACCCCCTTCGCTTGTGAGCGCATACGTTGATACTCTTGATGGAGAAGAGGCCCTCGTCGATGTCGAAGCCTACAATCCGCAGGCAAAGAGCGCGGCCGTATTCGAGGCGATGGCGAGTTTCCTCGAGTCTGTTGAAGAGCTGCCATCAACGGGAAATGAAGGGCGCGCAGAGACGTTCCATCTGCTCGCCATCTACTTCGATCGTCTTTCGTCCTACGGAAGCGGGCGCGTGCGCCCCGCTGTCGAGTGGGCACTTGGTCCGATAGTTGATGAGACACTTGGAAGAAATGGCCTAAACGACCCCCTTGGATTCGTGGGCCATCTTGCCGCATGCATTACCTTTCTTGGAGACAATAGATTTGCTGCGGCAGATTGGCGGCAGCAGCACGCGCGCCAGCTCGAGGTGTGCTCTCGCGTGGAGAGTGCGCTATGCTTCCGCGAGCGTGAGGTCATCGATGGGGTGGCCGCATCGATTCGCGACGTCCTGGGGTACGGTCTTGGCGAAGAAGCCCGCCAGGCCTTCTCGTTCTACCTGTACTGGAGTATTGGGAATGAGCGTCCCCTCTGCACGGCCGTCATTGTTGCACATGGGGACTCGACCGCATCGAGCATGGCGTCTGCCGTCAACACCATGCTCCGCCATAGGGTTTTCGATGCGATCGATATGCCGCTCGAGATTTCGTCCGACGAGGTCGTGAGCCTGCTCGACGAGCGACTTTCGAAGGCTTCTGTCCGCCAGGACCTTCTGGTGATGGTGGACATGGGGAGCTTGGAGGCCATCAAGGACCGCCTGAACAATTCACTTGGCGTAGATGTTGGCGTAATCGATAACGTCTCTACCGCGCCGGCACTCGAGGCGGGTTCGCTCATACTTGACGGCAGCAACGTCGCTGACATCCTCTCAGCTGTTCACGAACGCACGACATGCTCGTGCGCGCTTCGGAAAGGGAGTCAGGGGCGCGACACCATCCTCTTCGTGTCCGAGAATGGCGTTGGCGCGGCATCCCGTCTCTCAGGCCTGTTCATGGCGAGTCTTCCGAAGGCATGCGGGTTCGATGCCGTGTCCTGCGATCTCTTCGCTGTCCACGAACAGGTCGAAGGGGGAACATACGAAGGGCGCCATATCCTGCTGGCGATTGGGACGAGCGACCCGGGACTGTCAGGAGTTCGTTTCGTTCCCCTTGAGGACATTATTGCCGCCGATGGCGAGACTTCCTCGCTCTTCGACCTCGACCCCTACCTGACATCCGCCGAACAGTGTGAGTTCCATGCCAATCTAGTGAGGAGTTTCTCGCTCGAGAGCATCATGAGATACCTTACCATCCTCGAACCAGACCACCTCATGGATGTGGTCTCGCGATCAATCGAACAGCTCCAGAAGAACCTAGGTATGCACTTCTCCAACAGGATGCTGATGCGCCTCTACGTTCACATCAGCTACCTGGTAGAACGCCTCGTGACGCATCACTATCTGGATGACGCAAGCACGTCAGGGTTCGAGCATGGCCACGCTGACTTCGTTCGCGATGTTCGTGCGAGCTTTAGAGACATCACCTCCACCTACGGTGTCGACCTCCCCATGGGCGAGATTCATTACGTCCACCAACTCATTGGCTTCAAGGAGTCCGGCAAAGGGGCGTCAGGTTCCGAGGGAGGTGAGTCCTTCTTCGACGCCGACTGACACTGAGCTGCGTGGAGCTCGACGACTGCAGGCACCACGCACTGGCTTCGTACTCTCAGGACATTCGAGAAAGGAATCGCGAGATGATTAAACTGCTGCGAGTGGACGAGCGCCTCATTCACGGACAGGTCGCCGTCACCTGGTGCACGACCCTCGGTATCGACCGAATCGTCGTTGCAAACGACGAAGCCACCAGCAATGAAGTGCAGAAGGTCGCTTTAAAGATGTCTGCCCCCCATGGTATCAAGGTTGCGATCAAAGGGGTAGAAGACGCAATCACGCTGCTGAACGATGCGCGCCTCGAACGATTTTCCGTGCTTGTGCTCGTAAAGAACCCAGCCGATGCGATCCGCGTGGTGGAGGCTGTGCCTAGGGCGCCTTACGTGAACGTGGGAAACTACGGTCTCATTGACAGCGATGTGGACAGGAAGATGCTTACCGTCTCCGTTGCCGTTACCCCAGAAGAGAGAGCGCAGCTTCATCGCATCGTTGAGCTGCGTCCAAAGAGTACCTATCAGATGACGGTGGCAAATCCGCCCGAGCCACTCGCCAACATCGCGTAACAAAGAAAGGAAAGGACAAATGAGCAATCTTACGACGGCCCTGCTGTGCGCCTTGGTGTATTACGGCGTCTTTGTTCTTGACGAAGCATTCTCCTGGCAGGCTCTGACGCGTCCCATCGTCTACGGGCCTATCGTCGGCCTAGTTCTCGGTGATCTATATACGGGCTGCGTCATGGGGGCCTATCTGGAAGCCATCTATATGGGAATTATCAGCGCAGGCGGTGGCTCCCCGGCCGACAACAAGTCGGCGGCAGTCATCTGTACCGCCTTCGTCATCGCCGGCGGTCTCTCCACGGACGCCGCCGTTGCGCTCGCGATCCCGATCGGTACCATCATGGCAGCGCTCACAAAGCTCATCGTTCCCATCCACACCGCCGGCGTCGCGCTGTTTGAACGCTATGCCGCCGAGGGTAACAGCAAGGCGTTCTGCCGTCTGCAGAATGTGTACCGTTTCATAGTGCCCCAGACGATCCAGACGCTCGTCGTGTTCTTTGCCGTTTGGTTTGGCGCAGGAGCGGTCTCATCTGCGTTCAACGCGCTCCCACAGTTCATCATCACCGGACTTGGGGTTGCCGGGAATCTCATGCCCGCACTTGGCCTCGGCATCCTCCTCAGCATGACCTTCGAGAAAAGGTACCTGCCTTGGCTTGTCATTGGCTTTGCCCTTTCCGCCTACGCAGGCCTGAGCACGATTGCGATTGCCGTTCTCGCCGGCAGCGCAGCAATTCTTGTGTTCTACCAGGATTCTGAGAAGAAAGACGCCGCAAAGGACCAGCCGGTTCTGGACGCTGCCTCGACCCAGACAGGAACGACGACCGATGACGAGGAGGGATTCTTCGCATGAGCAACAACACAGACTGCTCCACTGCGGTATCTGGCCCCACGAGCGATGCGCATATGAACACGCTTTCCGAGCAGGACAGAAAAGACATCCGCACGCTCTATTTCCGGTCGGCAATGATTAACGGCTCGATGCAGGCAATCAAACGACAGGGCATGGGCTTTCTCTACTCGATCGTCCCGCTCCTCGATCGCTACTACAAGGATGACGAGGAGGGTCGCAAAGAGGCCTTTGTCCGTAACGTCCAGTACATGAATACCAACGCATGCACCGGTTGCTTCCTCGTGGGGCTCACCGCCGCACTTGAGAAGGAGAAGGCCGAGAAGCATACGGTTACGGGCGAGGTTATCACCAACATCAAGACTGCGCTCATGGGGCCGCTCGCAAGCATAGGCGACTCCTTGTTCCAAGTGACCCTCCGGGTCATTGCTGCAGGCATCGGAATTACCTTTGCCGAGCAAGGTAGCATCCTCGGTGCTCTCATCTTCCTGCTAATCTATGGCGGCACCTGGATGGTTGTGCGCTATCCGCTCATAAAGACTGGCTACACCCTGGGGACAGGCTACCTTAATCGGCTCTTCGAGGAGGGGCTTGTTGGCAGTATCACGAAGGCTACCTCCATCATGGGCCTCACCATGATCGGCGCCCTCTCGTCTTCGCTGATTACGTCGACCCTCAAGGTCTCGTTCACATTTGGCGACGCGACGACGTCCCTTCAGGGCATCATCGATACCATTCTGCCCGGAGGGCTTTCCCTCGGCGCGCTTTTCGTCGTCTACTGGCTCTATAAGTACAAGCATCTCTCCGTCGTAAAGATCGTCCTCGTGCTTATCGTTTTTGGCATCGTTGCAGCGTTCTTTGGAATCATGTAGGAGCTTGGGTTGAGGGGATGGCGCTTTGAGAAGGATTGTTATCGCAACGCACGGGGCACTGGCCAAGGGATATGTCGATACACTGTCGATGCTCGGCGTGCCAGCTGGGAGGGTTCGGTCTCTTGGCTTCTATGGGGACGAGAGCTGTAACGAGTCGACCATCGACGAGCTTCTCAATAACGTACCAGCGGGTGACCAACTCGTCATCTGCACAGACGTCGGTTTTGGCAGCGTCAACCAGATGTTCGTCCGTGGGCTGGCCGCAAGGCCGCACTTGGATACCCTGCTTGTAACCGGCGTGAACCTGCCCCTTGTTCTCGAGCTCGCCCTCGATGACAAGCCGCTCGACGAGGATGGTTTGGCAGAGCTTGTGCGCGAGGCGTCGGCACAGGTGTGTGTCGTGGACGTGTCAAGCATTACAAAGAGCGCCGGCACCGACGAGGAAGACTTCTTCTGATGGGGGCGCAAGAGGAAGGGCGAGTAACCATGGATACGTTTTCGCAGTGCCAGGTTCCATACGATAGGAAGATTAAGTCAGACCTGAAGTCCCATAAGGTCATCGAGGAGATAGAGCATCCCGTTAGATGGTCCTTCATGAAGGTTCTAAGGGAGAACAGCAACCTCAAGCAGTTCTACCCAGACGTTGATCCATATGCAGAGGCGTACCGCTTCAGGGACAACATCTACTGCATCTTCTCGGAGAGCCTGGATGGGGCAGGGGACCCTTGGAGCTACCTCATCAAGGGTCCCGAGCGCTGCATGCTGATTGATACCGGCTTTGGGGTCGGAGACCTCAAGGCCCTTGTCCGCAGGCTCGTAGGCGATAAACCCCTCATAGTGGTCAACACCCATTCCCACGTCGACCATGCCTTGGGCGACTACCAGTTTGATGAGGTGTGGTGTCATGTTGCCGAGGAACATCGGCTGCGCCAACAGCTCGATCCGCATTCGCGTGACTATCTTTTCGACGAATCCGGAAACCCCCGCTGGACGGTGTTCGATCGCGAGGATCTGATTCCCTACCGTGAATTTGCCGTTCGTACCTTCGAAGACGGGCACGTGTTTGACCTCGGGGGAGGTTATGAGGTGGAGGCGGTGCTGCTGCCCGGTCACACGCCAGGGCAATGCGGGTTCCTAGATCGTTGGAACATGGTGCTCTTTACAGGTGACGTCACCGGAATCGGCCACGCAGAGCCCGGAGAGCCCTACGCTCAGAATATGACCGTGAGGGCTATGCGGGATGCCTATCGTCATCTCCAACCGCGGTTCGACGAGATCACCGGAGTCTTCCCGGGCCATGGGGCGCTTGACCAGTCCTCCCTTACCCTGCGCTATCAGCTCGAGGCGCTCGAGGCGATTGTGGAGAACCCCAACTGCTATGACATCAAGAAGACGTTTGTGGGAGGCAGGGGCATCTCCCGTGTCGCCTACCTTCGCTTCATCTATCAGGGGACAGCGATTCGCTATACGATGGACAGCGTCGGGTAGGCGAGAAGGGTGTCGTAAGAAGATGTTGCGCGACCCTCGTCCTTATCGGTTGCCACGAAGTCGGTTCTATCGTTGCCGTGTGTCCAACCCTCTTCGAGGATATCGTACCCGCGTCGTTCCAGATACGGTCTGATTCCGCGCAGCGCCTTATCGTGTGTACTTGCTTCCATGATGACTCCCTATTGTGTGTGGGAGCGTCTCTTATGGGCGAGCCTGCACCGGCTGAGGTGCAGGTAGCCCGGTGTGTCCCAGTGTCATACGAGGACGAACATGTTGGTGCCGACGAGGCGGGGCTCCGAACACACGGGCACCGTCGCCCCAAGTGGGATGCGAACACATCCGGCCGGGTGACGGTGCCCTTGACGATTCTGTCGATCCTCACACCAGCGGGTCGAAGCTCTCCATTATGTCCGCATGGACATCGTTCTGCTGTCTGCCTCCCGTGCGAGAGCGACCTCTCTCCTTATCGCGACGTCCCCCCTCGTCCCTATGCCGAGCATCCCTTCCTCAAAGCGTTCCGAGAGGTCGAGGCAGGGATTGGTGGCATACCAGTAGACATGAAACCCATTCCCGACGACGATCGCAAGTGCGTGCTTGACTCGCGCGTGAAGGCCACGATGGAGCGGAAGCGCGCGCTGTTTGCCGAGAGGGCAAGCGAGAGGAGCGGATACAGCCTGGGGAACGAGCGTTGGCGTCCCGACAAGGTCACGTATGACCTGTGCGAAGGTGAGGTCACCGAGGACGAGCGGCTCATTGACGTAGACGGCACGCATCAGATGGACGTCTTTTCCTACCGTGGGGCTTCGGCGGCCAAGGAAGGTGCGCCAGCATACGTCTTTCTCCACGGAGGCGGGTTCACATCGGGTACCGAGCGCATCTATCACAACCAGATGCGCTTCTTGGCCGAGGTCAGCGGTGCCGTGGTCATCTTCCCGGACTACCGTTTGGCACCCGAGGCACCGTTCCCTGCGGCCATCGAGGACTGCATGGCCTGCGTTCGCTGGGTGCATGACAACGCCGACCTGTTGGGTATCGACATGGGCAGAATCATGCTCGGTGGTGACTCGGCCGGAGGTAGCCTCACCTGTGCGTGCATCCTCAAGGATTCCGCGCGTTTCATCGCCCGCGTGTACCTTCTCTTTCCGGGATGCGATAGCAGCGACTATCACAAGCAGGACATCTACGACTGGAGCTGGGATCTATACCCCGTGATAGAGAGGGAGCGCGACCTGGTTCGGAATCGCATCGATCGCATTCGGAAGAGCGTGGGGATTCCTGCGGAGAAGAGCGTCTATATCCAAGGTAAGACCACCTACGAGGACCCGTTGGTCTCGATCGTCTATGCAAGCGACAGGCAGCTCGAGGGGTTCCCGCCCGTGACGGTGGCCGTCTCGGAGTACGACTATCTGCGCATGGGGGCGGAGTACTTCTCCCGGAGGCTTCATGGGCTCGGCAGGGGGATACGCCTCGTACGCTATCGCGGATGCGACCATGGGTTCCTCGACCTGTTTGGTACGGAACCGCAAGCCGAGGAAGTGCTTCTGGACATGGCTGACGAGATCCATAGGATGTAGCCATCCCAGAAACGCACGTACATGCGACCTTGCCACGGAATCGGCGGACCGAGACTCGCGTCTCGACCCGCCGATTCTTCGTTTCGTCTCAGGCCGACCGTTCTGGCACGGCGGCTACTTCGACGACGAGCTTCCTGTGTCGCTGCTCTCCGCCGGGCCACTCGAGACCGTGAGGACGACGGTGCTTCCGTTGTTGGCGTCCTTCCCACCGCTGGGTGACTGGTCTATGACGGTGCCCGAGGCGTAGCTGGATGACGACTGGTACTGAACCTTCACGGTAAAGTTGCCGAGCTGCGAGCGGGCGCTTGACTCGCTGGAACCGATGACGTTCGGAACCGTGGTGGTTGCAGGGCCACTCGATACCGTCACGGTGACCGTCGAACCCTTTTCGACCGAAGATCCGCCGCTTGGGCTCACGCTGATGACGAGGCCTTCGTCATAGGTGGACGATGACTGCGTCGAGGTCGTGTACTTGAGCCCGACCTCGTCTAGCTTCCCCGTGACGTACGACTTGGAGTAGCCGACGAGGTTACTCGGGACGGTGACCATCTCGGCGCCCTTGGAGAGGCTGTAGGTGACGGTGTCGCCCGCCTTCGCGGTGCTGTTGGCCGCCGGGGTCTGCTCCGCGACCTTGCCGTTGTCGATCTCGGTGCTATAGACGGAATCTCCGGCCTGGCCGTTGAGGCCGACCTTGGTGAGCGCCGCGACTGCTTCCGAGGGCGACATGTTCGTGAGGTCGGGAACCGTGACCGTCGCGGCGGGTTCCTTGCCCTTGGACACCACGAGCGTGATGGCGGTACCGTCGGCCATCTGGCGGTTGGCGTTGGGCGATTGGTCCATGACATAGCCCTCGTCGACGCTGTCCGAGTAGCTGTAGGTGACCTCGTCGAGCTTGAAGTGGCTGTTGCTGTTGACCTGCGAAACGGCATCCGCCTCTTTGAGGCCGAGGTAGTTCGGTACGGCGTAGGTGGCCGTGCCTTGGCCGAACGTGGAGATTATGAAGTATGCGGCTACGGCGAGGGCGGCGATGCCGGCAATGATCCCGATGATGAGACCCGCACGATGCTTGCCCTTGCGTGCGCTCTCCTCCTCCTCGGCCTGCTCGGTCGCACTCTTGGGACGGTAGTGCTGCTGGCTGGTGCGTGGCATGGTGGAGGTGCTGCTTGGGCCCCTGCGTGCATCCTCGAGGACGCTGGTTGACTGAACGGGGAGCATGGCGGTGGCGTTGTTCACCGCCTGGACGCGACCGGCGAGATAGTCGCGGAGAACGCGATAGAGTTCGTCGGCCGTCTGGAAGCGATCGGCGGGGTTCTTCTGCATGCACTTGAGAATGATTGACTCGAGCTGCGGGTCGATGGTGGGGTTGTGCTGAGATGGTGGCACGGGCTGCTCGTTGACCTGCTTGAGCGCCACGGAGATGGCATCATCGCCCTCGAAGGGGACGCGACCGGTCGATGCCTCGTACATGACGATCCCGAGGGAGTAGATGTCGGTCGTGGGGCCGAGCTCCTTGCCCTGGGTCTGCTCGGGGGAGACGTAGTGCGCGGTGCCGAGGACCGAGTTATCGGTGGTGAGATGGCTGTTCTTGGCTCGAGCGATGCCAAAGTCCATCACCTTGATGTTGCCGTCCGGCTGCACCATGATGTTCTGCGGCTTGATGTCGCGGTGGATGATGTCGTGCTTGTGGGCCACGGAGAGCGCCTGCGCGATTTGTGAGCCTATCTGCGCAACCTTCTTGCAGTCGAGCGCGCCGTGCTTGCGGATGCCGCTCTTGAGGTCGGTTCCACGTAGGTACTCCATGATGATGTAGTACGTGTCACCATCCTTGCCCCAGTCGTAGACCGAGACGATGTAGGGGCTCTGGAGCGCTGCCGCAGCCTGCGCCTCCTGCTTGAACCGCGCCGCGAACGACGGGTCGGTCGCATATTGGGGAAGCATCGTCTTGATGGCGACGGCGCGACCGAGGACCTCATCGAGACCACGATACACGGTGGCCATGCCGCCCGTACCGATCCTGTCCTGAACTTGGTATCTTCCCCCAAGAGCCTTCTCTGGCATGTTCCTTCTCCGATTCCACTCGTGGCGATTGGCCACGTATCCCTTCCCGAACGGCCCCGCGCCTACTCTTATGTCCCAGCGCCAAGCGCCTGGGTGTTGAGCGCACTTGCGAGCACCTCTCCGGCCACCCCGGCCGCATATCCCTCGACGTCGCCGCCCAGTCCCTCGATGCAGACGGAGATGACGAGCGTTGGGTTATCAGCCGGCGCGAAGCCGATGAAGAACGAGTTGATGTTGCCGTTCTCGACCTGGGCCGTTCCGGTCTTGCCGGCAACGGTGACGCCGGAGATCCGCGCCCTCGTGCCCGTGCCATGGTCGACGACGCCGATCATGGCCTGCGTGACCTCCTCGGCGGTGGTCGACGAGACGACCTGTCCGAGCGACTTGGGCGAGGTCGTCGATGTGGTGGTCCCCTCGGGCGAGAGGATGTGGTCGACGACGTAGGGGTTCATGGCGACGCCGTCGTTGGCGATGGTCTGCGCCACCACGGCATTCTGCATGACGGTGGTCTGTGGGCCCGCGGGGCTGGCGTGCTGGCCCACAGGTTGGCCGCAGGCCGCCCAGGCGGTCTCCCAGTCCGTCATCTCGGAGGGGAGGGGCATGAGCGACACCTTGGTGGAGAAGTCCTGACCGATGCTGGTGCCATAGCCGAAGGCGTCGGCGTATGCGACGAGCTTGTTGGCTCCCACCTGCACGCCCAACCGGCCGAAGACGGTGTTCGAGGAGAGCGCGAGTGCCTCCTTGAGCGTGGGCGTCCCGTAGTCGTAGTCGCCGTAGTTGGATACGGTGCCGTTGCCGATGGTGATGGTGCTCTCGGCGTCGCAGACGTCATCGAGTGTCGCGACGCCCGTATCGAGTGCAGCGGAGAGGGTTATGACCTTGAACGATGACCCAGGAGAATAGAGCGCCTGGGTGGTGCGGTCGACAAGCTGGCTTCCCGTACCTGCCGAGATGATGTCGGAAAGCTGGTCGTTGGAGTACGTGGGCGATGATGCCTTGGCGAGCACCGCTCCGGTCGTGGGGTTGAGTACCACGATCGCCCCCGTATACCCTTCGAGTGCCTTCTCGGCGGCTGCCTGGATCTGCGAGTTGATGGTGAGCACCACGGTGGATCCCGAGGTCTGGATGCCGGCAAGCGAGTAGAGCGCGTTCTTCCAGCTCGAGTAGTCCGAATGGCCGGTGAGCGTGCCGTTCATGGTGAGCTCGATGCCCGATGCACCGTATTGCGTGGACATGTAGCCCACGGTATGAGAGGCGAGCGACCCCTGTGGGTACGACCTCGCGTATGTGCCGTCATCCTGCTTGGTGCTCTCGGCGAGCGTAACGCCGTCAGAGGTAATGATCGCTCCGCGCTGGATGTGGGAGCTCTTGGCGATGGTGTGATTGTTCGTGGGCATGTTCTGGATGGTCGATGCGTCGATTTCCATGTAGTAGGTGAGATTGCCGACAAGGACGGCAAAGAGCAGCGTGAACACGGTGATGAGCGCCGTGATGCGCTTGCCGAGCGCCACCCTGCCCAGGATGCCGGATTCGGTGCCCTGGGCCTCGAAGCCGCCGCGCGCATGGCTGCCTCGGATGATGTCAGAAGCATGCGCGCCGCTCGGGGAGAGGGGGCTCACGCGCGCCGAGCCAAGATCGGGGGCCGCCTCGAGCAGGGACTCGCGGCCGGTACCTTCGTCGCCTGCGCGAAGAAGCAGGCCGACGATTATAAAGCTTGAAAGCAGAGAGCTGCCGCCCTGGCTCATGAAGGGGAGCGTGACGCCCGTGAGGGGCAACAGCTTGGTGACGCCTCCGACGATGAGAAACGCCTGAAAGCCAATGACGCTCGTGAGACCCACCGCCGCAAAGGCGGAGGAGTCCGACTTCGCGCGGGCCGCCGTGGCAAAGCCGCGGACACAGAAGAGCATGAAGAGGACCAGGACGGCCGTGCTACCCAGAAGGCCCATCTCCTCGGCGATGGCCGAGAAGATGAAGTCCGACTCGACGACGGGGATGAGCGTCGGCATTCCCTTGCCGATGCCCGTGCCGGTGAGCCCACCGTCGGCAATCGAGTAGAGCGACTGCACGATCTGATATCCGCTCCCGGAGGGGTCCTTCCACGGGTTGAGCCAGATGTCCACACGCGTCTGCACGTGACCGAAGAAGTGGTAGCAGAAGACGAACCCTATGGCGAGCAGGCCAAGCGAGATGATCACATAGCTCACGCGACCAGTTGCAACGAAGAGCATGATCACGAAGAAGACGAAGAAGAGCAGGGCACTGCCCAGGTCACGCTCGAAGACCACGAGCAGCAGGCTGATGCCCCACATGATGAACAGCGGGAGCAGCATGCGAAAGCGCGGCAGGCTGAAGGGTCCGAAGTGGATGGCCGAGG
>Ga0268263_1000764_pt1 | contig 38577 bp, 30 predicted proteins | sample Biomet5_FD_190358 | JGI IMG/M metagenome (GOLD analysis project Ga0268263, IMG submission 190358) | Microbial communities from bioreactor (seeded with sewage sludge) at LBNL, California, USA - Biofuel metagenome 5 (SPAdes) (version 4) | ecosystem: Engineered > Bioreactor > Anaerobic >... | reverse complement strand
AGAAACTCAAAAGACAAAGATTGTTGAGAACGAGATATTATCGGTTGATGAAAGGATAACAATAATGAGTGAAATATTTGCAATTACGAGGAAAAAGGAGGAAAAGAGCACGTGAGGAAGATATCCCCCATGTACTTTCATGCCAAAATAAATACGTTTACCAGATTACGATTACCATATCAGAAAATTGGGTCAGCCGTAGCTGATTCTGTAAATTGCATTATTTTTGTCATCCGAAACAAGCAGGGCTCCGTCAGGCATTACAAGGACATCCACAGGTCTTCCCCAGGCTGCAAGTCCTTGAAGCCAGCCGTTGGCAAAAGGTTCATAACTTACAGGCTTTCCATTCTCCAGCCTGACAAGGGAAACCCGGTATCCGATTGGGATTTTTCTATTCCAGGAGCCATGTTCTGCAATAAAAATCTGGTTTCTGTACTCTTCAGGAAACATTGTACCTGTGTAAAAGGTCATTCCAAGAGCAGCCACATGCGGGCCCAGCTTTATTTCAGGAGGTGTGAACTCTGAACAGTTCCTGAGTTTTCCGAATTCAGGATCCGGAATATCTCCCCCGTGGCAATAAGGAAAACCGAAATGCATTCCCTGTACAGGCGCCCTGTTAAGTTCATCCGGAGGCGCATCATCTCCAAGCCAATCCCTTCCGTTGTCAGTAAACCATAATTCTCCGGTACTGGGATTCCAATCAAATCCGACACTATTCCTGACACCCTTTGCAAAAATCTCAAGCTGGCTTCCATCAGGTTCCATTCTCATGATTGTTCCATACCGTTCGTCCTCTCCCTCCTTATTACAGACATTGCACGGCATTCCTACAGGCACATACAGCTTTCCGTCAGGCCCGAATTTGATGTATTTCCAGCCGTGAGCGCGGTCGGACGGAAAATTATCTTTCACCACAACAGGTTCAGGCGGATTTTCAAGCCTTGCTTCAATGTCATCATAGCGGATCACCCTGGAAACCTCAGCGACATATAGCGAACCGTTCCTGAACGCCACCCCGTTTGGCATATCCAGGCCCTCAGCAAGCACAAGAACCTCGTCGGCTTTACTGTCATTGTTCCGGTCAAGAACCGCATAAACTTTTCCTGTATCCCGGCTTCCGACAAAGATAGTGCCATTAGGGCTAAGCGCCATTGACCTTGCACCCTCAATATTCTCAGCATAATAATCAATGGAAAAACCGGGCGGAAGCTCGATGCAGTCAAGTCCGGTCCCGTTTTCTCCGCAGTCATTAAGTGGTATGGTTCTGAGAGCCGCATAAGCTACAAAGATAAGTGCAATGATTGCAAAAAAACCAAGTATTATTCTTGTTCCCTTCATTTTCCCCACCATTTTTTTGAGATTCTATCATATGAGAATTTCTGCAGTCTCAAAAAGTTCTATTTCAGTCTCAGGTCTAGAATACCCTTGCCCTTTCCAGCGGATAATTCCCTTCTGATCTAGCAAAAAGACATAGGCAAGGTTCGTATTTTCCATCCCAAGAATTTTCTGATAACCGGAGTAATCTCCATAAAAAGTAACTACATTGTCATGTTTTTCTACTGGGATCCCACTTCTCATACCTGAGTCGATTACCCAGGAGACTACCTTCCAGGCTTTGTTTATCATCGGAATTTCATAGACTGCAAACCTGCTGTCTTTTCCGAATTTCCTTTCAAAAGGCTGAGCCCAGGAATCAATCATATTCTGAGCACTACGCACAAAAGCAATACAGATGAGTATCACCTTTCCCTCCAGAGCTCCGGGAAAAGTTACGACGTTACCTGCAAGCGATTTTGATGTGATTTCCGGAAAAGGCTGTCCGATAATATTTTTTTCAGTTTTTTCAGGATCTGCATCCGGCTGATTAATCACAATCTCCTTCGAAGATTCAACATCTTCTGAAGTAACATGCTTTAAACTCTCCTGATCTTCTTTAATTAAGCTCCCCCCATTTGAAATTTAATTAAGCTCTCCCATTTGAAATTTAATTAAGCTCCCCCGGTTGGAATCAGAGAATAAAGATGAAAAGATATACAAATTATACAAGTTTATCATATGTGACGACATAATAAACATCTAGAATGTTCAAAAGCACACTTGCCAATATAAAATCGGATTCGAATGTGTAGTTGTGGATAGAAAAATACAATCGGCATTGGACAACAGGAAATTATCTTTCTACGTTAAATGAATATTGTAATTTTACAAATAAAAACCCTACTCAACTAATAGAAGAAGCAGGGGAAGATCTCAAAGCGGGCAAACTAATGGATGAACGCCGAATCTTTGAGGAATTCCTAAGATACGTAGCGTTTTTAAATACGGCGAAAATCGCACCGAACACCAAGCTCCTAAAAATTGCAGGTATCGCATCCTTTTTCAAGAATATTTACATCGACGTCCCCACATCGAGAATCAACATACCAATAGAACCGCTAGTCAAATCTCAAAGCGCCCGAAAAATCTGATATTCAGGAAACTTTGACGAGCGCATTGCTGAAAAAGCAAAAAAGAATCCAAGGCGAGATGGAATCTTATAAGATCCTATAACATGCGAAAGTATTTCTATACTCTATTGCGAAACGAGGGAGCTGACGCAGATTTTGTTGATCTGATGATGGGACACAAAATCAGTAACGTAAAAACAGCCTATTACCAAGCGAAACACCGCGAATATAAGAAAATATATGCTAAATTTGTCCTATTTCTAACGATTCAGAAGAAAAATGCTATTACAGAAATACCTGAATTTAAATTACTCAGCGAATAAGTAAAATGCCTACAATGAGAAAATGAAATGCTCAAAATCGACTGTTTAGAAAACAAGGCGATTCGAGATATTAAGAGTGAAGTGTTACAGTTCAGAAAATCCACGGACAAGAGAACATCCATGGAAAATGAGATTATGGATATTATAGCAGGCGGAATGAGCATGTTGAACTTGGGTGACGATTTTGAAGAAAAATATCAGCGGCATCTTCAAATGCTGAAAAACGATACTGCATACAAAAAAGCATATTAAGAATGTGAAAAACCCATCATATAAGACGTTTTCATAGTAAGCGAATTTTATTATTAATTGAAGGAATATGAAAACAATATGAACATAAGGAAAAAGCAGGTACAAGAAAACTCTTAATAGGTTGCGGAACGAGATTTAACAATACCAAAAACGAATAAAATCGAAAGAGTTTTATGTTTGTATGAACATATCGATATTGTGGGCCAACCCAAAGTATTAAGACCAAACAAAAAATCCTGTGAACTATCTCAGACGATCTCGAATCCTCGTTATTAGGAAGCCGGAATTCGCATCGTCCGGCCCACGTTTTTTCTATTTTTACGATTTTGTTTAAGTGAAATTTAACGTTTCAAAGCGTGAAATAATGTAAAAAGTGTTTAAAAGGAGTGTGTGGTTAGTGGATAGTAAAAGCGATACCAATCGCTGATTCGACCCACCCAAAAAACACACCCGAACAGCCAATTACGAATTTCTCAACTTAAGTGGATATTCGCAATTGTTTGACACTATTTTTTGAATTTTCCGGTTATACAGATATTGCAAGGTATTCCGACAGGCACATACAGCTTTTCATCAGGGCCGAATTTCTTAGATTTCCAGCCGTGAGTGCGGTCAGATGGGAAATTATCGTTCACCACAACAGGTTCAGGCAGGCCTTCAAGATTTGCTTCGATGTCATCATAACAGAGAACCCGGAAACCTCAGCAACTTATAACGAGCTTACCGTTAGGGCTAAGGGCCATTGACCTTGCACTCTTAATATTTTCCGCATAATAATCAATGGAAAAACCGGGCGAAAGCTGAATGCAGGCAAGCTCTGTTCCATTTTCTCCGCAACCATTGATTGGCACGGTTCTGAGAACCGCATTAGCTACGAGGATAAGTACAATGACTGCAAAAAAGCCAAATATTATCTTTACCCCTTTCATTTCCCCACCATCTTGCTTGAAATTCATTCTCGCATCAGAGGTTTTTAGACCTCTATACATTTTTTTCGGCTCTGGGACCGGATACCCTGCTCATTCCTGCGGGCCTTTTCCTGCGGGCCATATTCCTTTATACAAAAATTTTGATTTAAATGTCTGGAAAGGTTGGACATTTACTTTTTTTGACTTCGAGCACCTGCATCTGGTCAATTAATACGCTCTTTTTCCGAACAGATAGCTTCTCATGAAATTTCAGATTTTAAATATTCCTCAAATTTCTCCTTTTTAAAACTGAAAAGCACAGGACTGAAGTTATCTCTAAATTATATATTTCTCGGCTTTATAAAAATATTTTTTCAAAAAATAGAGAAAAGTTTATATTATTTTTGTCCTTACTGATTAAAACTCGTAAAAATTTGAGATATTTAGTAAAAATATTAAACCTGGTTATGCTAAAATTTTTCCAATCTCAGGTTTTCAAGATAAGATTGACCTTAAAGTTTCTCAGGGTAGTTACCAGGATAGAGTAAATAAAGGTAAAGCCGGAAAAGAAAGGAGGACTCGTCCGTTAATAAATTCTGATATTTTGATGTTTTAATTATCGATTTCTCCACTGCGGGTAAAGTTTTCATTTTCACTCAATCGTAGACTACCGGTTTTTCTAGCCGCGACGTTGTGCCTGGCAAATCAGACACCGAGGTGATAGCCGGTCTGCCTCTGGATAACGTCAGCCAGTAGAAAAGCAGTGTTACCCTGCGAATACGAGTTCAACGAATAAAAATAAAGAGGATGAGTAACATGAGAATAAAGAAAACACTCAAGTCAATGCTCCTGTTCATTTTCATAACTCTGGCTCTTTTTGCTTCAGGCTGCACGGAAAAAAATCTGAGTGCCGAAGATATTGCAACCCAGATGCTGGAGAAACAGGACAGCATTCAAGATTATTCGTATACAATGCACTCTACTTACTACACCGGGGAAAAAACCATAGAAACCGAATTTAAAACCATATACAAAAAACCTCATATGATTAAGAACTTTATACAGGAACCCGGGAAGGAGGAAGAGACGCTTGTACTTTCAGATGGAGAATTCCGGTGGACCTATACCCCAGGTACAAATACGGTAATGAAAACAAAGCTTCCCAAAACTCCTGAAATAACTAAAAGTGACTATCTGACTCTCATAGGAATTACCCTTAATGATACGAATGTCTCTTTACTTGGAGTTGAGAAGCTTGACAACAGGGAAACGTACCTGCTAAAGACAAGTCCTAAAGAAACCGGAGAAAGTGCTGCACAATACTACACGAAAGTCTGGGTAGATAAAGAAACGTGGATGCCTCTTAAGTACCAGATGTATGACAGTAATGGAAACCTGACAGCAAAAACCGAAATATGGGATCTTAAGGTTAATTCAGGAATTCCAGATTCAGAATTTGTTTTCAATATTCCTGATGGCGCTGAAATAAAAACAACAGGTTAATACTTTCACTCGACTTCCTCAAACCTTTTTTATATTTTTTACTATCTGAGAGTAATGCCTGTTTCCATTTCGAAAATAAATTCTTCTGAAAGGCGAATTACCTTCCATGCGGATATGGACAGTTTCTTTGCGTCGGTTGAGGTCAGAGAGAGGCCGGAACTGAAAGGGCTGCCTGTAGTTGTGGGTTCTGACCCGAAAGGAGGCTCAGGAAGGGGAGTTGTAAGCACCTGCTCGTACGAGGCGCGGAAATACGGAATTCACTCCGCAATGCCCATTTCACAGGCTTACAGGCTCTGTCCGGATGCGGTTTTTTTGCCTGTAAACATGAAACTCTACGCAGGCGTTTCAGAAAAAATAATGGAACTTTTGAAGGGATTTGCAGACCGGTTCCAGCAGGTCAGCGTGGATGAAGCCTATCTTGTACCAGGGCCTGAGATCACGAGTTTTGAAGAAGCAGCCCTTTATGCCCTCAGGATCAAGGATGAAGTACAGAAGCAGGAAGGAATTACCTGTTCAGTCGGAGTCGGACCGAACAAACTAATCGCAAAAATCGCTTCTGGCTTCCAGAAGCCTGATGGGCTTACCGTTGTCAGACACGAAGATGTAAGGGAATTTCTATTTCCACTTCCAGTTTCAAAAATTCCAGGAATCGGGGAAAAGACAGCTGATGCACTGAAATCAATGGGATTAAATAGGGTAGAAGAACTTGCAAACTGTGATGTACAGCTGCTTTCTGGAAAGTTCGGAAAAATGGGACTTCGCATGAAGCAACTGGCAAACGGGCTTGATTTTGGGGAAGTTCGGGAAAAGGAAAGTGTAAAATCAATCAGCAGGCATGGAACCTTTGCTGAGGATACCAGTGACCCTGTAAAAATCACCGGGTCTCTTGACTTGCTTGCTGAAAGTGTGCATAGTTCTCTCCTCAAAAACAGGTTCCTTTTCAAAACCGTAGTCCTCACCGTACGTTTCGAGGATTTCTCTACTTATACACGCTCAAAAACCATCCCAATCTGGACTTCGGACATCTTTGTGATCAAAAAGACAGCCATGCAGCTTCTCTCCGAATTTATAGGGAATCGAAAGCTCAGGCTAGTAGGCATAGGAGTCACCAGGCTCCGCGAAAGGGACGAAAAGCAAACCCTGATAACAGACTTTTAACACAAGCCTTTTTAAAAAACTGCTTTTCTGCAAGCCTTTTCAAAAAAGGCTTGAGCGAAAACCCCGGGCAGTGTTTGGGTTTGAGAGTCTTGGCTCTTCGTTGTTTTGTGTGGATATCTTCATAATGTCTTCATAAAAACCAATGCGGTCTTAAATTGAAAATCATCTTATCCGTAGGAAATGACGAAGAGCTAGAATCTTATCCCCAAACCCTATCGGCGTGATCAACCGGCGCAACGGTTGATTTGAAACAGTCATACTTATATTTTAATAATAGAAAGCTAATTAGGTTTGATGAAAAAAGCTGTAAAGATGGCTCTGGCTCTTCTCATAATTGCTGTTCTGACAGTGCTTATTGCTTATGCTACACTTCCTTATTTAAATTATATTTTTGGGGCTTTGATCCTTTTCGTTATATTTCGTCCTTTATATCATTTTCTCATAAGAAAACTAAAGATTCGGAAGCAATTCGCAGCCGTACTTGTAATAATAATTTCTATTTTTGTTGTACTGGTTCCTCTTTACTTTCTTTTGAATACAATCATCGACGAAATCGAACAGCTTTTAGTTAATCAGGCATCCATTCTCGCGTCTATTGAGGCTGGAGGCCACTTTTTAACTGATTCTCTCTTGAGACTGAATATTCCTATAGATGTATTCCAGACCAAAATTGAAGAAAAAGCAATGGAACTTGCTTCACAGGCCGTTAATTACACAAGCCTGTTCATTGTGGGGTCAATCCAGAGTCTGAGCCAGCAGTCCATCGGGCTATTGATTATGTATTTTCTGCTTTACTACCTCTTTACTGAAGAAGATTCGGATTTTATGCGCCAGGTTTCTGTTGCAGTTCCTTTCAATGAAGAAAATACAGCCACTCTTCTGGATGAGTTCCGGAGAATGGTTCGGACAACTCTTATCGCCAGTGGGGCAGTTGCTCTTGTCCAGGGTGGAATTCTGACTATAGTATTTGTTATCTTTAATATCCAGGGAGCTTTCCTATGGGGCTTCATTGCAGCAATTCTATCCTTTTTACCTGTTGTTGGAGCACCTTTAGTCTGGGTTCCTGCAACTATTGTCCAGTTTTTCCAGAAAGACTATACCGCAGCGATCGCCATACTTGCAGCGGGGATTTTTATAAGTGTTATTGACAATTTCCTCAGGCCTATTATCCAGAAAAGAGTTGGAGAAATCCATCCATTTCTGTCCCTGCTTGGGGTTGTTATAGGAGTATCCCTTTTCGGACTGTTAGGAATTGTTATAGGTCCCCTTTTGCTCTCCTACTTTGTTCTGACCGTACAGATGTTTTCCAGAGAATACCTTTCTGGAAAGGAGTGAAAATGTGCAGATCGAAATACTTGGGTGTGAGTCCTTTGGGGCAAGATCCCTTGCCTGCGTTGTAAAGACGGACGATAGAACGATCCTGATCGATCCCGGAGTTGCGCTTGCACGCTTACGTTCAGGCCTGCTTCCCCACCCAATAGAGGTTGCTGCTGCTTTCAGGATAAGAGAAAAAGTCCTTTCTGCATTTGGGCAGGCTACAGATGTTGTTATCAGCCATTTTCACGGTGACCACATGCCAATGAGGGCTGAAGATCCGTATCAGCTGCCAATGGAAGCCCTCCCTTCGTTTGACGGGATAAACTTCTGGTGTAAAGGCCCTGAAAAAATTTCAGGCCTGTCTTCAAAGCGGAGGCGTGAACTTTCGGAGTTTCTGGGTTTCCCTCTCCCGGCTTCGGAAGGCGTGAAGTCTGGCAATATGGAGTTTTCTTCTCCTGTCCCTCATGGGGCCAGAGAAAAAGGCTTCGGGACTGTAATGATGACCCGGATCTGCGAAGGAGATGAGGTTTTTGTCCATAGTTCTGACATCCAGCTTCTGAACAGGGAAGCAGTCCTCAAAGTGCTCGCCTGGGAACCTACAATTGTTTTTGCCTCCGGCCCTCCTCTTTATCTTTCACACCGCGTTCCTGAAGCAGGAAAAGAGGCTTCGGAAAATGCTCTCCTTCTGGCCAGGCATATTGATACCCGGATTCTGGACCACCATCTGCTCAGGTCTTTTGAAGGATGCAGCTGGGTAAAAGAACTAGCCGGAATGGTTGAAAGCCAAGTACTCTGTGCTGCAGAGTTTATGGGAAAGACCCCGGAACTTCTTGAGGCTCAGAGGAAAAACCTTTATGAAAAAGCGCCCGTACCTTCAGGATGGCACGAAGCCTATTCAAAAGGTAAAGCAGGTTTTGAGGAATTTCTCTGACAGAGCGGTTGGAAGGAATAGAAACACCGCTAATTAGCAGATTTTACTTCATATACTAAAATTCGTTGTAAGTCAAACCTTGAGCTTGATTTATTATTTTGCTCGTAAGTTTTTATTTTTTTGCGACCGCTCCTTAGATTAGTGAATTCGCTGAGCCAAAGCAACGTCATTAGTCGTCTTAAGCGGAGTTTGTCACGCACGCAGTGCGGCCTTTCAAAAAAAGTAAAAAATAATTTAAATGTTTTTATTTGGCATGAAAGTATCTCTAATTTCGCACTCTGGACTCTCGTTCAAAATTTCTGATAATATTGGGCACCAACATCACATTTTTGTCCTGTTTAATTTGAGCCAGGGTCCAGAATGTGAACTTGAGGACTCTATGTATTCACGTAGTGTCCGGTTCCTCTTTCTTTACAAAAAAGAGATATCTAAGTTTGAATCACTTTCCCAAGGTCTGTAATTTTTGACAAAATCAACGAGGTTCCACATGAGTGAAAACGTTTATGAAATTTCCGGCGGCGGGCTTTTTGTCTGGAGGGGAGCCGGGCGGTAGACTTATTTTGGGGGTGGGGTTTTTTGAATCGATTTTTTGGGTGAACCACGCCCGTAAGCCCAATTTTGAAGAATTTCTGAACTCAGGGCCGGTTAGAAGAATTTCGAGGAATCTTAAAACGGGGTATCATACGACTGCGAAGCAGGCGGCGGAGACCTGAAAAAAGAGAGAAGACGATTAGTTTTCTAAAGTTTTCTTCAATTTTATTGTTGTATTAGGATTTAGGAATAATAAAAATTTAATTTCAAGTATTTACACCCTATATTGACATTAGTGATGTTTGAGAAGTACAATTATAGAGCCATTACCAGAGTGAGAACTTGAAGTTATATTTCAACCATTCTTTAGTTCTATTGCTTTATTTGCAGCTTCCAAAGCTTCTTCATTACGACCAAGATTAGTAAGAACAAGACTTTTGTTTAACCATGCCTCAGCAAGATTAGGATTTAGTTCTATTGCTTTATTTGCAGCTTCCAAAGCTTCATCGTTATGACCAAGGCTAGCAAAAGCAAGACTTTTGTTAGACCAAGCCATAGCAAGATTAGGATTTAGTTCTATTGCTTTATTTGCAGCTTCCAAAGCTTCATCGTTATGACCAAGGCTAGCAAGGAAAAAACTTTTGTTAGACCATGCCTCAGCAAGATTAGGATTTAGTTCTATTGCTTTACTTGCAGCTTCCAAAGCTTCTTCATTACAACCAAGATTAGCAAAAGCAAGACTTTTGTTAGACCATGCCTCAGCAAGATTAGGATTTAGTTCTATTGCTTTATTTGCAGCTCCCAAAGCTTCATCGTTATGACCAAGGCTAGTAAGGAAAAAACTTTTGTTAGACCAAGCCTCAGCAAAATTGGAATTTAGTTCTATTGCTTTATTTGCAGCTTCCAAAGCTTTATCATATTGACCAATATTAGCAAAAGCAAGACTTTTGTTTAACCAAGCCATAGCAAGATTAGGATTTAGTTCTATTGCTTTATTTGCAGCTTCCAAAGCTTCATCGTTATGACCAAGGCTAGTAAGGAAAAAACTTTTGTTAGACCAAGCCATAGCAAGATTAGGATTTAGTTCTATTGCTTTATTTGCAGCTTCCAAAGCTTCTTCATTACAACCAAGATTAGCAAAAGCAAGACTTTTGTTAGACCATGCCTCAGCAAGATTAGGATTTAGTTCTATTGCTTTATTTGCAGCTTCCAAAGCTTCATCGTTATGACCAAGGCTAGTAAGGAAAAAACTTTTGTTAGACCAAGCCTCAGCAAAATTGGAATTTAGTTCTATTGCTTTATTTGCAGCTTCCAAAGCTTTATCATATTGACCAATATTAGCAAAAGCAAGACTTTTGTTTAACCAAGCCATAGCAAGATCAGGATCTAATTTTATCGCCTTATCTGCCGCTTCCAAAGCTTCATCGTTACGACCAAAGTTAGCAAGGAAAAAACTTTTGTTATTCCAAGCTATAGCAAGATCAGGATCTAATTTTATCGCTTTATCTGCAGCTTTCAAAGCTTCTTCATTACGACCAAGGTTAGCAAGGGCAATATTTTTGTTGACCCAAGCCATAGCAAGATTAGGGTTTAATTCTATTGCCTCATCTGCAGCGTCCAGCGATTCTTCATTACGACCAAATTTCGCAAGAAAAAAACTTTTATTAGACCATGCTAAAGAAAAATTGGGATCGATTGCTACTGCCGTATCTGTAGCATCCAAAGCTTTATCATATTGACCAATATTGGCAAGAGCAAGACTTTTGTTAGACCAGGCCTCAGCATAATTAGAGTTCAATTCTATTGCCTTATCTGCAGCATCCAAAGCTTCCTTTTTGCGACCAATATTAGCAAGAGCAAGACTTTTGTTTAACCAAGCTATGGCAAGATCAGTTTTTAGTTCTTCGATTGCCCCATCTGCAGCTTTCAAAGCTTCTACACTGTGATTAAGATTGATATGAGTAAAACTTCCGTTTAACCAGACTTTATCCAGATCAATTTTTAGTTCTTCCATTGCTTTTTCTGCAGTTTCTAAAGTTTCTTTATTATAACCAAGATTAATAAGAGTACTTAAAGCGTCATATGCCTTTTTTTCTTTGAATCTAAGATTAGTACATTGACGGAGACTTTCCAAAGCTTCTTTGTTACGACCAAGAGCAGCAAGAACATAAATTTTGATTAACCAAACCTTTTTAAGATAAGTTTTTAGTTTTTCTATTGCCTCATTTGCTGCATCCAAAGCTTCATCATTATGATTAAGATTAGCAAGGACAGGACTCAAAGTATTGTATGCCTTTGCCTCATGGGGTCTAATATTTACACATCGACGAAGAACCTCTTCCGATAAAGAATAATATCTATTGTTAGAATATTCGACTCCAAGGGAAAAAAACAATTTGAAAAGTAGAGGATATTCTTTTTCGGTCTCTAAACTTTCAATACAATTTTTTCGAACATTTTCAAGGAATTTAAGTTTTCCAGTATTTATGTAAAGAAGATAAGAACCAATGGCTTCAGTACAGTACTTAAAACCTTCCCATGTTTTAGCCTGATGTTCAGTTACATCCATAGTACTGCTCTGTTCCACAGACAAATCGTAAATAATCCTAAAAGCCAGGTCCTTAATAAGATCCTGCTTTCGGCAGGTCGACATAAAAATCCATTCAATTTTTCTATTGATATCGTTTTTTTCAGAACTTTTGAAATTCCATTTAAATCAAAAATTACTAAATGTTAACCATGACATAATTAATATATATTTATAATAATTGAGATAACAGACAAACCCTGCTATATACATAGTCCGTATGATACTGGTTTTTAACTGAACATACAAAAAATAACAATTAAAGATATTTAAATGTTGGGATGTGCTTGCTGCCGAATGTAGGTAAGATTATTAATTTTGTCTTCACCATAGTAAGCATTTCTATCACTCAACTGCCAGCTATATGGCCTACGTCCTCCCATCAATGCGATTAGACAAATTTCCAAATTATTTTTTTGTATACTTCCTGTAATATATTGGCTCGGACTTTGCGACTTACGCATTTGTTTGAGAATTAAAATAAGTTCTCCTAGCGGGATACTTACTCCTGCAATACTGATGCTTCCTACGGTGGAAATTTCTGTTTCAATACTTTCAGAACTGAGGCTCATATTAATAACTGGTAAGACGGTCTCTGAAGCCAAAACACCATCCATCTTAGAACCTATCTCAGAATTACCTCTTGAAATTTTGGCTTGTGCAGCTTTTTTATGTGGGAGAAGAGCTTTTCCTTTGCGATTACTATACTCGAAAATTTGATTAGTATCTTGATGTATTTTCAAGATCCTTCGAGATTCAAGCACTAGACGCTCAGGTATAGCTCTTTCATCAAACTTTTCAAGATCACCAGAAACTTTAAAAGGATATATTTCGATTCCTTTATTTTCACTCAAAAACCAACCGATTAGCCTGAATAAAAAAATAATAATAACAGTGAGCGTAAACAATTCTATAAAAGATTTTAATAGTGAGACTAATTTATCTAGAAAAGAAGTAACAACTGGAATTATTCCGTTTATATATGATACGTTAAACAGGGATATGATTGGAAATAATAATTCTCTAAAAAAGTGTAGTAAAGCAAATAACAAACCTACATATTCGAGAAGAATATTCGTATAAGTAGAGCTTTCAGTACTTATAAAAAAGACTGACTCTCCAATCATTTTATCCACCAGTAAATAGTAAAAATATAGTTATAATATAAACAAGAAAGTATATTAAATTAATTGTGTGATTTTGATATAAAGTAACGGATCTATCTTTAGAAAAAATTAATTTCCTATATACAAACTAGTTGTAATAAATTAAGAAAACCAAGATTATTGAAAAGTTACTAAACCCTATATAAGCATGTATAATTCAACTTATATTTTTACTCAAACCAATTCTCCTCCAACTTCTCCTCCCTTCCCTCCTGTTCACTCGCATAAGCCACATACTCCCCGCTCTCCCTATCGAAAACGAACCTGTAAACCGTTTTGAAATAAGCCCAGTATTTAACATACTGATCTCTCGCATCGCTCAGCATAACAGTTACCGAACCATTTTCTTCCGAAACGCTGTAAACAGGATAATCGATTTCCTGAGGAACGGCTGTGCTGTAGAGTTTTCCAGCTATTTCAACGTATGCGGAGGCGTCGGGAACGGCGCCGATCACGTTGATTTTTTCGATATAATCGCTTTTTCCTTTGAAGCCGAGGGCCAGGGCAATCAGAAGGCCGATTACCAGGTGGAAGAGTGAATTTACCATTTGCTTTCTTCCTCAACCAATTTTTATCTTTATTTAGTCTTTAACTTCGCTCCTGGCCTCTACTGTATTTTTATTTTTGAAGTTGACGGCTTTCATCTCCACCTGCCACCTTCCGGTTCTCACCAGAAGCTGTCAAGGAAGGGGACTTCCCGCCTTAGAGTTAAAACACTTGACAATTCTACGAAGGTTGGAAGTACCTTACTCGACAGGTGTGTTCAGTCCGGATAACCTTCTGGCTGCTCGTTTCAGAACATTTGAGCATTTCCATTCTGTTTTCCGGAATAACTTTCCGGTTGTTCGGCCCAGAACACTGGAACATCTCCATTCTGCTTTCCTACTTCCATAAAGTACTTGTTATTGTAATAATACCAGACTTTTGCAGCCGGATATGTACTTTCCAGGTACTCATCATAGTCGATTTCTGATACATCCGCAGATACTATAGAGCAGTTGTCATCATCGTAGTATGGTCCTTCAGTTGGGTCAAGTGGGAACCATTCCCCGTCTTCATAAACTTCTACCCAGGCGTGCCCACCACTGGTATTTCCAAAATCTACTTTCCCTATAGCCACACGCACGGTACTTTCATTATATTCTCCCGAAGCAATCAGCAGGGATGCAAGAGTGTTTGCCTGTTCCTCACAATCACTGACAGGCTCTCCATAATCAGGATTGCTGGAATAAGCAGGGGTTTCTTCAAGAAACTCTGTTGGAGTAAGCCATTTTTCATCTACGCCATTCAGGGTCTCATCGGATACCCAGGTCCACGATAAAGCGGCTTCATAGATCTCGTACTTATCGTCAAGACCATTTTCTTCAAGGTAAGAGGTTACAGCATCTGCGTATGGGGTAACACAGGATTGATAGTAGGAAGTGTTTTGCTGCGTTATGTATTGTTCGTCCAGAAAACTCCTGGACCTCATGTCAGGAGATGCCCCTTTTGAAGGGTCTTCTCTGGAGACAGCCGGAGGTAACTGTTGAGATCTTCCGTTATTATAAGTGGGTTGGAAATTTTGTGGCATATTTATATTTCTTTCTCCAGGAGACAGAGAAAATCTCGAATTTAAGTTTTGAAACTCATGTACTCCACTTTCAATAGTACCTACGAAACTGCAGCACTGAACCCCAAGATTCTGAGGTTCAACAAATAACCAATCTAGAGTATTCCTGTATTCTGGACTGCTTCCCATTTCTACGTTTCTAGCACTCGCACCAGTACAAAGAAATATAGACAATATAAGGGCAACTGTCAAAATTAGATTAATTTTTCTCATTCAATCATCTACCAGTATGTTTTGCAATTTCTTCATATTCTCACACTAATTTTTTCTGTTCATGATTCAACATGTCAAAAGCCCAGTTCTGAAACTCAGGTTCTGAAGCTTCCTCATAAATTCATAAATTTTTCTCAGTGTAATGCATATTTTTTCCACAAATTTTCTATATCGATTAAGAATTTCTGAATGGAAGCAGGAGACGAAAAATGTAGAAATCTTTAAAGTTTTATTGAGGTTAAACCGTGGCTCTTTAACTGATCTAGAGTTTTCTCAAAGAAAGTCAGTGAGTCCAGCAACTCATTAAAACTCTTGATTACCGGTACTGCGATATCTGATAATCTACACCTTCTGTTTTCTTCTTCGCTTCAAATTAAGCAGGAAATTAAGAAAGGGTTGATTCCTTTTCTTTTCCGTTTATTCATATCTCAGTGCATCTACTGGTTTTAACTTTGAAGCCCTGTACGCAGGGATTACTCCTGAGATCACCCCTATTAAAACTGCCAGGAGAAGCCCGAAAGCCATCAGTTCAGGAGCAAAATAAATGCCTGAAGAACCTGAACCTCTCCCTCTCATCATTTGCAGGCCCAGCATAGGGAAGAGAGTTGAAACACAAGCTCCCAGAATATCTCCAAGGATACCACCAACAAGACCAACCATTGCGGAATTAAAGAGGAAAATCATTAGGATATCCCTGTTTTTTGCCCCAATGGCTTTCATGGTTCCGATCTCCTTTGTCTTTTCCAGGACAGAGGTAAACATAGTGTTTGCAATCCCGACGGCTCCTACAAGCAGGGATACGGCTGCAATAGCTCCAAGAAACAGGGTCATTGAACTCGTCATTTCGGTAACAGACTCAGCCATCGATTTAGAAGCTGTCACGGAAAAGTCCCTGTCATCTTCCTGAATAATATGTCTTGAAACCATGAGCTTATCCACGATATCTTCCATCAGTCCATTAACCAGATCTTCACTCCTGGCTTTCACCGTGATGCTATCATAAACACCTTCTTCTGCATCGTCAAGCAGGTTTACTGCCCCATCGATCGGCATGTAAATGCTTCGGTCTCCACGTCCACCTTCTTCTTCCAGGATGCCAACAACGCGCACGGCTTTACCGTTTATAGTTATTACCTGGTTGACCCCTATTTCCTGGTCATAAACTCCACTTGCAACCCCGCTTCCTATAACTGCAACATATTTATCAGCCGGTTCAAGCAATCTTCCGGATTGTGTTTTCAGGGTAGTCATATATTTCCAGACCTGAGGGTCCACACCTGTAATTGAGAGAGTTGCATTTTGCGCTGCGTAAATAACTGATTCACTGCCTGAGATCTGGCCAGCTATGTACTGAATTCCATCCAGACCCTGGAGAGCTTCGATGTCATCATCTGTCAATTCAGCATCTGTTGATGAACCCCTCATTCCAGGAGGGCCAGGCATGTTGGATGACGCTTTGGTATACCCTGGACTTATGGTTATTTTCGTCAGATCCATTTCGGCGAGCCTGCTCTGCACCTGCTCCTGCATAGCATCTCCAAGGGAGAGGATGCCGACAACAGATCCGATCCCTATGACTATTCCAATAATGGTCAGCCAGCTTCGGAGCTTGCTATGCACAAGCATGTTCAGACCCATTTTCAGGTAGGTTGATTGTCTCATCTCGCATCCTTCCGTTCGTTGCTGGGGTTTTCGCTCAAGCCTTTTTTAAAAAGGCTTGCGGGCAAGCAGTTTTTTAAAAAGGCTTGTGTTTCTTATCTTGCACCCTCCCATTTTCTATGGAGATTTCGTTTTCAATCTCGAATTGTCCCTGAACCTGTCCCTGAGCCGTGCTTCTGGTCTTCCGACTTTTTATTTCCGGATTTTTTCTCGCTTTCGGCCTGTTTTTTTCTGCGGTAAATGAATAAACCTGCTACTGCAACCGCTATTAAAACAATATAAACCAGATATGAACTGAAGCCACTGTTACCTGCCGCTCCTTGCCTTCCTCGTCCCTGTGCAGTCACATTTCCAGCAGTCGTTTCGAGTTCTACTTCCTTATCAACCGTTACTCTTTCCCCTTTTGCATCCGTATACTCAATCTGGACTTTCAGAGGATTGGAACCCATGGAAGTTACATTTTTGTCTTTCTCGCTTGCTCTTGCGACCCCTGGTGCTCCTCCACTTTCAGCCCCTCCAGGACTCTGTGTGCTCACAATATTGAAAGATGCAATTGTATAGTCCCCTTTCTCAAGGTTTCCAACAATCGTTGAAGAGCTTCCTGATACCCTGTAACCGTCCTGATCAGGGACTGAAACTTTCACGGAATAAGCCATGTTGTTGCCCACATTTGCAACTGAAAGGGAAACCTCTCCCTGGTCACTTTCTGAAAAGGAAACATCAAAATCAGTTTTTCCACCAACGAAAAGCCCTGCTGTAGTAGCAATGCTTTTCTCATTCGATTCATAGTCTTCAAATTTGAGGTCTACATCCAGAGTGTAGAGTCCAGGGTCTGCGTTTACATCTGCCATTACCGAGTAAGCAACGGTTACGGAATCACCTGCAGCCAGATACTTGATGTACTTTGTATTATCCGAATATACCGGCAGAATTACTCCTTTTGGGTCTTTCCAGGAAACTACCATGTTTTTCAGGGGTGAGTTCCCGGTATTTGTTATTATGAATTCCAGAGATTCTTCCTTTGCCAGGTCAATGCTTGCCTTGTTTATGGTAACAATCTGCGCGTACTCTTTACCCCTTACCTCGAGCTGGATGGTTTTTGTAGTAGTAATCGTGTTTAATGAGGATCCGCTTTCTTTAGCAGTGGTGGTAATATCGATATCATATGTGCCTTCCGATGCATTTGCATCTGTCATAAGCTTGAATTTAAGGACTGATGCATCGTCATCATCCTGCCGTGCATTCAGGTAGGAGACCTTTTTTGTGAGGTCTTCTCCGGAAACCTTACTGAATGGATATTCAGGGTTAACTGTGACAGCAATGTCTTTCAAGTTAGCGTTTCCTACATTTTGCACGCTGACAGTGAGTTCAACAGGTTCTCCCGGACGGGCAGCATCAGGGTTCTGATTAGTCAGGTTTACCTCCAAATATGCAGATTTTATATCACCATTAGAGGCAAGGGCTGTTCCAGCTCCAAGGCATATGAATACTGAAAACAACAGTAAAAATATCAGTAAAGAGAACTTTTTCATTTTAATTCCTCAATTCAGATTTGCTTCATTTTTCGTACCTCGTTCATTTTTCATACTTTGTTCGTTTTTAGTATGTGTCTCGATTTTTTCAATCTCACCGTCTCGGATGTACACAACTCTTGTTGCATATTTCACAAGTTCAAGGTCATGTGTTACAATAATTATCGTCTTACCTTCACTTTTCTGCAGCCCGTCCAGGAAATCCAGGATATAATCCCCTGTTTTACTGTCCAGGTTTCCTGTAGGTTCATCTGCCAGGATTATGGGTGGGTTTACAGCCAGAGAGCGAGCTATTGCAACTCTCTGCCTCTGTCCTCCTGAAAGCTGGGAGGGCAGGTTCTTTTTCTTGTTTGAGAGTCCGACAATTTCAAGCAGATATGAAGCTTTTTGTCGGGCTATTTGTCGATTTTCTTCCTGGAATTCCATAGGTAAAAGCACGTTTTCTTCCGTATTCAGAGTTGGAAGAAGGTTAAAGCTCTGGAATATGAAGCCAATCATCTGTCCTCTGACGGCGGCGAGTTCGGATTCACTTAGTTCTGAGATGTCTTTTGAATTCAGGCAAACAGCACCTTTTGAGGGCATGTCCAGGCAGCCCAGCAAATTCATAAGCGTGCTTTTTCCACTTCCACTGGGGCCCAGGATTACAAGGAACTCCCCTTCATAAATCTCAAGATTTATTCCTTTAAGGGCTGCAAAATCAACTTCCCCCATCTGATAAATTTTCCAGACATCGGTCAGTTTGATAAGTGGAACCTCTACGTTTCTGGAGACATTCTCTGAATCAAGACTTTTAGCAAAATTACGGGCTGGACTGCCGTAAGGGATGTTTTTCGTGATCTCTCCGGGATCATTTATTTCGGAATCATTGTCCGAGTCACTGTAGAAATCTGCTGCTTTCTCAAGCGACTTTAAAATATATGAGGCATTTAATTTCGTTTTAAATGTCTCTATAATCTCGGTAAGCGTCATACATACCCTCTAAACCATGTCCATGCTTCAAGAGTTGCCGGATTAATTTTGATTTTGTTCGTATTCTGCCTGAAACATCGAATCTAAAGACTCAGTCTAATATTTATTACACTGTTATTTGGTTTTTCTGTTATTTAACTGTCCTTCTCGAATTACAGGATTAGTAACAGGTTAATAGCGATCTGTGTTTTTGTGAGGCACCTGCAAGATGCACAGTGCCTCACATATGAAGTAGGGATTGATAGCCGATCCGTGTTTTTGAGGCACCTGCAGGATGCACAGTGCCTCTTTTCTGGAGTGTAGGTTTGACTGCTTCCTTCTATCACTTCTCAAATGGGAGAACTTTTGTGTTGGTCACTAAGAGTGGCGAGGTATCCTGTTTCTATTTGCTTCTTTCCCATTGAGTCTACAGGATTAAAGGCATCTGTCAGATGCAGATGCCTTACCTGTCAGTTTTTAGGAGAAGGCAGTCATTTCCTTCATTGGCATTTAATAATAAAAGCATACTTAACAAAAACAGGAGGTATACGGAATTAATTTATCAATGAAGCTTTTCTATGAGTTATTTGTTAAATTTAATCTTTAATCACACATTAAATAAAAAATTAAATCCCAGTAAAGTATTATTTGCTAGAGAATCTTTTCAAAAAATCTTTAGATATTCCATAGAAGCTGTTTCCTTCGACAAAACTGGGGTTTAGAGTGTTGTTTTCCAGTACTTTGACCCAGTTTCGGGATTTTACCTGGTACTGAGAAGCAAAAATATTCCAGGACTTCTAAGATTTTTCTAGACCTATGACCGAGCCAACAGGACATGCTTGAAAGTTGGAATAGTTAATCCTAATTTATTTACAAAAGTTATATATATGAAGACATAACGAAAGCGGTCACTATGAAATCCAGGAGTTTTCGTATATAATTTCATTTTCTATTTGCTTTCAATGTTTTCTCATTAAATCTCATTTTTCTCAGATCAATTATAGCAGGATTTTTAAGTGATGGAACTCTGGCTTTCTAGCAAAGTTGGCAAGTATGAAGTCCTTTTTCTGGGAGCATTTCAGCTGCTTCAAAGTTTTTTGCCTGGTTCTGCCTATCTGGTTCTTATTACTTAAGAAATTAACAAACAGAGGTTAAAAAGATTTAGATTAAAATATATATCCAATAATTAAGCTTTATTTGAAAATATATAAGTTATTTAGTTTTTAAAACTAAAAGTAAATCTCTATTTACTTCTTTTTTTGCAAGTATCTTTATTTCTTTTTCTGCCAATTAAGGGAGATGTACAACAGTTACTGTAGCAGTTACTGTAGGAAGAACTGTTATGGTAAACAGTTCACGAAGCAAAAATCAATCAAGTGAAAATCAATCAAATGAACTTAAATTGAAAATCTTAAAAAAATATAGCTGTAAATATTAGAACGGAGGGAAGAAGTGAGAAAAATAAATCTCAACTATCTTGTAGACTTGGCATTTTTCGTTCAATTTGCCCTAGTCGGTTATTCAGGTCTTATAATGTATTTCAATCGCCATGCTGCAAGTCCGATCTTAAGAGTGATCCATGATAAGGTTGGAATCCTGATGCTTCTCTTCTTTGTTGTTCATATTGCACTGCACTGGAGATGGATAATACTTACCACAAAGAATTATTTCAGAAAAGAAAAACAAACCAAAAAGATGAGAAAAGTAAAACTCAACTATCTTGTGGATTTGGCATTATTCATTCAATTTGCTTTAGTGGGTTATTCAGGTCTTATAATGTATTTCAACCACCATGCAGCAGGCCAAATCTTGAGATTGATCCATGATAAAGTTGGAATCCTGATGCTGTTTTTCTTTGTTGCCCACATTGCACTCCATTGGAGATGGATAGTGTTCACCACAAAAAATTTGTTCGGAAGACAAAGAGAAATGAAAGAGGGTGAAGTTATCGAGGCAAACTACATGCCTGTGGACTAAGGTTGGTAGAAATCTAAGGGTAGGTAAATAGTTAGGGTAGGAGTGGTTTAGGGTAGGAAAATAGCTTAGGATAGGAAAGTGGTTTAGGGTAGGAATGGGAGATTTTCATAATTTTTTGAGAGTATTGTCCAACATGAAATGGGTCAGGCAACTGCCGGATAAGCCTAAGTCTCTGAGGCCAATAAAAGGTAAACTTCAAGCTAAAACTCCCTCTTTTCATGAAAACAAAAATTACTGCAAAAATTATCAGGCAGGTAGCTGGCTGAAGCTGATGTTGGTATTTGTTCTGCCAGCTTTCAAATACTGGTTCACAACTTGAAAATCTCACTATCTATTATTCGAAATTCATACTCTGTAGTCTAAAATCCGTTCTCCTGTATATTATCACTTCTCTATGACCTTCATATATGGTTTTATAGCTATACGATTCTCAGGGTATGCGATTTTGCTCCGCTTGCAGATAAAGGATTCATCAAGGTCGGCTCCCATTTGCTGCGCCAGCCTCGAAGGAATACCCATTATCATCAGTTCTGGAGACAGCCAGGGGTTTCCTGTAGGATCGACAGGCCCGATATAAGCTGAATCTTTCGGTGCATTTTCTGCCATGCCTGCCGGGAAAGCGATCATTGTAGCGCAAATAGGTCCTCCTGGTATCACGGTTTTAAAAAAGGGCTCAGAGTTACTGAACTGCGCCAGCCCGCAGAGGTTCCTGATCTGCTCGCTGCCTGCAAAGACAATAAAAGACCTGACAGTTTCAGGTGCCAGGTTGTGAGTACACGGAGCAATGACTGTATATTTGCCATGTGGAAGGATTTTTCCTGCTCGTTCTCTCTGTTCATCGAATATCTCAGGGGTTGCCTTTAAATGCTCGGCAGCGCCTCCATGGAAGTCTGGGGTGCCCACAGTTACGAAGTATTTAAGTTTTGGATGCGGTTCGGCAAGTCCCATCCAGACCATTCCACCGGCGCAACACTGTTCGTGTCCTGCCTCAACATATAGTGGAGGCGTCTCTTCAAAGAGAGCTGAAGTGTAAGTTGCCTTTGCTACACAGCGGTCTACTTTGTATGATGGGATTGCGCCTTCAGGGATTTCATCCGTACCGTAAACACATAAAGGACGTAATTTCAACCTGCCAGCTTCGGTAAGCTTTTTTCCCAGCTCTTCAAGGCTTAACATAATGAACCCTCCATTAAACTAACTGACAATTTCTCTGAATAATTATTATTTCAACCAGCCTTTTTCCATCCAGTAAGCGCAGTTATGCGTCCACTGTTCTTTGTTGGCAAGAATTACATACTTAAACCGTTTTCTCCAGGCTTCGTGTCTGGCTTCCTGTTCAGGGTATTGTCTCTTCTCTTTTATAGCTTTAACAAGATCTTTACCCATTTCATGCGATTTTACAATAGCTGCTTCCATTGCCTCAGGCCCTTTAGCCACCGAACAGCCCATCCCTCCTATAGTCTGGCCTCCACACTGTATTATAAAATTATCCATAATTCCAAGTACAAAGTCGAGCTCATCGCTGCCTGCAGTCGTCAGCGAAAGGCCGTATTTTCCATCAAAGAGTTGTTCATGAATAACAAGCGGGCTTCTATCAAACATTGTCTTGAGCTGGGCTGTTACATTTGTTATATAGTTAGGGCTACTCAAAACTATGCCGTCAGCAGCCAGGAGTTTTTTCAATACAACCTCATAGTCATCTTTTATTATGCACACCCCGGTCTCATGACAGGAATTGCATGCAGTGCAGTATTTGATCTTCATTTTGGCAATATCAATTGACTCAACGTCTGCTCCTTCTTCTGAGGCTCCATCCAGAGCGGCGTTCAGCAGTTTTAAAGTATTGCTGTGTTTACCTCTTGGGCTTGACTGTATCCCGACTATCTTCATAAGTTCCATCTCGGTTTATTTCTAGAAAATTACAATACTGTATTCAGTAAAAGCTTTACTACTTTTTATGATGGTCCATCTTTATTCGATTGATGTTTTAAAACACCTGAATGTCAGCAGTTCCTTTAAAGTCCATATTGGACCCACAATTCCTGCCTTTCTTGCAGGTGTATTTTTACATTCTCCAGTAATATTGCCTTGGTTAATAAGGCCATAGAGCTTGCAGTTTTTGTTCGGACAAACAACATCAAAGAATTGTAGCTTTGGACCTCTTTTTCCCATAATATAAACATATGTAATATGGCTCTTCGTTGTTTTTTGTGGATATCCTCATAATTTCCTCATAAAAACCAATGCGGTCTTGAATTGAAAATCATCTTATCCATAGAGAATGGCGAAGAGCCTAAATTAAATATATAATGCCAATCAGATACAAATTGACCATCAATAGATGATACAATCATTTTTTAATATTGTTATTTGTTTGTATGTCTAATTCAGGTAGAAAAAAGAGACTGGATATCCTAAAAGGATTCTTGGTTTCATTTGGGAAATCTATCTTCGATATTTTTATAAATCTGTTTTAAGTAAAATATAGATGTTTATATCAAAGTACTTTCTAACTAATTTAATATAAATTTACTAAAATATTCTAAAGAGGATACGTATTTATATGATCGGCATAATCTAGCTATCCGTTACATGATTAAAAGCTCAACTCCGCTCTTCTTGCAGTCTACTGATGTTTTTTCTCCTTCGTTTTTAGGGATCAGTTCCTGGCTTAACAGGTTTATTCACGTTGGTTTGTAGAGAAAATGATAATTCAGGACTGAAAGTATTGAAAGCAAACAGATTAAAAATTGAAAGTCAGAACGCTATATAATTCAATATTGTTGAACGCAATCTACTTAATCTAAATTTAAAAAGCCATTTGTTTACTGCCTAATACTTTCACTCCGTTATATTACTCTATTAATAAAAAGTCCGCATTCTGCTGTATGTATCGAAAAACGAGATAGCATGAATCTGAAAATTATCATCTGTGGTAGGAGTGAAATCAACTTCAGGTAATTATCACCACTTATTTATAATAATACATGAAATTATCTGCCTGAAAAAATGGCTTGATAAGTGAATATAAACTTTAGGTGCTTGATAAGTGAATATAAACTTTAGGTTTTTCAAAAAAGTTTCTTAAAATTCATAAATTCATATATTTCTGGATTTTTTAGATATCTAACTTAAAAATCCAGAATTTACTCTAATATAAAATCCAGAATTTACTCTAATATAAAATCCAGAATTTACTCTAATATAAAATCCAGAATTTACTCTAATATAAAATCCAGAATTTACTCTAATATAAAATTTTCATCTAACCGATTCAACTGGACAAAAACCCGAGAGAAGGAAAATGAAAAATATTATTATTAAAGGGGCACGGGAACACAACCTGAAAAACATCACGGTAGAACTCCCGCGGGATAAATTAATCGTTATTACAGGGGTATCAGGCTCAGGGAAATCCACCCTGGCTTTTGACACGGTTTATGCCGAAGGACAGCGGCGATATGTTGAGTCCCTCTCAGCTTATGCGCGGCAGTTCCTCGGGCTTATGAACAAGCCGGATGTGGACAGCATCGAGGGCTTATCTCCGGCAATATCTATTGAACAGAAAACGACCTCGAAAAACCCCCGAAGTACGGTTGGGACAGTTACAGAAATTTACGATTACTTGAGGCTGCTTTTTGCAAGAGTCGGCACCCCTTACTGCCCAACCCACAACATAAAAATCGAGTCTCAATCTCCTGAAAAGATTGCAGACAGCCTGAGCAGAGAATGTGAGGGTATGGTTACCATTCTTGCGCCTATAGTCCGCCAGAAGAAAGGGACATATCAGCAGCTTTTCAGAGAACTGAACAGCGAAGGCTTCACCCGGATGAGGGTAAACGGCGAGATTCACAGGACTGACGATGAGATTACCCTTGACCGATACAAAAAACATGATATTGAAGTCGTGGTTGACCGGCTGGACCCTTCAGAAGACCGCTCAAGGCTTGTTGAAGCATGTGAAAATGCTCTAAATAAGGCAGATGGGCTCTTAATCGCGGTTGATTTGGAAGGAAAAGACCATCTATATTCCTCGAATATGGCCTGTCCTGTCTGCGGCATGGCTTTTGAAGAACTCCAGCCCAGGATGTTTTCTTTCAACAGTCCTTTCGGCGCCTGTGAAGCCTGCAATGGACTCGGGATCAAGATGGAGTTCGACCCTGACCTGATTATTCCGAATAAAACCCTCTGTATCGCAGACGGCGCAGTCGCTCTGTACAGAAATTTCTTGGACGGTTACCGAAGTCAGTATCTAGCAGCCGTGGCAAAACACTTCGGTTTTGACATATTTACTCCTATTGAAGCTCTCACAGATGAGCAGTATAATGTTCTCATGTACGGCTCGGACGAACTTATGCAGTTCAGTATGAGCATGAAGAACGGAGATGCCCACTGGTCTCATAAGGGCACCTGGGAAGGGTTGCTCCCGCAGTCCGAGAGACTGTACAGCCAGACAAAATCCGAGTACCGCCGAAAAGAACTTGAAAAATTCATGCAGGTTAAGCCCTGCCCGAAATGTGAAGGCAAGCGCCTGAAGGAAAAAGTGCTTGCAGTAAAGTTCGGCGGAAAATCCATTGTAGATGTAACCAATCTCTCAATTCTGGAGTGTATCCTGTTTTTCGAAAACGTGGAGCTCTCGGAAAAGGAAAAGGAGATCGCAAAGCAGGTAATAAAGGAAATCCGCTCCAGAATCGGTTTTTTAGAGCATGTGGGGCTCGGCTATCTTACGCTTTCCCGGAATGCAGGTACCCTCTCAGGTGGAGAAGCCCAGCGAATCCGTCTGGCTACTCAGATTGGCTCAAACCTCATGGGCGTGCTCTATGTGCTCGACGAACCTTCAATAGGGCTGCACCAGAGAGATAACGAGCGGCTTATCCAGACCCTCCAGACTCTGCGGGATCTTGGAAATACCCTGATAGTCGTGGAGCATGATGAAGATACTATTCGGTCTGCTGACTATGTGCTCGATATAGGGCCAGGTGCAGGCGTTCGTGGGGGTTATGTGGTAGCCGAAGGCACACCTGAAGAAATTGAACAGAATCCGGAATCTCTGACAGGCCAGTACCTTTCAGGAGAAAAACAGATAAAACCGCCTGCTCTTCGCCGGCACAGCGATGCATTCATCAGGCTTAAAGGGTGCAGGGCGAACAACCTGAAGGATATAGACGTGAATATTCCCATAGGGGTCCTGACCGTGGTTACGGGAGTTTCAGGGTCCGGAAAATCCACACTAATTTATGATACCCTGTACAAAGCCCTGATGAAAAAGATAAATAAATCAAGTGTAACCCCAGGGGACTATGACGAACTGGTTTTCGATTCCGAGGTCGACAAGGTAATCGTTATTGACCAGAGCCCTATTGGCAGGACTCCTCGCTCAAACCCTGCCACCTATACCAAAGTCTTTGATGCCATAAGGCAGGCTTTTGCCGAAACAAAGGAAGCAAAAATCCGGGGTTATAAAAATGGGCGTTTCTCCTTCAATGTAAAAGGAGGGCGCTGTGAAGCCTGCCAGGGAGACGGGCTGATAAAAATCGAAATGAACTTCCTGCCCGATGTATATATAGAATGTGAGGAATGCAAGGGTACACGCTACAACCAGGAAACTCTCGAAGTAAAGTACAGGGGCAAGTCGATTGCAGAAGTCCTGAACATGACCGTTGAAGAGGCTGCCGAACATTTTGAGAATATCCCTGCAATCAAACGCAAACTCGATACTCTAACAAGAGTCGGGCTGGGCTATATCAAACTCGGCCAGAGCTCAACAACGCTTTCCGGTGGGGAAGCCCAGAGGATCAAACTGACAAGGGAACTTTCCAAAAAGTGTACCGGAAAGACAATTTACCTCCTTGATGAACCTACAACCGGTCTTCACTTCCATGATGTCAAAAAACTCATCTCAGTTCTCAACAGGCTTGTGGCAAAAGGAAACACAGTGGTTGTAATAGAACATAACCTGGATGTAATCAAATCAGCAGACTATATCATCGACCTTGGCCCCGAAGGCGGGAATGCAGGCGGAGAAATTATTGCCGAAGGAACTCCGGAAGAAGTGTCCACAGTTCAGGGAAGTTATACTGCACGCTTCCTTGCTCCTAAACTTTCACAGTCATATCTCGATATGTCGGGAGAAGAGCCTTTTGAGGCCGTTTTCGAAGAAGGAGAAGAGTTTGAGGCCGATTCCGAAGAGTTTGAAAATGATCTGAATGAGGAAGATTCCGAAGACTTTGAAGAAGACTCGGAGGAAAACTCCAAAAACTCCAGAGGTTTCAAGCACAGTAAACATAGAGCAGATAACGCATTTCAAGAGCAATTGATTTAAAACGTTTTTAAAGTTGATTTGGTGACTTTAAACAGGTTTAATCTAATTTAAAGTCAATTAAAACATAATTAAGCCGATTAAACTGATTAAACTGATTAAACTGATTAAACTGATTAAACTGATTAAACTGATTAAACTGATTAAACTGATTAAACTGATTAAACTGATTAAACTGATTAAACTGATTTAAGCTCCCTTTAAAAACTTAAAAACTTGAAAAAGAGGTTTAAAAATGATTGACCTGGAGGCTCTTCCTCACCTGCCTGGCTGTTATCTTTTCAAGAACGAAGAAGGGACTGTGATTTACGTAGGCAAGGCAAAGGACCTCAAAAAGCGGGTAAGCAGCTATTTCCAGAAAAGAGACCATGACCCAAAAACTGCGAGCCTTATAGAGGTTATAATGGGTCTCGACTTTATTGTCACGAACACTGAAGTAGAGGCTTTTCTTCTGGAAAATACTCTGATCAAAAAACATTGGCCAAGGTATAATATTGCTCTTAAGGACTCAAAACGGTATGCCTGCATTCATTTAACTGATGAAAAGTTTCCAAGAATCAAGCTCGCCCGGAGAAAAGCAGATGATGGAAGTTTTTTCGGGCCCTTTGTCTCGGCAAAGGAAAGAGACTACATTTTTGAGGTTGTAAGAAAGACCTTCCAGCTCAGAACCTGCAAAAAGATACCGAAAAGGGCCTGCCTCAGATACCATATAGCGGCATGCAGCGGGCCCTGCATAGGTGCAATTTCCGCGGAAGACTATGCCGAGAAAGTGAAAAAAGCTGCCTCGGTCCTTAAAGGCAACATCAAAGAGCTTATCGAGTCTATGGAAAAAGATATGAGAGAACTGGCATCGAGGCAGCAGTTCGAGCAGGCCCTGGCTCTCAGGGACGAGATTGCAGCCCTTGAGTATCTTCAGGAAAAACAAAATATGGAGAGGCAAAAAAAGCATAATGAGGATATTCTGAACTACATTGTCAGGGATGATACCGTTTATCTCATGCTCTTCAAGGTCTACAAAGGCACGCTTGAGGACAAACAGGACTATGTCTTTCCCCTCGGGGAAAATTTTCTGGAAGAATTCCTGGTACAGTATTATTCCGAGAACGAACCTCCTGAAGAACTGATTCTTCCTGAGCCTCTTGAAGAATCGCTTGTTGATTTTCTATCACATTTGAAGGGAATAAAAGTCAAAGTTACGGTTCCGAAACAGGGAGAGAAAAAGGAACTTCTCGACCTTGCCCTGAAAAATGTTGAGATAGGCTTCTTCGGAGACCGGAAAAAGCTCGAAGCCTTGCAAAGTAAGTTATCCCTTCCGAAACTTCCGAATGTTGTAGAATGCTTTGATATCTCCCACCTCTCAGGCACGGCTACGGTCGGTTCAATGGTGCAGTTCCGTGGGGGCAGACCTGACAAACACAATTATCGCCGCTTCAAGATCGAGAGTGTTGAAGGGATCGATGACTTCGCTTCCATTGCCGAGGTTGTACGCAGGCGTTATTCTCGCCTGCTTGAGGACAAACATGACCTGCCTGATCTTATCATTATAGACGGGGGAAAAGGACAGCTTTCTTCAGCTTTTCAGGAACTCAGAAAGCTCAAAATCAGGGTCCCTCTTATTTCCATAGCCAAACGGGAAGAAGAAATCTATGTGCCCGGAATCAAGTCTCCTCTTCCCATCAAAAAAGACGAGAAAGCCTCGCTTTTTGTCCAGGAAATCCGGGATGAGGCCCACAGGTTTGCAATTACCTATAACCGCTTGCTGAGGCAAAAATCTATGATTCCTAAAAATGATTGATTCCAAAAAATCCCATATTTCAAAAAATCAACGATTCCTGAAAATCGTTGATTCCTGAAAATCATTAATTCGTTGCTGCCACTGTTGGTATATGTATCCGTCATTTAAATCTCCAGAATTTTAAGGTTTTGATTCTATGAAATCTTCAGATAAGACATCCCAAGCTGTATCTAAAAAAATATCCGAAACAATACGAGATGCCCGATATTGGGACAGCCCGCAGTTCAAGCTGGTTTCCGATTTTGAACCAAAGGGTTCCCAGCCGCAGGCAATCGAAAAACTTGTGGAGGGGCTTAAAAAAGGGGAGCAGTACCAGACCCTGCTTGGGGTAACAGGATCAGGGAAGACCTATACTGTTGCAAATGTCATAAACCAGGTCAGGAAACCGACTATTGTTATTGCTCATAATAAAACCCTTGCTGCCCAGCTTTATAATGAGTTCAGGGAGTTCTTTCCTGAAAACAGGGTGGAGTATTTTGTTTCCTATTATGATTACTATCAGCCCGAGTCCTATCTTCCTGCCAGGGACCAGTATATTGAGAAGGATGCCCAGATTAACCCGAAGATCGAGCAGATGCGGCTTGCAACTACTGCTTCCCTGATGTCTCGTCAGGACGTTATTGTAGTGGCATCCGTATCCTGTATATACGGGCTTGGCAATCCTGAAAATTTCCAGAAAATGGGGTTTGAATTAAAGGTAGGAGATAAGGTCCAGAGAAAAGAAATTCTGCAAAAGCTCGTTGAAATCCAGTTCGAACGGAACGACCTTGAACTTATGCCAGGGCGCTTCAGGGTAAAAGGGGATACTATTGATATTATTCCCGGATATTTTGATGATATTATCCGGATTGAGCTTTTCGGAGATGAGGTCGACCGGATTTATGAGGTAGACAAGCATACCGGTCAGAGAACGGAAGAGATGGACTATTTCTTTGTTTATCCTGCCAGACACTATGTAATTCCTGAGGAGGAGCAGAAAAGTGCAATTCAGTCCATTCTCGAAGAGCTCGAAGAACACCTTCCTGAGCTCGGGCTTCTTGAGTCGCACAGGTTGAAGCAGCGCACGATTTATGATATGGAAATGATTCAGGAAACCGGTAGTTGCAAGGGCATTGAAAACTACTCAAGACACTTTGACCACAGGCAGCCAGGAGAACAGCCCTTCTGCCTGCTTGATTATTTCCCTGAAGATCTCCTGATGGTAATCGATGAGAGCCACCAGACCATCCCACAGCTTCATGGGATGTACAACGGTGACCGCTCAAGGAAGAAGAGTCTTGTCGATTATGGGTTCAGGCTTCCCAGTGCTTACGATAACAGACCTCTTAAGTTCGACGAATTCGAGAAGTACATGAAAAACGTGATTTTTGTCTCGGCAACCCCTGCCGATTATGAAAGGGAGAACTCAGCCCAGATCGTGGAACAGATTATCCGCCCGACAGGGCTTGTTGACCCTGAAGTGGAAATTCGTCCTCTCGAAGGGCAGGTCAGAGATGTCATGCAGGAGATTCGGAAGATTGTGGAAAGGGGAGACCGTGCTCTTGTAACCACCCTGACAAAAAAGCTTGCAGAAGAACTGACTGAGTACCTTGCCAGGAATGAAATAAAAGCCCGTTACCTGCATTCAGACATCAAAACGATGGAACGGACTGAGATTATCCGCGAACTCCGCCTTGGCAAATTCGATGTCCTTGTCGGGATCAACCTGCTCAGGGAGGGGCTTGATATTCCGGAAGTGGGCTTTATTGGTATACTGGATGCGGATAAGGAAGGATTCCTGAGGGACTCAAAAAGCCTGATCCAGATCATAGGCCGTGCAGCCCGGAATGCCAGCTCGAAGGTTGTCCTGTATGCCGATAACATGACGGATTCCATCAAAAAAGCCGTTAGTGAGACCGAACGCCGCCGTTCCATGCAGATTGCCTACAACAAGGAACATGGCATCGTCCCGACAACTATCAGGAAACCAATTCGGGAAAAGGTTGTGGACATTACCGACACCAAACACATCCCGAAAACCGATATTCCCAATATAATTATCGAACTGGAAACCGAAATGAGGGAGGCTGCTGATAGACTGGACTTCGAAAGGGCAATCCAGGTAAGGGAAATGATAAAAAAGCTGGAAAAAGAGATTAAAGTAGCTTGAGATGAAAGTTACTTGAGGGAAAAATAGCAAGGGATAATACCTTTTATCTCGAACACTTTTTTTGTATGGTTCCCATGGAATTTCTGGAGAACTTTTGCCTTTTCGTTTCGCAATCTTATATCAAAAAATGGGATTATTCTCCGGCTATCTATTGAATATTTACGAGATGGATAGATGAAAGGCTTTAGTGCAAAAATGATATTTTCGCAGTTTGATACTAGTATTTTTGTCTTTGTGTGCCAGTTTCCCAGTGATGAAATGAATTAAATTTCCGAATTGTGAAGGTTTACACTGATTTTGGAACAAAGCCAGATTTTTTGCACCACAACCCCCAGAAATACATATTGACATATATTTAGAAAGATATATAACAAATTATTAATATTCATATTTTAATACAATATAAGAAGTTACTTTTAAAAAATACTGAAATAAAATGCCTTGGAATTCTGGCAGTGTGCCGATTTTTCTGTAAAATCATACATTTAAGAAGTTAATGAGTCAAAATTTTATATTGTAAAATTAATTCTGTCGTCTGTGTACGAAAACTTTATTCAAAATTTACAGCGAATTCGTGATACTGTCAAATTTTGTAAGATTGAACCATAAATTCGGGAATGCATAGAATGAAAAGACAAATCAAAAATACATTGGCTATTTTGCTTGCAATCTTATTTGCATTGACACTATCAGGTGCAATAGCAGGTGCCGACTCCGTTTCAACTACCGACGACGTTGCGTCACAAAACATTTCTCCAGTTTGGAGCAAGTGGGAAGATCTGGGTGGCGAACTTACTGAGGGTGTAGCTGTCTCCTCCTGGGCACCCAATCGGTTGGATTGTTTCTCAGTTGGAGCTAATCGGACACTGCAGCATAAGTGGTTTGATGGTTCCTGGCATGACTGGGAAGATCTGGGCGGTGAACTGTATTCTGCACCTGCAGCCGTCTCATGGGATTCAAATCGTATCGATGTTTTCGCTATAGGTAAAGATAAATCTATGCAGCATAAGTGGTTTGATGGCTCCTGGCATGACTGGGAAAGTCTAGGTGGTGAACTTACTGAAGGTGTAGCTGTCTCCTCTTGGGCACCCAATCGGTTGGATTGTTTCTCAGTTGGAGCTAATCGGACACTGCAGCATAAGTGGTTTGATGGTTCCTGGCATGACTGGGAAGATCTGGGCGGTGAACTGTATTCTGCACCTGCAGCCGTCTCGTCTGATTCACGTCGTATCGATGTTTTCGCTTTAGGCAAAGACAAATCTATGCAGCATAAGTCGTTTAATGACACCTGGTATGACTGGGAAAGTCTAGGTGGAGAATTTACTGAAGGCGTAGCTGCCTCCTCCTGGGCACCTTATAGGTTGGATTGTTTCACAGTTGGAAGTGATTATAATACACTGAAGCATAAATGGTATGACGGTTCCTGGCATGAATGGATGTGTAGAGGCGGGGAATTGTACTCTGCACCTGCAGCCGTCTCGTGGGAGTCACAACGTATCGATGTTTTCGCTATAGGTGAAAATAAAACTATGCAGCATAAGTGGTATCATCTGCAACTCAATCAATCGAATTAATTATATTATATAGTAACTATTCAGCCTATCCAAACGTGTCTAATGATGTCGATTTTATTAAAAGTGACAAATTCAATAAATAATCTGCGGAAAAGAAAGAAAAACAGTCAATCGCCAGTAGTTTATGGAAATCAATTTACAGAAATTTGTAGATTGAATTTTAATAAGGATAGTTATTTTGAATTTTAATACGGATAGTTATCGATTCTGTTTCACATGGGCTGAATAGTTACCATTTTCTTTCTATTATCCTTACTTATTCGAATCGTGTGCTTTTCAACGAATTTGGAGAAAATGAAAAGATAAAATACTGAAAATACTGAAGCAGCTAAAAACACTAAAAATATCTCTCCCTTGATTTATCCCACTTTCTTTTCTGAAAACTGCCCAGTTGCTCAAACATGTGTTTTTGAAATCTCCTACAATTTTCGACCTTTTGCCTTCATTGAAAATTTCCAGCACACATTTCCGAAGCTTCAGTTGAGACAATAACTGCAGATTTTCGAATAATTCTACAAAAACGATAACAAAAAAAATGTTATTTTTTTGAAGACATCTGCAGAAGGTCAGTTTTATAAAATTTTGGATCTATTTTTCACAATTTGTTGTTGGAATAGATTACCTCATTATGGAATTAAAAATCAATGTTGGAAGCGCACACCCCCTGCAAACAACGTGGTACATTGCGCGAGCGTGCAGTTGTAAAAGTTACTAAAATCATTATTTTCATTTTTGGTTGTCCACTAATATCCGATTGATGTTTTGATGATAAAAGTCAAACACTGCTTCCGCTTGCATTTATTTACTTACACTGCGATAGTCTTATGAAAATACAAAATGAATGGAAAAGAGAATTCAAGAGGCTCTATTTCATTACTTATAATAATATCAATCAACAACTGCTGGACGACCTCATTTTTAACAAGATAGAAACAACGTCAACTAGAAGTCAACCTTATTCCGCGATTCGACTTTTCAACTTATTATTTAGATTTATTTTAGAATAGATGATCCAAGTTGTGCTGGTGAGATCCGCTATAAGCAACGAGGCATATTCACACTAAAGCTATTATGGATAATCCTGAAAAAAGTGTTAGCTATTAAAACTAATTGATATATAGCCTATAATTTTCCTCCATAAGATCTAACGTGCTTCCAAGCTTTATGGTGATTGGCAAAAAGCTCCTCATCTACGTATATCGCATCATTATCTCTTTTATATAGCACTCTATCATTTCCTACTGGACAGACCTTGATACATATACCACAAGGCGAAATGTGACGCTTATTTAATTCAGCGCTATAAGCGGAACAGGCTTTCTTATCTGTCAGTCCGCTGGGATAATCTTCCTTATTAAGAGCATTTGATGGGCACATTTTTACACAACGCATACAACGGGTGCAAAGCTGAGTCTCCAGCATTGGATCTTGAGGAAGCTCGGCTGTGGACAGAATTGAACCGAAACGGACTCTGGGACCGTACTCTGGTGTAAGGATCGTATTATTTACCCCAAAAGTTCCTAATCCAGCGAGTAAAGCAGCATGCCTGTGAGAAAAGAATGCAGTAGGATTTTCAATGAGTACCTGAACGCTTCCATACCCGTCTCTAGGTACGAAAATAGATGTGTATCCTCTCTCGGTCAGGAAGTTGGCAAGTCTATATGTGTATTGGTCCAATAAGGTGTTTATAGTATTGTACAGTTCGTGGTAATATAAAGAAGGGTTTGTCTCTAAAACCGGTAGAGGTACAGGAAGTCCGATAACTATCACTGATTTTGCTTCAGGATATATGGATTGAGGATAGAATTCTTCAGGCATCCACGGTAAAAAAGGAGGGTTATTCCATCTCTCAACACTGGCAACCCCAACCAGGGGTATATCCATACTTTTACATTTCTGCAGGAGGGCTTTTTTCAGATCTTCAGTCATAGATTCATCCCTTCTTTATAATTCATTATTGCTACAGGGAATTAGTTTTTATCTACTCATTTGAATGTTTCTACTCATTAATACGTCCAAGATTTTCCAAAAAAAGGAAATGGATTTAATTAACTCCCATAGATATCTATCGCTTTTGAATTGAAGAATAACCAGGAAAAATTAAAAAGAATGCAACCTATTGTATATATTTATAATCAGGGTTATAACGAAATATAAAATAAGAGATCCTATTAATGATCCAAAAATTGACATTGAAATAATTCCGAAATCAAGTTCTCTCGATAATAATATCATTGGAATGAAAAGAATTACAAAGAAAATGATAAGCAATAATTGAGAAGGTTTCTTCTTCATGTTAATTCACACCGATGAATTGACACACATAATTGTAAGTTTTTAAATTAGAGTCTTCATTATATTTTTAGTACAGTTTAACCTGAAACTTGGAAAAACCATATAAGAAATCTTACGCCCACGGCTTCTAGTGCTTCGATTCCAAAATACTCACGAGTCTTAACTTTCTAATTTATCCGTTGATCGATCAACTCTTCATTAAATCTGGATTTTAAACTGCGGGTTTTAAACTGCCGGATTAAGCATAATACGGATTATATATAATATCCAACATAGAAACGGTAAGCAACCTGAACTTCTTCTAGCTCCCTGGGTTCCAGTTTAAAATCAGCCTGGCCGGTTTTGTAAACTTTTTCTCCGAAGTTTTTGAAGGTGACTTCGCATTTTATATTTTCGGGAAGTTGAGCCTCAAAGCTGCCGCATTTATTACGGATTTCCAGTGCAAGCTTTTCGATTTCTTCAGGACTGAAGACTTTTATCTTTTCAGGGATGTAATTTACCTCAACTATCAATTCTTCTTTGCTCGTTAAGTCTGCCCAGAAACCGGAAAGTTCGGTTCCTACTATTTTGTAGTCCTGAAGTTCAAAACTTCTTGTGATTGTATTCTTCATTTTGCCCTCTTCCATATGCTTAGTTTAGAAAGTAGATATATATAAACTATTTTAAAAACAAAGCAGATTCTTAAGAACGTGGATATTCTTTATTTTAAATTGGTAGAGAATTTATAACTAGCTTTTCTTAATTACTAATAAATAGAGAAATAAAAAAAAGAGGTTAAATCACAGGTCAAATTTAATTTTCGTTGCCATTCACGGGTGCTTTATTATGTTGCTTGTAGTTCAGACACTTATAGTTCCATTAGTGGATGTGTGATTCTGAGCTATCTTCTGTTTTCGCAGGAGATCACTGGTTGCAGTCGTGTTTTCCTGAGTTGTATTTCCCTGAGTTGTGTTTGTTCCACTTGATATAATCTTCAGAGTACCCTGATTTGAAATAGCTGGTGTATTATTTTCACTGTTGTTATATACAGGATTGGTTATCTGGTTTGCCTCTGAACTGGGTTCATGCGGAGCTACGTAAGTTGATTTCCTGATTACAGGCTCTGTTACGTTTTCGGTTTTTTCAACATTACTGCCTTCTGCCACAGTTTCGTTAGTTTTTTCGGTCAAGTTTTGGGTTTCAACAGGCGAGGATGTTGCTGATACTGCTGGAGTGGTCTGGTTTGAAACATCTGGAGTCTCGTTTCCTGAAACTTCATTTCCTGAAACTTCATTTCCTGAAGTTTCGTTTCCTTGAGTTGTTGCCTTTTCAGCACAGCCGGCTGCAAAGACAACGGTAGCAATAACAAGAAGCATTGCCATAGCTTTTAATTTTTTTTCCATTAATAACACCGCTAAAATTTTCGTCTTTTTTTATTTTAGCTTATATAAAGTTGCAATATTTTTTATGAGATACCTGTTCATGTTTATAAATCTTTTTTGCCCTCTAGTGTCGAGTCAATTATCTAACAACATGCAGGTAACATGGATTTTAGGTTCCTAATAGTAAAAGAAAAAAGCACAGGGATGAAACTACAGATCCCTGATATACCGATTGAAAAAAATAATCAAAATACCTGGAAAAAGCAAAGTTATTCTTCATTTGTTCTTTCCTTTAAGTTGTTCTGTATTCGATTTGTTTACTGCTTTATTTTAATTCTTTTCAACAGCTCAAAAATTAAATAGATATATTTTTCCAGCTATAGATCTCGAAAATACTGGCAATTAAAAAGTACAACCAGTTCAGAAATTCAGTATGTTTTGAGCTTTTTTCAGAGTTTCTTAAGCATAAGGGACATTATTCCTGATTTTGAAGGCTTCATCGTCTGGGGCATAAACATATTATCCATACCTGAACCCCCAAACATTTCCTCATTGACACGCTTGTTTATTTCATCAAAGATCATCTTATAGGCGGTGCAGTGCGGATCTACACCCTTTATCTCGCCATCGGTGGGCACTATTGCATTGTACGGGCATCCGCCTCTGCAATATTTGATATGGGCGCATTTGCTGCATGCAGTGTCCACATATTCTTTATACCGGTGCATCTGCTTCCAGGCTTCGGATTTAGCAAGGTCTGCCATTGTCGGGCGGTCATAAACATTGCCCATAACATATTCAGGCATCCCAACAAAGCGATAGCAGGGATATATGTTTCCTTCAGGGCCGACTGCAAAGGTATCTCCCATACAGTCAACATAGGTGCAGACCGTTCCCCTGCCTGTGAATACGCATTTGCACAGCTGATCAATGTTCATAACGTCAATCCGGCCCAGGTTTTCCAGGTATTTATCCAGAAGATAGATTAATAATTCTCCGTACTCCTCAGGAGCAAGAGTCCATTTATCAGGATTGTCACCTTTTAAAGAAGGAAGGCATGGGTGCAGCTTGAGCGTCAATCCTTTCTCAAGATAAAAATTAAAAATTTCTTCCTTTTGTTTTACGGAATGAGAAGTGAAAGTGGTAATGAACCTCACATTAAGCCCATGTTCCCTGGCAATTTCATAGCCTCTCATGGTTTTATCGTAGTATCCTTTTCCCCTCTGCAGGTCATTAAGTTCCTTTGGGCCATCCAGGCTGGAGCCTATCGGAACCCCGTATTCCGCAAAAATTTCGGCTATCTCAGGGGTCATTTTCCAGAGGTTTGTCTGTATTGCAAACGCGATTTTCCTGGGACTCAAACCCTCAACCAGAAGAGGCAATGCTTCCCGATAAAATTCTGCTCCTGCCAGGAGTGGTTCTCCGCCGTGGAAAGTGAAAGTTACGGCATCTCCTCTAAAAGTTTTAAGCCACTCAACCACTTCTTTTATAGTTTCAATGCTCATTATCGGGGACTTTTCTTCGGAACTCCAGCAGTAGCTGCAGTTAGCAGGACAACCAAGGGTCGGGATAAGCATCACATGAAAAGGCATATTTAAAGCACCCTTTTTTTAAGCTTCTTTAAATTATTAGTACTTTTCTAAGTTGTCATGAGAAAACTAAGATCGAGATACTCTTTAATATATTATATACTCAGCTTATCTAACTTCTTAGACTCAACATCCTCGAAATTTCTCTTTACTTTCTTTTTATCAGGAGTTTATATTGAGTTCCATTAACTCTTACATAGAACGTTATTTTAACAAGTAAACTCAAATATATTGCATAAAGTGAAGATTAATTCAGTTGAGATTAGCCAGTGGAGATGGGTCCCAGGAAAACTAAACACAAAATCTAAGAGGCTGTCTGAATATTATATTTCTCTTATTTTCTTACGTTTTTTATCCGACCTAGCCGTCTAATCATTATATGGATCATAGCAGCATATATTAATGCTTGGCTTGATTCTGTTAATCCTTCGTAG
>Ga0268263_1000755_pt1 | contig 39082 bp, 34 predicted proteins | sample Biomet5_FD_190358 | JGI IMG/M metagenome (GOLD analysis project Ga0268263, IMG submission 190358) | Microbial communities from bioreactor (seeded with sewage sludge) at LBNL, California, USA - Biofuel metagenome 5 (SPAdes) (version 4) | ecosystem: Engineered > Bioreactor > Anaerobic >... | reverse complement strand
GGTGATCGACTGTGGCCGACCGCGCCCAGCCTGATCTTTCAAGCCTTCGAGCCCGTGCGCCAGGAAGCGCTTGCGCCATTTCAGGCAGCTTTGCCAGTTCAAGTCCGTCTTTCCCTCAATTTCTCTGAGCCCCAGCCCTTCGGCGGCCAAAAGGACTACCTTGGCCCGCAGAGCCATACGCTGTTCGGTCTTACCGGACCCGGCCCACATGCGCAGTGTCGCCGCCTGTTCCTCCGTCAACTCGACCTTTACCCGAGCGCTCATCGTGGCCTCCTTAGCTGGAGACCAGTATATAGACTTATTTCAAGGACGCAACACTAGGCGGAAGGCAGCTCGAGCGCCCGCATCATTTTCCCCAAAAACGAGCCTTCATAGGTCAGGGCTTCCAGAAAGGCTTCGGGCACGATACGCTCGTCTATTGCTCCCAGATCCCGCGCCAGCAGCCTGAACGAATCCCTGGCGCTATGGCTGAGCCGGTCCACCCCCTCCCTGAAATGCTGCCGCACTGCCGCCTCCCAACTCTCGCGTTCCCAGAATGAAGATGGAAAATTCCAGTTGTCGCCCCGTCCCAGATGCGTGTTCGTGGCCGGAAGATGACAGGCGCTCATAAAGATGCTGCAAGGCAGGCATGAAGCCACTTTGTTCGTTTTGTTGCCCAGGGCCAGTTCAAAACAGACTCCCGCGTCTCCCTGATGGGCACCGAATTTCATGATCGCTCTGACCATCCCGTGGATACTCTGGAAAAGAGAGTGTCCATCATAGTCTTCGACGATCTCTTGCTTGGTGGGGGTGATGTATACCTTCGAGAAGAAGCTTTTCGCCGCATTCGATGTGATGAAATCCCACGCCCTGTTTGTTGCGTCCTTGGCATTGTCGAAGGCCGCCTTCATCTTTTCGGCTTGATCGGACGTCAGCTCCCTGTGCTTGGGCGGAGCGAACAAGGCTACGTCGGAGGGGCCCGCCAGCTCGATTTTTTCAAGATCCATCATGCCCCCGATATACGCGCCGCGTGGGGGATCTCCCGTTTCCCCGGCGTTGATCGCTTTTTCCGCAGCGGCCACGAATTGTCTGAAGGGTTCAACAGCGCCGGCCAGTACGGCCGGATCAAACGTCTCCGGCCGCTTGGCCAAAATCATGGGCTCCTCGCTCTTATCGGCGAGCTGATTGACTATCACATGAACACCCATGCTCGCCAAATCATCTTGCAAGGCTTTGTGAGCAGCTTTTTCTTCTGCGGACGCGTCCGCATCATAGCCGAAAGCGGTTCTTGATCCGGGCGTATCCTGGTTCTTGATAAAGCCGACGGCAAGGGCTGTGCATACGGCGTCCGCCTTCTCTGCTGTAAGCCATGCCATGGTGACCTCCTTTTTGTTGGAACTATTCTCGATAGCTTGACGATATGGCTGCACGATTTTTCTGGCGCTGCACAATGGCCTGACGGCCTTTCCCTGCCGCACGCCTGCACCGGCAACCGCCGCAAATCCTCTCGGGATTCCAAAGAGCACAAGCAGCCCGTTGGCCGCCCAAGGGCCTCCCGCGACGCATCGCCCTGTGGCCGGCCAGGGGCTGGGCGGACGAAGGACACCGTGCCGACAGCCATCTAGCACCGGATTACCAGCACTAGATGGCTGTATTTCCGAACAATATGAGTAGTACGTGCCTTACTTCGTGTAGCTGTCGCAGATCATTTTGTTGTATCCGACAGCATTATCCACCTTCCAGGTGTTGTCTGCCTGCAGTGTCGCATACATGGCGTATTCACTGGGACCGAATTGAATTTCCTGCACGTGCGTGATCTGGTTCAAATCGATCACGGCACCTTCGATGTACTGGCCGAAACACAACCAGTACCTGGGATGCGGCACGAAGGTGAAATCGAGATTGGGGCCGGCCTGAACCGCCAGCGACGGCGAACCGCTCATGGCGATACCCACGGCCGCCTTGTTTACCGGCACCGTCTTGTCGGTGAAAATGCCGAGCGTGCCCACGGGCGCGGTCTCGGTGGTGGGGGGGATGAACTGGTAGCCAAAGTCGTTATGCGTAAAGCCGGTGGAATTGGGGCCGATCAGGGAAGGATCGGCAGACAGGATCCCGGAGGCGTCAAAAGTGACGCCGGGAACGAGCTTCCCGGTTTCGCTCCAGCAAAAAGCATAGTCGATGCTCCATGCGAACTTGACCTGGGTTCGAGGATTGCATCCCTTGCTGAACCAGGCCAGCGAGAACAGGTTGGCCATCGTCTTCTGCTCGTCAAAGGTCTGATAGACGCAGATGTTCCCGGCGAGAGCGGAGTCGTTGTTGACGCGAAGCGTGTATTGGGTAGGCATGATTCCCTCCACTGGGTTGATGGTTTTGGCCGCGGTGGCGCCTTCCGCCGGCCAGGTGGCAATCTGGCCCATCGCCCCGGACAGACAACGGATCGGATGCGGAAATGTTTCGGAATCTTTTCCAGGGACGCGCCGGGCGCGCCGAACGATCCGGCGAACAGGCACTTACCGTCCAGTCGCCGTATGCGCTTCCAGTTTGCTTCGGTAGTACGAGGCTTTGGCTTGATTGCCGACTTTGCTGTAATGTTCGACAAGGACTGTCAGCAGGTCGAGATAACGAATGTCGTAATAGGCTTCCCAGCTACTGCTCCATTCGTAAACGTTTTCGGCAAGCAAGGGACCCTGATAGAGATCAGCGGCGGCCTCGCAGCGGGCAATGTCATGTCGGGCGGCGTAGCCGCCGCGAAAGTCGACGAGATCGCAGCGCACGCCCGCAAGAGAAAGGCGCATTTCCCCTTGGGATGCAAAAATGACGGAGGCAAAGGGTGTGTCTCTGAGATGGCGGCAGGCCTTATAGAGGCAGTCCATGGCCTGTTGCGGCTCTGCAGCGGGCCAGATCCCTTCGGCAAGATGCTGCTTGCTGACGGGCCTGCCCATTTCGCACGTAAGATAGGCCAGGACTTCGGCGGCTTTTTTTCGTGGGAAAGGAAAGTAGCTCCCGTTTGCGCGGAGATTCAGTTTTCCAAAACAGCGTATTTCCAGAAGGGGTTTCGCTGCGGCCTGGGCAAAGGGGGGATTTGCAGGATGTGTTGCGCCGCACCAGCGGCGGCGGGTTGCGCAAGGGGAACGAGGCGGAGTTCCTGTTTCCCCGGCACACAGTGCAGTTTGTCCCCTTTGCGGAGGTGCAGAGAATGCACTAGAGCGGCGGGAAGCGAAATGGTATACTGCTTTTCAAGGGTGACGATCATAAAAGCCTCCTTTGGCCTTACGGCCTTTCAACGGGACAGCAACCCGCTATGTTGGAGAGAGAAAAGAATTTTGTGCACAGGTAAAAATTCCGTACCCTCTCCCATAGCGTCCATGCACAGGTATTCCCCCAACGAGACCGCTGCACAATTGCATGGCGGCCTGGAAAAGCCTCCATCCTGGAACTGCAACTGGCTAAAATCATAGTGGACTTCCAAAGGGCAAAGCCCTTTGGAAGCCGGAGGCGCCTCCTTCGACGCATCGTGCCGTAGTCTCCTAACGAAAAAATACCAACGAAACATCGACAACCAAGGAATACGAACGGCTGCCAACAAAATGTGGATTGGGGTTGATACCGGATGATCGAACCGTTTCTGGAGAACGTTTCGTCATTTCACCAGGACAATGGTTGGTGCATCGCCTGTTGGAGTCCATGTTTTGCCGGGCTCCCTGTCTCGATACGGCACCTCCATTTTTGGCGTATGGAGTTTACAAGAAGTTACATATTCTTTTATTGCTCTGCAATTTTGAGGATGTTATCGTTGCCAAGCACGACATTTAGCGAAAAGATATTGGGGGGAAATACTAGAGGTATCGGGCTGGTTGAAAACGCTTTCAAGGAATTTTTCGTTGTGTCCATAAAATAACGCGGATCAAACAGCCATCCGTCTTTGAAGTTTCCGAAAATTGCCCAGTAGGCAAGACCTGTTGCCGGAAAGGTGTAGAGCAGGTTCGGACCAGCTTCGCAAACAAGCGCCGCCCAGTCGCCCATGCCCAACCCTATACTGTAGGTATGATTGGGTATGCCCGAACCCACTTTGATGCCGAAGCTGTCGGGCGCCACCACTTGCCCCTTCCGCACAAAGGAGCAGGCGGAGGCGTCGCCCTCGAGACCGAGGGTGTCCCCTGGTGATACCTGCAACACTTGTCTCGGGGAAAAGATGGAGCCTTGGTGCAAGGTGCCGGGTTCGCCCCATACGAGGCAGAATGTATCGTTCCAGGATACTGTTGCTGTGACACCAGGCATACAGATGGCACTGCTGCGCCCTACAGAAAAAATGTTGCTGTCCTGGTCTGCCTGACGCATATACAGACTCAGTTGTCCGGAGAGAGAAGATTGATTCGTAAACTTCAGACTGTATTGTACCATTGTCAGACCTCCGCAGTTTTCAATTCTCACCATGTCTATTGCGTATGGAAATAAAGTGATGCCTTGTTGAAATTTCCAATACGATATCACTGCACAATTGATCAGGAGAGGATGCCGCCGGCGGCCAAAGGGTTTCACCCTTTGGAAACCCACTATGCTTTTAGACAGTTGCAGTTCCAGGCTTGGGGCAGCGGTACGCCGTCATGGAATTGTGCAGCACGCTTACCGAGCAGTTCGGTGAAAATTTTTTGTGCATAAAATTTAGACCAATACTATAGGTAGTTACGATAAAAATATTTGCCAAGGTATATCTTTTTTTAACGGGCGGCTAGGGGGTGTCCCGAAAAGTCGCCCATGACTTCCTTGGTCTGGGGGAGTGTCCCGAAAACTGTGTAAACGCCCCTGGTTGACGTTTCAGCAGAGAGCGTCTTTGAGCCGTTCCTGGAAGAAGATCGACAGCTGGGCCATGATCTCCTGCCAGTTCCTTGTTCGCATCGTCCAGCGCTTCTCGGCTTCGGCCGCCGCCAGATATAACGCCTTGAACAGGGCGATCTCCGTCGGGAAGACAACGCAGCCCCCTGCACAGTAGGCACAGCTGCATCCCTCCCCCAAACCAAACGGTTTCGATGAAAAAAATTCCCAACCATCTGATATGGATTTTTTTGCGACCTTTACTAAATATATTTAATTATATCAATATATTATAAATTTATTCAGTAAAATAAGTATGATCTTCGGGCCAATGGACCCAATCGACGGGCGAAGAAGGGAAAAATCAGACGGGACGGGGAGATGGAGCGGAAAGTGCCAACGGGAGGCCAACGGCGGTTGTGGCACCGCCCCCCTGAATACCAAAAAATGGGCCGCTAGCATGGTTTGCTAACGGCCCAAATTTCTTGGAAATCTTTGTCGGGATGAGAGGATTTGAACCTCCGCCCCCCTGAACCCCATGCCCTCCACAAAGCATAACATATTGAAATTATTGAATAAATTTAAAAAAGTTCATTGGTAATGCCAACGGTCTGCCAACGGTCCTTTAGTGCAAAATCAAGCACTTGCCAACGGTGAGTGGTCAGGCTGCCAACGGTGGGGCCAACGGGTTGCCAACACTCCTTTGGCTGTTGGCAAAAATACATAATTTTAAATATTACAGTAGATTATTAAATTATCGACTTCATACCAGCTGGGTGCGTCACCACCCACTATCCCTCGTCACATGATTGCAGCGACTGTCGCCCCTTGTCAGGAAGACGATACCGTTGCAGGCGACTATTGGGTTTGTCAGGACTGGTCATCTCAATGAGTCCATCCGCCAGGGCCAGTTTGAGCGAGTACTCCCGAAACGACTTCCGGTCTTGCAACCGGAGGATAGCCTGCAACTCCTCGCGGGACATTGCATCCTTCATGACCTGGAGTAGTTGACCGACTTGGGGAGGGGCGGAAGTGGTCACGACTTCCAGAATCATGGTGAGCATGAACAGGCTAACCGCCCTTTCTTTCTCCCCGACCATGTACTGATAATAGGTATCGGCAGTCATGGTGATTGTGGAGTGACCCATCAGCTTTGAAACAGCTGCCAAGTCTACTCCGTTTGTGAGCATAGTGGTCGCATGCAGATGCCACAGGTCATACATCCTTGTAAGGACACTGATGCCTGCCTGCTGGGAATTATTAGCGTTAATCTAGCTTGAAATGGGAAAAACAATTACAATAAGTTCAACATTTCAACTTCCTTTTTGCCGAACAAATCAACAAACGATGAGCGTCAACAATTTTCTGAGCAAGGTCGTGTAAATTACTCACCGTTTTTTCAAATCTTTCAGGCTGGGTTTCCTCCCATTCTGCAGGAACAGAAATCAAATCCACATCACCTTCGCAGCACCAAGTGTTTACCACTAAGAAATTTAAATACTCAACTACTACTTCGTGGAGATTATTTCTCAACGACTCCAGTTCATGATCTAAAAATTGATGTTCTGGATCATTCCACTCGCAACAAAATTTTTCAAGCTGCTCAAGTTCTTTTTTTTTAAATGGACAACCTGCCATATTGAATTTATCAATAAAATCAATGCTGCCTGAAGAGGGAAGTGTTTCGATAAACTTCGCATACAAAGACTTGTCAGCCGATTTTTTGTCAATGGCATCCTGAAATTCTAACTTTATCTCCCCAATTGTTCTATTTATCTGTTCCTGCAACTTTGTCTTATGCTCCTCAAGTTTTTTTGCATATTCGTGTTTAACAGATTCTTCAATTCGTATTCCAATCCATTTTTTTCCAATAAATATAGCAATTAAAAGCATAGCCCCTGTGCCACCAATGCTTGACACCAATGCTGTAATAAGTGTTGACCAATTCATGTGCCCTTCTTTTGCAAAATATATTATTGTTTGTGCCTTTGTTATGGTCTGCTACTTCCATCAGCTAATGGGTTGATGAACTCGAATCCATAGTGAAACATGGAACTAACGATTAGGGATAAATCTCGTTCCCAGCTAGCCAGCGGAAAAAATTGCCCATAAACGCAGGAACCCGGTCCGCTGGAGGAGCCATATGGTTGATCATGTAACCTTGTATCACACCCACACCACTGCTTTGATAACGACCGGCCTCGTCGATTAGACCGGACATCAAGATATCATGCGCCTCCAGTAGGTCCTTTTCCTATCCAGAATTCCAGGTTTCGAAGCGATCATAGACGATGAGCGCGTTGCGAACCTCCTGGACTTCCCGGGGAGGAGCGATAACCCGTTTCCCGTCGAGGATAGCGGTAATTTGCGCTTCACCCAGGGTGTTCCCTTCGATAACCAGCGACCCACAAATGGTACGGATGCGGTTGATGCGCCGGAGCCGGAGCGACCTCGCTTGCACGCCCAGGATGGTCAACCGCCCTACAGCTTCGCTGATCTGTCCGACGAGGTTGACGATGGCAGGGGTGATGGAAAAAGGTGGATGGTACTTTTGGACCATGGAACACCCCTTCGATGTGTAATGGATCAGAACAATGCTATCATAGCTAAGTTAAATGGAAAAATCCACTCAACCCTGTTCTGCATCCTACATGGATTTTGGCTCAACCCCGCTTGATTCCTGACAAAGTTACCCAGAAAGCCTTCTACCCCCGAAACAGACAAAACCCAGTGTTCCTAACAGTGAGCGATCCGGCTGCCAACGATGGGAGAATGGCTTACCAAGGCCCCTTTGGCTGTTGCAGTTTACACTAAACCATGTGGTTCTGCTGCTGTGTTATGAACTTCTCAAGTTCCTGGAGAACAAATCGCTCACCATTGGGATTCTTTTCCACTTGGTCCTGTAACCAGGCAAACAATTCACCTGTTGAGCTAAGAGAAGCTGCAACTTTCCATGCAAGGTTTAATGTACTCACTATATCTAGATTTGTTATTTCATAAAACTGTCCTCTAACCATCCAATAGAGTGCAGATTTTGCTACCTTCAAAGAAAAAGATGGGGTAGACTCTGCATAGTCAACGGCGGCACGCGTCAAGGTTAATGGATCACAAGGACCAATCATCGCAAGGTCAGCAGCAAGATCGAGAAAACCAAGATCTTTTGCCGTTGCAAACCATTTCCCTTCAGCACCGACAGAATACCTAATCAAATCGGACAAAATAATTTCTGGTTTCAGATGGGGGTATTTCTTGGCAATACTGCGATATGTTGCCAGGTAGGAATTCTTTTGATTTGCCTTGAAAGCATACCGCTTGTACGCTTCGTCATATAAGCCTGAGGATATTAAAATATCTTCACAAGTTTGTGCTATGGCGAATTCTGGTTCATTGAGTCCTTTGGAGTTTTCTGCATACTTAAGTGCTTCAGATTTTTTACCCAAAGCAAGAAAAGCTTGAACTCCAAACTTCCTGTAATACCAAGAATGATGCACGTCTGAATCCAGCAAATCCATCAACTCTCCGAAACGTTCTGCAACCAACAAACAAGACAAACAGGCAGCTGTCCCCTTAAAATAGTTGCCAGATGATGTGAGATTGAGCTTTGCAGGGTTCATCAGTCTGTCAGCCCACATTGATGCGGTCTCCTTAGACTTACAGATCATACCCCAGTGTTCACCTAAGTCATCAAGATATCCATACCCATCATCCATAAATGCGGTCCAAAGTCGGTCAATCCATTTTTGCTGTGTTTTTACATCTACTTGAACTTTTGCTATTAACGGCAACAGGTCACTCATGGCTTTATTTGTAGCAGACCCGAGTGCTCCACTTGAGGAATCCACCTCTTCAATTGCCGGAACCAGCTTTTCAAAGAAGATGACGGCTCCTTCGGCACCAACAGGCAAATCTGACCGGGAGACCTTCTTGATTTCCGAGACGGCCTCTTTGATCCGCTGACAGGCAAGGGCTGAACTTCTCCAGCTAAAAGCCCTGGCCCGAAGCCGCTTACGAAACTCCCACTGATACTTGACCATACCGGTTCATTTGCGCAGGGTGCTGCGCTTTTGGTTTGGCTTGAACACTGGGAAAGAATTCCGTGTGTTTTCAAACCCCGGGTTCGCAATAAAAAGCATCAAAAAAACCAGCCAGATATAAGAGAGCGGTAAAAAACGGGAGAAGAGATTTCCTCCTCCCGTGAAATAGGTACTCAATTTAACCCAGACTCGGCAACAGGCTCACCGCCCTTTCCTTCTCACCGACCATATACTGGTAGTATGTATCGGCAGTCATGGTGATTGTAGAGTGGCCCATCAGCTTTGAAACAGCTGCCAAATCCGCTCCATTTGTAAGCATGGTGGTCGCATACAGATGCCGCAGGTCATACATCCTTGTAGGGACGGTGATACCAGCGCGCTGAACTGCGGCCTGATATGCCTTGTTCATTCGCTCCACAGGCTTACCGTGATACTCGATGACATACCCTTGCTTCGACTCCTTTTGTTTCTCCTTCAATTTTTTGAGAAACTCCGGTGTGATCGGGAGCGTCCGGTAGGTCTTGGTCTTTGTAGCGTAGACCTTGATCGTACCTTTTTCCCAATTTATCTGACTGTATTTTATAGCAAACAGCTCAGAAACACCAGGACGAAGCCCGAGGTTAAAGCACACCTCAATAGCCCAAGCGACATGTGTGTCAGCATGAGCCATAATTTTCTTCACATCACTGAGGGTGATTTGCACTTCACGAGGACGTTCTTTTGTCTTCTTCCTTCCCTTTACAGGGTTGACGGAAGTTAGTCCCATCGTGATGCCAAAGTTGAACATCGCGTTGAGGTAATCCGTATAGCGATTTATGGTCACCCGCGAAAGCGCCTTTCCAGAATTGTTCTTCGTTTCTTGATAATGCCGAATAAACGGTATGATGTCGTTAGCATACGACATGCTATCAACAAACTTGTTCCCTAAAACAGGAAGAAACTGATTCTTAAAATGGGTTGCTACGCTCTGGACATGTCGATTCGAGCTCCCCGACGCCTTTAAATGGTCGACAAACTTATCCGCAAGCTCAACCAGTGTAATCCCGTAACGAACAGGCTGTGGCTGCGGTTGTTGCTGAACAACCTGCATCGGCATGTAAGAAGGTGCATACTCGGCAGGAGCTGCAACAGGCTGTACAATATTTTCCTGGGTTTCTTTTTTATTCTTGATGGCTTCATCGAATGCCATCGCTTTGGCATGTCCGGTTTCCTCTTTCCCAAAGGAACGATCATGCCGTTTACCGTTTTCCCAAAAGTAGACCATCCAACGCTCACCACGTTGATAAACACCCATAAGCACCTCCAAGTGCAGTATTAGTTAGGAATTTCGAAACAGTTACAGATGACAAACAGTGAAGACTGTTTGTTCTCATCGAACAGAATTATTGCTGTAAGACTAAACAAAGGGGCAGAAAGCCCCTTTAGGAAAGAAGCTAAATCGTATTGAGCAGGATTTCCTCAACCTCCTCTTCCTGGACACCGAGATACCGTCTCGTGATGGACGGGCTACTGTGGTTCAAACGCTTCGCCAAAACCTCCCAGGAAACCCCGAAGGCTTTCCTCTGGTGATAGCACCAGGTCTTCCGAAGCGTATGCGCCCCATAGTTGCCTGCAAGGTTGATCTCATCGCACCACCGTTGCACCATCATGGTGACGGCGTAGGTGGTCAGCGGATAATTCCTCCCTTTCCTGCTTTTAAACAGGAAGTGGTGATCCTTCAGCCTTGAAGTCGCAAGATGCTCGTCGAGAGCTGTCTTGATCTCCAGGTTCATGATGAAGACGTTTTCCTTGCCGGTTTTCTTTTCTCTGAGGCAGACGCGGTCGCCAATCTTGCAATCCTTGACGTCTGAGACCTTGAGCGAAAGGATGTCCTGGACACGGAGACCTGTATTGATCCCCATGACGAACAGGAGCCGATTTCGCGGTTGATCCATCAGGAGCTTCTTGATGCTCTTGATGTCTTTCCTGTTGATGATCGGCTCAACTTTCATGAGCAAACCTCCTTAAAAGTTGTTATTTCATTTTAAAAGGTTGAAAACGTATATTCAAAACCAGGGCAGCTGGGGACATCCCAAACTGTGCTGGGATATCCCGTTGTAATTCAACGACTAGTGCTTCCTAACCTTCCGAATGTACGTTTCTACATAATATCGGTCTTCCCGATTTTTAATAATCTCGCTAATATAACTATGATATCTGTATAACTTTTTTCATTTGGGCAGAAAATCATCGCGACTGATTTATAGGCTGCGAACCCGACAATCTGTTGCGCAGAAGACAAAAAGTTGGATTCAAAAACAAGAAAATGCCACCTCCGAAGAGTATGGCATTATCAACAGGTTCACGTTAAATGACCGTTAGGATGATCCGGCCGTCCTCGGCAGTGATGACGAACTCGTCACCCTCCTTGAGCTCCAGATCGCCCAGGTCCACCTTATGGATGTTGAAACAGACCACCCCCTTTTTGTTGACGTAAGGCCGACTCGAACTCTTGAGATAGAGCCCCTTCACGTCGTAAAAGGTCCGGTCATCGCTGATAAGCCGCAGCACGTAGTGCTTGAGTGTTGGCTTATGAGCAATGCCCATCCGTTCCATGATCGACTTGGCGTCGAGCCCCTCCTTGATACACTCCCGGAGGATCGAAGCATTGTACTTCGACTCGGGGCGCTTCTTGGGTTCGGAAGTCATTTCCAGGGACGTATCCGTGGTATCCTTCTTGGTCGACATAATCGCTCCTTTGTTGATAATGGTTATTATGGGTAATATATCTGTATATCTGCGCAAAAATAGCAGAGTTTACGCTTAAAATTGCTTGATTTAGACTCATTTCTGCTGATTTTGGCCCTGAAATCGTCATCTTCCGAATGCTGAAAACGTCCATTGGCCCGAGGAAGCAATTTCCGGGGTTTTCAGGGGCGGGGGAGACCGAACCATAGGGGCAGCCCCAAACTCGCAGGAGAGGGGCGGATACGAGGTCGATTTTCAGGAAGGGGGAGAGATCGGTATTGGAGAAGATACCGAACCGGGGAAACGACAACTACCGACGCACCCAGGACGCCACCGTGCGACATCACCAGGGCCAGGGAAATCAGCGTCGAAAATTGACCCCACCCTTGTCAGTGCCCTTGCGCATGCGCTTCATCTTTTGTTACTTGACCAAAGAACGTGAGCAGAGAAGTCACCATTGTTTACGCACCCAAGATTTCTCAGAATATCAATTGCCCCGGAATGAGGAAAATATGATCCATCGTTCAAGACGCACGAGAGTCACCATCTGTTTTTCGTGTCTGCTGACCATACTTCTGGCAATCAGCGTTTCTCTCACTTGGGCCAAGGACATCATTCCCGTAGGTGAAAAGGTAGCGGTAGATGCCCAAGGTCACGACATTTACCAAATAAACGCCAATGGAATTAAGATTGGATACAAGTTGATCGGTTCCGGTGAACCACTGCTGTTGCTTACTGGGCTCGGGTGCACGATGGATCGCTGGACACCGGAATTCATCGAAGAGGCGTCGAAAAATTATCAATTGATTATCATGGACAACCGCGGAATGGGGTATAGTACGGATAATGGCCAGCAATTTACCTATCGTCTTTTTGCCAACGATGTGATTGGACTACTGGATTCTCTTGGAGTTCAAAAAACAAACGTGCTTGGGTATTCTCAATCCAGTGTGACCACGCAAAATTTGCTCCTTTACTTTCCTGATCGAGTCAACAAGGCCGTTATTCATGCCACATCAACCGATGGAAAAGCCGTTGCCGCTGCTTTTAAGCGCATACCTTTGCCTGATAATCCCACGATCAAGAAACAACTTCAGGCGGCAATGGGCTGGAAGGCTCCTTTGGAAAAGATGCCGCTGATCAAGAATCAGGTCATGTTGCTGGTAGGAACGGCGGATACGGTCGTGGGTACGAAGAGTTCAAAAATTCTGGCCGGTTTGATCCCTGGCGCTTGGCTGGTTCAGTTCAAAGGTGGAACGCACCATTTGCAATTCGAAGCACCAGCCGCCTTCACCCGGATCGTCCTGACCTTCTTGGCTATGGACGAAACGGTTCCTACCAAGCCGAATCCATAGGTGGGGGATAGTGGCCGGTGTGCCGGAAAACGACAACCGAAGACACCACCACCCTGACAACGAGAAACAAAAACAACCTCCCGGTGTTACCCAGGAGGCTGCCGTTTCAATCCGAACACGACAGCCGCCCATCGAGCGCCATGATTGTTTCATAGCTGCCGATGAGCACCCGGTCGAATAGGACTGTCACCAATCCCAAGCTCCGTATCACCACCGGACATACGATTTTCTCGTATCCGGCGATCCCGAAATGATGTTCCCCTTTTTTGAATAGACGCGAGAGAGACTGAAAACTATGTAAATGTTACCGAAGCTCTAGACTAAGAGCCCCTATAATTTCCAAGACGTTGTTTTCTTTTTACTCGTTCACGATGACAGTCTGCATTTAAACTGAATCATTCGAAGTTTCGTCTCGCATCACGGGGAACATCATTTCGGGGTACTCCTTACAAGTACGCAGACACCCATATCTTTTTACAAGCATGGGCTTCCCTTGGTCATTTATCCAATCTATTCGGAACCATCCAACATCTAAACGCATCCATATACCCGAAAGAGGTGCTTTCCTGATTCCTCTTCCTGTGCTTATAGAGATAAGCAATTTCTGTTTGTCACGAACATCATTTGATATATGGGCCACCTTGATCTAATCAGTATGATACTGAAAGCAGGCTGGTTCTTCGGTCTCAGCCCTTCCCCCATCGTTGTCACCATTGACGGGTTGGCAGGCCCTTTGCTTTTGAATGAGCAAAGCGACATTTGATTTATTGACCTCGATCCTTTCAGGTTAAGGATCGTCCGTACGACAACGGCACTGAGACTGGATAAACTGCAAGGCCCCCATAACATTAATAGCTGTTTTGGAAACTTCTCTTGAGTTTAAGTGAAGACTTGTCATCGCTACTGAAGCGACTTCAAAGTCTTTTTCATTACTGATAAACAATATCTTTATAAATAATGACGAAATGAAGCTGGTTTTCTTGGTGTTATCTGAAAACATGACGAATAATCATTTTGGTATAGATAATATTTACTCTGATTATTTTGAGTAAAATGTATCACCAAAGTCATGTTGACTTTTTTGGAGAAACAAAGCTGAGGATTCTGGCGCGGTAAGATGATGGTGTGTCGGTGACGCATCAGATGGGCGAAAGCGTTGATTCTGTCGGCTTCTTGGGGAGTAAGGGGGCGGGGCGGGTAGTTGGAACGCTACCCTGTGCTCTTTTTACCGGACAGGGAAGGACAGCAGTCAATTATGAGCCTTCAATCAACTGCAATGCCATTTTCGGCATTGAATTAGCCTGGGACAACATTGCTACAGAAGCTTGAGCCAGTATTTCTTCACGAACATAATTTGTCATTTCAGAAGCAATATCAGTATCAGATATTTGCGATTCAGCGGCTTGAAGATTTTCTGCTTGAATTTCTAGATTTGATATCGTATTCTCGAGTCGATTTTGTGTGGCTCCAAGATTTGCCCTGATTTTATCTTTTTTGACCATCGCTGTGCTGATTTTGTCTAAAGCATTTTGTGCATTATTTTGTGTCCTTATGTTTACCCCAAATAGCCCAAGCGACGAAATTGTCGTGGAATAAATATTAATGTTATAATAATCCTCTGCGCTATCATTCCCTGTGCCAAAATGAACCTTTAGACCATCTGTTATGCTTTTTGAAGTGGTATAAATGTCGTTTGGCAGGCTTTCGACATCTCCAGATGCGTTATAATAATCTGCAATTGATTCAGGCGTTAACGCCTTGTTGTATATACGGAGACTATCGATAGAACCATCTAGTTGCTCTCCAAATGATGGGTCAAGTCCAATCCACATTGGTGATGTAAAAAACGTATCACCACTACCAGATGTCTGCTGAATTGCAATGTTTCCATTTACATACAGAGTGTAAGCTCCATTGTCATATGTATTTGTAATTAAATACCAACTTCCAGAGGTAATCGTATTATCGGCGCTATAAATATGGTTAGTGAATTGATCATTTGAAAACCAAACCTCGATATTTCCATTGTTTGTAGCTTGTATTTCATATCTTCGTTTTCCTGGCGGGGCATTTGATGTTAATAATTGAGAAATCGGTTTTGTCAATGAGTTTGCATTGACCCAAAATTGTATAGTAAAAGCATCACCCGTCATCCCGAAATCTACCTGAGCATCATTTGTTGTGCCATCAAAACTAATTGCCTGACCACCTTCTGGCCCAGTCGTATATGAATAATTTGTTGCTGTCACAGCATGATTATTCCCCGAACTGTCTTGAAGATCGCCATTAAACGCAAGATTCAGCATAACATTGGAAGACAATTCAGTTTTACTTTTTCCCGATGTTTCGGCAGTAGTTGTGATATTATGTGTGTATTCAGCTGTGTCCAAAATTTTTATTCCATTAAACTCTGTAGATTTAGATATTCTATCTATTTCTGACGACATTGCTTGAAATTCGCTATCTATTATTAAGCGCTGAACCGATGTGTAAGTTCCTGTTGCAGCTTGTTCGGCAAGCTCTTTCATGCGAATTAATTTTTCATCAATAACTTGTAACGCGCCGTCAGCAGTTTGAATCATCGAGATGGCATCGTTCGCGTTTCTGATTCCCTGGTTCATGGTGGCGATGTCGGAGCGCATCAACTCACGGACAGCGAGTCCTGCAGCGTCGTCAGCAGAAGAATTGATCCGCAAACCAGATGACAGCCGCTGGGTCGATGTGCTCAGCGCCCCGTAATGGTCCGTCAGGTTTCTGGCGACGTTCATTGCCATGAGATTGTGGTTGATGACCAATGCCATGTGACGGCATCCCCTTCCCAATCCGGGCTTTATTTCCTATGGCTGCCCGGCAATCTATGCCTGTTTTTCGGTTTCTGTACCGGCAGTTCTCTCAACAGCCCTGTCAAATCAGCATGTTAACCTACGTTAATATGCTAAGCATGCATATGGCATACCGATATTAACTTCCGAATGTGGGAAGCGCTCTCCCCGGTTTTCCGGGAATTCTTTTCCTGCGACTTACCGACTGATCCCCTGAAATCTTTCAGGTTCCGCGAATGATCTGCCAAAAAATAAAGTTTGCTTGTTAATTTCTAGCAAATTGCATACCTAACTTTCTTATAGACCTAACTCACTTGCCCTAGACTACCCGAAAAGGACGGTCATCATGGGCGAGATTCTTAAAGTTTTTGGAAAACGTCTCCGGTCATTGCGCCGGGCCAAGGACATGACCCAGGAGCAGGTTGCCGAGCGTGCCGGCCTGTCTCTCCAAAGTGTTGGCGAAATCGAACGAGGTAGAGGGAATCCGACCTTGGTGAACGTCGAAAGATTGGCCGCCGCCCTGGATGTCGAATTGACCGCCCTTTTTGATCTCGGGGACGTGGGGTTAACCAAGGAGCAGGCCCGGAAGGAACTCCTGGAGCTCTTTGATGGTGCCAGTGAAGAGTCGGTGCGTGCGATCCTAACCGTGGCCAGGGTGCTGATCCAGAAGTAAGACGACAACCGCGTGGCCATGTTATGATTTATAATCAAGGACATACGACTTCCTCTGAGGTGACGGGAAATCCTTTCCTGGTTCGCTTCGGGGCAACCCGTTGGAAACAAAAGTAGTTTTTAAAAAGCACATTTAATAACGATTGTTGTCTTATCTTAAGCAATAATTAGACCATCGTTGCTTATAGCCCGTAAATCATTGCCTTACCCTGTGCTAGGGGGTGAGGCATGGACAACGTTCAGGAACTTTTTGGCAAGAAAATCAGGACGATTCGTCGCAATCGCGACCTGACCCAGGAAAAATTGGCCGAGCTCTCCGGCCTGTCCCTCCAATACATTGGGGAAATCGAGCGGGGGCGACGGAACCCGTCCCTCACCAGCGTCGAAACCTTGGCGGCTGCTTTCGGTATTCCCTTGGCCGAGCTCTTCAACCTGGACGAGTTCAAGCTGACCCCCGAAGACCTACGCCGCATCCTGGCCCGGCAGATCGAGGAAGCGGATGAGGAGCGGTTGCGACTCTTCTTCAATGTCGCACAGGCTTTTTTCCGATAACCCAATTACCGCCCCGGCCGCGCATTTCAACAAGCGCCCTACTCTGAATGATTCCATTCCCATGGAGCGGGTTCGGGGCCACGCTGAAGGATACCCTGGCCCAGGGGACCGGTCACGGCGGGGGAGAGGAAGAAATAGCCGCTGAGGCCGCGCTGGGACCAATTGAGACCGGGTACGAGCCCCGGCAATGTCAGACGCCAGCACAAAAGCAAAAGGTGGCCGTTGCCGACCACCTTCTGCCAAAATCACAGGGCTGGTTACACGAACAGTGGGTTCTGCGCGTGCTTTTCAGCGATGACCGTCTCAAGCGTCTTATAATACAGGATGCCGAGGAATTCCCGGTAGGTAACGGCCCGGAGCCCCAGCAAATCCTCCAGGGTCAACCCGAAGCCGCCGATGTACTGGGTGAACACGTCGAGATCCTTGTAGTTGTGGTAGACGTGCGTCCCGGCCTTGGTTTTTCCCTGAATATCCGGGAAGTAAATCAGGTCGGTCTTGTTATCGGTGGCCTTGGCCGGATTCCAGAAGCGAACGACTCCGGTCTTGGCGTCGTCCAGCCAGGATTTCGAATCGCACGACGCGGCGGGGCAGCCGACGAGCAGGTCATAGTTTGTGATGCCGAAGAGGTGAACCTTGACGCCATGATCGTGCAGTTTGTAGACGGCCGGGAACAGCACCTCCGGCCGCGTCCGGTGCTTGCATTGGCCGATGGCCACATATTCGTATCCGCCCCGGATGAAGGTATCCACCTCGTGATTGGTCAAGTTGTGGATGACTGGCACGACGGGTAAGCCGTGCTCCTCGAGTTCCAACAGGTAGGCCTGATTATCTTCGAAACTGTCCGGCCCAAAATGTCCGTCGTAACTGAACATCAGCTCAAAACGGTGGGCGTTTGCCTTGGCAAACCCGATCAGGCGCGTAAACAGTTGCTCGGGAGTGAGGCCGAGATTGGAATTGTTGAGGCTGAACGCACCGCAATCCAGGGCCAGTTTCTGGATGATACTCCCGTAACGCTCCAGAAAGGCTTCGAAGTTCACCGGCATCCTGGCCATGGTGAGCAGGATGTTGAGATTGATGCCCGGGCAGCGGCGGATGACCTCATCCAGGACCGCCTCGGACGGGGATGAAATGTATATGACGGTAGCCATTCTTTTCTCCTTTTTGCTGGGATGAGGCAGCTCCCCCGGCATGTGACCGGAGGAGCCGCCGTATCGGTTTACGCCAAGGCGACTTCCGCGCCGAACGCCTTTTCGCCGAAGGCCTTCAGATCCTTCATGAGCCTCTCGTAGCGCGCACGGGTGATGTCGGACGCGCTGATGGTGCTCTGCGTCAGAGCCAACGAGATCGTGTCGCTGGCCTGCTGGAAGGCTGTGTCGATGTTCGGAATGGAGGGTGCCTTGTCTTCCTTCTCCTTTTTCTCCCCGCTACCCGGATTGGTGAGGGGAAAAACGCGAGACCCACCGCTTTTGATCACTTCGCGGAGGAAGTCCGTGGGGTTCTGACCATTTTCCACCATGGCCAGCATTTCCTTGATGTCCTTGGCGGTCAGCTGGTAGCCGGCTTTCACGAAGTCCCGAAGCACAGCGATTTCGATCGTCAGGCCGGCCTTGCTGAGGCGGCTGCTGGCGATGGCGATGGCGGCGAGGGTGTTGGGCTCCTCTGTAGTGGTCTCGAGTTTTGAACTGGCCGCGTTGAGGATCGCCTGAATCGGATCGTCCTCAGCCGTGAAGGACTCGCTCGAAGCCAGCGGGGCGAGCTTGATCAGCTTGAAGATGCCGAGGCTCGTGTGGTTTTCGACCTTCCGGATGGCGGCGATTCTCATATAATCCTGGAGCGCCCGGATTTCGACCTCGGGGAAGTGCCTCCGCGCCGTAGGGAGCCATTCGCCATGCGGGACGGTTGCCTTGATGACGTTTCCCATATCACCCAGAAGGATAGCGATGGCGGCTTCTTCCTTGCGGTGCTGGATCACCTTGGGGAGCATTTTCTTCCAAGTCTCGGCCATGATCTGGCCTTGCTCCTCGGTGTTTTTGTTGCGGACCTTGTCCCGGAAGCGCTGGCGCACGTCGTTGAACTCCAAATCCTGTTCCCTGGCCTCCTCGACGGAGCCGGGCATCCCGGGGCCGGCCGTCGCACCAACGTACAGCGCCATCGCATCCTCGTTCTGGATGTTGCCCAGGAACTGCTCGCTGGGATCGACCATATTGCTCGCTCCCGGGCCACCGGTTCCGCCAGTCCCGAGGTGGGGTCTCGGGGTCGGGGCCTGCGCCATGCTCGGCGAAGTCGGGCTGGACGGCCCGCCGTTCTTGATCTGGGTTTTGTCTTCCATCTTGAGCTCCTTCTGAACTATCTGGAATGGTTTGGTTTTATTCTTGGACAGGGTCATTGCCATTGGGCCTGCCTGGGGCTGCGTGCCTTTCGTGCGGGCCGTGATGACGTAATAAAGAATCCCAATTATTTTCTCTGCTTACCCGCATAGGGTATGGAGTTAAGGGGGTAGAGTATGGAGTTAAGGGGATAGGGTATGGTGGCAAGTTGTGCGTCACCGGGGACACCGGGCATAAGGGCACGCATGTTTAAGGATGCGGTGGTACCTGTGAAGGTCATGATGGTTTCCCTTTCTCAGCGTGGGTCTGGTTCCATGTTTCATCTGGTCAGGGTTATTGCCGCCGGGCCAGCCTGTGGGCCGTGGCCTTTCATGCGGGCCGTGATGCTGTACTACGGGAATACAATTATTTTAGCAGGTTAGTCGCATAGGGTATGGAGTTAACAGGATAGGGTATGGTGGCAAGTTGACTTCCCACCGGTGCGAGAGGGATAAGGGCATGACCAGCGGTTGGCAGGGCGTTGGCAAATACGCGAAGCTCGCGTTTTTGAGGCGAAGTGCCACCGTGCGTAAACTTGGCTGGTCCTCACCCAACGGGAAGGCAGCTATCCTTCATCGAAAGGACCGAAATCGCGAAAGGATGTGAAGAGGAGCGACGTCATGGCCAACGAAAATGATGTGATGGATGCTAACATGGCTATCGAAATGGACAAACTCTCTTTATACGAACGGTTTTTGGATGAAGTGGTTTATTTTCTTCGGGATCATCCAAAGGTAGACAGCTTGAGCGCAGCTGTGGAACTTATTGACGGTTGTGTCGATATATATTGCAAGAAGTTGGTTTATAAGATTAAAGCGAAACCATATTCAGCAATTCATAACTATGTTTTGAGCGTTATGAAGCGCAACGACTTCGTTGACGATCTAAAGAATTTTTCTGATCCTATAGAGACCCACCTTGAAGCGAAAAGAATTTGTGACGACATCGATAGCATCGTCTTAGAAGATGTAAAAAAAGTATTATCTGAACATAAAGAAGGGTATCTAGGCATTCTGTTCTTGTTAACGTTTATGACCAGCCTCAAAAATAAGCCTTCGATTGAAGGGATTGCTGGCTCATTGGCTGTTTTTACAGCGATATCAAAAATGTCACTTTTAGATGCTAAATGTTATTTCACATCTGAAGAATATGCGAAAATTGCTAATAAAAAAATATCTGCGAAAGGTCAGCAAGACAGGTGGGATGAGCATAATGAAGAGACTATGGATATCGTCGTTGATGTTATTAGAAGGATGATTAATGGAGACAAAAGACTTCACGATAAAATCGTCAGAGAAGTCGTAGACGAATACAACGCCCCAATTAAGAACTTGATCATTTCTGACTTGATAAAAGAATATCCATCAAAGGACATTGATGCAGAAGAGATGAAAAAATATAAAAAAGAATTGAATAAAAGAACCCACGGGAAAATTGTTAGCTATGGCAAGGTGAAAAAAATGATATACCCCCTTGCAGTAGCACTCGAGCAAGCCAATGCTCCAAAGAAAAACTCAGTATAGTTGTTATACAATCAAAACAAATGGCTGCGCTAGCTTTCACTTACGCGTGCCATTGGTGTGGAAGAGGTTGTGAGGATCGAGAGCCAAAAACGCGAAGGCCCTTCGTATTTGGATTACTCAGAGAACAAGGACCGGCATGCCAATCACCGCCAAAGACGCCATCCGCCTGATCGGGCGCTCGGACCAAGTCAGCGACGAAGCGAGGCTGGATATTTTCGAGTTCCTGGCCCAGTCGTTCTCGCTGATCCCACTTACCGGCGGCTTCCCGGCTCCAGATCAATCGGCCCGGGACTTCAAGCGTCCCTTGGAAGCGAACTGGAACCAGTGGTGCGAAACGAAGCGTCCTTTTCGCCGTGCTGATTTCGCTCCCGAGCGGGCGGGTGTCGCCTGTGGACCGGCCAGTGGCGTCCTGGTTCTCGATGTCGATGACATGGATGCGTTTTGGAGCTGGCAGGTCGATCAAGACATCCCAGTCGGACTCCCCTCAACCCTGACGGTAAAAACCGGCGGCCAGGGCGAGCGGTATCACTTCTATTTCCTCTATCCTGATGATGGGCAGCGCTACGGGTGCCGATCCGTCAAAGGTGTCTTCGACATCCGAGGTGTCGGTGGCCAGGTCTTATGCCCCGGTTCGCTTCACCCGGAGACACGGAAACCCTACACTCTCCGGGGCGAAACTTTCGATCTCGCGCTGGCCCCGGACTGGCTGCGGCACTACACCCTAACCAAGACGACGAAACCGGCCTCCACCGTTGCCAAGTCGCCGACTCCCGAGACCACCAAGGACACGCCCATGGCACCTGATTCGACCCCGTTGCCGCCGATCATGACGGACCCAGCCGCGCCCGCACCATCCACTCCGGTCCTCGCCACTCTGCCGGTGTCCGAAAAGATCAAGCAAATGATCACCACGGCCGTGCCGAAGGGGCAAAGGTCGGAGGCATCCATGACGGTTCTGGTGGGGATGCTCAGCGCCGGTATCGACGAGGCTACGGTCAAGCAGATTTACGCCTCGTATCCGATCGGTGAGAAAGCGAGGGAAGCGGGAGCCGCATGGTTGGACCGTGAAATCGCCAAGGCCAAAGACCACATCGCAACGGCTTTCGACAACTCCAAGTCGTCTGCCCGTCCTTCCGATGAGGAGGATTCCCAGGCAAGGAAGTACTCGTATGAGACTTTCAATGCCCTCGACGTGATCAATTCAACCGCAGATTTCGAGTTTCTCATCGAGAATTTTTGGCCGAAAGCTGAGCCGCTGCTGGTCACTGGTCCTGGTGGCGCTGGCAAGTCGATCATGACCTTGCAAATTGCCATGGACCTGATTTTCCCCCCGGCTACCGGCTTCCTCAATGCCTTCAAGGTCAGTGACGGAGCCCATAAGGTCCTTTTCGTTCAGTCCGAGAACACGTTTATCGGGATGAAGAAGCGGTTTGCGACCATCCGTTCCGCTTACTCGATCCCGGATGCGGTGCTTCGTGAAGGTATTTTCTTCCTCGGCGTCAACAAGGATATCCGGTCCATTGGCGACATGATGCGGGGTAGCTTCCGGGAAATCATCAAGGAAAAGATTGCTTTCCATGAGGCTGACATCCTGATCATTGATCCGTTGATCAGCTTCCATAACCTTGATGAGAACTCAAACGATCAAATGCGGAAACTTCTCGATCAAGTTTCTCTCCTTGCCGAAGAAGTCCATGTTTCACCGTTGCTCATCCATCATCATGGGAAGTTCGCTACAGACAGTGGTGCTGGTGGTGGTCGAGGAGCCAGTGCTATCGGTGATTGGTCTCCGAATACATGGGAGTTAAACTTCAACAAAAATACGAAGCAATATACAATTCAGCATAATAAAGCTCGAAATTTCATGCTCCAGGAGAAAGTGACGCTGGAACTTGACCACCTTCGGTTCAAGAAGGTTGGGAGCAAAACCCAGACGACAAACGTGCAGTATGTACTTGCAGCACTTCAAGCCCTTGGGGGAACTGCTAGTTCCAAGAAGGTACTCAAGGACAAGGTTATGGAGATTTTTTCATCCATGAACAAAGGAAAAACGATAGCTCATACAACAGCAGCTTCTTATGTTGAACAGGCTGTTACTGTCGGTGATGTAAAAGAAACTCCCATAGCAAAATCAAAAAATAAACAATATACCCTCTAACAGACACAATTTACGTTTTTCACCGACAGTTTTGGGGAAAGACAGCAAAGACAGTTGTCGACAAAATTCGTTTTGTCTTTCAAAATCCAATGTTTTCAACGCTTTTTCCCCAATTTTTCAAAGACAAGACAGATTTGGGGTTGTCGGTGGGGAAGGGTTGATTTTATTAGAAAAACACCCGACAGCGCCCCTTATATATTTGGGGGGGTGGTTTTGCCCACCCCCCCGATATCACAATGATGTTGGAGATTATGTTGTCGATAAAAAAGAAGAACTGAAAGCTAACCTGGTTTAAATGGATTTAAATAGCATGGTTAAATATTTTATTGAACAAACAATATCTCATTAAGCTGATAAAGTTTTCAGAGATAATAACGGCAGAAGTTCTTGACCCTTTGATCTTGTCTAGGGTATCCATTACATCAAATACACTGCTATGGATTGTGTTAAACTATTAGCCTAGTAATCCACTAGACCTAGCTCTTCGGCTGGATCATACAGCCCGTCAAAAATAATTTCTTCAATTTGATATATGCTAATCAAATCTGGTTTCTCTTCCCCAACTTTATGAAATTTTATTCTACTACATAGGGGGTTGATATGTGACCTTTCAACAATCTTTTTGTCTATTTCAAATAAAATATCAATATCATCCCCGTTTTCTAGTTTATTCCTAATCTCTGAGGCATCGCGCGGTGCTTTGACCAGTATTTTACTACCTCTTCTTAGAACATAGAGCGGTGGTTCAGTTTTGAATGTTTTAAGTATTTTGCGAAGATCTCCCTTTATTTTTTTTCCGCCATAAAACTTTATTCTATCCCAGGATGGAAGCTTGTCGATAAATCTAACAAGCTCAATGTTCGCCGCCAATGATTTTTGTTCGAGAAAGTTGTTTTTGCTGGTGGCATTTGTATAAAAATTATTGGAAAATTCATTGTTTTCAATTTTAATTATATAACGAATCAGTGCAATGATATACTTTTCCTCTTGTGATAGGTTTGTTCTATCCCATTCTAGTTCCTTTTCTAAGTCTTGGATCGTAGCGACAAGATTCGATTTTCTTATCTCTATGTCAATGGCAATGTTTTTATTAGTAAACACAACCATGGTTTTAAATCTGTGGCTTGGAATTTCTATATTTTCATCTTTTAATTTCGTCTTAAGCTTTTCAAGTTTGATATCTAATTCTTTCGTTAAATCTTCAAAGTAATCGGTGTTAGTTTCGTTTATCGGATTGCCCAGATTGTCACGGACAGGTCTAACAAACATCCATCTGTGCTTCTTGTCTAAATAGTTTGGATTTATCTTAAGAGTTCCCGACCAAAATTTACTTTCAAATAAATATATATAATTATGAGAAATCAGAATAAGATCAACCTCGCTTTTTCCTGATTCGCCAGAACTTTTGATTCGTTTATCCGTCCACCAGTGACAATTCAAAAAATTGCCATTGTTGCTGACGGTAGAGCAAAGAATCTCTTCACCCATGTCACCAGACAGGTCTTTGGGATCTGGATATTGAGGATAAATCTCGGGGATATCGAAATATGGACTAGTTGTCTCATTGGAAGTTGTATTCTCTGATTTAGATTCTGTCTTAAACTTTGGCTCGTGTCCTGGATTATATTTTGGATCGATCACTTCACGCCAATAATTTTGAGCACTATTGTCATCTGGCTGTTCGTCTTGGCAGGGGTCACATGTTGTTTTGTTTTCTTTTGATGTATCGTTGAGTGTTTCATGGCGTTGTCGTTTTGAATTTGAAATTATAGAATATAATACAAAGCCACATAGAGCAATCAGTCCGCAAACAATAGCCATCGCTGCCGCAGCCTTAATCAATTCGTATAAAATAAATACTCCAATGCCCACGACCATAAGCCATATTATAATGTTCATTTATAGTCACCCCCAGACAGTCAATGCTGAAATTGATTTCAATACGTAGACAGGTTGTCATCAAGGAAATTTTGCAGCAACCTTTGAAGGCATTGCCACTCCAATCCATCGGAGCCATTTGCTGTATGCCAAATACGCAACCCAACGAAAAGTCCTTAAATTCGCGATAATTGGCAACACATTAAAATAATTTATATTTTTTATATCTCATATCCGTGAGCCAAGTGTTCAGCTCCGCAGGAAATGTCGTACCACTGGAGGAGTTGGAAAAAAGATTTCTCCTAATTCCCTCCTGCCGAGGTCAAATACGCGGCCAATTCGCGCTTTTGGGGGCCACCCTGGACGCCGACACCTCCTTCAGCGACAACTATGACCGACATTTCCCACTTCACCTCGGTTCTCCAAGCCCCAGTGCCGGAAATCCCGGGGTAAGACTTTTCAGTTTACCACTTTCAAGGATTTTCAGCGCTATTTCTCTTCATTGCTCACCACTTTTACTCTAATCGAAACGCAGCTAATTCATCTGGATTTCGTATAGAATAAGTGCGTTTCATCCCGAACCAATTTTGATTCAATTAATTGTTATTATTGCCGATTTTCCAGAGAGATGACGCCGGCTGCTGTTTCTGGTAGTAGCCCGGCATGGTGTGGATCATTGGCATCATCATCGGCGTCGTGGCCCTGGCCGTGCTTGGGGTCGTCTTCTTTGGCGTCAAATCCAGGGACGACAGGCCTGTCCCAGGACGATTCGACTTCGATGGCTACAAGGAAAGAGAACTTTCCCAGCGAGGTTTGTTCGATAAGACCAAGTGGCGATGAATTTGAAAACAAGATGAGCAAAGAGACGATTGAATATGATAACATTTTTTTGTCTTAATTTATATCTTCGTCATTCTTTCAAGCATAATCGTGTTTCTTATCATTCATAAGACAAACTTATGGACGGGAGATTGCTCATAACAAACAACAAATGGCTGTGTATTTTGATAACAATAGGCATTATTCGTTCTTAATGTAGACCTGCTCCGCGTTTTCCTCCGCCAGAGGTTTAACCCCCAGCGGAAGGTGACGACAACAATTGCCCCATGATTGTTCCTACATTTCTATGCGAAATGGCGATTAACAACAGGTCAAAGCTGTACAAGAAAAAGCATCTGCCTTGTTGACTTATCATCTATTTTTAAGTCTCTCTTGAATCTTTTGTTATGAAATGTTTCTATTTGAACGCCACTGTTTTAACCATTGGCGCATAAAATGGCGAATGTGGTTAACGTTAAATATGTTACACCTATTTACCACATAAACAATCAATTCTTTTGGAATCGAAACGTAGCTAATTCATCTCATTCCAGTATGAAATCGCTGCGTAAAAAAAAGCCCAAGCTGCTCATGCTCGGGCTTTCCTTCGAAGTTCGGCAACTTCCCGGCTACTTCGGACTGCGCAACCGACTCGGCTTGGGATGGATGGTCAGCAGCTGCGCACCAACGACAACGACGATGGTCCCTAACGCAACACCCAACAGGAACGAAAACATACTTTTCTCCTGGTTATCTGGTTAAAATCCCTAATCATCCTCTGGAAGCATGATGGTCAGGACTGGCTCACCGTGATCACCGGGGTCGATATGGGCGACGACTTCGACCGTTTCCTTGCGTCCTGGAGCCATCAGAAAGTCGACCTTGAAGGTGACTCTGTCCGTGTTCATGGCTCTCCTGGCAGCGAACAGGGCCAGAACCATCACGTCATGGAGCCGGCCGGTGACAGATTGTCCTTCACCATCGAGACCTTCGGGAACTTCCACGTATCCGTGGAACAGGTGGTCGGTGACCACCGTGTGGAGCTTGAAGCCGATAGCTTTCGCGGTTTCGGTGACGTCGACCAGAACTCCGTCAAGAATGGCCTGTGCCCTGGAATAGGCATAAACGACGTTCCAGCTATCATCCTTCGGCATTTTCAGCACCATCCTGCTTTCGGCCAAGCAACTTTTCGATCCGCTCTCGGAAGTTACCCGTAAGCTCCACCCCTATTTCGGCGTAGCACCGGATAATCGTTCCATCGACTTCGGCACCAGAGGTGTCCATGATCTTGAAGAGCTGCTCAACCGGTCGAAATGCGTTGATGATCTCATCCTTCAAAGTGAGATTATCGAGGTGTTGTGGTGGCATGGGCTGTCCTTCCCTGGTTCAAAGAGTGAGCTTTGGGAAGAAGGATACCCTGGGGCGGGGGCGTGGTCACGGGGACCGGGAAAAAGCTGGAACTGCGGCTGAGCTTTTCGTACGTTGGGCCGGAGCGGGGTTTTCCTGGAAGTTCGGGGCTGGGGGAGCCTAATGGGGGAGGTCAGGGGAAAACGTCCCGGAGGATCCCTGTCCGAGCGAATCCCAAGGGTGCCCGGGGAGATGGGGAGCCCAGGTCCAGGAACGGGGGCTTGGATGAGTTCAAAAAGAAAGCACTGTTATTTTAGAATGTTAAAAATGCAGGAAAGTGCTAAATTTTATTTTTAACGACAGAACCGGAAAAAACGATGTTTTTGAAGCAGTTTTGTCGACACGAGTGGCAGCTTTCTCGATAAAAAAACGAACCAGGAATCATCGTCGAATCAACACCTCCCTCATCTAAAATGAACGTCTTTTAACCTGTCGTCATTACCAAGAAGTTGACAGCCTGGATTTTTAAGATATCTTCTCTTTGAGAATAATCAAAATTACGCAAACTCAAGGAGACACTTATGCCTCGTGGAGAATCGAAATTCGATGCTGTGAAGCTTCGTGGCCTGATCAAAGAAGGCAAAAACGCCCAGCAGATCATGGACGCTTTCGACATCAAGAAACCGATGTTGAAGTCCTATGTGGCGCGGTTGATCCAGCTGGACGAGGAATTTCACAAGGTCGTTGGCATGGAGGAGCGCGCTGTCGCTGGTGCTCCGAAGTTCGGGAAGAACGGAATCCACCTGAGCGCAGCCCTGCTGAAGAGCTACGGCTTCAACCCTGGGGAGACCTTCAAGTTCTCTGCTCCTGAAGCTGGGAAAATCGTCCTGGAAAAAATTTAACTAGCTTGATTGTTTGGGAATAGTTGCGCATTATGGCCCACGTCGTCCGGTAAAGAGGGTGACGTGGGTCCTTTTATTTGTTTTTTTTGATGTGAAGTATCTTGTAAGGATGAAGAGCGTTGGGATATCCTGCCAGGAGCAGGTCACGGAAAGAGCCAGTGGTTGAGTTACTTGGGCAGAATTCGTATATTTTTTTCATGCGGTGGACCGGATCGGGGTGTTTTCCCGAACGGTTGGCCTAGGAGGAGCCATGTACGAGGATTCGGAAGGTGATGAGTAGAGGGCAGGCTATGAATCTCTTTAGAAATCTAGACAGAATTCTATATATTTCTTCTTAGTGATGGGCATGATTGTTGTTTTGTGTACACAACATGTTTTATGTGGATGTGTTAGCGTATGGATATTGAAATTGGCACCATTGTCTGGCATAGCTTGAAGCGGGAGAAGGGACTAGGCGAGGTAGTCCATATTTATGAAAATGGAAATTGCAAAGTCATTTTTAAAGACAGCGTTTTTGACGGTGTACCAGGTTCAAGATTTATAAAAGCTTCAAATGAAGATATCAAAAAATGGGAAAAGGAAACTCAAGATAGAATTAACTCTGAAATAGAAGAACAGGAAAAACTGGCTCGACAAGAATTGATCAGCATTGTAGAGGCAGATCTTATGGCTCTATTGGACACCAATTCTTATGCCGAGGCAGATGAACTTGCAAATAAAATGCGTTTTCCTTTAGACGACTATTTAGCATTAAAAGCTTGCGCACTACAAACATATTTTTTTAAAAAAAATGGAAATGGAATATGTTTGTCAGATGAACAGGCTAAAGCAGTTGCCTTAACCGGCAGCGATGTCCTGGTAAAAGCAAGGGCTGGATCAGGGAAAACGACAACTCTTCTCTATAAAGTTTTGTTTTTAATCGAACAATACAAAATTTCTCCTGATGAAATTTTGGTATTAGCCTTTAATAGAAAAGCTGCGGACAACTTTGGATCTAAAATAAATGCGCTATATGACTGTGGGTTTCGAAATGCAATGACATTTCACAGGTTGGCACATTCTATCTTGAAGCAAAAAAGAAAAATAAAACTTGTTTCAGATGATCCTGAACGTTACGCTAAAAAAGAACTTTCAAAAAAAATTGAGTATTTGATAGACGAGTTGTGGCAAGCAAAGGAACTCGACGAATCGTTTGTTTCGATTTTTCGTGACGCGATACTTCAATACGCAGTAGTGCCTTGTGACATGTCACAAGAGCAATATTTAGGCATGCGCCGTCGCATTAAAAAAGTTACCTTGAATGGAGATTATGTAAAATCGTATGGTGAAAAAGTTATTGGCGATTATTTGTTTGAGCATGGCATCGCTTATGAGTATGAAAGGTCTGTAGCGGAGGGGGCGCGCAGTATACGCCCAGATTTTTCTATTTTAAAATCATACCGAGATCGAGTAATTATAGAATATTGGGGCATCTCATTTAAAAATCCATCCATCGGAGTTCCTGACGATTGGACAAAAAGTAGAGATGACTATCTTGAAGAAATGAAATTTAAGAAAGAATGGTATCAAGCAAATGGTTTTTTACTCATTGAATTGTCCTATGACGATGCGTCAAAGGGGAGAGCCAGCTTAGAGAATAAATTGAGGATCGCGTTATCCAACTGTGGAATAAATAATGAGCGACTTCACGAAGAAATAATTTTGGAGCGAGTCTACAGAAATCATGTAAAAAAGTTTACAACTCTTTGTGTCCAGTTTATTCAAAAAGCACAAAAAAATCTTTTGACACCAATTGACGTCCTGGAAAAATTGGAACAACTTATTAGAACATCTTCTCCTATGTTGGGATGTAGATCAAAAGAGTTTCTAAAATGTGGAGTCAAGGTTTTTCAAAAATATCAAAAATTATTGTTTGACAATAAACAAATTGATTTTGACATGTTGATGGTTGAGGCGACTAATGTCGTACGGAACAATTATGGCGACTGTCTATTCGGAAGTGATAAATATGATAGACCATTTAGTTCTATCAATAGCCTCAAATATATATTTATAGATGAGTTTCAAGATTTTAGCCAACTTTTTTATGGTCTTATTACAGCGATCAAGGAGCAAAATAAATCTGTAAAAATTGTTTGCGTTGGGGATGACTGGCAAGCTATTAACCGTTTTGCTGGGGCAGATTTGACTTATATTGAAAATTTTGGGAAATGGTTTTCAGGCGGCATTGTGCTGGACCTTCTAACTAATCGTAGAAGCGCAAAGAAAATTGTACGATTCGGGAATTATATAATGCAAAATCACGGCAAGCAAAGTATTTCGTTGCCTGACAAAATAGATGGAGAGGTTAGTTGCCATATTCCACCGCGATGCGATTGTATCAGCTTACAGAGAGATTTAAATTGTCAGCAGATTAAACAGACTGTTGCAAATCATTTATCCATTTGCAGTTCTTTGATTAAGCGCCACCCCAAAGAGAGCATTGCAATTCTTTATAGAAACAATTCAATGTATGGTGTTGAGTTAAGTGAATTTCACGAACTTCTTCTTAAGTATAGCGAATTAAAATATGGTCCAGACAAGACTTTAAGAAGAAGAATAGCTGTAGCAAATATTCATCAATTTAAGGGTGAAGAAAGGGACGTCGTGATTATCATGGATGTTAATGATGCGACGTATCCATTCATAAGCGAATACTATGATCTATATAATACCTTTTTTGGCGAATCAATTACTACTATGATCGAAGATGAAAGAAGATTATTTTATGTTGGTGTTACGCGAGCAAAAAGTACGCTATACTTGTGCCGCACTGAGCCTGTTTCAAGGTTTTTGCCTGGTTTCGAGAACCGGTCTAATCTGTCGAGTAATGACATGATGAGCGCTTAATGCTATTTTTTAATTCTTTATTACTATACTCATTTGGCATTAATAGTAATATCGCAGATAAAGTTTTTTTGAGATTTACATGACAATTGCACGGGCATCACGTTAAGGGCAGGGTATGCATAAAATAGTAATCGTAGAGAGCGAAGATCATTACAAACTTTTTATACCTCCATGGGGCAAGGACAGAGCTAAAGAAATACGCCCTTATCAATGGTGCATCGAAGAGACCTGCTGGAAATACCCTAAAACTAAAAATGTTTACGATGCATTGGTGCAAGAATTCGGAGATGATATTCCTGCTGATAGTTTCCCTCCTCCTCCTGAAACAAAAACATTTCAAAATATTAAAAATGAATTTGATGAAAAAATCAAGAGACTTGAGGACGAAAATAAATTGCTTAAGCAGAGCTTGTTAGGTTATACAGAAATTTCAAGCGTCTTAAAGGATAAAGACAATGAAATCGAAAAGTTGCGCGATATTTTGAAAATTTTTGAGCTGGAAGAGGCTGAATATAAGCGGCAAATTCAAAGAGCAAGATCAATTGTAAAAGACTATGAAAACAAAATTGATGAATTAAAAAATGTTTCTATCGATTATTCGAAAATTCAATTGAGTGATTTTCTACATTATATTGCAATCAAGGGCATGGGCGGGCGTGATGGCTATTTTGAACGTGATGTGATGTCGATCCCATTGGATTCAATGTTTTGTATAGAAATTGCCAAGAAGCTTCATGGATGCCTTGCGCGTATTACAGGTGTTTCTGGAACCCTTTATGAAGCAATTGAATCGGCTAAACAGCAAGGATTTCTTAACGATGAAGCTCTTGACTATGTACATGTTATCCGCAAACAAGGAAATGAAGTAAGACATAAAGATCCAGACAGAAGAACATATGAACTGCGGTCAATTTACTCTTTTATAGCTGCAGCATTGCTGTGGCCATTAATGCCTGAAGTTGACTGACCATGCGTTTACTAAGGTTTTACTCGCCAGATGTCATATCCTGTAAGGTTATAACAATTTCGTTGTAGCCTTAGTTGATACATTCATTATGTAAAAACATTCTTTGGAGTGGATAATCAGGATTTGCCGATTTAGTCTATGTCTTGATCTGACTCGGATAAAATCTCTGTAAATAACTCCGCTCGATCTCCTAATTCATCTTCATAATCACCAGGCTCAAGGTCATCAGTGTTGAGTTCATAATCATCATTTTTGGGTGGGGTGACATCGTCTTCATAGGTTTCAGACTCGCAAACTTCAAAAATGTCTTCCATGAGTATCTCCTTCTGAGATTGTTTGTGTGTCAAGCTTCACCACTTCCATATCTGATTTCAGTATCTCTTGCAATTTAAAACTTAACCTTACAGGCCTGTCCCACGAAGGTTGTCCGCCCATCTGACGGTGTTTGTTTACTCATACTCCTTCACCTCTCCAGCATTGCAAGTCAACATACTGAAATAAGAAACTATTTCCAATATCTCATCCTCCCGAATCCCCGTTTCTCCTCCCTCCGTGAAAAAATCCCAACAAACCCCTTGACCTCCCCGTACCTAAACCGTACATCCGCCGAGCCAACGACGCGCCAACGAAGCCAACGGTTTTGGCCCCCAACTTTTTCTTGGGAACGAAAGATTTGGGGTTGACTTCGGGACGAGTTTGGGGCATTTAGCCTGTTCCCTGATTCTGTTTATAGGACCGTAGCTCAGGGGGAGAGCGCTTGCTTGACACACCACAAGCGTGATTTAACCCCTTAAAATCCTTCCAAAAGCCCCTATCACAAAGTGATCCTGTTGGCGAACTGCCAACGGGGTCTTCTTCTATTTTTCGGTCAGAGAATCGGACTTTGGCGGAGCTTTGGTCAGCCGTTGGCGCGACTGTGGCGATCCTGTTGGCGGAGTGCCAATGGGGTCTTTTTTTTAAATTTGATCTTTGGTAGAGAAGTTGGCGTGACTGTGGCGTAGCTGTTAGGAGAGATTTATTTTTCCATTATATATTAATTTTATTGAATTTTTTTTAAAGTTTAAAGCTATGGGCTTACATATTATTATCTGCGCGAGGGACTGCACGGCACTTGATCTGCCTGGGACTATTGTGTTCTCGCACCACGCGCCCCATAGAAAGTATGCCCTAGGATTTTCGTTGCTATTATCAGACTTTCTCATCTATTGTTATCCGTTATTGTCCGGCTGGCTAAGATAGGCATAGGCAAACAAAGATGTTATATTTAAAAAGATAAATCATGTTTACGAACAATCGTTGTTGTCGCTGTTCTTAGAGCGAAAAACTTATTTCAAATAATGATAACTTAAATTGTTTTCCCATTCCAATGCCGTTGGAGATCGTGTTCAGAGTGCATGCACAACCTTAGATGGAAGGAAAGAATCCATGGGAAGAATTAAGGTATTGGCTACGTGCGCCAATGTAGTGTTTCGTCGTGGGTTGGTGCAGGTTCTCAGAGAGACTACGCACATTGAGGTGATTCAAGAAACAGCAGATGCCCAGGAGGCTATTCAGCTGGTCAGTCAATTTCACCCTAATGTGGTTCTCATAGGCCCTGTTGTAGAAAAAATGACCAGTATTGAATTGATTAAACAGATCAAGGAAATCGATCATTCTGCTCACATTTTGGCTTGTAGTAGCACGCCTGACGTCGAGCACATCCTGTCACTCCTACTGGCAGGTGCTGATGGATATCTTCTTGAGACCGGAAAACCTGAGGCGTTTATTGCTGCTATCACCACCGCTTACTTAGGTGAATCAATACTTGATCCACTCATCCTGAGAGCTCTCCTGGATCGACTCCCCCAATTTTCAAATGAAGTTGAAAAGCGTCCAAGTATCCCACTCAGTGCCAAGGAACTTGCAGTAATTAAACTGGCAGCTCAAGGCATGAGAAATAAAGAGATAGCTGGTAAACTCAACATGAGTGTCAGTACGATTAAAGCTCACTTGGCCAGTATTTTTACAAAATTGGGGGTGACCTCGCGTACTCAGGCTATATTTAATGCAACAAGAGAGGGATTATTGTTGCCTGGAGAGCTCTATGCATCTAGATTGATCAATTAAAGCTCCTGACGAGCAGCCGTTTTGCCATTTGCCGCCCAGGGTAGTTTCGCCACCGTCAGCGTAATAATAATTTAACGAATAAAGAATTCCTTGGTCAAGTTATAGCTGATATGGGTTTCTCCCCCGAAGGATGGTTGCTTAGACGAGGTAACTTGGTTGCCATTCGTATCAAGGGCATTGTAATTGTCGAATAGAACTGAGCATTCACAGTAAATTTAATCCAAAGCTTGTCGCCAAATCCCTTAGCAATGCAGAGTTCGTGTTTAGTTGCCCACCGGTTTGAGCCCATGTTGACCCCACTTTCCCGATCATATTGGCCCGTCGGAATCATCAAGAACGGTGTGCATGCGAAGATGAGTTTGCTCTCTTTATTTTGATGAACCAGATGGTGGACGCCAAGGTCAAATCACCAAGGCCTGAGGACTGATTTCTGGACAACGTGGCTTCACCGATGGGCAGGATAAATTAGGGATCGACCGTAAACGGACCGAGCTGCATATAATAGACGGGGCGGATGATGCTGACTTTGGCCGTGTAATTTTTTATGACTTTTCTTATTCCAATTGGCATAAAGATCATTTCCGAAACTGTGGTTATAGTATAAGATAAAGAAAAACGTTCCAGAATCAAACGGTATGTAGTCGCGCGGGCTTGCCACCTCTTGTGATGCAAACTGTTATTTTTCAATAGCCATAACGCACCGGTTTCATATTCGCGTGACTCTCCCCACTCGAAACATCTAGAACGTATTATGGTCGAAATCCGGGGCAGTAATGCCAGTGAAACTAAGCAACAAACTTGGACAGGGCGGGCACAATCCCGCCCTGTCGCTCGCCTGCTTCTGGTCCGGGCGTCTGGCCTTGGTTGGTGAGGCAACCAAGTACTTTCACTGCATTCCTAGCAGGACTTTTTATGAAGTATTCTTTTTTTTGCTTTGAGCCTTAAGGTTAGCAAGCTCCTTTTCCAGATAAGCCGTTGGGCGGCTAATGCACACAACGTAGGCGTTGTTGACAACGCTGATACAGTCGAATGCTGACCACACAGCGAAACCGGACCTAGACACTACCATAGGTATTTGTGCACACGAGGATTCAGCACAGATCACGTTACGCTCAGGCTAAACTTCGCAATAACGCCGACAGGTGCCTTCCTAAATTGTCAAAACTAGTTTCTGGCCTCAAAAGAACCTTCTCTTCTTGGTTACAACCCTATCTACACCCATCCTGGCAACCCTAGCCGGAAAATGTGAAATCAGCCCTGATTCCACAGCGATCTTTGTAATCGAAGTGCCTTCCATAATCCTCGAAAGTCCAAAACTCAGAATGGCAAGCGTAGACATTCGTTAACATAGGAAGAACTTGGTTTACAAGACTCACTGGTGTTTTGCCATCAGCCCCCTTCGTTAAGTATTGCTTCATTTCACCAAAAGGCATTTTGAAATGTACAGTGTCACCAGATTCAATGACGTCAATCTTAACGTATTTGAGGCCGAAGACTTTTTTCATCAAAACACCACCAATATTTTCTACAGCTAATATGTCAATGATCTCTCGCTGTTTTGCGGTGGTGTTGTCGCTTACATATATTGCGCCTTCCGAGCCAATTTTCAAGAACTCCTCAAAAGAGGCGTGGGGGAGGTCTCCCATATACATGATGGTAATTCCGGACAAGTCAACATCATTGACTTTTCCTTCTGTAATCCTAAAGACCATGAAATACCTACAACCGTCTGTCCTACTTCTGCCAAAGTAATACGGGCAGGCCCCTTCCGAGGCACAAGCCTCATTATATGTTCCAGTCACTTGCCAACCTTTCTTTATTGTCGTCATACTGCACCTCTTTTGAACTACTAAAAATTAATTTTGGTCCTTCCAGGTTTTTATGGGTTTCCACCGGCAAAAGGCTCATCCCGAGAATTTACTAATAGCCATTATCATAAAATTCTTCACTCTAAACCCGGAAGGACCAATTTTACACACCAGTGCCCTTCAACAACGCCTAGAAGGTAGCTTGTCCCGTATCAGGTGAACTGTAACCGGAATCGGCCAGGAAGCATCGCAACCGACTCCCCATGACGACTTCAATAATGCATTTGTTGCAATTAGAGCATTTGGCCGGATCTTCTCTCCCTTGGCAGATATCATTAGGGAAGTTAGGTTCAGCTGCAAGGACTCTGGCCATGGACAACATATCAGCTGTACCTTCCTCAATAATACGGTTCATGGTCTCAGGATACTTGTGGCCACCCGTAAGAATCAAAGGAGTATCACCGCACAGAGGTTTAAGGACTTTGGCATAGTCATACCAGAAAGCTTCTTCGTACTTAACTGAATCTCTTTGCGCGTAGAGGTTTTGTATGAGATCTTCGGAAAAGCCATCGCAGTACCCACCGATACCCTTCCGCATCGCGCCAATGGGCATTTCTCCCCGTGTCATCATAAAAACGTTGTCAACAATCGTGCCGCCGCTGATTTCGACAGCATCAACGATCTTGGCCACTTCCGGTATGAATATCTTGGCTTCTTCCAAATTAATTCCATCATCCCAAGGTTCATTTACCGAAATTTTTGTCCAGAGTGACATATCTGGCCCAACAGCCTCCCTCACCGCCTTAAATGTCTCCCTAAAAAATTTAAATCTCTTCTCAGGTGACCCCCCCCATGCATCAGTTCGCTTATTGGTATGTGGTGAAAGAAATTGTGCCAGCATATATCCATGTGCTGCATTCGGCAGTATGATATCAAAACCGGCCTTCTTAGCCCTCACGGCTGCCGCTGCCTGGGCTTCGATTGCATTCCAGATATCTTGCTCTGTCATCTCCCGGCACTTGGACTGGTACAGCGGACATGGCTCCATTGCAGATGGACCCATGACTTCTTCTTTGTCTGAAAAGAAGATATTTGGATTGGCCTGTCGCCCGGCCGCTGCTAATTGAATCCCAGCCACCGAATCATGGGAATGGATTATGTCTACCAATTTTTTTAAACCAGGAATGTGTTTGTCACTGTACGACCCAGTCTGAGCAGGCATGCAGCGTGGTAAACAAACATTAGTATAACCGAGAAATACACATGCAGCTCCACCAGCTGCCTGCCTTGCAATCCACCATTCGAGTTGAGGAGTAACTCTTCCGTCTTCCGAAGCCATTCCTTCATACATTCCGGACCGCAACATTCTATTCTTGAATTTTACACCCTTAATCGTGATGGGTGAGCAAAGGGCCTTCCATTTTGTTTCCTTCTTCATCTGACTTTCCTCATTTTTGAAGTTAAGGAGAACAAAAAGCTCCTATTGGAAGAAGCACTATCATGCTAGGAATAAATATCAATTCAACATACGGACATTTTTCTATAGCCAAATGGCCTGGCCATTTGGCTATAATTTTTTTTGAATGATATTATTAAATAGATAGAATTATAAAGCATAAGTGTTGTTGTATTTTGTTATACGTTATGCGCATAAAATTGATCTTGTTTCGTGAACAGATCATCCTTTGAGAAAGCGCCCCATACGACTTTTTCGTGGGTAAGTTTCGGCTATGGTCTTCCCCGGAGGGGGACCAGGAAGGACACGGACGGACCTTGATTCATGGACAGAGAGCAGTAAGCGGATCGCGACGATGGACGAAGCCATGATGGATTGTTATCCTAAGAACAGGAAAGGCTGCGAAGGTAATGCTACGAAATCAAACGATCCGATAGCCGCTTGAAATACTTCAAAAAAACAGCACATACCCAACCAAGTCGACGGTCTCTACTACGCGAAAGCGTTGGGGGGCATGATGGCAAGCAGGCCATGTAGTTTGTTTCCATGTTCGCCGTGTTATGGGCTTATCCCCAACCCGGCGACGCTTCTGAACACGCCGTTTACTTTCGTCTCCGCTACCATGTTCTTTTTAACGAAATGGTCCCGTAGTATTTCACTATGATCGAGAATTACTCCAAGAATTTAGTGAATTGCAACGCATTTTGCGAAAGGTTGGTATGCCCGCGCTCGTACCAGGTCTCCCAAAGTCAAAAACAACAAAATTTTCGTTTTTGGTCCCAGTCCTGGGCCAGAAATCACAGGACCCTGTGACTGGAACGGGACAACTCAACAGAATAACAGTTTTTTATCCAGCAATTACGGCATATTTCACTTCAAATGGCAAAACCGGCACTGGAAAGGGCACATATATCGGGAAATTTTCAGCGCCAACAGGTGGTGATTCCCATTTTTTCTGCCGTTGCAGGCGCCTGCACAATTTTCACGATCACAGTTTGTAAAATTTACTTGAATTTATTGATATTTTGACTGGAATGGCAGCGCCAGTGATCTTCCAACTGGGCCCCAGGTGGGATATCATGGTCCAACAACGCGCCAGGATCGCCAGCTGGGCCACTCCAGGTGCACCACAGGCCATTTAAAAGGGTGAACATCCGGGTCAGGGAAGTTCACCTCTTAGATGTTCAATAAATGATAGCTTTCCCTTTTGTATTGAAGAATCGTCAAGGCTTAACAGGATAAAAGATCTTTGACAAATGAAAGAGGAGAAGTCCTTGAAGAGATTTCTCCTCTTTCCATATGGAGTAGATTTTAAGTTGGTCAGAATTAGTTTTCATTTATAAATTCAGTTAGTCTTTCCATCAACTCCTCCGTGCTCCTGCTTATTTTTTTTATACTAAGTATAAGTTTTTTGATTTGATTCATACTGCGCAATTTTTTGAGTTGAAAATAGAATTTATGTGCACAACTTTTACATAGAAATTGATAGGAGTCGTTTGGTGCTATTTTCTGTGTCTTGTCGCAGATCAAACAAATCATCTCAATATCTTCTCTCTCCGAATTTGAAGCAGTCAATTGTTTGATATTGTTTTTGTAGTAACTATCTAGAGCAGAAACGTATTTAAATGCAAGTTTAATTTCTTCGATGCTTTCTATAAATTCTTCCCAAGTCATAATATTTTTAAAAATGTTGCAGAATATATTGTGATAGCAAGATGGGCAAAGTTGAAGGTATGTATCGTTTTCATCTACTTCAAACGTGTGGGAATTGTCCCAAAGACACTTACGACTAGGCATTTTACTTCTCCGTTACTAATGTGTTGACAAATAAGAAAGACGAGGAATCTCTGGTAAGGTTCCTCGTCCTTCAACGTTAAGCCACTTCCAATACTGGTAATAACTTGACTGCT
>Ga0268263_1000750_pt1 | contig 39559 bp, 45 predicted proteins | sample Biomet5_FD_190358 | JGI IMG/M metagenome (GOLD analysis project Ga0268263, IMG submission 190358) | Microbial communities from bioreactor (seeded with sewage sludge) at LBNL, California, USA - Biofuel metagenome 5 (SPAdes) (version 4) | ecosystem: Engineered > Bioreactor > Anaerobic >... | reverse complement strand
TTCTTGCTGTACCGCTCAAATCCCGTCGTCATTGCCAGTGTCCGCTGTCTCATTGTCTTCAGAGTCTCTTGACTCAATCTACACAATGACACTGTGGAAAGCAGAGAAGGACTTAATCAGAGTTTCCTTAAGAGAGCACCAGATTGGTCGAGAGCCTCGTGAACCCCGAATCCCCATTCATAGCCAATCTCTTTCGCAGCGTGTGAGAGCATTACGTCTCGTGGAGGATTGCGCGTCGCTTTCCCGATCCGTTCGAGAATGATGAGGATCGCCAGAGAGGTAGTTCTACCGGGCAAGCGGCGCGCTCAGGATGAAGCCTTGCGCTGGATGAAAGGCTCGCCTGGACGAGGAAGATCGGAGACAGATGCAGAAACGGGTGCACAGGTGGACCAAAAGGCCGGTAAGCCCTTTAGAAATTCTGATACCACGCATCAGACAGAACACAAACAAAGAAGACCCTAAAGAGTATCTCATCGACCCGGCTCCCGCCTTACCGGCGGGGAGCGCATAGCAGTCGCGTTCCCCAAGATTAACCGGCCTAAGGAGCCCCCATGGCTTCAACCCCCGTCCTAACGCACCGTCCCGTCCAACCACCTCTAACAACTCGCAGCTTTCCATAGCCGAACAAGGTGCAGGGTTTCTCTCGACACCTGCCCCGATTCCGGCGCGTCGCCTCGTCTTGCCAACGCGCTACATGGAATTGGAACCGCCGCGGCCATTGTCGGCAATCAATGACGATCCCGTCTTCAATACCCGTGCAGCTGCAACCATCATCGGCGTCAGTTACGAGCAGATGAAAAAGTGGCGTCAGAGGGGCCAAGGACCTCGCTATTACCAGTACGGCGAAGATGGTCCGGTGCGCTACCCCCCTGAGTGCATTGAAAGCGTTCATGGCCGATCACCTCGTCGCAATCGAGAAGGAAGGTCGATAGGTGGCTACCCGGTTGCGAAGGCGCCGAGCGGCGATTTAGTAACGGTGTTTGCGATGGCTTCGGGTATCGAGAACCTGCCGGGACCGCTCTCGTCGTTCAATTGCTGCTTTTCCGTTCAGCTCTTGGTGCTTGGGACGGGCTTCGTTGATCGTTAGCGTTTGCTGTCCGAAAACAGTTCCTTTCAAGCGTTCGATCGCACGTTCAGCTTCGCCGTCATTCGGCATCTCGACAAATGCGAAGCCGCGGGCACCGCCAGTATCTCGATCTTTGACCAGGGTGACGGTTTTGACACAGCCAAAAGCTTCGAACAGCTCACGCACTTCATTCTCAGTCATACTGACATTCAAATTGCCAACGAAAATATTCTTCATCGCTTCCTCGTGGCGTGACTGCCTTCTCATCAGCAGTGATTCTGCTGGTCACGATCAACCAGAGCACCCTCCAATGATGGCAATCGCGATTCAGTCCTACCACCGACGCCCTCGCGGCTGACCTGAACGACTTCGGGAATCGCCAGCACCGCGACCACCGCGACCGCCGCGGAAATCGCGATCACTACCGCCAACTTTAGGGCGTGCTTCGTTGACTGTGAGCGATCGACCGCCAACGTCGCTACCGTTCAGAGCGGCAATCGCATGATCCGCTTCGCTGCTGTTTGGCATTTCGATAAAGCCGAATCCTCGAGACCGGCCCGTGTCGCGGTCCATCACTACTGTGACGCTCTCAACTGCACCGTGTGGTTCAAACCACTGCTGCAAGTCAGTTTCAGTGGTAGTAAACGAGAGGTTTCCAACAAATAACTTCATAATGCCCCTTGATTAAGATTTGGCCGCCCCGGACAGCGATCTATGTTTGCAGCAGACCATTTCGTATGTGATTTGCTGCCTCAAGATGCTGTCTCCTCGGTGGAAGCCTGGTGCTTGAAAGAGCGCGGCAGGTATTTGGGATCGCACTCAACACCATTCTTCGCCGCTTCTGTAGCCGCTTTGACGAGGCTTTCGCGTTTCGTGACTAGTTTCTTAATCGCTGCGGCATGAGCCTCTTCAGAGTTAAACGTTTCATGCCTATGGCAATAGGCAATTTTCCGATCGAACAGATCGATTTGCTGGTGCAGGTCTTGTAATTCGTACTTGCCGACCCGTTTGATTGGCATGGAGTGTCCTCATTCGTCGAACCGGTTTCGAGAGCCGCGCCCACTTGCCAATTCTGCCAAGCTGCGGATGGACTTCTCTGGCTTTGTGATTTCAAGGCTCCTTGTTCCACACGGTTCCCTGTGAGCTGAATTTCTTGCTGAAGATCGGCAGGAGAGAGTGTGAAATTGGCGGGCCAGACTCAGTCGCTGATCAAGCTTCGGAACTACCTATTTGATGCTTTCAGCGTGGACCGCGATCCCTGTTCAGTGCCAATTGCGGCAATACTTGCAAAGAACAGCGGGTAAACGCCCATCGTCGTGGATCCTTGAACTCTGGCTGGGGATCCTGGCTAGTAGTGCTGACGGGGAGATCATCGAAACGTAAGAGCGATTCGTTTTAGTGGTTGTCTGGGCAGGATAATGCATGCTGCAGACTTAGCAGGGCATCTCCGCGTTCGAACGCGAGCGAACTTGGGCTCAGAAATCGCTGAAGTCCAACGGCAAAGGCTGATCATCCTCGTCGTACGTGATGATGGGATTAGCGCTGTGTTCGACCGGCACTTCTTCCTTTTGCAACTTTCTTTGAGCTTTTTTCTGCGCCTTTTCCGTCGCCTTTTCCTGTCTGGCGCGTTCCTTCGAGCGCTTCGTAAACGACGGTCGAGAGTTTCCTGCCATTGCTACTCCTTATCGATATTCGGTTTGCAAGTTCTGGTGGGACTCAGAGGCGGGAGGCGCAGAGTGAATCGGCGAAGCCAGCTTAAAATCTCGGTCAGATTTCGCGACCTACTCCGCGATCATACACGAGTACCGCGTAAGACCCAAATCGACTCGGCCCACTATAAAAATACATGCTGCACTTCGCACTGCTCATGACGGATGCTGCAAAGAACGTTCCAAGTTCTCTCCGATAATCTGCAGGATGATGCGGGAGTGACAATCCGCCAGGGCACGGTCACCGATATTGCCTTACGCAAGCTCAACGTTGGGAGAAAATCCAGGATCTTCATCGACGTACCGACAAACCGAGGCCGAGGCCTTGTACAAGACGATCTCCACCTGCTTTGACAAAGACTGTCGCACACCGCAATTCCTGCAAGCTGCGCGTGAGACAATTTAAGCTCCATGACATTTCCTGAGATTCATCCCAGTGTGCTACGTGCGCTCACCGCGCGAAACTACACCAGTCCCACGCCGGTACAGTTCGCCGTCCTTCGGCCAGACGCCGCGGATCGCGACTTGCTCGTCTCGGCTCCAACCGGATCGGGCAAGACTGTAGCCTACGGTCTTGCCTTGGCGTCTAATTTACTCCAAGATGCGGAGCGATTTGGCCGGCCGCAGCACCCCGTGGTACTCATCGTGGCGCCTACTCGTGAGCTGGCGCAGCAGGTGCAACGTGAACTGGAGTGGTTGTTTGCCCCCGCCGGTGGCCGTGTCATCTCGTGTGTCGGCGGCATGGACATCCGCCGGGAACAACGACTGCTCTCGCAGGGTGCGCACATTGTGGTGGGCACACCGGGCCGTTTGGCTGACCACCTTGATCAGCGGCATCTGCACCTGTCCGCGGTTCGAGCGGTTGTACTCGATGAGGCGGATGAAATGCTCGACCTCGGCTTTCGCGATGAACTCGAGATCCTGCTAAGCGCTACGCCCCCGGAGCGGCGAACGCTGATGTTTTCGGCCACGCTTCCCAAGCCGATACTGACGCTCGCGCGGCGCTACCAGCGCGATGCTCTCCGGCTTGCACTTACCTCCGAGAATGAACCCCACGCCGATATCGAATATCGAGTGTTTTCGATTCGTCCCCGGGACGTTGAACACGCGGTTGTGAATTCGTTGCGATTCTTCGATGCGAATGGCACGCTTGTGTTCTGTTCAACTCGCGAAGCCGTCCGCCACCTTCACGCGAACCTGCAGGAGAGAGGTTTTTCTGTAGTTGCGCTTTCCGGGGAGTTTAAACAGCATGAGCGCAACAGCGCGCTGCAGGCATTGCGCGACGGGCGTGCTCGCGTCTGCGTCGCTACGGATGTGGCCGCTCGCGGACTAGACATGCCTGATGTCGGCCTGGTGATTCACGCAGAGTTGCCTCAAAATCGGCAAACGCTGCTGCACCGGAGCGGTCGCACAGGACGGGCTGGCCGCAAAGGTTTGTCGCTCATATTGGCGCCAACTGCACAACACGGCGCGGTCGAGCGCTTGTTGGCGTCGGCGAAGATTAAGGGGATCTGGTCGCCTGCGCCTTCTGCCGATGCAATTCGCGCACGTGACGAAGAAAATCTTGTACGTGAAATTGCAGCCATGGCGGAAACTTCATCCGAAGAAGATTTGGCACTTGGGCGAGTCCTGCTGGCCGAGAGGAGCCCCGAACAACTCGCCGCTGTGCTGGTGCGGCTCCGCCGAGAGCACTTACCGGCACCCGAGGTGTTGGATGATCCCGGATCGGTTCGGAGTGAAACCTGGAAGAGCAAGAAGAATCGCGCTGTTACAAAAAAGAAAAGCTGGAGCAGTAAAAAGAGTAAGCAGTACAAGCCGCGCGAGAAAAACAAGCGGCACTAAAGAGCGAGCGCTCTCCTATTGGGGATGACGCCGACGTTATGGGGAGAAACATGGCAAAGCGAGAGGATCGCCAACAGGCCTTGCCAAGAAAAGCGCCTGACTATGCAAGCGCAGGCTGGGCGGCAACTGGTTCATCACAGCTTCGGATCGGAAGTCGATCCCTGCCAGCGATATTGAGGACGGCCCTCGTTGTATATCGATAAATGGCAGGGTAGGCCAAAGTTGACGAAACTATTTGGCCAGGTACAACAAGCAAGATTCACAGAACGCTGAATACGGGTCGTTTTATTCATACTGCGCAGAATTGGTGGAATAAAGAATCATTCCGCCTCTTCCGTTTCCATTCCGAAGACCTGCGGAACGTATTAACGCCTGTTGCACGAAGTCGCGCGCACTGCCAATGGCTTCGACGAGAGTCCTTCCTCGCGCGAGACAAGCTGCTATTGCCGATGCCAGAACGCAACCGGTGCCATGATCGTTGTGGGTTTCGATCCGCGCTGCGGAAAACCATATGGGTGATGAATGATCTTGCAATAACAATACATCGGATGACTCGTTGCCCCCCATATGCCCCCCCTTGAGTAGAACCGCAGGCACGCCGAGATCCAAAAGTATACGCCCGGCATCGAGACAGCCATCCCTCGTGTGCGTCTCGCGTCCACTCAAAACTTCTGCTTCCTGCGCATTTGGAGTGAGGAGCGTAATCAAAGGCAACAGCTTGATGAGCTCCTTTCGTCCCGCGTCGTTGAGCAAGGTATGCCCACTGGTGGAGACGAGGACCGGATCGCAGACAATGGTGGAAGGCGTGTACCTGCGAAGCGCTTTGCCAACAATGCGAATGCGAGCCGCATCAACTAGCATCCCCAACTTCATCACCGTGGGTGGAATGTCCGTGTAGACACTGTCGATTTGCGCGGCGAGCATCGCCGTTGAAACCGGCGCGACCTTTTGCACGCCCAGACTGTTCTGTGCCGTGAGTGCCGTAATAGCAGTCGAGACCTCGACGCCCAAGGCCATTCCAGTTTTGATGTCTGCCTGAACGCCGGCGCCTCCGCTGGAGTCCGATCCCCCAATGGCAAGCATGCGCGGCAATTCATTCTGGTCCTCGATCATGCCGGCGCCGACTCGTGTCATCGATAAATCTCCGACCCCTGCTGACGAAACTCGCACGCCTTCTCGGCCAGGGAGTCGGTTTGGCTCTGATTCTCCAAAATTTCGTGCGTGATTTTCATTGAACAGAATTTCGGTCCACACATGGAACAGAAGTGCGTTGTCTTGGCCGCCTCTTGCGGCAGCGTCGCATCGTGATACGCGCGGGCGCGGTCGGGATCGAGACTCAGATTGAACTGGTCGTTCCAGCGGAATTCGAAGCGCGCCTTGGAAAGCGCATTGTCACGCATCTGTGCGCCCGGCAATCCTTTCGCCAAATCGGCGGCGTGCGCGGCGATGCGGTAGCTGACGATGCCGGTGCGTACATCTTCTTTGTCGGGCAGGCCCAGATGCTCTTTCGGGGTCACGTAGCAGAGCATCGAGGTTCCATACCAGCCGATCTGCGCCGCACCGATGGCGCTGGTGATGTGATCGTATCCGGGAGCGATATCGGTGACCAGCGGGCCTAGCGTATAAAAGGGCGCTTCGAAGCAGTGGCGCAGTTCCTGATCCATGTTTTCCTGGATCATCTGCATGGGAACGTGACCGGGGCCTTCGATCATCACCTGCACGTCATGCTTCCAGGCGCGCGCGGTCAGTTCGCCCAGAGTGTGCAGTTCGGCAAATTGCGCCTCGTCGTTCGCGTCGTATAGGGAGCCGGGGCGCAAACCGTCACCCAGGCTGAAACTGACGTCGTAGGCTTTCATGATCTCGCAGATCTCATCAAAGTACGTGAGGAGAAAGTTTTCCTTGTGATGAGCAAGGCACCACTTCGCCATGATGGAGCCGCCACGCGAGACGATTCCTGTGAGCCGCCTGGCAGTTAGAGGAATTGTCGCCAGCCGCACTCCCGCGTGAAGTGTGAAGTAGTCCACGCCCTGCTCGGCCTGCTCGATCAGAGTATCCCGGACCAACTCCCAGGTCAGATCTTCCGTGATGCCGCCTGCTTTTTCCAGGGCTTGGTACATAGGGACAGTGCCAATCGGAATGGGCGCGTTGCGCAGAATGCGCTCTCGTGTCTCATGGATATTGCTTCCTGTCGAAAGGTCCATGATGGTATCAGCTCCCCAATAGATCGCCCACACCATCTTGTCGACTTCCTCGGTCAACGAGGATGTCACCGCGGAATCACCCAGGTTGCCGTTGATCTTGACACGAAAGTTGCGCCCGATAATCGCCGGTTCAAGCTCGGGATGATTGATATTGGCCGGCAGAATTGCGCGTCCGGAGGCAATCTCACTCCGCACAAACTCGGGAGCAATCTCTTTTGGGAAGCTTGCGGAGAAGCTCTGTCCGGGATGGCATCGCAGTAGGGCAGCGTAGGCCGGATCGCTTCGCAGTTCCTCCAGACGCATGGACTCGCGCAACGCGACAAACTCCATTTCTGGAGTCACAATGCCCTTCCGCGCGTAATGCATTTGTGTCACATTCCGGCCGTCGCGTGCGCGCCGAATTTTGCGAGGCGCTGAAAGACTCTGGTCTGAGGCCTTCACGATCGTATCGCCGCCCTCTTCGATCCAGGCTTCTCTCACAAGCGGCAGGCCCTGACGAATATCGACCTGACAGCCGGGATCGGTGTAGGGACCGGAGCTATCGTAGACAGGTAATGGCGGATTCAGTACAGGCCCATGCTTTGTTTGTGTTGGAGATTGTTCGATCTCCCGGTATGGAACACGCATGTCAGCACGGCTTCCTGTTAGATAGCGCTTTTGCGAAGCGGGATAGAGCGTGGGAAGAAGAAGCGTGTCCAGTTCTGCCTTTTTTTTCTGCATTGAGCTCTTGTCGAATGATGAATTGAAGAACAAGAGGGCGGGATCGCGGTGAATCGGAAGGAACCACTTTGAAAACTCCCCACGCCGGCATGATCCGGATCGGGTTCAAAGGGTATGTTCTCAGCTCAGTTGCGATGAGCACCCCTGTTTCTTAGCCGTATTAAAGCACAGCGCAACTTTCTGCACAACATCCTGGTTGCATTTTGAAAAACTTTGACAGGACGATGAATAGACTGCTTAAATAACTTCAACGTGAAACAGGGGTGCTCCATGCGTGGGGCTGAGATTACACCCTCGACCAGATCCGGGTAATGCCGGCGTTGGAAGCTTTCGATATCCCAGGCGATTCGTAGCACGAGACTCTTGTTTCTGACCGATTCAAGGAGAACCGTGTTCGCATGCTCCCTACTCGAAACGCCTGCGGTCTTCCCGTCAAAATCGCTGTGTTTCCGGTCTGTTCGCAACAACATACAGGAATGACCAACTTTCTCCACTTTGAAGCGCTCATCTGACCGCGTGCAGAGCCGAGAGCCGATTGCATCGCAAGTTTCAGTCCGAAAGATTCGATTCAGAGCCGCTTCGATCTTTGGAAACAGACAGCATCATGACGGTTTGAGAGGAAGAGATTCATGATCACGTTAAATGGAAGAATCGTGGACGATGCGGACGAATTGAGCGTCGCAGCGCTTCTCTCGCGTGAAAATTATGTATCAAGCCGCGTTGCAGTCGAGTGTAATGGGCGAATCATTCCGAAGGCACAGTACGAACACAAACAAGTGACCGACGGCGATGTTTTAGAAGTCGTGTGCTTTGTGGGCGGAGGCTAAGTTGAAGATCAAGATCAACGGCAAAGCAACATCCACTGACAGCTCCAGTCTTTTTCAATTGATGTCGGAGCGACGGATTGCGCCGGATAACCTGATCGTCATCTTAAATGGTTTCCAGACACCAGAAGATTTGCCTGTACACGATGGCGACGAGGTCGTCTTTATTGAAAAAGGAAAGATGCCGGACCGGACTGAATTCGAAGCCATGATGAGTGCCCGTCATACGCCTCATATTTACGAAAAGCTCAAGCAGGCTCGGGTCGCATTGGCTGGTCTTGGCGGATTGGGTTCCACAATCGCCGTAGCCCTTGCGCGGACAGGCGTCGGGAAACTTCATCTGGTGGATTTCGATGTGGTTGAGCCCAGCAACCTGAACCGGCAGCAATACAAGATCAAGCATCTGGGGATGAAGAAAACGGAGGCCCTCAAAATGGAACTTGAGGAGATCAACCCATTCATCACGGTACTTATCGACACGGCAAAGATTGCGGAAGACAATATCCCGCACCTCTTTGCCGAGGATGACATCGTTTGCGAAGCGTTTGATCAGCCGGACGCCAAGGCGATGCTTGTGAATGGCTTGCGCGAGCACTTTCCGAACAAAAAGATTGTTGCTGCTTCAGGTTTAGCCGGATATGAAAGCGGAAATTTTATCGCGACTAAGAGACTTATGAAAAACCTGTATCTATGCGGCGATGGAACAACGGAAGCGCGCATTGGAAGAGGGCTGATGGCACCGCGCGTATCTATCTGCGCAGGTCACCAAGCCAACATGGTTTTAAGACTCATCATGGGGATGGAAGATGCTTGAAGGAGTTAAAGACAGCTTTATTCTAGGCGGACGCGAATTCACCTCGCGCTTTATTCTAGGCTCGGGAAAATACAGTCTCGATTTGGTCCGCGCCGCGATAGAAGATGCTGGCGCACAAATGATCACCCTGGCCGTAAGGCGCGCAAACACGAACGCCTCGGAAAACATCCTTGCGCAGATTCCCGAAGGCGTCACCCTGTTGCCGAATACGTCGGGCGCAAGAAACGCCGAAGAAGCCGTCCGAATTGCGCGTCTGGCGAGGGAACTTGGGTGCGGGGATTTCGTAAAAGTGGAGGTCATTCGCGATTCAAAATACCTGTTGCCGGATAATTCTGAAACGATCAGAGCCACAGATATTCTCGCCAAAGAAGGCTTTGTGGTCATGCCGTACATGTATCCAGATTTGAACGCCGCGCGTGATCTGGCAAACGCGGGGGCGGCCGCCATTATGCCGCTCGGCGCGCCGATTGGCTCCAACAAGGGATTGCGCACTAAAGACTTCATTCAGATTCTGATCGACGAAATCGATCTTCCGATCATCGTCGATGCTGGTATCGGTCGACCTTCGCAGGCATGCGAAGCCATGGAGATGGGAGTTGCAGCCATCATGGTCAATACTGCAATTGCTACAGCGCGCAACATCCCGGCCATGGCAAGCGCCTTCAAGAAAGCAATCGAAGCTGGCAGAACCGCATACCTTGCCGGGTTGGGGCGTGTCATTGAAAAAGGAGCATGCGCTTCGTCTCCACTTACCGGCTTTTTGAACGATTAGGGGATCATACATTGAACCGCACAGACCACATGGCCTATCTGCCTGATATGGAGATCCTGATGGAGTCCACCATCATGGAACAAGTCCTCGCTCGCAGAGAAGAATACGATTATCGCCGGTATGTCGCCGAGGATATCCGGGTTGCGCTCAGTAAAGACAACCGCACGCTGGAAGACTTTGGGGCGCTATTATCGCCGGCCGCCATGCCATTCCTGGAGGAGATAGCCCTCAAGGCCAGAGAGGAAACAAGAAAGCATTTCGGCAATTCCATTTACATGTTTACGCCTTTGTATCTCGCGAATTATTGCGAGAATAGCTGCGTTTACTGCGGGTTTAACCGCTGTCAGAAGATTCGCCGCGCCCAATTGAAAGCCGAGGAGATCGAAAGGGAGATGCGGTCCATCGCTGATACTGGCTTGGAAGAAATTCTTCTTTTGACCGGAGAAAGCCGGAAGATGTCCGACGTGCACTACATTGGAGAGGCATGCACCATCGCTCGCCGTTTTTTTAAGATGGTGGGACTGGAAGTGTATCCCATGAATACGCAGGACTACGCATATCTGCGCGAGTGCGGAGCGGATTATGTCACCGTCTTCCAGGAGACTTACGACTCTAACACTTATGAAACTCTTCATCCGGATGGCCGTAAACGAGTCTTTCCCTACCGTCTGAACGCCCAGGAAAGAGCGCTTCGGGGCGGAATGAGAGGAGTCGGTTTTGGCGCACTCCTTGGTCTGGACGACTTTAAAAAGGACGCCTTTGCAACCGGAACGCACGCGTGGCTGCTGCAAAGAAAATACCCTCAAGCGGAGATCTCCTTCTCCTGTCCCAGGCTTCGCCCTGTCACGAACAATGGAGTGATAGGCGGTTCTCTCCTTCATGAATCTGAGTTATTGCAGGTTATCCTCGCTTATCGCCTGCTGATGCCATTTGCGGGGATCACGGTCTCCACCAGAGAGCATGCGCATTTTCGTGATAACGTGACCGGAATCGCAGCCACAAAAATATCAGCTGGTGTCAGCACCGGTATCGGCGGTCATCAGGAATGTCAGGAAGAGACAGGAGACGACCAGTTTGAAATAGCCGATACAAGGTCCGTCAGCGAAGTTTACTCTGCCATGAAAGAGCGAGGCTTGCAGCCGGTGATGAATGATTATGTCTACGTCTAAAACCCGTCCTCAACTTCAGCGCGGCCTGTATCTGGTCATGACCAAGCCGCACATCGGCTATGAACGCCTTTGCGCCTATGCGGTCGAGGCCGGAATCGCCGCCGTTCAACTGCGCACCAAGGGCCATGACGACCACGATTATCTCGCCCTTGCGCGTCGGTTGCGGTCCCTGACAAAAGGCAGTTCCACTCTGTTTATTGTCAATGATAGTCCCGACATTGCGATCGAGTCAGATGCTGATGGCTTGCATATCGGTCAGGAGGATATCTCCGCCATCGAAGCGCGAAAGATGATCGGCCACCACAAGCTGCTGGGCCTCTCCACGCACAACCTGGAGCAGGTGAAAACGGCAAACGACGCGCCCGTGGATTACATAGGATTTGGGCCGTTATATCTGACCAATTCCAAAGTCCGGCCCGACCCGGTGGTTGGTCCAGAGCTGTTGGAAGCCGCATACCGAAGCAGCTTGCACCCCATCGTGGCTATTGGCGGGCTAGACCTGGAGCGTATCCAACAACTTGGACCGTATGCCCACAGTGTCGCTGTGATCCGAGCCGTATCGGAGGCTGCCGATCCCTTGGCTGCGATGCGTGAAATTCAGGCCGCTTTCCTGAAAAAACAGGGATCACATTGCGAGGGGTCTTGCAATTGAGTTCGCGGCGTTTCTGCCGGACTAGGCAACCTGGAAAAGATCGACGATTTCCGCTTTCACGATTTGCGCCACACTGCGGTTTTCGCCGGTCTGCAGAGTAGTCATTCTTTGTTTTGTTCCAAAACGCCTGCCGGAAGGATAAATTTCCCGATCACCTTCCGGCATCGAGCCGCTTCAGAGTGGGAACGGAGGGTGTGAGAGTTTGTGCTCTATTGCAGGACGGATAGACCGAATTGAGGGAAGCGACAGTCGACTGCATTTTGCCGCCCACGTACGTACAAGGCTGCTGGGCCTTTGCTGGACCTTTGAAGAAGTAACGCTTAGTTGCGGATTAGTCCCGTAAAACACGGTTGGATTGTCGAACGGATAGTCCGGAGGGCGGCTACTCTTCCCTAATTCCGCCAATCTCCAGTTTGCCCATGATCCGCGCGGAATCTGGCTCCCCACAGTGGACGCATTTAGAGCTCTGGCCGCCTAAATCCAGTGTCGCTCGAACCCCAGCAACTCCTGCCTCTGATGCCATAGCTTACACTGGAAGTACATGCTCAACCGGGGCTATGCTTACACCACGATCATCAGCAGGAAATACCATGGACAAACCCTGCTCTCCCACTTGGCGAGCCTTTACCCCCATTCAACTCCACAAGCCTGGCAACAAAACCTGAACAACGGCGAAGTCACCCTCAACGGCGTCACCGCCACCGGAAGCGAATCGGTCACTCCAGGCCAAACCCTTGTCTGGAACCGTCCACCCTGGATTGAACCAGACGCCCCTCAGCACTTCGAAGTCCTGTTTGATGACCCCCATCTGTTGGCCGTCAACAAACCCAGCGGGCTGCCCACCCTCCCCGGCGGCGGCTTCATGGAAAACACCCTCCTGCGCTTGGTGCAAAAGCAGACCCCCAACGCAAACCCTGTCCACCGGTTGGGCCGAGCCACCACCGGCATCGTCCTCTTCGCCAAAACACCGCAGGCGGCCTCTATTCTATCCGCGGACTGGAACACACCCAAAATTCAAAAAATCTACCGGGCGCTGGCTCAAAACATTGCACAGCAGGACGCCTACGAAATCCTCACACCCATCGGCCTCGTACCGCACCCGCGCATCGGTTCCGTGTGGGCCGCCAACCCAAGTGGCAAACCGTCAAAGTCATTGGCAAAGGTGATCTCACGCAACACAAGCACCACAACATTTGAGGTAAGCCTAAATTCGGGGCGCCCTCATCAAATCAGAATTCATTTGGCATCCATCGGCCATCCCCTGGTAGGCGATCCTCTGTACGGCTTAACCGGCCAGCCTCTTGACAATCTCCCCGGCCTCCCTGGCGATGGAGGATATCTCCTGCACGCCCAATTTCTGAAATTCCACCACCCCATGACCGGAGAACAAATCAATCTTGAGGCAGCTTTGCCGTCCGGATTCTCATTGCATCAGTAGGTGCGGCGCGAATCAAATCAGGGTGGCCGTTGAAACCTGCGCAATCCCGCCATTTCGAATCCTGACGAATCGAGTTTAACTACACTCCTATGTGGTGGTTAAGGGAACACCCGCGCCAATCTTTTCAGGCTGGCAGCCCGGGTTGCAACGGCCTCACTTTGACGATTGGATTTTGTATTCAGCACAAAGAGGGCAAGTGGACCTCCGGCGTATATCCGGACTAAGGCACGATTGTCGCGCAGCCGTTATGATCGTAAGTGGAACTCGATATTTGAGTGTAGGTGAGGCCTGCGCATGCCACTTTCTGCAAACCGTATTTGGCGACAATTACCGAACGAGATTAGAGTCTCCGCCAGCAAAGTATTTTGGGCGGAGACAACGAAAGAACAGAAACAATTTCTCTTTGCCGCTCTCGCGAAAGCAAATAACGTTCGTGAGATTAGTGTCCGACGAGCCCCGATTGAGCGCTTGGTCAACTGGACGGCAGCAACTCTGACTCTTCCTGATCAGATAGCAAATAATCTGTTGCAGGACTATCTGCTCCACGATCATCGTGCAATGATCGTGAGCTATGTTGAATCGCTGGGGATTCCACATTCGGATGGAATAATTGAGGAAGGCTTTGACCTCGCTTCGCTGCCGAAAGAGCGCGTCCAGGATGCCGCTCGAACCCTCCTCGCATCTCCAGATCGCCAAGCAGCCGAACTTTACCTGAAGTATCTTGTGGTTCAAGGTGGGCCTTGGTCAGTGATTGAAGAAGTCCTGCCAACCGGGGACGCCTAAACACTTCGGCATCGGTGGCGGCTATTGGCAAAATAAGCAAGCTTAGAGAGCCTTCAGCCTACCCAGGCGAATTCGGCATGTCACACGTTCGACCGAAATCGATGGCCAATGAATTAGCCGGATTATGGCCGATGTCCAAGCCGATTTGTTTCATTGGCAACCATCTTTTTAATAGAAAAGACCGTAAGAACTGTTTCCGTGCATATTGGCCGATCAGTGCGGTGGGCGGCTCCACACCGCCCACGCCAATCGTGACACACTGACGGGATTTGCAAGAGGGATGGCCTGCGGGCCATCCCTCTACCGGCTTATACACCGGCGGCTAGCGAAAACAAACAGAACAGCTCCAAAGCAAAATCATTCTGGATGCGCACTCAACGCCTCGAGCGTGCGCTTCAACTGTTCGAGCCTCTGCCCGGCCTCGCCAAGTCTGCCTTCCGCCGTCAAGCGCTGATAGTCGGCAAGGTCCTTGGCTGCTTCTGATATGAGCGCTTTGCGCTCCGATGCGGGACTGCGCGCGGCGCCAGATGGCGGTGCATGTTGTACCGTTCCCGCAGGTGCAGCAGCAGCGCTCATCGATGAGACCTCTCCGCCAAAGAGTCCCGCCAGCGCCGTCTCGAACGTCGGTCCGTAGGCAAGCCGGTCTTGCAGGGCGAGCACGACGAAACGCAACTCTGGCATTGGGCTCCGCTCGGCCTGCAGGTAGATCGGCTCCGCATACAACAAGGCGCTCCCCATCGGGATCACAAGCAGGTTACCGCGCCGCACATGCGAGCCCTGCTGATTCCAAAGAGTCAACTGCCCTGAAAGCTGCGCGTTCTGATCGATCCGAGCCTCAATTTGCTGTGGGCCGTCAACGAGCTTTGTTTTGGGAAAGTTGTAGACTACCGTCTTCCCGTAGTTTGCGCCGTCGCTGCGTCCGGCAATCCAGCCAATCAGATTATTCCGGTTGGAGGGCGTAAACGGAAGAATGTCGACGAACTCCACCCCGGCTTCTCCAGGCAGCTTCATCAGCACGTAGTTCGGTTCCATCGGCTGTGTCGTGGGCTCGCCACGCTCATTCACGCCGCTTTTGGTGGCAGGCGCCCACAGATCCTCGCGGTTGTAAAACACCTCCGGATCGGTCATGTGATAAAGGCCGTACACTTCCGCCTGTAACTTGAGCAATAACTCGGAGTAGCGCACGTGCTTACGTAAACCGGCAGGCATTGCCGACGCGTCCTTGAAAAGGCTCGGGAAAATGCTGCGGTACGCTGCGATGATCGGGTCCTCCGGGTCAAACACATAAAAAGTCGTGGTCCCGTCGTAGGCATCCACGACCACCTTCACGCTGTTCCGCGCGTAGTTAATGTGATTACCGCCGAAAGAGTAATGTCGAGAATATGGATAACTGTCAGAGGTCGTGAAAGCATCCATGATCCACATTAGCCTGCCATCATCGCCGACCACGATGTATGGATCTGATTCGTAGGTGAGGAATGGCGCCAGGGTTGACACGCGAGCTCGCACGTTGCGCCGCATCAGCAACCGGCTCTCCTTGTTGACGTCGTCGCTGAACGGTAGTTTCGCGAGATCGCCGCGATCGAGCGCAATGAGAATGCGGCGCAGGAATCCCCCGAGGACGATGCCTCCGCTGCCTTCATAGGATGTGAGGCTATTGGTCTGGCCTTGCGGGTAGTTAAACTCCTGTTCGGATGAAAAGGCTTGGGCTCGGATTGAGGTAAAAAACTTGGATGGGTGGACATGGCTTGGGAGCAACCTCTACAGGCTGGGAACCCGGACAAGGTGATTCAGGCCATTCTGCGCCATGCCAACGTGAGTACGACGGCGAACTACTACATCAAGACGGCGGCAAGCGATGTGAGCGAGGCGATGGCGCGGTTTGAGAACGAGGTTGCCGAGGCGGCAGCGAAGGGAGTTTTGACACAAACGCAGCCTGCTGGCCGCCAGAGCATTCAGTAAGGTGCCTTTTTGTCCCAAAAGAGGTAAAAACGGCAGCGGAACTTTGGTACGAAGGTCTGAAGCAGATTCATCGGGCGGCGCAGTTGTTCTACTCAAGTGTACCGGAGCCGCGGGTGCCAGCTCGCTGTTTTTCGGCGACGAACCTTCCAGAGATTGTGCGCAAGGTCATCAAGCCCATCTATAACAGGAATTCTGAACTGAATTGAACCGCGACATTGACACTGCAAGAGTGTGGACCGCGTAGACGTGATGTCCCTCTTGGATACTCCTCGTACTCGATTTCCCTCGGCGCGTTCGCTAACCTCATTGACCGGCAACATCGCGAACTGAGAATGGCTCACGTGTCGTCCAACTCAAGTACGCAGAAGAATGGAAAAATCCGCCGTCAAATGAGCAGCCCACGTGAATCCTGAGCTGGTTTTGAGCTTGTCGGACATCAATCGGACATCAGCAGAGCTGGATTCAGCTTTGGAAAGTGTTGGATTGGCTTGGAAGTAATTGAAAGGAAAGGTCTGGCGAGAGGGGGATTCGAACCCCCGGTACAGCTTTTGACCGTACAACGGTTTAGCAAACGCCCCCGAGCTCACCCCTGTTGTTCGGAATCAGCAATTTACGGCATTATTAGCGGGTACAATTCGGGTAAAAAGCGGCAGTTCGGGCACAACTATGCAACTTAACATGCAACTGAAGCCAAAAATCTCGTGTTATAAATTCTCTATCTGCCGACATTTTGCCAAAACCCGCAACTGGAGCGGGGTTGCGAGGCATTTTCGGCGAGCGGAGATGATCTGTGAACGCCGTGACGCCGCGAGAGCGTGTTAGTCAGCTTGTGACGGAGTTAGGAGTCGCGCGAAACCGAGACTTCAAGCGCGCAGGGATTCATACGCAGTACGTTGGTGAGGCCTGTAATGCTGGATTGATCGAGCGAGTCGGCCGCGGAACATACGCCCTTTCTGGTCATATTAAAACTCCCCAGCAGCGAATCGCAGAGGCATGCAAGCGAGTTCCGCAAGGCATTGTGTGCCTGTTCTCTGCTCTATGGTTCCACGGACTTGTTGAAAAGGAGCCTGAAGCTATCTGGATGGCGATTGACAGGAAGGCGCGCGAACCACGGGTCGACTCAGTTCCAATCGAGTTCGTTCTCTTCTCTGGCGATGCCATGACGCAAGGTGTAGTCAACCTCAGGGTTGGTGGCGTTCCTGTTCGCGTTTATAGTCCGATGAAAACCGTCGCGGACTGCTTTAAATATGCGGACAAGATAGGGACCGACATTGGGCCAAAGGCTCTCGCCGCCGCGATTAGAGGCAATCAGTACAACCGCCAGAAACTGCTGCGCTTCGCCGAGATCTGCCGCGTCAAACGAGCCGTAGCAGCAGCGGAGAATGCGAGGAAGCAGCCAGAACCTGATAGGCCCACAAAGGAAGCGGAAATCGTTTAGACAACGATCCGCAGCATGAAAGCCGTTTCTTTCTCATGTTCCTGAAAACCTACTGGAGGCGTCACGCACTCACTTATACGTTGAACTTGAAAAACAAAATGTCGCCATCTTTAACGACATATTCTTTCCCTTCCGAGCGGTAAAGGCCTTTTTCCTTGACGGCCTGTTCGCTGCCCAAGGCAAAGAGATTTTCGCAATGATAGGCATCGGCGCGAATGAAGCCGCGCTCGAAGTCGCTGTGGATTACGCCCGCCGCCTGCGGGGCTTTGGCGCCGTCGGGAATGGTCCAGGCACGCACCTCTTGCACTCCGGCGGTGAAGTAGGTGATGAGCCCGAGCAGTCGATAAGCAGCGTGAATCAACCGGTTCAACCCCGGCTCAGCCAGGCCCATGTCGGCCAGAAACTCCGCCCGTTCGTCCGGTTCGAGCAGAGCGATCTCGGCCTCCATCGCGCCGCAGATGCGTACCACCTGCGCGCCTTCTTCCGCAGCGCGTTTTTCCACGGCGGCCACCCAATCGTTGCCATCTTTGAGACCCGCTTCATCCACGTTGGCCACAAACAGCACCGGCTTGGCGGTGATCAGATGGAGATCGTACGCGGCAATCCGCTCCTCTGCGGTGAGCTCAATAACGCGGGCAGGCCGGCCAGCCTGAAGGCCCTCCAGAAGCTTCTTCAGAGCCTCTGCCTCGCACTTGACACCGACGTCCGTGGTGTTGCGCGCGGCTCTTTCGGTCCTGGCCCAGCGCTTTTCGACCGTCTCAAGATCAGCCAATAGCAGTTCGGTGTTGATGATGTCGATGTCATGTAGCGGATTCACGCCGCCAGCCACGTGAATCACGTTCGGGTCGGCAAAGCAGCGCACAACGTGGCAGGTCGCGTCGGTCGAGCGGATGTGTCCCAGAAATTGATTGCCGAGTCCCTCACCCTTGCTTGCGCCTTCGACCAAGCCGGCAATGTCGACGAACTCCATCGTTGTTGGAACGATGCTCTTCGGTTTGACGAACTTGGTGATCTGATCCATCCGCTCGTCAGGAACGCTGACGACGCCGACGTTGGGATCGATTGTGCAAAACGGGTAGTTGGCCGCCTGGGCCTCGGCCGCCGTAAGGGCGTTGAAGATGGTGCTCTTGCCAACATTGGGCAAGCCTACAATTCCGCAGTTCAAGGGCATTTCAAAACATCCTTTTCAGTTAAATGGCCGGGAAAATCCCCTCAGCCTGGCGGGCTGTCTTCTCAAATTGTTTTGAGGTCGGGGGAGATATCAGAGGGAAGAAAATCTGTATTCCAACGCTCGGTCTGACTCGCGGTATGCATCCGCCGTCATGGTCTGAATAGTCCTACTACCATTATGCCGGAAAATGGGCGAATAGGGACAGACCACTGACCACGCGGACACCCTCTCAGGCTGGGCTACCGGCCGCCAGCGCCAGTGACGATTCTTCCGGAAACGGAAACGGGGCAAGGACATATGGAAAACGCTGCGCGTTTCCCACATCTCCACACCCTCGGCGACGACGACGGACTATCGATCAACAAAGCGGTACACTAACATTCCACTTGGTACAAAACCTCGGGCAGGTCAGGGGCGATTCGAGTTTGGTCTTTATGATACCCATACGCGAGTGTCAGACCACATCGGCCAGATGCAGACGGTTACTTCTCGGGTACTTTCTATACCTAATCTCAGTAAGAACTTCGGGCAAGGAACCGGTCCGAAATCTGACGCGGCGCATCAATGAAGTCATCGCACCACGGGGCAAGCTCCACTGTGGAAGTTTCAGATTTCCTAACCTTCAAGCCAGATTCGCAGTAACATCCAATCTGACTTCGCTGACGAGGGCAGTTCAGTGGCACACAGCCCATCGACGCAGGACGACACTTACCTAAAGCTGGAGCGACGCCTCGGACGAGTGCAGGCGCAACAGCGTCTGGGAATCGAGAAAGATCACGAGGATATCTTTGGTCAGGGCATCAACTTCTTTCACCCGGAAAACTGGTATTCCGCCCATGCCGTGATTCGAACTACGCTAAGGCTGGCCGGGCTGTACTGGCGTGGCTGTAAGAACACAGAACGCATACAGGTAAGGCACAACGAGATTAAGCTGCTAGATCTTCCATCACTGTTTGACGGATTCACCATCCTGCATATCAGCGATATGCACGTGGACATGAACCCAGGGCCTATGCAGCGCTTGATAGAGTATCTGCCCGACCTGGAGTACGACATTTGCGTTCTGACAGGAGATTTCCGGGGAAACACTTTTGGGCCGTTTGACGCGACCTTGGAGGGCTTGGCGCGAGTCCGTTCCCATCTCAAGGAATTGGTTTATGGCGTATTGGGCAATCACGATACGATCCGTATGGTCCCTGGAATGGAAGAAATGGGAATACGGATGTTGCTCAACGAATACGACTCGATTGGGCGTGGCGATCATCGCATCCATCTGGCAGGCGTCGACGATGCTCACTACTACCGGGCCGACAACCTGGAAAACGCAGCCTCGGAGATCCCTTGCGGCGAATTTTCCATTTTGCTTTCCCATACGCCAGAGATCTACCGTCAGGCCGCGCATAGCGGCTTTAAGCTGATGCTGAGCGGGCATACGCATGGCGGGCAGGTATGTCTGCCCGGTTCGATTCCGATCACTCTGGATTCCGTTCTGCCCAGAAGCATGGGAGCCGGGTCGTGGAACTACCATACGCTGGCGGGCTACACCTCGGTTGGGGTCGGATCAAGCATCGTCGCGGTCCGCTTTAACTGTCCACCAGAAATTACCCTGCATCATTTGCGATGTGCCTGACTGCTGGCCAGCCAACGGAAGCAGGGTTCCGCCGATGGAGCTGCCGGTTCTGCCGACTAAAGGTGGTGGGGCAGTTCCTGACGCCGAGATCACCGCTTTTTCCAACCCCCAACGCTCGAAGCGGATTTTGCGGAATAATAGGATGTGAAGTCTACTCAATCTCTTTCCCCTGCCATTGGTATCGATTTCGGAACCACCAACAGTTCGCTGGCTTTGGCCACAGGGCAGTCGAGCGAACTGGTTCGCTTTGTCTCGGCGGCGGGCTGCACGGAATCCTTTCGCTCGGTGCTCTATCTCGAAAATCACAGAGAGAATGGGAGACGTCGCCTGCAATCGTGGACCGGGCCGTGGGCGATCGAGCAGTATCTGGAGGCCGAGCACAAGGGACGGCTGATTCAGTCGCTGAAATCGTACCTGCCCTGCCGCACGCTAACCGGCACCGAGGTGATGGGGCGGCACTACACCCTGGAGGATTTGACTTCGCGTATGCTCGCCGATCTGCGGCTTCATGCCGAACGCCAATTTGGCGTGCCAGTGCGGGAAGCCACAGTGGGCCGCCCGGTTCGCTTCGTTGGCGCGGAGAGCGACGAAGACGAAAGCTACGCACTTGACCGCCTGCGCCAGTCGTTTAAGCTGGCGGGATGGGAACGGGTGGAGTTCGAGATGGAGCCGGTCGCCGCAGCCTATGCCTATGAGTCCACGCTCGATCACGACGAACTGATTCTGATCGGGGATTTTGGCGGCGGCACAAGCGACTTTTCGCTGCTCCACGTCGGGCCAGCCACGAAAAAGAAACGCAAGTCGAAACGTGTGCTGGGTAATAGCGGCGTGGGATTGGCGGGCGATGCCTTTGATGCCCGAATCGTTCGTAAACTGGTTTCTCCGAAACTCGGATCCGATACGCTAGCACGCTCCGGCAAAAAGATATTGCCGGCGGTACCGGCGTGGATTTACGCGAACCTGGAGCGCTGGCACTACCTCTCGTTTCTGCGCACACGCCAGGTGATGGAACTGCTGAAAAGCGCGCTGGCAAGAGCGCTGGATCCGGAAAAGATTGAATCGCTCATCATGTTAGTGGACGAAGACCTGGGCTTTCAGCTGCACCAGGCGGTACAGCGGGTGAAGTTCGAGCTATCGCAGAAGGAGCGCGCGGAATTCAGTTTTCACGAGGGCGGTCTGGCGCTGCGAATCACCGTGACACGGGCGGAGTTTGAAGGCTGGATCGCCACGGAACTGGAACAAATCGAGCAGTGCGTGGACGGACTGCTGGCTGCAACCGGGGTGGATGCGCGTGCGGTGGATCGTGCCTTCCTGACGGGAGGAACATCGTTTGTCCCCGCTGTGCGGCGCATCTTCGAGACGCGCTTCGGCAAGGAGCGAGTGCGCACTGGGAACGAGTTTACCTCGGTGGCCAGCGGTCTTGCATTGCGGGCTTTGGAAGAGCAAGAGTAGATTCCACTGCCATTCGCGCAGGTCATTCCCGGCGAAGGCGTAGTGCTGGAAGGCGGCGAACGATTTGCCGCGCCTGTTGTGGCAGCGAAAACTGAGCATCATTTGAGATGTGCCTGACTGCTCGCATTGGCCCTGCCTAGTTTGGTCGATCACGCAGGTCGAACTTGAAGAAGAGGCGAGAAACAAGAACAGCTCCTATGAAAAAGATCACAACTGTGACAGCAATCTCCAGGGCTGTAAGAGACAGCGAATTGCTACAGACAAGAAGCGGAAACAAAGATTCGGGAATCTGATCCAGGCCGGTAGCCCTGCTCCCAGACGGCAGATGGAAACGACGTTTCACGAAGCTGGAGAAGAGGTCGCCCGCCATGGCTACGCTACCCATGACAGCTCCGATCTTCCATTCCAATCCAATCAGTGGCGCACACAGCGATGTGACCAGGACCGAGAGGACAATTCCGTGTATTGTTTTCGATGGGCCAAACAGTGGCTGCCCATCGATAAACCTGAAACCCCCATCGACGGGGCGAAAAAAAGAGTCGCGCAGGATAGCCCTTGCTATCACAGGCGTGCCGTTGGCCAGCATCAACAGACTCAGTAGCTTCAGGATCATCAGCAGTTGCACACGCAGACTTTATCTCAACTTCCGTTGTATGTCATTGCTGCAAGCAGGGTAGTGACAGGCTCTCGACTTCAATGTCGGGGACCACTTCTGGCGCTGCCTGACGAAGAAGCATCCGCACTTCCTGCAGAATAGGACCGCTGGTGCGACTACCTGGCCTTCTGCGGCTTACACGCTAGCGTGGGACAAGCGGATCGCGCTCGCGTTTATCCCGAAGCAAGTCCTCGATATCGCCTACTTTTTCGGCAACGAGGTTCAACTTTCGGGCCAGTCCCTGAATGTCGTTGGCCGAGCGCCGGTTCACGTCGTAGTCTAGTTCGCCACGCAGACGGTCCTTCGTGTCCTGGCGGTTTTGGCTCATCATGATGACCGGCGCCTGGATCGCTGCCAACATCGAGAGGAACAGGTTGAGCAGGATAAACGGATACGGATCCCACGCCGAGCGGCCGAGCCGGACGTTGATTATGGTGTAGACAATCATCACCAGCAGGAACGAGATAATGAAAGTCCAGGAACCTCCAAAATGTGCAACCAAATCCGCGATCCGATCACCGAAGCGGAATTCTTCGTCGATGATTTCATTGGGGTGGCGCGACGAACGCACGCGCACCAATTCTTGCGACGCGTGAAACTGGCGGCCCAGCATGGTCAGCAGGTCCATGCCGGCCATCGGTTTGCGCTGCAGCAGGACGGAGATGTCGTTACGGTTGACCTCGATACACTCCGTAGCTTCGATGGCTATGGCGCTGGTCTGGTGCGGAGTTCCGTCGATCATGGAGGCGAAGCCGAAGAACTGTCCGGGCGCGGGATTGTCGACGACCACTTCCTGTCCATCCTCGTCCACGGTCACAACCTGCACGCTGCCGGAAATTACCACGTAGGCTCGCGAGTCCTTGTCGCCGATCTTGTAAATGCGTTGGCGCGGATCAAAACGCACCACATCAACCTGGCCCGAAAGAACCGCCAACTCATCTCCGTCCAGCAATCCAAACAGCGGAACATGTTTCAATACATCCGGATTACATGCCATCCTCATACCTCAAGCCGAGTTTTCGAAATGATGTTACCGCATGATAGGTGTGGCGCACTCGTTGTGTTAATTTCTTGCAGTCATCCCGAGCGTTTTCACTCGGCGCAGCGCTCTAACCCCATTTCGGGGTGATTCGACTATTGCGAGACTCCGCTCACTGCTATTATTTTCGGCGCAAGGAGAGGACTCGTGGAGCGCGGTCAGTTCGCCAAGATCGTTGAGGAAGTGCTCGATACGCTTCCGGAAGAGTTTCGCACGCGCATTCGCAATGTCGCTGTGCTGGTGGAAGACCTCCCACCCGGTCAATCGGGAAAGCCGCGGAAACTTCTTCTAGGCATCTTTCATGGGGTGCCCATGACCAGAAAGAGCGTCTTCGACATGCCGACCGGGCCTGATTACGTCGTTCTCTATCAAAAGAACATCGAAGCCGTCTGCTCTAACGAGGCCGAACTCCGCGAACAAATCCGGCGCACCATCATCCACGAAATCGGCCACTACTTCGGAATGGACGAGGAGCAGTTGAGGGATGTGTAAGCAGATCATGTATGTGAGCAAGATTAGCGGTGCCCGCTGCCAAGCTGCGGAGCAACTGCGCCGGAGTCAGAACACTGAAAGCACTCACAGTCAGAGATATAACCATGCGATATTCAGTAAAGCAGCAATCATTGATTAACGGGAAAGGAGATTCCAGGAATGGCGCAGATTGGAGAACCACGAAAGCATGAGATTCATTATCCATTGGAAGAGCCGGTACCACTACCGTTACATCAGCCAGCGGAAGAACCGGTACATGAGCCGGTGAAAGAACCGGAAAAAGTTCCGGCGGTGCCGTAATTGGAGTGCCCGGCGAATTTTGTACCAGTTTGAATTAGGGCGTGTTAACACTACTTTGGCGCTCTTGGTGTAATTTGAAGTAGATGGAAATCACCGAAGAGCAGTTTGTGCGGATACAAGATAGCTTGCCAGTACAGCGCGGAAACGTAAGCTTATCGAACCTCCAGTTTCTCAATGCCGTACTCTATGTTGCCGAGCACGGGTGCAAGTGGCGCGGACTTCCCAAGCGATTCGGGAACTGGCACACCATCTACACCCGCATGAACCGCTGGTCGAAGAACGGAGTCATGGACCGCATTTTCGAGAAGATGCAGATGGAGCAGATCGTGCGTATCCGCATTGAGGCCTTCAGCCTCGACTCCACATCGGTGAAGGTGCATCCAGATGGCACCGGCGCGTTAAAAAAAACGGGCCCCAGTCCATCGGCAAGCCTCGCGGCGGATGGACCACCAAGATTCATATGGTTGCCGCGAATGATCGAACCGCAATAACCTTCGCACTCTCGCCCGGCAACGCCCACGATGCGCCCGAAGGCCGCGAACTGCTGCGCGAGCTCGGCTCGTTTCCGGGCATGCCCGTGCTCATGGACCGAGCGTACGAAGGCAATGAGACACGCCAGTTGGTGTTCGACTTGGAAATGGTTCCGGTGGTTCCTCCCAAATCGAACCGCGTCGATCCTTGGCGCTATGATCGCGCTCTGTACAAGAAGCGCAATGAAATCGAGCGTCTGTTCCGCCGTCTCAAGGGCTACCGCAGAATCTTCTCGCGCTTCGAGAAACTCGATTGCCTGTTTATGGCCTTCATCTGCTTCGCACTCATCATCGAGGCGCTTCGCTAGTGTTAACACGCCCTAGCTTACGTTCGATAACCTCACCTGTTGTGGAATCAAAAAACGCAACTTGTTGCCAACTGGGATGGAAATCGCACCCTACAATAATCATGAAGGCTTCTCCTGACCCAGCTTCTTGGTCCTCAACCAAAGAACAACGGCCGGCACAATCGGAGCCTTTGTTTATTTCGGTAGTTTAGTTTGATTGAATAAGGACGAAGGCTTCAGTGCGACCCGGTATTTCTGATAATGACTGATCGAAGCTCCAATGCGCACCGGTCTGCACCGTTCAAACGTACCACGCGCAATGTCCCAACCTGTTAACCGACTCACCCGGTGTTGGTCGGCGATAGCCGACAGCCGGGACGCGCGTAAAGAATATTTTCCAAACTCTCTCTGTACTTTCTCGTGGAGAGTCCTCAAAGCAATTTTTGATTCTTCCCATATCTATCTGTCCGGACACTTCTCTTTTGTTCGATCGATGTATGCAGGGGACAGAAGGAAAAGTTGACGGAGAAAAATATCGGGTTGGACACGATCTGCCTATACTATGTCGGCAATTTCCTTGTGATCTGCATCACGTTCGTGGCGAAAAGTCCCAGTGCTCTGCAGGGGAACCATATGTTCCCCTGCGGTCCGGCCGGTTTTGTCCGACCTCGATGTGAGCCTGGACACGAGAGAGTATGGCGGGGACCGTCTCTCCGTCGTTTGCTCGCGCGTACGCGAGTTTGTTGTTCCGGCACAGGACAAAGAGACCTACTCTTGGCGATCTTCAGGCGCAGACCATGTCTCTTGGCGGTCACACCGAAGCTCTGGGCGCCAGCGATGTTGATGTTGTAGATGGGAAGATCCATTCCGTCGCCGGCTTCGTCGGCGCGGAGAGGTTCGATGGCCGGGAAGACGGTGGTCATGCCGGGCTTGTAAGCCACCTTCTGCAGCAGGCTGGAGGCGATGAGCATCGGCTCGATGCCTTCCTGCACGATGGTGGTCATGGCGCGCGGGATCATGAAGGCCGCGTTCTGAATAGCAAGCGCGTCCTTGATGGAGATTTCTTCGTATCTTTGGTTCCGATCCGCTGTGAGTACATACTCAGCATTGTGATTATTCCGGCGGTTCTGCTTGACAGGGCCGCCCTTCAGGAGTTCGGAGTATATGAGTATGTCACGAATCGGTTCCATCGCACCTTCCGCACGCATCGCCAAGACCGAGAACGAACGGAGCTGGCTGGCTTCGACCGTCGCCCGTTACAGCCGTAAACGCCGAGAGCAGTTGGGCCTCACTGTTGAGCGGGCCGCCGAGCTGTCCGGGCTGAAACTGTCGCAATGGCTGGCTCTGGAGGACAGCTGGTGCCGGACGAACTGCCGGTGATCATCTCGATCGTCAGGACGTTGCAGGTCCGGTGGTCGGATCTGGATCTGATTGCCCTGCTGGCCCGCGCCGCCCAGCAGCGTGGCTAGTACAGGTTCGGCCGGAATGTGGATGCAATGGTACTCATTAGCGTATAGACTCACCTCCGGGCGGGGCGGCCGGCCCCGCGATTGGAGGTGGGTAGAACGAAAGAGAGCAAGGTGAAAAGAATGAACTTGAATGTTGAAGTCGAACTGCACAATGCCTTCAAGGCGGCGACCGCCGCCAACGGCGTCAACATGACCGATGTATTGCTGGAGTTCATTGAACAGTACGTTGCCAAGAACGGCACGGCTCCGAAGAAGAAGGCGGCGCGCCGGGGATGAAAAGGGCCGCGCTGTACATGAGAGTCTCGACCATCGATCAGCACCCAGAGACCCAGCTCCATGATCTGCGCGGCCTGGCCGCGCAGCGTGGCTTTGAGATCGTAAGCGAATACACCGACAAGATCAGCGGTGCCAAGTCCAAGCGTCCCGGGCTCGATCAGCTCCTGGCCGATGCCCGGCGGGGCAAGTTCGATGTCGTTCTGCTCTGGGCCTTCGACCGCATGGCGCGGTCGGTCCGTCATCTCCTGGAGGTCCTCGACGAGCTGAATCATCTCGAGATCGAGTTCATCTCCTTCCGCGAGAACATCGACAGCGGCGGCCCACTGGGCCGCGCCCTGATCGTGATCATCGGCGCCATTGCCGAACTGGAGCGCAACCTTATTATTGAGAGGGTGCGTGCCGGCATGCGGCGAGCCAAGCTCGAAGGACGACGGATCGGTCGTGCTCCCCTCGATGTGGACCGTCCCGCGTTGCTTCGCGATCGCGCTCGCGGTCTGAGCCTGAGCGAACTCGCCAAACTCCACCGCATCTCCCGCACCAGCGTGTGCCGAATCCTGCGTGAGCAACATTCAGCCGACCTAGTGTCAAAAGGGCTCAGCCAAGCCCCTTCGCAACTGCATGAAAACAGGCCGCCGGAGATGGCGACCTGAGGTAGTGTCTAAAACTCTGCTTTAGGAGACAGTGAGTGTGTGCCAAGGGTTCCGGCACCGACACCCTTGATTCGGTTCTTCCCGCACGCCTCGGGCCACGCCAATCGCGAGCCGGTTGCAAAGGGTATGAAATCCTCCTCGCGACGCAGAGAAAAACAAATTCTTGCCTGCTTTTTCGGGGGCGTTTCAATCCACGCTCCCGCATGGGGAGCGACGTTCTCGTGCTCTTCTCTCTTCAGGACCGAACCGGTTTCAATCCACGCTCCCGCATGGGGAGCGACGAAATATAAGCTGGTTGATAAAGGGACGAATCTGGTTTCAATCCACGCTCCCGCATGGGGAGCGACCTACGCGCATATCTAGCTAGTACCCGTATCCCCTGTTTCAATCCACGCTCCCGCATGGGGAGCGACCGGAAGCCATGCAACAGCAATCGCAGACGGTCAAGTTTCAATCCACGCTCCCGCATGGGGAGCGACGGTTGCGGGATATCTGGCTGCGGCGTGGCTATTGGTTTCAATCCACGCTCCCGCATGGGGAGCGACAACTTGTTGGGGTGTGGTAGCGAGGTTTACCGATGTTTCAATCCACGCTCCCGCATGGGGAGCGACCTTCACGCCTTTATTGGCCGGAACGCTCCCCTTGGTGTTTCAATCCACGCTCCCGCATGGGGAGCGACGACCCACGACACGGAACAACTTTTTTGATCCTTGGTTTCAATCCACGCTCCCGCATGGGGAGCGACGTCAGCCATTGGCTTTGACCTCCGCTCGCTTAATGTTTCAATCCACGCTCCCGCATGGGGAGCGACGTTTTGGTTGTCAAGGGAAAAAGGAAATAATCACGTTTCAATCCACGCTCCCGCATGGGGAGCGACAGCTATGAATCGGTCGATATCTGTTGGGTAGAAGTTTCAATCCACGCTCCCGCATGGGGAGCGACGTCTGACCACGGACGCGGCGGAAAAGAAGCTGACTGTTTCAATCCACGCTCCCGCATGGGGAGCGACCTTGATGGCTCGCAGAATGGATTACAGCACTACCTGTTTCAATCCACGCTCCCGCATGGGGAGCGACCTCTCTGTGTTGTGCGTGTCAAGACTTTTCTTTGCTGTTTCAATCCACGCTCCCGCATGGGGAGCGACAAGCAGCAGTTTATTAAAGCAATACGGGCAATTTCGTTTCAATCCACGCTCCCGCATGGGGAGCGACGTGCATCGTCCTTTGACGTGTGCATAACCATCGGGTTTCAATCCACGCTCCCGCATGGGGAGCGACGGCGCAGCAGACAAGCGCTGTCTGTGCTAGAACTTAGAATGCCATATTCGCGAACCAGGGAGGCAATTATTCATCGAAAGGCAGGACTCAGGGGCAGCGGAAACAATTCTCCTGTAATTTCAGACGGTTCAGGGTTGCGCGAACTATCAGCGAATTGTTGTTTGATTCAGGTTCGCGTATTAACAGACAGATCAAAGAATCAACGGTCCTTCTGGATCGTACGCTGGCTTGGCGCCATAATGTTCTACCCTACGCTTCCATTCACTGCCCAGAAAGTAAAAACGGAGACTGTCCTGCTCTGGGTCTGCTGCTGACTTTAATGCTTCGCGGAACACCATCCACTGAGCGGGATCAACGAGGCACTCGAACACAGAGTTCTGCACCCGCTGGCCTCGATCTTCGCAGAGCTTGGCTACCCGTCTGAGTCTGCGCCTGCCTGCCTCGTCGCGTGTGCTGACGTCATAGCTAACTAGCACCAGCATTCGTCACCTCCATAGAAAGGCTGGATACGCGTCCAGACCGCCGCGTAGGAAGCGTGCCATGAGTAGTGCCTGTGCGTAGGGGATGAGGCCAACAGCGATTCGCTCTTCAAGAAAGGGATGCATGATCTCTTCCTGTTTGCGCTGTTGCCAAGCGGAGACTAGGGTCTTGCGCGCCAGCTCCGAGAGAACAACGCTGCCGTTGTCTTGCGTACTAAAGTCAGACTCCCCAAGCTGGCGACGGTTGATAAGTGTCAACACCAGACGATCGGCAATTGCCGAGCGTAGCTCTTCCATCAGGTCCAGCGCAAGGCTGGGACGGCCGGGCCTGTCGGTGTGCAGAAATCCCACAGCCGGATCAAGCCCCACAGATTCCAAGGCCGACTCTACGTCATGGCGCAGCAATGCGTAAGCGAACGAAAGCAGGGCGTTAATCGGATCCAGAGGCGGCCGTCTTGAGCGGCCACGAAATACAAAGGTTTCGCGATTGCCAACCACCATGGCATCGAAGGCAGAAAAATAAATTCTTCCGGCTATTCCCTCATGTCCGCGAGCCTCCTCGGCAGTTGCAGCCTGCAAGGCTTGCCTGCCGATCTCGGCCAGTTTTCCGGCAGCCTCACGCAGCTGTGCTGCCGCTGTCGGGTCACTGACTTCCCGAGCGGCGCGCAGAATCACGATGCGACTGTTGGCCACCTTGGCCGCAACAATCATTCGAACGATACCAAGCGAGTGCTCAGCGTCATCGGCGGAGCGGTATTGCTGTCGGCGAAGTAGCACATTGCCGGAAACAGGTCCCTGCACGCGAGCAAGAAAATGCCCCGACTCTGCAAGAAATGAAATTCCCACGCCTTTCTCACAACACAGAGCCAGCACCGGCGGCGAGCACGAAACATGCCCCCAGCAAACCAGACCTTCCAGGGTGTGCACAGGGACACGCAGACGAGTTTCGCTGTCGATTTTGACTGCGACAGTTTCTCCGTCGCGATGCACATAGGCACCCTGGGTCATGACGTGCAGCGTGTTGAGCAGCTTCCTCATGGCGGCTTAAGCCTCCTCTCGTAAACACAGAGAACGCAGACAGGCGTCCGTCCACCGGGCTCCGACCCGCTGTCTAGAGGTGGCCCAAGGAAGGCAGATATCAGCCAGCGAACAGCTCTGGCAATGGCTCCCAGGCTGCACGGCTGGAGTTTCGCCACATAAATAGAGCTTGTGCATCTCGGCGCAAAGATTTTCGGTACGAGTACGAAGCTCAGCGGTAAACTCAACTTCCTGACGACGATGGGGCTGTCCGTAAAAGATCGCCCCTCTCGCTATGCGAGTCTGCAGCATCTCTTCAAGGCATATGGCCTGTGCGCAGAGTTGCACCAGATCGCAGTCGGTGGGCTTGCTCCTGCCGCGTTTGTATTCGACCGGATACGGTTCAGGGCGGAACTCCACCACATCGCATCGCCCCGTAATCCGAAGCCGGCGGCTGTGAAGTGCAAGGCCCCGCACCACACGCACAGAGGTGCGCCGCGACTCACCGGGGCAGTCCACTGCTTGATGCAGCAGACGCCCCTCAGCCGTGAGTCTGTTCTCTTTCCACGCCTGTTCGAGATGGATAAGTGCCCACTGCCGCGGACAAAACGCCAGATGCTGTAAGCCGCTCAGCAGGAGTGCGTTCTCCAACTCATCGTCGGCAACTGAGTTAGAATCCGTCGATCTCTTCTGGAACAAGTCCATCCAGATTCTCCAGACAGTAGCTGCCGTCGGCTTGCACCTGTAGCGTCGAATGAACCTTGGCCGAGGAGTACTGACCAGCCTTACAGTTGTGCTTCCACCAGAAGACCTTTATTACCGACATACTGCCCTCCGGCCGCGCAGACGACGCGTCATTCTCAAACAGCTTTGGCAATACCGACTTGATCGCCTCGGCATCGTCGTCACTGAAACCGGTGCGCACGGCCAGTTGCGGATTCATGCTGCCGCGGAACAGATAGATCGCCTTGTCCACGCGATGCTTCATACCCATGGTGTCCGAACCGCGTTTTGTCCCGTCCCCCTCGCCGGAAACGCTCTTGGTAATCTGCGTGCTGGTCACATCCACCGGCTCGACGCTGAAAGCCGATTGCACGCTGACTGGACCACGAATTGGGATGGAGAGTCCGACGTCTCCAGAACCATCATCCTTACCCGATTTCTTGGCTTTCAGTGCGAACAACTGGCCAAAGGCGCGAACATCGAGCCAAGTCTCACACGCCTTCGCTCCCATGTCCGCTCTACCGAAGGCATCTTTTAGCGTCTTGACGGCACGGTCACTGAGGCTGGTGGCGTCGTCGTTCTTGCGATCATCGGACTGCACGAAGATGCTTGCGCCTGTCTCCTGCAGCCTGTCGCGCATCTTCCGCTTCAAGCACACGTCGCTCATCTCGCCCAGCCCGCTGTAATCGGTACGCGGACGATTGCCATTCAACGGATCACCATTCGGATTGGCATGGTCTACACGCAAAATGACGGCAAAATCAATCTTGTTGCTCAGGCTGCTCACTGGCATCTCCTCCATTGGATTCCTCACTCTCGTTGTTTGCTTTCCGGCTGCGCAAGGCTTCACGCTGGCTGTGATAGCCGAGCAAAAACTCTCCGGACAAAGGATGGTTATCGAGAAAAGCGTTGCTCCCGTCCTGGTTCTCAAAGCTGGTAACGATGGCATCGGTCAGCTTCAATCGGTGAGCGACAAAGCCAGGACGCGATGACCGCAGCTGCGCGATGTAGGGACGAAGCTGCAACTCGAGTGTTCGCCAAGTCGAACAGGGATGATCGGCAAAGCGCTGCATAAGCCGAGCGGCGCTGGTTTCGCGCTCTTGTTTAGCAAGCCACAAAGCCTTCGACTCTATATCGTCGGCCACAGCCAGCAGTCGTCCATACAGATAGTCTCGCGACGTACGCGCCTCTTCCAGACTCATCGAATAATTCTCCTTGGGATGTGCCGCTCTGTAGAGCCAGCATGCGACACCTAAATTACGTTCGAATAGCCAGTACCTGAGTTTCGATCTATCCTTGCCTCTGGCCTCACGCGCACTCGTAATAGCCTTACGCACGGCATTTTGTACCAAGTCGTTTGGCAATGGCAGGCCATCGATTATGCACGGTAGCAATCGCTCCTGAGTTATTCTCAATATCCTCGGTTCTACCTCCATTATGTTGCGTCGTTGCTGTCCGAATATGACCTCCGCAATACTTCGAGGCGACGGCGCTCCCCAGTAGAATCTTCCATCAAGAGTCGTTTGCTTCCAGGATTGCGAATAGTGCCACCATTTCACCCGGTCAAGCAGCTCTGATCCGTTTAGTTCGCGATAGAAAAGAATCGCCATGCGCCCATCGCTAGCCGAGTCCAATTCCATAATCACAATTCGGGCATTGTCACTCAGTTTCTGCTTATATCCATGGATTGCCATTCTTAAACGAAGAGCATAGTGCTGGCCAGCGTCACCGTCATAAGCGGATATCTCAGTGTCTTTGTCAGAATCGTCGTCTGATGACATGCCAGCGGCATCTGTAATCAGTTTCCAGCTGTCAACTAAGATCGGAGGGAGAGGAGCGCCCTGCTGCTCCCAAGCAACCACTACGGGTTGATCATTTCCAGCATTTTGTCGATTGATAAGCCAACGCAACGCGTTGTGTGCTTTTTGCGATGCTTCATACCCAATCCCCACTGCCTGCTCGCTGCATTCAAACCGCCCACGGAATGTAAAGCCCCTATCATCATTTGAGCTTATTAACTTGCTTCCATCGCCGCTAGAACGTATCCGCTTGGGGTGCTTTCGGGCTATACGAGTAATCTCGCCTGTTACCATGCAAAGTCCGGTTGTTTCGTCGCCTTTCTTTTCCCCGCGCTCCCTTTTGCTACCAAGAACACCACTGTTTGTTTGACTCCACGCAGTCTCAAATTTTTCCCACTTCTGCGCTAACTCTGGATCGAGCCAGGTTGCGTTTTGCAGCGCTCCGCCAACACTCCAGCGAACCCACAGTTTGAGCGGGTCCAGCGACTTTGAGCCGACTCTGACCTTTTGCAGTGAGCCATCCCGGATGGAGATGATGTTGCGCTCAAGCAGATCCTTCATAAGCGCGCCACTTGCTATATATTTCTGAACTGACACAATCTTCGGATCACTGAATTCAGATTCTGCCCAGGCAGTCAGCAGTTCTACATATCGCTCGTGTTTATCTGCTTTTCCACCGTACTTTTCCATTTCCTTTGCGCAGTACTCAAGTTGATCCGTAAGGGGATTGGCCGCAGGCTCACTCCCTGATCGGCTGGCCGAGTCTTCCGTAACAAACATTGCCGTGTCCGACAACTCATCTAACGAGGCATGCTGCAATGTCCCATCGGAATGAAGCAAAATGTGCAACTGTGTTGTCTGTGGCACAGTACTGATGGCTGCCAGTGAAGAAAAGCCGGGCCGCTCCTGTCCGTAACAGGCATCGTAGGTTTTTCTTAGTTGTTCGATCCAGCTCATGCTTGGGCTCCTGACTCTGACTCGCCCAAGTCAAACAGCGTTGCGAATTCGGTCTCGACCGGTTGCACCCTGTCTTCTCCGAAACGCTTTGCCTGCATCTGTCGAATGTTTTTCTTGACGATCTGCTCCAGATCATCTGGTCGCGGAAAACTCAGGATCCCATCGACCAGGCGAGGTCGCCAGAAGTTGCTTCGTAGCCAGCCGTCGCCCGTTTCGTCCGGATAATCGAAGCTGTGAAACATCAGCGCATAATCGATGGCACCGTCGTTATCGTAATCGCTTTCCCCTTCTCCAAATACACACGGGGCCACATATCCCTGACAGTCACGTGTTCCGAGGAAGATGTCTTGTCTGCCCCCTAACTTCAAACTGCGCTGCGCTATGGCGTAATGTTTTCCTTCGATCTGGTCTTTCTCTAGCGCCTTTTGACGCTTATTCCACTCAAAGTGAGCCCGAACCTGATATTCGACGCCCGGCCCCTCCGTGATATCGACTGAATTCTCCGAACGGGCATCCCCCGTGAGGTACGTGTAATAGGCCAGCGTGTTGTATGGTGTCTGTTTCTTCGATGGATCTCGTTCAGAAGGATAGACGCCGTTGTAATCCAGCGGTTTCATTCCCCGCGTCTGCGTCCGGATGCGGCGCATTAGTCGCGCCTGGTCGACATACCAGATAATTGTGGGCTTCCAATAGATCGACTTGCAGATACCCTTCAATGCCTCGTAGGTCGGCAGGTGGTAAGAAAACTTCTCTCCTCCGACCCTGCTGATAGGATCGGTGAACATCGCGTATCGGCCCCAGACACGAAATTCAACGGTGTTACGTCGGGGCTCCCGCTCATTAAACATACAGATCCTCCATTAGCCCCGCTTCCGTGCGAAGCCCATAGTGGTTCTCATAGAACTGCGGTTGCAGACAAAATACGCCAGAACCTTCGTTAACCTCATATACAGCGCCGGTCTTCAACAGATTTTGGAACTGTTGCTCATGAACCGAAATCGTAAATTGCTGTGCTCTGCGCAACAGTTTCCATTCGAGGTCCAGATCAAAAGAACTCGCCAGTTTGTTGACGATCTGTTCCCCCTCCGTGCCATACGGAACAATAATTCCCTGAGTCGGAGCGATTAATTCGAAGAGGGATGCCGCAGTCTGAAAACTCTGCAGCAGTATTGAGCGCCTCAGATCAACGCCGTTTCGCTTTGCGTCATTGCATGCGGAGCTGTTCTTGCCCAGTAGTTCGATCAGCGTTGTATCCCGTCCCACTTTGGGAGTTTTTGCCGAGATGTTATATGCCATCTCATCTCTTCGCCGGAAGAACGAGAGCTCATAATAATTTTTCATCTGGTTGGGGTCATCCAGAGGGAACGCTTCGTTGGGATGCTGTCGACGCCACGTTCCCAGCAGTTCACGTGCCACTGCTCGTCCCTTGCAGATGTCGTCCAATTGGCGTGGCGGCTCGGGTAAGTCAACGATGTGTACCCGTCCTCCTTGCTGGCGATGGCCGTGGCGATTGCATCGACCTGCGGCCTGCATCAGTGAATCCAACCCCGCTAGATCGCGTACGACTGAAGCGAAGTCTATGTCAACACCGGCTTCAATCAGTTGTGTGCTGATGCAAATAAGCGGACGTTCTCGATGCTCCTGAGCCAGCAGGGCTTTGATCTCATCCAAAACCGCAAGCCGATGCGCTGGACACATGCCCGTGCTGAGGTGCGAAACACGCACATTCGGGGCCGGTGCGATTAGAAGCCGAAACAGCTCTCTTGCATCTCGCTTCGTGTTTACGATTGCAAGACAGCTACCGTAGTTTCTCGCTTCACCGGAAATCAGTTCGGCCACCTGCCCATGCGTCCAGCCTCCCGCCTGTTCGGTGTGATCGAGAACGTCGTAGCGTTTGAATTGTCGGAACAGAGCTCCGGTGTCCTTGATCAGTTCGGCGGGCTTCCCTAGTAATGCGGCACCCTTCTCAGCGTTGACCTTCTCAAGCAGCGGCTGTGTGGCGGTGCACAACAGCACCGAGGATTGACAGTGCGACACCAAAAGATTAACCGCGTTGTTAAACAGATGAATCATCGAGACTGGAATCGTCTGCGCCTCATCAAACACCAGTACGGCCCGGGTCAGGGCATGCAGCCGCCGCACTGCGCGAGTTCCCTTACCGAATAACGCTTCCAGCACTTGAGCACTCGTGGTGAACACAACCGGAGCGTCCCAGTTTTCCGCCAGCAAACGCCGCCTCCACTGCGCCGAGTTTGGAGAATCCAATTCGGTGTCGTTGCCGAGATTGGAGTGGTGTTCTAGTACAACGCTTCCATAAGGAGCATCTGAAGGTTCCAGGCAGGCACGAGCAACCGCTGCATTTTGGTCAACGATTGAGATGTAGGGACTAACACAGATCACACGTTTGAGATCATGGATTCGCGCATGCTCCAAAGCATATCGCAATGCTGAAAGAGTTTTTCCTCCTCCGGTTGGAACCGTCAACGTGTAAATGCCGGGGGAACGTTCTGAAGCCTGAAAGCAGCCGTCAGAGATCTCTTGACGGAGCCGATTTACGGCACCGCTGGTGTCCATTTTCTCGATGTGCTTATGCAGTCGAGATAGAAGCGTGTCCCAGCTTGCATAGCTTTGGTTCTGGCGAAGCTGTGCAGCAGCTGGGTTGGCGAAGTCTGCGGTATCGCTTCGGTCGGCATCAATCAGACAACTGAAGAGAAAACGCACCAGCAGGCCAAATTGCACGTCGCGATCTCCCCATGCCGTTTTCAGCCTTGTGGCGGCACTGAAAAATTCCTCCCGCAGGCCCGGATCGCACATTAAGATCTGGGCTCGATTCCGCACGGCAAGGCCAAGATTGCTCCACGCCAGTGCCATACGTTGTTTCCTGGCTTCAGTAAACTCCAAACGGCGCTTTAGTTCGTCTTGACCGTCAGGCTTGAGGCAGTCGATGAGCCCAGAGTGATGCGAGGCAATGCAGAGCGCCAGCACTGAAACAACAATGGCGGCAGCTGTCGATTCGTTTTCGCCACCTGGGGTCTGACATATCAGGCAGTGTGCGCCAGCAGTTGAGTGATCGATCTTGCCGCGCAGGTCGCTCAAAGTCCGTTCTTCCATGCCTGGAATAAAGCTACGCAAATACCGTTGAAATTCTTCCGTGGCTTTTCCCACATCGTGCAAAAGACCTATAAGTTCCGCGCATTTGCTAAGTCCGAGTGGTAGTGCATAACGTGAAGCACGCGATGCCGTAGCCAACAAATGCTCGTCGACACTCTGGTATCTCTCGGGCGCAATATGAGCGAAATAAACCGATGGTCGTAGCATCTCCCTCTCTGCTCAAAATGCAAAAATCACTTAGGATGGACAGCAAAACACCTTAGCACCAGGACATACCCTTTGCAACCGGCTCGCGATTGGCGTGGCCCGAGGCGTGCGGGAAGAACCGAATCAAGGGTGTCGGTGCCGGAACCCTTGGCACACACTCACTGTCTCCTAAAGCAGAGTTTTAGACACCAGTCAGGCTGGGATTTCTCCCGGCCTGTTTTCAGGGGTTTGCGAGGGCGATGGAACGGACCCTTGTGATACTACCGGTTTCAGCTCGCGGAGGATGCGGCAGACGCTTGCCCGGGAGATGCCGTGGAGTTTGGCGAGTTCGGTCAGGCTGAGTCCCCGGGCTCGGTCCTGCAGTACGGCATGGCGATCGATCGCGAGGGGAGCACGACCGATCCGTCGTCCTTCGAGCTTGGCTCGCCGCATGCCGGCACGCACCCTCTCAATAATAAGGTTGCGCTCCAGTTCGGCAATGGCGCCGATGATCACGATCAGGGCGCGGCCCAGTGGGCCGCCGCTGTCGATGTTCTCGCGGAAGGAGATGAACTCGATCTCGAGATGATTCAGCTCGTCGAGGACCTCCAGGAGATGACGGACCGACCGCGCCATGCGGTCGAAGGCCCAGAGCAGAACGACATCGAACTTGCCGCGGCGGGCAATAGCTATTGCGGAACGACGAGAGCAGGTCTTCAGCCTTGATGCCGCTGTTAACCCACTCGACTTGCTCGATCTCGCTGCCATCAGCGGACCGGACCTTGGTGATCTTGCGCGCCGTTCCGGTGCGGTAGGTGATCTTCTGGGCGAAATCGTTGCCGCGCCCAAATTCTTCCCGCACGATCTTCACGATGTCCTCGGCATGACTGTCGTCCTTGGCAAAGATCAGTGTCTTGGGGACTTCGGTGCGATTGGGGAATATCTCCGTGAATAGCCGCTCTTTGAAGGTGCGAACGACCGTGCGAATCTGATCGGGAGCGACTACGGAACGGTCAAGCTGCGAGGCTTCGTAGGTGAAATCATCGTCAAGCTTCTCCCATCGAATCTTGCGCGTCTGCCGGTCACGCTTGTCGATTTGGTCGCCGCTAGTGACCGTCGAACCGTTCTCGCTGATCTGAGTACGAATGCGATAGATGTCGAAGTCCACGAGCACGCGGTCGGCTACGGCCTGTTCGTGGTTGTACTCCATCACAAGATTCTGATTGAAGAAGCCAAAGGTCTGCTTGGAGGGCGTCGCGGTCAGTCCAATCAGCGATGCGTCAAAGTACTCCAGAACCTGCCGCCACAGGTTGTAGATGGAGCGATGACACTCATCGGTGACAATGAAGTCGAAGGTCTCGATAGGCAGCCGCGGATTGTATTCGACCGGGACGGGCACCTTTTGCAGACTTGCCATGTCGAAGGCCGATTGCTCTTCCAGTTCCGGGTCGAGCTGCTCTTCTCCCTTCAGCATCGAGTACAGCCGCTGAATTGTCGTGATGCAGACGCGGCTCACTCTATCGAGCTTGTTCGACTGCATGAGCTGGACGTTATAAAGCTCGGTGAAAGGACGGTTCTCGTCTGGCGTGATGAACGCCTGAAATTCCTTGAGCGTCTGACGGCCAAGGTTGGCGCGATCAACCAGGAAAAGCACGCGCCGTGCTCCCCCGTACTTGATGAGGCGATAGATAAAGTTGCAGGCAGTGTAGGTCTTGCCGCCGCCGCTGGCCATCTGGATCAGTGCCCGTGGCCGCTGCTCGGCAAGCGAGATTTCCAGATTTTCGATGGCCTTGATCTGTGCTGGCCGCAGCTTCTCTTTCGCCAGCGGAGGGAGATGGTGGAGCAAAGCCCGAACCGTCGTCCCAGGATGCTGCAACTCATCCTGTAGCTACTCCGCCAGCGTCTCCGGACGATGAAAGGTAAATACATTCCGGCTGCGGGCATCGGGATCGAGCAGACTGGTGAAGCGCGTCTCGATTCCGGTGCTCTGATACAGAAATGGCAGTGGGCGGCGTGGTGCGGGAATCTCCGGCGGCAGTCCTTCGCTGTCTGCCCTTCAAACCCCGTCAGCGTGCTGCCTTCCTTCTTCGCTTCGATCACACCGGCTGCAGCGCCGTCGACAAATAACAGATAATCTGCCTCGCCGAAGCCGCTCCGCAAAGGAAACTCGCGGATCGCTACACTTCGGTCAGCCGTGATGTTCGCAGCCGCGCGGTCCTGCACGATCCAGCCGCAGTCTGCCAGCAGCTTATCGATATTGATCCGAGCTTGCTCTTCCGGTGTCAGAGGCATGCACTTGCCGATCCTCTATGGGGCCTTATCAGGCCCGTATTTTTGCCGGGGGAAGAAGCCTCATTGTAAGCCAAGTTGCTGGATGTCAGCTACTTGTTCATGCCATCGGCAACGAAATCAAACATTCGCGATTTGGCTCATGAGCCCTTCGGGCGAATGTGAAATCCCAAGATTTGACAGATAAACATCTATTAGCTATTATTATCCCCAATGGGTGAGAGTGATTTCTCGTGGAGTGAAGTGGGGGCCAGGATCAAGGACAAGCGGATCCAGTTAGGCATGTCGCAGCAGGCACTTGCTGCTGCGGCACATCTGACGCAGAACGGTGTCTTTCGCCTCGAAACTGGCGCGACCAATCCTCAGCTTTCGTCGCTTCG
>Ga0268263_1000748_pt1 | contig 39703 bp, 33 predicted proteins | sample Biomet5_FD_190358 | JGI IMG/M metagenome (GOLD analysis project Ga0268263, IMG submission 190358) | Microbial communities from bioreactor (seeded with sewage sludge) at LBNL, California, USA - Biofuel metagenome 5 (SPAdes) (version 4) | ecosystem: Engineered > Bioreactor > Anaerobic >... | reverse complement strand
TCCGCAAGAAGGAACAGTTCCCGAATGAGGACTCATTGGACCGCTTCACATGTGTCATCGCCAGCGATTACAACAAGCAGCTCCAAGCACGTCAGATGAAGGGCTTCAAGAAATGTGCATACGAGCTGCGGCAGCTATTTGAAGAGCGGTACTGATTCCAAGGGCAGAGGTTACACAAAATTATTGACACACTCTACTACTACACTCAAACGATCATCAGTTATCCTTCGACATCCACTTAGCATCGCACGTCCATGTCCCATAACCTTGGTTTATGGCAATCTGATAAAGAGGCTGGATAGTGTTCTTCAAAGCTGAAGTGAAAGAAGAATGGCTTATAGTATTGTCATTCAGCTGCATGGCATCGCCTTTGATCGCTAAATACTCCTGCATCATCTTCTTATGCTTTTCTTCATCTTTTAGTGTTATGAACATCTTGAACTGCTGTTCACAGAATACGTCAAGATATGTTTTCAGATCAGGCAATTGATCGCTCTTGCTGCTGTTGACGACCTTGAAGCATGGGCAGAGGTTCCATATCTCGTTATGCAGGACAAAGCTCCATGGTATGAAATGGTCTATGCTGACGCCACCTAGCTGTGTGATGTTGGCAGCATTGAACCGACGGCCGGTATATATATCCGTGATTTCAGCATTCCTGCCTGCATCATCCCATAATTTACGGGCATCGGTGAGATTTCGATCCTCAGGCATAGGCGGATCGATCTTGCTGGCAATCGCCGGCACGCTGGGATTGCGTCTCTGAAGATACTGCACCAACTTGTAATTCAGCCAACCTTGAATAACAGTGTGGTTACGTCTGATATATTCAGCCCAATGATCAGAGACACTGATGATACCGTGTTTCTCATCAATCCTATAGAAAACGGCATCGTCATTAGTATCGTTCAGTTGCCTAATTAAGGAATCGGTCTTGTATTCCTGGAAATCAACATGTGCTTGCCGATATCCTTTTATCTGTTTTTCATAGAAGGGCCTGATCAGTCTGGTTGGCACCATCTTCGTCAGTGATTCCATTTCCTTGATCAGTTTCTTATCGTCACAGCGTTCAAAGAAGGTAACGATATCATCCTTCTTCGTCTCCCTTGGTAACTCAAGACCTATGTTTGCATAGTGAATGATATCCGCCATCTTGTCCTGATAGCCAAGGCTAAGGTGATAATAGATCACTGGGAACCAGGCGGCTGCCAGCATCTGGGCGATGACTGTCCTGAAATGGATGATCTGTTTGCCAGCTATGATCTCCTTCATGATGCCCTGGAACCAATAGAGCTTATAACTGGCTGAAAAGTTATCCAGCATACGCTCCATGTAATAAGTCTCCAAGGCATCACCTTTTGGCAAACACGGTGTCATCAGTTGCTCCGCAGACTCATTATAATCAACCATGCGTTTTCCTGACGATGGCATTCAGCCATCGCTCTTCATCGCGGCCGGGCCTGACGTCGCCCGTGATCCATGTCTTCACTACCGTCAAACTTTCAATATTGGAAATAACGTCAGCAAGGCCTTGTTCATCAAGATAAATGAAATAGCGTTCACCATGCATTCCTTCGAATGTACCATATTTGAACGATAGATATGCTATGCCATCATTCTTCAGCGCTTTGGCCATCCTTCCTAGGACATATATCAATTCATCCTTTGGAAGATGCAGGATGGAGGCACACGCCCAGATGCCATCATATCTGCCTTCGGCCGACAGATCTTGGAACAACATCTGTTTGACCTTCAACCCTGTATTTGTTGAAGCCAGTCGGCACATCTCACCAGACCCATCAGTAGCCTCAACCCTGAAGCCTTGTTTAAGGAAGGCCTTGCTATCGCGGCCAGAGCCACACCCAAAATCCAGTATTAATGCGCCAGGTTTTAAATACGATAAAAAGACTGACTGCAATTCTAAGACGTCTGCATTAAAAGTATCTTTACAATAATCAGCCGCTTTAGCATTATAATAATCAATTGTGTTGTTCATATTTTGTCTTGAAGTAATCTGATAACGCTTTATCCGTACAAAAAACGTAGCATCCTTTCATGCCTCGTGTCATCAGCGTTCGATATGTATTCCTTATAATGATGTCGGCTTCTTTTGTTGCTTTCTTTGGATTTTCACTCATCATTTTCTTTATACCAAACAAGGATTTATCTGTCTTGGCCCGCTTTGTATAGTCGGTGATCACCTTCTCGCCATCATAACGCATGTCATCACCGATTATCACGCCCACGTAGTCGAATTCCAGACCCTGGCATGTATGGATACATCCAGCCTCTTTTATTGAATTCCTATCGATGGCCCACGTCGATGAGTTGCCAAGGTTCCAACTCATCTCAAAATTCTTCTCGGGGATAGTGATATCATGGATGTCCGTATCGTTCTTGCCGTTCTTCATCCAATCCCAGCAGTATCCTGCCACGATGCGGGCCTTGTTCCTGCTGTTTTTCTTCTCTATCTCCTTGCGCATCTCGTTAGGATCATCAAACACCCTGAAGTCGAAACCAAAATCCTTCTCGAACCATAAATTGGCCGTAGGTCTAATCCCCAACAGGTTATCCAACCATGATAGATATCCATCCGAACCGTTGCAGCGGAACTGCGATTCAAGTTTGTTATCGGCATCGATGATAGCATCTTCCTGTTCGGAAAACAGTTTTATAGTCCTTTCATTGCCGATGTCATCAAGCTCAACGTGCTGATCCTCATCGATGAAGAAAACCGATAGCTTGGCGGCATGGATAATGTCCCTGATCTGATTGCTACCCTTCCGGCCGCGGTACCTCGACCTGACTACCAAGCGATGTGCCTCGTCGCATAGCAGGACATCGAACTCCCCATCCTCGGACTCGGTATAGCTGTCCGAGTTCTTGAACAGGTTCTTGACCCCTGACAGCGCGTCGTCTCCTTTCAACTTGGCATAGTAGACGTTCCGCGGAGTGGCGTTCTTGGTGGCGTAATTGACGAGCATCCCTTTGCTCGTGAGTTTTGAAAGGAGGTTCATGGCGACGACGGTCTTGCCGGTCCCTGGGCCGCCTTCGATGATGATGACGCGCTTCTTCCCATCACTTCTGGATTGCTCGGCCAGATGCATCACCTTTTCGAAGATGACCTTCTGGTCATCTATCATGTGGAATTCTTCCCTGTTGTGTTTCAACATGCCAGCCAGGGCATCCTGCAGCATCCGGCTGGGTTGTATCTTGCCTTTGGCAATATCGAAAAGGGCCTTGCCACGGTCGCCTTTCACGACATATGAACAAATGAAATCACGAAGCTTCGCTACGTCTCCTTCGCCATAGACAGGCGCCACATCCGTGTATCTGCCATATATCTCGTCGATGATGTCTGGATGCTCGGCAATATTATAATTGTGAAGGTAAGCACATGGATGCAAGCTTATCGGCTCCTCCGTGACCGGTACGCAATAATCCTGTAGATATAGCCTATATGACTCTACCTGGTAGCTGGGATGCGTCGTCTCCCGTAAGGCATGGCCAGTATAGGCCACCACGATGCCATCCTTACCTTCAACCTTGGTGCAGCTGCTCCATTGCTTAAGTTCGATGATGATGGCAGCTTCTTTATTATTGTTATCATATCCGCTGATAATGAAATCAACACGCTTGGATGTCGTCGGTATATTGAACTCAATGGCTATCCCAGCATCATCAGGGATACGCGCATCATATAGTGCGATGGACATGAAGGCCGTTGAATTTTTCCATGAAGCAATCTGGCTTTCAGATGAAAGGCCAAAAAATTCCTTGTACTTGGAGTATATGGCATCAGTTATGGTGCCATTGACGACATCCTTCTGGAAACCATCCTTGGTGGATTCGTATATGATCATCCTTTATTCTCCCGCTCTCATTATAGCAGATTGATTACTGTCAGTCCGCGTATCATCATATTCAGAATGTCGATTTTAGATTGACCATTCAATATCATGGTAATCAAGAACGATGAAGGCGATATAATACCAATAGGTGATAACATGGTATCAGAACAGCGCCACATCACGATGAGCCACATCAAAGGCAAGGGTACATCCATCGAGTTGAAACTCCGAAAGGCCTTGTGGCATGAAGGGCTCCGATACCGGACCAACTACAGGAAACTGCCCGGTAGCCCTGACATAACAATCACAAGATATAAGATAGCCATCTTCTGCGATTCCGAGTTCTGGCATGGCAAGGATTGGCGACGACTCAGGAGGAAGCTTGCAAAGGGCAACAATCCTGATTTCTGGATTGCCAAGATCAGGAGGAACAGGCAGAGGGACAGGCAGGTCGACAGGAGGCTTGCCGTGATGGGGTGGACCGTCCTCCATTTCTGGGAGGATGACATTGACAGACGTTTAGGACAATGTGTTGGCACCGTCATCCGAACGAAGGAAGGAAAAGAAAATGAACACTCTGTATGAGCTTGGTTATGACGACACCGACCCTAAAAGCATAGAACTCTTTGCCTCGAAGCTGATTGGCCTGACGTTCAGCGACGTGCTCCATCGGCAAGGCCTGGCGCTGACCGATGGCAAAGATGAAGGCTTCTATGGCAACGTCAGCAGGAAAGGTGGCCTAGGCAATCTTCTTGAGGAAAGATACTTCGGGTATAAAGCCAACAGCGAGTCGGCCCCCGACTTCCCTAAGGCCGGTGTGGAACTGAAGGCAACGCCATACCAGCGGAACAAGAACGGCTCACTCAGGGCAGGAGAACGTCTCGTCCTGACGATGATTGATTATAATGGCCCCGTCGATGATGACTTCTTCAAATCACATCTGTGGATGAAATGTCGGTTGATCCTGCTCATATATTATCTTCGCGACAGGAGCCTCCATGACAACCTGCTGTATCCGATAGGTTATGTGAAACTGTTCACGCCGCCGGCCGATGACATTCCGATAATCAGACGCGATTATGAGTTCATCATCAGCAAGATTAGGTCAGGGGCCGCCGAGACGCTCTCGGAAGGCGACACCATGTACCTTGGCGCCTGCACCAAAGGGGCGACGGCGCTGCAAAGTATAGTGAGGCAGTTCTATCCACCCCACGCCGACGCGCATAAGCGTGCCTTCTGCTACAAGGTTTCGTACATGACCATCGTCCTGAACAGCTACATCGCCGGCCGACCGTCAAAATCGGAGTCGGTGGTAAAATCGGCTGACGAACTCCGTAGGTCGTCATTCGAAGCATTGGTGGTCAGGAGGATAAGGAAATACGTCGGTATGAAGGACGAGGATATCTGCAAGGCCCTGCGTCTAGATTCAGTGATGAACAAAAGCCATTTCATCAGCCTGGCTTTCAGGATGCTCGGCATCAGGAGCAACAAGGCCATCGAATTCGAGAAGGCCGACATAACAGTCAAAGCCATCCGTGTCAAGGATGACGGACATATCGTCGAGAGCAGCTCGCTGCCCCAAGTCGTATTCAAAGAGTTGGTCGGCGAGACGTGGGAGGAATCGACGCTCAACGACTATCTCTCGACGAAGAAGTTCCTGTTCGTGGTCTTCAAGTCCGTGGGCGGCGCGTATAAGCTTGCCGGCTCCATGTTGTGGAACATGCCTTATGAGGACCTGCTCGTCGTGCACCGCGAATGGCAGACGTACGTAGACCAGCTGCGCTCCGGCATAAGATTTACGAAGTCGATGGACAAGAATGGCAAGATTGTCATCGACAACGACCTGCCAAAGAAAAGTTCCACCAAGATCATCCATATGCGTCCTCATGCGGCCAAGGCCTATTACAGGCTTTCCGACGGGGAGGTCATAGGAGATGGGAAACCAACCGATGCCGACGTGCTGCCTGATGGCAGGATGATGACTAAGCAGAGCTTCTGGCTGAACAACTCCTATATGGAACGTATAATCTCATCGGTCATGAAAAAAGGTAGGAAGAAGCGGTCGTCGTAGGGCTTGATCGATTCGCTGCATTATGATATCATATCCGTGTGCAGGCCCCACGCCTGTCTCACTGAAGCTGGTGCGAAATGGAAAAGACGGTTTGCGAGTTGTTCGCCGGTGTCGGCGGATTCAGGCTCGGTCTGGAACGTTCATCGCCTGATTGGCGCACGGTCTGGTTTTCACAGTGGGAACCCGGCAAGAAGAACCAATGGGCCCATGACTGCTACGTGAAGCATTGGGGCGACATCGACGACTCGACAGGCATCGACATCGCCATGGTTGACAAAGCCTCAATCCCTGATCATTCATTGTTGGTAGGCGGTTTCCCTTGCCAGGACTACAGCGTCGCCCAATCATTGGCCAATTCCAAGGGTATTGAAGGGAAGAAAGGCGTGTTATGGTGGCAGATAAGGGACACCCTGATTGCCAAGAAGACGCCATTCATCCTTCTTGAGAACGTCGACCGCCTCCTGAAATCCCCAGCCAAGCAGAGGGGAAGGGACTTCGGAGTCATACTCGCCTGCCTGGCGGAGCTTGGGTATGCCGTCGAATGGCGCGTCATCAACGCCGCGGAATATGGTGCAGCACAGCGCCGCAGACGCACGTTCATATTCGCTTATCTCGAATCGACGCTCCATGGGAAGGCGATGAAATCAATCAAGCCTCACGACATCATCGCACATGATGGCTTCTTCGCGGCGGCTTTCCCAATCAAGGATGGCTTCACATTGACCACGACCACGCTTGATTACAATGACATCAAAGCCGTTTCCGACAGGTTTTCATTCGACTTTGCCAACGCAGGATACATGCGTAATGGCTCTGTCGTGACCGCCACGGTCTCCGCGATAATTGAGGAACTGACTACCCTGGGGTCATTGCTCCAGGATGATGTCCCTGAGAGATATTTCATCGATGGCGATGGCTTGGAGAAATGGAAATATCTCAAAGGCGCCAAGAAGATAAACCGCACTAGTGCCAATGGTCATCATTATGTCTTCAGTGAAGGCCCAATCGCATTCCCTGACAGGCTCGATTTGCCAGCCAGGACGATGCTGACGTCGGAAGGCACCGTGAACAGAAGCAGCCACATCATACTCGACCCTCATAGCGACAGGTATCGCTTGATTACCCCTGTCGAGGCAGAACGGATACAAGGGTTCGATGATGATTGGACTGCGACAGGGATGCCCGAAAGGATGAGGTACTTCTGCATGGGCAACGCCCTTGTCGTACCGATGATTGAACGTATGAGTGGCGTTCTGTATGATATAGTGTCAAACGAATGACATTCTATCAAGCGCTTGTTTGATTGACAGTGACGCCAGATGGCCACCCTTATCATATTGCACATGCTTATAATCAAATCTTCATGCAAGTCTCTCATCCATGGCGTCAAGCGTCCCTAAGTAGGCATCGATGTTATGTGAATCTATCGCGTTGTTCCTTAATATGGCGGCGATGTCGGAAGCCGTCACGATGAGTATGGGATGTCCATCATCGACGACCTCGCAGTAGGCCTGCTTGTCGACGTAGCTTGTCGTCACCATTATCCCGAACTGCCGATACCTTATCCTTGAGATCAACCGTGACATCTCCTTGACCCCGACGGAGTTCATCGGGCCGTAGCATTTAGCCTCTATCGCGCAGTCTATGCGCAATGGCGGGTTGACGTTCCATCCAGATGTGATGGCATAGAAGCCGATGGCGTCCCTACCGCCATCCCTCCACGGACGCGTCAAGGAGAAGTCCGTGAAATGATGGTCCATCTTGCTGACTATATCGACCGCGCACTGCTCGAATCCCTGCTCGAACGTTTTATAATGCCCCCTGATTATTTCCAAGCATTCAGTCCCGTCGTTGTCTGATTGGAGTTGAGAGAATTTCGATGGAATGTCCACAATCCGTGGGGCTTGCAAAGGCACTATCCCGTTGCGTCCCTTCTTCATGAATCTTCTCCAAGCCTCTGGAGCGTAGTCAAGATTGTTATCATGGTCCTTTATCAGCGAGTTTATCCATTTCCTGGATATCGGTGCGTCTTCGGTATCCAATATCGTGAAATATGCCTCATAATTCTGGAACCGGTTGCCATCCATCGTCCTCCAAAAAGCCACCAGATCCTTATCGGGCGATATCTTCGGGTTGCCTGGCGCCGCCAACCCAAGGAATTGCACATCGCGTCCCTTGCTTGCTTTCTTGAAGACGAAAAAGGGCGGGATATCGGACATATTGCCGCCATTAAGCGCGGCGAAAGTATCCTCCAGGATTCTGTTCCCTTTTTTCTTGGTATCGGTTATCAATCTTCCAGGCTCCCTGTTATCGCCATAATAACGGAATATACCCGTCTCGGTCTCCAGATAGTCCGGCCACTCAAGTTCTTCCATCGACGTGTATAGTATGATGTACGCATACTTGCCGGAATGATCTTCGCGTAACTTCTTCCTGAATCCCCCTGCTATCTCACACCCAGGGATAAGCATGTGAAGTGGCTCGGAAGACAAATCATTTGTGATGCCTCCATGATATACGCAATCGATATATAAATCAGAATAATGTAATTCATCGAATGTCTTTTCCATTTTATCTCCATTGCGCTACCGCATGCCATCATAATACGGCTGTGTACCTATACCACACGAGGAAATTGGCGTTTGTCGCACTACCACTATCATCAATATGACTGACACCATTGAATATACTGGTTACCGAAAACTGCTATTTTGAGAACCATTTCTTCCTGAACTTGAAATCGAAGTATTTCTCCGTCTCCTTCAGGTCCATCGACAGCACATGACCGCTGATCTTGGCATTCAGGCTTGGCGGCAGTTCGTCAAACAGGTATTTGAGCGTATAGGCGTCGCTGTCGCCTGCCTTGATTTTCAGCAAGTTCTGCCTGCGCATGATCTCCATCGAACGATAATCGTAGCGATAGATGTTTACAATCTTCTGGATGGCATTGATGCTCGAGGCCTTGTCACCGATGTAATCCTCCTTGTCGCATGCATCGGCAGCCCATGACGGCACCTCGCCGATATAATCCATGAAGATGGACTGTAAGACGTCATATGAGGTCTTGAACACGTCCGGGAAGGCATGGTCCTCCTGCCTCATGCGATCCGCCATGGCGACGACCTCGTCATACATCCTATCCAGGTAGACGGCATATAAGGCCCCTTTCATCCTGCCGATGCTCTTGCGAATCTCGCGGTAGGTGTCGAAAGTGAGGCTCTTGTCGATGCTGATATCGATATGCGTGACGAAGACGCGCTTTGATATGTCGTGCTTGATAGCCGGGATCTCGTTGGTGGTGACGACGACCGCGGGATAATTGATCAGCCCTTCCTTTATGCCCCAGGCATCGAACTTATAGACGTTGGCAGCATGGTTGGAATACTGGGACTTGGCCAAATCGTCGATGATGACGGGGATTCCTTCACCGACCTGCTTGTATCTGTCGATGATGGATTGCGTGAAGTTGTCGCTGCGGCATGGCGGGATGTTCTTGCCGCACATCATCTTGGTCAGCAGCTTGACGAACTCCGTCTTGCCGCCGTTGCTGTCGCCATAGATGATGGCATATACCGGGAACCATCTGAGGTCGCAGTCGTTGCTGCTGCCGATTGCCCGCAGATAGGGCATGAAGGGGCTGGCGAAGAACCAGTTGGCGAACAGGAAATAACGTCTGCGGTTCTTGTCGACATCGCCGGCGAACGAATCGAACCCCTTCATGTAGCCCAGCAAGGCGTTGATCTCCGCCACGACGGCGTCCTTGGACGGCTTAAGGTCAATCGGCTTGTCGTTGAAGGTGACGCCTTTGGCCGTGTAGCTGATGTGCAGCCGCGGCATCTTCTGCTGCTCGACTAACCTGGCCGTGCTGAAGTCTTTGTACTTGCGGCTGAACGGGATGATGCCCTCGACGCTCAGGATGAACTTGCCGTTCTTCTCCTTCTTGGGCATCAACGGCTGCAGGTTCTTGGACAGGGACTGCACCTCGTAGGAGAATTGCTCGGCCTCCTTGTCGGATGTATCGTTGATGACGACCACCTTCTGGCTCTGCAGGGTATGGATGATGGGGATGTCGGTGCCATCCTCAAGCTCCGGGTCGATCCTCCGGGCGGTGAACTCGACGTTGTCGGCGCACGACACTACGAAATCATCGAACAAGGCCTTGTAATGCCGGTAGGCCTGACCGTCATCGAAGCAGACGATGTTCTCACGCTGCGTCGCATTCCAGGCCCTTTCCGAGGCGTTGGCCGAACCGGTGATGACGCGCATTCGCCCGTCATCGGCATGCAGGATGTATATCTTCTCATGGGACGCCGTCCCCCGCGACACGTAGCACTTGAGGCGGCCGGCAGACATCATGTCGCACATCGTGCGGTCGCTGGACGACAGGATCTCGTCGCTCATCAGTTTCTGGAAGGCGATGGCCTCCTCGATCTTGCCATTGAGCACCTGCTCGTTGCCGAAGATGATCTGGCAGGTCCTGAACTTGCCGACGAGCTTGGTCACGAAGCGATAGCTCGATGAGAAGGTGATGGCATACAGCTCGTCGTAGCCATCGAAAAGGTCGGCCCATGTCGTCTGCCGCGACTTGATGAATCCCGCCTCGACGACCGTCAGGTTGGAGGAAAGCTTGGACGCTCCTGCCTCGTCGTCGAACATCGATACCTGTTCCGTCACATTATCACGTACCTTTCAAAGGTGACATCGACTGCTCATGCATCAATTATATATTCATGCCGTCCGGCCGCCAATACCAACATTTCTTCACCCCGTGCAAGCAACATCCATGGCCCAAGGCCATCAGGCCGTGCGACACCTGTAAAGATGCGAACGTCGATGATCATCCTGGCCGATCCAGCCTTCATGGGCCGCCCGTCAGGCCGCAATGCGCCATGGCATCTTGCCTGCCCGCTGTCCGCAGCCCCGGGTGGTCAGCATCACGGCGTCCCTACCCACCCTCATCGATGGCCTGGTTGGACTTGCGGCTCCGTCCGTACGGACTGCTATATGTATCAATACGCTCTTATCTGTTTGATGATGTCCATGGTCGTCTGGGTATAACATTCATCGTCGCCGTCGCCATATGCCCAATGGGCTTCCTTGAACATATCCCTGATGTACCTGTCATTCTGCGTGACATACTTATCGATGTCATCCTTCGTATACTGTGGATTTCGGCCCAGTATCAATCGACCAAGCAGGGCAATGAACTTGTCCATCGTCATCCGATAGCCGTAACCATCCGCGTCAGGGGCTGAAGCATCATCCTGCCTACTCAATTGGTAGAAACGCTCGGCATATGACATCTTGGCCTGCACGCTGCCGGCCTTGATGATCAGCAGGGCCAGGTCAGCCCGGCTGAGATGATCGAAGATTTTGTGCTGAAGTTTGTCAAGAGTCTCGAGATACCTGCTATCTTCTTTCTTAACCTGGTTGGCTTTCGCCGCCACCTTCTGCAGACGGTCATATTCGGCGGCATATGTGTTGTCGGTGTTGTTGCGTTCCACTTTGCGCAACTGCTGATACGTCATGCTGACAATCATGTCGTCGAAAGAATGCTTCCTGTCCTTGGCCTTGTCGAGCTCCAGCTCGACCTTGTCGCCATCCAGGCCGATGACGGTGGCCAGGCGTCCGTCATCGATGATCTTCACCGTATCGAACATGCCTAGATCCTCCTCCGGCCGCCGATCGACGGCGTCGCTCCGGTTGAACTGCCTGATCTCATCGATATGCCGGCGGATGTACCGCACGGCCTCGCTATAAAAATAACGGATGTAAAAACGATGCTTGTATATCTCGGCCGTGCACTCCAGTTTCCGGATATCCATGGCGGCGGTCACTTCGATGGTGACCGTCTCATTCTTCTTCCTGTAATCATCATGTATTGTGACGGTGAACACGCCGTCGGTGAATCTCGCGTTGATTGCTTTCAGTTTATCATTTTCATACGAGAAACCAGCCACCTGATCACATCCGGGATCAAGCAGATTGTGAATCGACAGGTGGCGCAACTGCTCCACATCGACGGCGTTGGCGGCGACGATCAGCTTCAGGAATCCGTCCGTATCGGCGGCCGACAGCTCAAGCATCCCGGTGGACAGCTTCTCGCCTTTCGTGGAATACCGCTTGTAGAGGATGTCCATGTTCGCCTCGTGATGGACCGTGAACATTATGTCTTGGTCGTCCTTGTCATCGCTTTCATATGTCTCATCCAGGATCCCGGCCTGGGCCTTCAATAAGGCTATGACCAGCTGTTCGATATCGGGCTGGTAGAAAAGCGATCCCGAGAACTCATAGTCCTGGCTTTCGTCCTTGACATGGAGATAGGTGAGGAAACGGTCATCATCGAAGTTGTGGAACAGCAGGGGATCGCGCTGTGGGTCGTTGCGGTCGCACAGATCGAAGGTGATGTTCGTGCCGCCGACTACCATCGTGTTGCCACGATTGAAGATGCGATAAGGATCATCGCCTTTGATGCTGATCGAGTCGATGTCCTCGAGGGCCAGCCACGTGATGTCCTTGTCATCCTTAGGCTGCAGGCCTACCTCATACTGACAGCCATGCTGGCGCACCTTCCGCAGGATGCCGGTTATGACCTTGGGGTCATGGCGCATCGCTGCCTCCACCTGACGGCCCCTTTTGGCCATGACGAAATCCGGGAGATCGTAATGACAGTCCGTGACGTGCAACATGCAGGCGCCCTGCGGACGCATGAGCCCGGTGATCTTCTTCAGTTGGTCATCACGCCACCGGGCCGCCATTTCGATTGGTACGTAGAAATATCCGTCCATCTCCAGGTAGCCGCCATACCTCTGCTCCATCTCATCCAGCGCCTTGGATTCATCCTCATGCATATCCACCTTTAAATAGTCCATTTTCCCTTCTCCTTTCCATGGTTTTCATCCATCTTCGTCTCACGGCTGTTCAACCCTGCATGAAAGGTCCTCCTTCCGCCGTCCCTCCTATCAACACGGAATAAGGGAAATAAAAATGCCCCTTGTAAGGAGCATCAATGTCTATTGATCGACCCCTTATCGCTTCCAGCTGTACCACCTTGCCTTGGCCAGGCAGGTTGGTGTGCGGTCATCGAGCTGAACCTCTCGCGCACTCTTGATAAGAAGATATTCTGTCTTTTCTGACAGCACCATGATATACTAACGCCCACCATTTGTCAAACTTTTCATGTCCTGCTGAACCAAAAACGTATTTTATCTTCATGACGATAAAATCGTTGGAAAAAGGCTCATCGCCTTCTTGGCTTCGGCACAAACAAATGAGGATGATGGGTCGTGTCTTCTTCATCGCTTCGTTATGAGATGCTCTACAACAATAGTCAAAAGCACAGATTCATCTATGCTACGCAAACAGAATCAGCATTACAAACATATCCCCTTAATGAATTCACATTCCTGCAAGGCACGCGCATCGACGACATTCACTGCTTATAAATTCAGCAGCTGCTTCTTCTTTTTATCGTATTCTTCCTGACTGATGGCTCCTAAATCAAGCAGTTCTTTCAACTTCTTGATCTCTTCCAGAGAATCTTTCGTAGTGATCTCCGCCTTCTTGGCCCTTGATTGATTGACAGAGCGTTCAGACGTTAACCCGGGGATCAGATTCCTGATCTTCGCGTCAATCGCGGTGTTGCATCTAAAACCTATCGTGATCTGCTGACCGGTACTGACATTCCTTAATACCATGGTCGCGGTAGTATCGATCTCTTCCCGTTCGACATGCGATTCGGAATGGCCTACGGCCGTCGATGAGCTATTTTTATGTGTCCCATGAAGGCCGCCGATGATCGTGCCTACGCCCGGGGCAATCAACGATCCAATCAGAGCACCGGCGACATGGCCTCCTCTTTTTTCCTTTCCGTTTCTTTGTGCCACTTCATCAGTGACGAATTTTTCGCGATATTGCGCCCCCGACCATATATAATTGACGATGTCAAATTGCGTGCTGTCCGCCTTACCGAAATAAACACGCTTTGGTTCTGCGCCATTGAACATCTTTACAGTATTTGAAAGAAAGTTGTCCGATATAGCCTGCTTGCCACTGGTCAGTTCGAGAGTTGCATATCCGCCACGTTTCTCTAGATATTCAAGCATGGACATATAATCATGCCTCCCCATTATGCATCCATATGCATATTTTACATTATTATATCATCATTCTCCTGTCACAAAAAAACAGAATAATCGATGTAATCAAAAATGCTATAAAAGCTCCTTGATCGACTATACGCTATGCCGATATAAACTTATGTTGGAATAATGAATGATCAACAGATGGATGATTTATTCCTCCGCAATGCATCGAAGAACGTCTCACAGCCGTGACATCATCACCATCAAGATCCCCTTGGCGACGCTTACCGTCACCGGTCCCGATGTCCATTCGTTGCTCACGCCCAGCGGGAAGTCATTGGTCAGGGCTGCATCCTGAAGGTTGTATCGGGCCCCGGTGACCGTGACCCCTTCACAGCGGTCCGACCAAGCCAACAGCGTCAACGACCAGCCTGGACGCGGTTGCAACGTGATGCACCCACCATCGATGAAACTGATCAGATTTTCATCATCGACGATAGACACTTCTGCCCCTTGTCTGGCCGCATGAACGGCAGCCTGGAAATTGCCCATGGCATGGTCCATTCTGGCCCCCAGCGCGCAGCACAGCATAATCTTCCTGTATCCATGCTCCAGCGCATACCTCACCGCCAGCATGGTGTCGGTGTCATCCTTGACAGCAGGAAAGCGCAGGACCGGTATCCCCTCCGGCAGCGCACCCTGATACGAATCGAAATCACCAATGGCCAGATCCGGCGTCAGGCCGGCCTGCAGGGCGTAATTCAATCCCTTGTCACAGGCGATGACGAAGTCCCCTGGCTGGCAGACCGGTAATGACGCCAGCATCCCTCCGGAAATGATTATGCAGTGTTCCATATCCATTCCTCCCCGCTGTCGTGCCGATGCATCGACACTCTCAGCACCTTAGCTCCATTAAAAATGCGATTCCATGGCCGCATCCAGACAACACATTACCAAAATGACTAATTGTTACGTGGCAACCATCCATCGCACATGATGAGTCTTCTGTTCTCATCCCGCGTCCCCTGGTATAGGCCACTGTTATTCCGCTGCTTGACCAGGTCATAGATATCATAGCTGTCGATGGTTGCCTTGTCACGTTCACCAGCGTGCTGACTATCTCCAGAAGATACTGTATATTGGGTTTTGTTTCTTCTGTAAGAACTCTATCTTGTGCCGATTCAATAAATAATCACCCCTGTCTACGACTTTTCAAGAATTATAGTACATATTTTTATAGACACTGCTTTTTATAGACACTGCCTCTCGATTCATTACAACATTTTTTGCGACATTAATTGACTTCGTAATGACCGTTTCTGTTTGCTCCGTGCTGTTCGATCATACCGTCGTCCTTAAGTTTCTTTATGGCTCTCTGAACCTGTTTTACTGATAATCCAAGTTCTTCTGCAATCTTTGCAACTGACAGACTGCCGTCCTCTTTGATAAGTGCTATGACTTTATCTTCGGTAGAATTCTCACAGAAAAAGACTATGCTCTAGTCCAACTCTATCAAAATATCTCTAGTTTTAACATAAACTGTACAAAAATCGTTGACTCTCCAGTTTTATTTAAAGCCTTCAACGCGTTGAAATATTCCCGCTGTCTCTCAGGATAGCAGTCTCAATCGGAATCTAGAGATAAAACTTCTGCCACTTTGCCATAATAAGCATGTGCCACAGTCTCCCTGTTCTGCTATTACCATCTGCGAACGGATGTATAAACTCAATTTTTAGTGAATGATACAACTCTTCACAATGGGATAATTTTTCCTTCAACTTTTTTAAAAAAACTGTTTCATCATCCCCAGCACAAGTTCACCGGTGTTCCAGCACGGATTAGTTGCCTCCCTGCATATACACCTACTTCCTTACTCCTAAAGATACATACTTCCCTTACAAGGACTTCCATAATGATCTTATGAGCCCATAGATGATCTTTTGCATAAAAAGTATGTAGCTCCGTCAGCATCTCATAAACTTCATAAGCACTCTGAATCTCACAAATATCCTTCGGCGGTCTCAAAACATGCTTGCCATCAATGATATCGCTGACTTTATCGACCGTCAGTTAGTTTTGCTCTATTGTGAGAGATGGATGAATCAATTTAGCGCAATTCTCCCGGCGAAACTCTGATTATTTAGAGAGCTACTCCTATACTGTCATGACTCCTGTAAACTCTGCTAACTTTATTACGAGATCGTGATCTCGTCTGTCATCATAAATGGTGGGGGATGTGTGTATCAATATTTAGCATATATTCGCTCCCTCTACTCATCTTACAAGTGCTTTTCTTTTCATCAGCCACTGATAGAAATTATTCATATCCTTTTCTATCTCCGATACATCGAATTCTATTAGTGGCGTTTCAGACGACATTGAATGATCATACGCAGAATATTTCGTCATCATATCGTCAACGGTATCGCAATCTTCTTGAGTGATTGTTTGGAGATATTTTATACGCTTAGTCTGTACGTCTCTCCTAAAACGCATCACCACTTCACCTATCAAAAATTCTTCAACACTCTTTTCCACACAATTTCTGAATTGCTGACAAATATAATGTTTCTCTCTAGAATATTCCTCACTTAATTCATCCATTTTTTTTAGCTTAGGCAAGTTATCATTTATAAGTTTATTAAGCGCTTTATCTGATTTGCTAGCATTAACATCCGGTTCGCCCGGAATGCCCTTCCTATCCTTTGTGGTCTTTAGGCTCATCTCATGAAACATAACTTTGTCTTTAATCTTTTCACTAATTCCAACCACAACGGAAATTCTATGTGTAAAGACAATGACCTGACGTTTTAGAGACGCTTCCACCAGGCGAGTTATAACTCTTGCTTCATATTCATAATCAAGTGACGAGATTGGGTCATCAATAATAAGAGGACATGTTTCCGTTCTTCCTGCCGCTTCAGCAAAAAAAGCAGCCAGTGCAACAGCTCGACTTTCTCCTTCACTCAAAATATCCTTTGGAGAAACAAAACAGCCTTCAGAATCACATAATTGCACTTTATAAGGATTCTTTCCTGCCTTACCTCTTCCTTGGACAATCAGTGCTGTCAATCCGTTGACCGAAAGCTTTTTCAGTTCTTCATTGAATCTTTTTATATATGCATCTGTAATACGCTCTTTGGCAAGGTCTTTGCTCTTGCTTGTCAGTTTATTTGTGGTTGTCTTTTTAATTGCATCATCATAAAGGTGCTGCTCCTTCAATTTCTGGATATTGTTGCATATTTTGCTTTCATTGTCTTTTATAACTTTTTTTGCTTCAAGAAAGGCAATTTCTTCAAGAATTTTTTTCTGATCTTCTATTTCATTAAGCCTCCGAAGTTCTTCTATATCATTCTTAAGTCCTTTTATTTTCTCATTTAATGGCTTTGTGATTTTTTCTATATCTATAAATTTTAGTGATACAACTGAATCAGCGAACTTGTCAATAACGGATTCATTTTCAATCAGCATACAATTTACAGCCTTTATCAGCTCTTCAAATTCATTCTTGTATTCGTCTAACTTAGAAACAAGTTCCTCTGTCCTTTTCGTTTGCAAATGTACTAGCGCATTCTTATATTTTGTCTTTGCCTGTTGCTCCGAAATCGAGGCTGCACCATTAACATATTTATCAATCGATTTCATTCGGATCGACTCTTCTGCGGAGATTCTATGATGACATAATGGGCATATCCCATTTTCTTCCGTAAAATCATGATCTGAGTCGGTTTTTGTGTCTTTAAATAAATTTCTTGCATACTTCCATAGATCTTTCCAAGCACCATTAAACTGGCTTTTTTTATCGATATCATCAATATTCTTATAAAGAAGTTCCTGCGATAACTTATATGCCTCTGATTTTGACTTCCACTCCTCAGCAAGTGTAGTAATATTTCTAAAATTAGCCTCCGTATAAAAACTCATAAATGATTTGAAATAATCAAGTATCTCTGTAAGGCTGCGAATCTGCGTACTCTTCAGTAGTATGGAAATTTTATTTTTTTCAATTTGTGATTTGCCTTGAAGTTCATTAAGACGATCTTCATCGTTCTGACCGAAATCTTTGATAAAATCCTCCGGCTTAGATTTGTAGGTTAACTTTTCAAGAGCCTTTACAATATTTACTTCTTCCAATGACTTCGGAATATCATAAGTATCCAAATAAATCTTATTTCTTCTATCAGAAAGTTCTGCCTTAACCTTTGATGCAGCTTCGCCCAATGCACTAAAAAGGCCAAAGATCCACGGTTCAAATGAAGGTTCTTTCTCTTCATTAACATATCCCTGCGCAGTTTTTGTATCGAAAATATCTATTTTATTCAGAATTTCATGTTCTCCAGGAGTCTGTAGATTGCAATGAAGTTCCTGCGCGGACTTGCCGGCTTCCTCAATAGTAACGACACATTCCGGCTTTATTTTCTTTGATTTTTTATAGATGTTTGCCTTAATCTCTTCACGATACGTTGCCCCTGATATCATCTTGAAAATACGGATATATCCAGACTTTCCCGATCCATTGACTCCATAAATAACATTCATACCTTTTTCAGCAAAAATCATTGGTTTATCTGTATCGATTGCATTTACACCCTTGATGGCGGAAATCTGCTTAATCGCGAAAGAACTTCCCGTTTCCATTGATAATAGATTTGCATCTGATACACTATATTTACTACAATCATCCCCGTTTGCTTCCAAAACACAAATATCCGCAAGCTCACTAATTTTGCTTTCTGCTATCTCTCCAATTTTAACATATGTTTCAACAGCCTCCCTCATCCATGCTGGCTGTTCGTTAAACCATGCCACAATATTTTCTTCCATGTTTCCTCCCTAAAACTATAGTCTCTCGATCGTGTCCCAGGTCGTGACCAACTTGTTCGCCTTGGCAATGTCATACCACTCGAAGAAACCGTCTTAGCCCGCCAGATTCTTGCTCCTGAGCGTTACGATGCTGTAGGTATCCTTCTGTATCTCATCCTGGCTGTTGTGGCCGCCGAATCCGAAACTGCTCAGACCATTGGCAATCAATATCCTACGGCGTTTGACCAGCACCGTCAGGGCCTGCGGACAGTCAAGGTCGTCAAGGTAATATATAATACATCCTTTTTGTGCAGATTCTTGACACAGCCATGTTCGTCGGCCGACTCGCAATTGCTGCTGACGGACACCTCAAGGAAGAAAATCAGTGGTTCGGTCTTCTTAGCGATGAAATCGGCCAGCACGTTGAAGATCTTGTCGGCACCGGCGGCCGGCATCCTGATATCATCTTCAGCATGACAGCATCACTGTCCTTTCTTGCCAACTGATGATACGCCTGACACTGACAGCAGTTCGCCCTGACCATAGAAATGCTAAAACATGTCATCAGCAGTCGCCATCAAGAAGCATCGCAACGTCTTCATGAGCCTATTATATCATGCCATTGTAATCAGTTGTCATAACGAAAGGGCGAACACTCTGTTTATCCGAAAGATGTTTAAAATTGACTTTCTATTAGACATCATCGGCACTGCTTATGAAATAATATAACATCATTGATATCTCCATTGATATCTCCATTATTATTACTAGGTTGAAAAGTCCAAGGGAATTCACACTCTGGAAAAGATATAAATACTCATCACTTCCATACTGATTAATGATTTGCTGGCAGCAAATAGCAGGCATTATCGACAAATAGAACTAAGCAAGGGAAAAGAGTTCATTATTACCGCCAACATTGTGAGCCATCATTATATCATCAACTCCTTTTTCTTTTTTCATGAATCTTGCGAAACGAATTATCATTTAAAAAAGATTATCATTCGATTGCAATTACGTGTTCCAACAAATTAAAAAACAATTTCATCATGTGCTAAAGAAAATTGATAGAACCGTCTTGTATCACTCGTCAATGAAGAATCTTCCGCCTAGCCGTCAGGCCTCCAATTATTTGGTTAAGTCCTCGCCGGTTGATCTACTAACCCTTCTGCGACTAGTAAAAACTATATATTATGATACGCGCTTTGCTGCCGCAATCCTGATTGTTGATGTTGACATGGATGAATCCTAGCGTTTGCTCATCTCACTGATACCACACGATGCTATGTCAGCCGATCCCCAAGTATAATAGACACGCAGATCGACACCATCCTTGTTGGCTTTGTACATGGCAATTATATGGCCACAATAATATGATACATGAGAAGTATCATGAATCTGCCGAACTTTACTTTATCATAGATCCCGGAACTGTTTTTATGATATAGATTGGCTGTAACGGTCGATTAACCAGAGTAGTATAATATACGGGCAAGAATCATCATTCGTCTAACTACCGGCATTGGTAGGTACCACATTGTTGATCAAGGCTTTACAACCATTAATATAACTGCATCGAGTAAAATACTGATACAAATACTGATACAATGGGATAGAGTTGCATTCCCCATTAATATATTAATTTCGCACATTATTGCATATAACGACTAATTGGTTTAGTGTTTATTAGCTCATATTACTACATTGGAGTTATTCTTGCAAAAACCGAATTACACTATTAAAGCTGATTCATTATGAATAAAAAAACAAATAATTTAACAAAGACACAACAAATTGCCTTACAATTAATTAAATCTGATGCAGCTTTTTTATTTTCTCTCGCACAATTAAGCAACCGATTCAAATCAAATTTTTTAATTATGGCACAACCATATATAGGCGTCTTTGTAGAAGGATCAACAACATGGAGCAATAAAGTAGGACTGCAAACACCAATTTTAACAAAAGATGAGAATTTGTATTATAACGCTATGCGTAATACAATTAAGTGCTTTAATATGGAGTACCAAGATTTTTATGATCTTTTACAAATTAAATTCAATGATAGCGATAGGCATTTTTCAAATTTACAAAAACCAATAGCCAAATTACTTTTTCCAAATCAATATTACAATGTCGGCGTTGACTGCCAAAATGGTCACTATTGTGGCAATACTATCCTATGCTCCATCTATTCCCCATATTATTCATATGGACAAATTGATACAACATACATATACAATTATTCATTAGTCGTTGGGAAGATAATTTCCGCTTTCGAAGTTAAAAGGGATAATTTATATAACATTAATACCAATTTGTTATTCCAGGCTAAAGATTATATGTTTTTTCACAAGTGCCCACTAAAGAGAGAATCATTTGATGATTTTTGTCTATTCTCCATATTATGTGTAATTAACTATTTACTATTATTCGTTGATAAATTATACATTAGTGAATTTCCTTCGAAATTGCGTTTTGCTTACCTTCAGTATTATTACCTTCTGAATATTATTCCAGATATAAATAAAAAGTTAAATACTAGCTTCTATTTGGACGATTCATATAACAGCTACTTATTCCGTAATTGTATGGCTCATTACGGTTTGGGCGTAGCTATAAGCGATAATGAAATAATCGATAATGATTCCTTTGGGGGATTAACCAACATACTATTTAATAAAGACTGTTATACAGTGAAAAATGAAATATATAATATGTTAATTTCACTTTCAAAACAATTAGAAGATTATTTGTTTTAGATTCATCTATAAGTGTGCCTTTTGAAATTAAGGCAGACAATTACTTTACTATATATCTCATGCTATGAAGCTATTTTATTGCATCTGGCGACATAACATATATATCTATTAAATAGCAGAACGCAGCATTGCCAACCAATCATTACTTGTGGATCAGTTTTGCATTCAAATATATCCGCAATGCATCTACGTTACAATGTCGCCATTCTAATCGATATGATAGCATCATCAGTTATTCTCCCTATATGCAAGGTATGGTCAAATGAATTTATACCAACGTATTTGTAACTGACTAAATCGCAACAGCAATTATTATATCGTTATATTAACAATATGCAAAAAAGTTTTAGACACAATAAATTAGTGTTTCCTTTACTGTTCTTTCAGGCTAAGCCGAAATTCTTTTTATTACATCATACTATGTCACAGCATTCTCACAGTAATTGTAAACTTCCATGATATCCATAGTTTGTACGCTCCGGTCGAGATATGTTAAAATTCAGGGTATCAGACAGGCTATCGGCCCAGGGGGCTCATCGTGGAAGAGAAAAAGGACATCGGCATCTCATCTTTGGAATGGCAGCGCATGTACCTGCGTCTGACCCTGGATCCGGCCATCCCCCAGGGGGCCTTCATCGCCCAGGACGTCGCCACCGGCCAGGAACTGGTCCTGCAATACCTTGACCAGGACGGCTACTACGCCATCAACGTCACCACCGCCATCCGCCGCGCCCCGCTGCCGGCCGGCACCTACCGGCTGGGTTTCAAGGACGGCTCCGGCTTCAGGCCGCTGGCCCTGACCGTCCAGCAGGCCGGCCGCCTGGACCAGTTGCAGCGGGTCTTCTACTATGGCAAGGGCTTCTATTCATATAACGTCACCGTCGAGGCGGAGTTTTCCGCCGATAGGATATACATGCTGCTGCGCACGGCCTTCATGATGGCCAACGACCACCCTAAGCGCCGCCGGATCGCCGAGGGCCGCACCGCCAAGGGCCGGCTGAAGCAGCTGGGCCGCATGGCCGCCGAGGGGCTGATCAAGGCCGTCTATGGCGTTGGCGAGACCTTCGCCCGTCACGACGGCCGCCACGTCCTGTTCATGTCGCAGACCTACGACCACATGTCCGGCAACCTGCAGGTGCTGTCCCAGCGCCTCGAGCAGCGCCAGCTGGGCTACAAGATAACCTATTCGGTCGAGGACCTGCTCAAGCCGGGGGCCCATCTGGCCGGCTGGTGGCGTTCCACCACCCGCCTGTGCGGCCAGGACTACATCTTCACCGACGACTACGAGCCTGTCTTCGCCTTCGTGACGCTGAGCCCCAAGACCAAGCTGATCCAGGTCTGGCATTCCGGGGCCGGCTTCAAGACCTGCGGCTTCGGCCGCTACGGCCATGACGACGCCCCGCACCCCTACCGCATGAGCCATCGGCAGATCGACTATGCCGTGGTGTGCGCCAAGCCCATCCAGACCGAGTTCATGGAGATCTTCGGCCTGGAGGCCGACGCGATGCTGCCGGTGGGCATCCCGCGGCTGGACGGCTACATGGACCCTGCCAAGCAGGCCGCCTTCAGACAGAAGTTCTTCGCCGACCACCCGCAGTGGCTGGGCAAGAAGATCATCCTGTTCGCCCCCACCTTCCGCGGCAAGGGCGGCCGGGACGCCTATTACGACTTCAGCCAGATCGACTTCAAGGGCCTGGACAAGGTCCTGGGCGACCAGTACGTCATGCTGTTCAAGTTCCACCCCTTCGTCCGCCAGCCCATCGCGATACCGGACTACTGCCGCGAGAAGTGCTTCGACTTCACCAGCTACCCGGACATCAACCAGCTGTTCTACGTGACCGACCTGCTGATCACCGACTACTCGTCGTGCTTCTACGAGTTCGCCCTGTTCCACAAGCCGATGCTGTTCTTCACCCCCGACGAGGCCCAGTACGCCCTGGAGCGCGGCTTCTACCGCTCGGTGGAGGACACGGCCCCGGGCACCATCTGCCGCACCTTCCCCCAGCTTCTGAAGGCCATCCGGGACAAGGACTTCGACATGGCCAAGATCGACGCCTTCATCGCCCGCAGCCACAACACCAACCCGGGCACGGCGTCCGACGCGATCATCGACACGGTGCTGCTGGGCAAGCCCGTCAGCCGCTGACAAGGAGGGCCCATGCCAAGATTCAAGGAATACGCCTCGTTTGCCGCCCAGTACCTGACCTACCGCCTGCTTTATCCGTTTGTCCGGATGGATGACCGGCAGGTCCTTTTCGTCGCCAACTCACGCACCGCCCTGGACGGCAACCAGAAGGCCATGGACGCCGTCATCGACCCGCATGACTACCGCAAGGTCTATTACCTGAAGAAGGACGGCGTCGACATGAACGCCTGGTCCGAGAAGCGCCGGCTGATACGGCTGCTGCTGCGTTCCAAGTACGTGCTGCTGCAGTACGAGAACCCGACGATCTCGCTGATGAAGCGACGGCCAGGCCAGGTGGTCTGTCAGCTGTGGCACGGCCCGGGGGCCATGAAACGCATCGGCACCGCCCGCACCGACATGCACCGTGGCCGGCTCCGTTCCAACTTCACCCACCGCAACTACACCATGGCCCTGGAGACCAGCGAGGCCGACCGGCCGATTTTGGCCGCCGCCTTCAACATGGACGTCAAGGACATCCATGCCGTCGGCTATCCCCGCACCGACGTCTTCTTCGATCCTGACGCCCGTCAGGCGCTGGCCGCCAAGGTGCTGGCCAACTATCCCCTGCTCCAAGGCCGCAAGGTCGTCCTGTTCGCCCCCACCTTCCGCGGCTCGCGGGTGACCCAGGCCCATTACGACTACGCCAAGCTGGATCTGGACTACATCCATGAACAGCTGGGCAAGGAATATGTCTTCGTCATCAAGTGGCACCCCGCCATGCGCCAGTACGACCCCAGCCTGCCTGATTTCGCCCGCCAGGCGGCCCGCCATCCCGACTTCTACCTCGATCTGACGTCCTATCCGGACATCAACGAGCTGATGATGGTAAGCGACGTGCTGGTCACCGACTACTCCTCGGCGCTGTTCGAGTTTGCCCTGCTGGACCGGCCTATCGTCCTGTACCCCTATGACCTGGGTGAGTATTTGGCCGGCCGCGGCTTCAACTATCCCTACGAGGATTACGACACCGGGGCCATCGCCCATGACTGCCGCCAGCTGGTCGCCGCCATCAAGGCCGGCCACATCGACCAGGCCAAGCGGCAGGCCTTCATCCAGCGGTTCATGTCCGCCTGCGATGGCCATGCCACCCAGCGGACCTGCCAGCTGATCTTCGGACCGCGGGAGGCCGCGCGATGAAGATCATCATGGACATCGCCTTCGGTTTCCTGGACATCGTCTACTTCTTCATGAAGCTGGCCCCCCGGAAGGACAAGGTCGTCTTCATCTCCCGCCAGTCCGACGTCCCCGGCCCCAACTTCACGCTGGTCGCCGCCGCGCTGGCCGCCGACCATCCGGGCATCCAGGTCGTCATGATGTGCCGGATGATCAGACCCGGCCTCAAGGCCAAGCTGGGCTACATCGGCGAGATGTTCGCCCAGATGCGCCAGATGGCCGACGCCCGGGTGGTGGTGCTGGACACCTACTGCATCACCGTCAGCTGCCTGCATCACCGTAAAGGCCTAAAGGTCATCCAGATGTGGCACGCCCTGGGCTGCTTCAAGAAGTTCGGCTGCTCCATCCTGGACCGGCCGGGCGGCTCCTCCTCCAAGCTGGCCCAGGCCATGCGCATGCACCGCAACTATGACTACGTGTTCGTCTCGGCGCCGGTGTGCAAGCCCTTCTTCGCCCAGGCCTTTGCCACCGACATAGCCAGAATGGTCGTCCAGCCGCTGCCCATCGTCGACCAGCTGACCGACCCCGGCTACATCCGGGCCACCAGGGAGAAGGTCCTGACCGCCCATCCCCAGCTCAAAGACAAGCCGGTGGTGCTGTACGCCCCGACCTTCCGCAAGGACGAGGCCGGGCTGGCCCAGGCCGTTACCGCGCTGTGCCGCCGGTTCGACTACCGGCGCTACAACCTGGTCATCAAGCCGCATCCGCTTTCGAAGATAACCTTTGACGAGTCCCAGGTGATCACCGACCCGGCCTTCTCCACCCAGCAGTTCGCCTGCGCCGCCGACCTGGTGATCACCGACTATTCGGCCGTGGTCTATGAGATCGCCCTGCTGGGCAAGCCCATGGTCTTCTATGCCTTCGACAAGGCCGACTACGCCGACGCCCGTGACTTCTACATCGATTACGACAAACAGATGCCCGGCCCCATCTGCCAAAACCTGGACGGCCTGCTCAAGGTGCTGGCCGGGCTGTGGCCCGACGGTTCCGCCGTCAGGGCCTTCGCCGACACCTATGTCGCCCCGGGCCGCACCCATAACGCCGCCGACATCGCGGCCTTCATCGCCGCGCTGATGCGATGACATCTCCAAGGAGGTAGCCGATCATGAGCCAGAAGCTGTTATCGAGCCGCGAGGACATCGCGGCCCTGCTGAAGAGGCATGGCGCCCGTCACGTGCTGGTGGTGTGCGATCCCTTCATCATGGGCCAGCCGCTGCAGCAGTATCTGACCCAGCTGCCCTGCGACTTCAGCTACTTCACCGCCTTCAAGCCCAACCCGCTGTATGAGGACGCCCTCGCCGGCGCCCGTCTGTTCGACGACATCCAGGGCGACCTGCTCATCGCCATCGGCGGGGGCAGCGCCATCGACACGGCCAAGGCCATCAAGATGTTCTGCCGCATGGACTTGGACGGCGACTGCCTCAGCCAGCCGTTTGTCGACGGCGGGGTGCCCCTTCTGGCCATCCCTTCCACCGCCGGCACCGGCAGCGAGGCCACCCGTTATGCGGTCATCTACCGCCAGGGCGTCAAGCAGTCGCTCACCGACGACCGCCTGATCCCCGATTACGTGCTGCTGGAGCCGACGCTGCTGGCCTCGCTGCCCGACTATCAGCGCAAGGCCACCCTGCTGGACGCCTTCTGCCAGGCCATCGAGTCCTATTGGTCGGTCAACGCCACCGCGGCCTCACAGGAGCTGGCCCGGCAGGCCATCGTCATCATCATGGCCAACGCCCACGACTACCTGGACCGCAAGGAGGCCACCTACGGGGCGGCCCTGCAGGCCAGCCACCTGGCCGGCCAGGCCATCAACATCACCCAGACCACCGCGGCCCATGCCATGAGCTACAAGATAACCTCCCTGTTCCATGCCGCCCACGGCCACGCCGTGGCCATGTGCCTGCCCTATCTGTGGCAGTACATGAAGGACCACCTGGAGCTGTGCCGCGACGCCCGCGGCCGTGACTACCTGGCCGCCACCCTGGCCAAGCTGGATGCCATCATGGGCGGTGACGGGCTGCGCTTCTTCACCGCCTTCTACGCCGTCCTTGACATGCCCGTCATCCAGGCCGACAACGCCCAGATCGACGTGCTGGCCGCCGCCGTCAACCAGCAGCGGCTGGCCAACTTCCCGGTGACCCTGGACACGGCTGCCATCACGGCCCTGTACCGGCAGATCCTGCATTACTACGACGTCCCCTGCCCCGACGGCCGGACGCGCCAGCTGCAGCTGATCGAGTTGGACATCCTGCGCCAGGCCGACGCCCTCTGCCGGCGCCATGGCCTGCGCTACTACCTGGCCGAAGGCACCCTGCTGGGGGCGCTGCGCCATCACGGCTTCATACCCTGGGACGACGACATGGACATCATGATGCCCCGGGCCGACTACGACCGGTTTTTGGCCCTGGCCCCCGCCGAGCTGGGTGCCGACTATCAGCTGCAGTCACCGGCCAACGTGGCCTGCTGGTGGCTGGGCAACGCCAAGATCCGCTATCTGGGCGACTGCGGCTTCCGGCAGGACTACCTGCAGGGCGTCATGGCCAACGGGCCCTTCATCGACGTCTTCCCGCTGGATGCCTGCCATGGCCCCGCGGATTCGCGCACGGCCCGACAGGTCAGGCTGTTCCACCGGTGGCATGCGATGCTGCTGCGCAAGGCCGGCACCAACAAAAACAGCACCATGCGCAAGAAGGTCGTGCGCCTGATGTCGCTGTTCCATTCCCGCAAGTGGCTGCAGGCCCGCATGACCCAGGCCCAGACGATGTACAGGGATGACCCCGATGCCGCCTTCCTATGGAGCTCCTGCAGCCTGTATCCCTATCAGCGCGAGATCTTCACCCGCGACATGCTGGAGCCGACCCGCACGGCCCGCTTCGAGGACATGGAATGTCCCATCCCGGCCCAGGCCGAGGCGATGCTGACGCAGATCTACCATGACTACCTGCGCATGCCGGACGCCGACAAGCGCGTCAACAAGCATCCGTGGGACAAGCGCGAGGATTGAACCTTTAAGGCGGCGCCGTCAGGCACCGGATGGGGGAAGCGGGACATGCCTCCCCCCCTTTTCATAAAAAAGGAGATGTGACCTATGGAACAGAAGATGCTCAAGGAGTGGCAGGACATCGCCAGGCTGTTGGAACAGCATGACGCCCAGCATGTCTTCGTGGTATGCGGAAAGGCCCTGATGGGCCAGCCCTTGCAGAAATACATCGACGGCCTGCCCGTCGCCAAGACCTATTTCTCCGGCTACCAGCCCAACCCGGAGATCGATGACGCCGTCGCCGGCACCCGGCTGTTCAATGACACTGGCTCCGACTTTTTGATCGTCATCGGCGGGGGCAGCGCCATCGACACGGCCAAGGCCATCAAGATGGCCCGGCACATGGATCTGGACGGTGACGTGCTGACCCAGCCCTATGTCGACGACGGGCTGCCGTTTCTGGCCATCCCCAGCACGGCCGGCTCCGGCAGCGAGGCCACACATAACGGTGTCCTCTATCACAACCACGTCAAGAAGGCCATAAGCAACGACGCCTTCCGTCCCACCTACGTCCTGCTGGAGCCGGCGCTGCTGATGACGCTGCCGGACTACCAGCGCAAGGTGACCATGATGGATGCCTTATGCCAGGCCATCGAGTCATACTGGTCGGTCAGCGCCAACGCCCAGTCCAAGCAGTATGCCCGCCAGGCCATGACCATCATCATGGCCCATGGCTCCGATTACGCCGCTGGAAAACATGAAGCCGACGCCGCCATCATGCAGGCCAGCTACCTGTCCGGCCAGGCCATCAACATCACACGCACCACCGCGGCCCATGCCATGAGTTACGGTCTGGTCATGACCTTCCCCATCGCCCATGGCCAGGCCGTGGCCATGACGCTGCCCTATCTGTGGCAGGACATCAAAAAGCGTGTCGACTCGGCTGCCGACAAACGTGGTGTCGACTACTTGAGACAGACCATGGCCGACCTGGATGAGATACTGGGCGGTGATGGGCTGACCGCCTTTGCAACCCTATACCAGAAACTCGACTTACCGAAGCAGCACGCCGACGAGAAGATGATTGAAGCCCTGGCCGCCACCGTCGATACAGGGCGGCTCGGCAACAGCCCGGTACCAACCGGGCCACAGCAGATTCGTGGCGCACTACGCTCAGCGCTCGATTGATATTGCCATCAACACCATGCTTTCCTTCGAGCATGGTTTTTATTACTGAGCAATAATTATTTACTCCCGTTTGTCATTACAAGAAATTTGCAGATACAAAATATGCAAAATTACATGTTTTTCGTTTAATCATTATAAATAAGAAATAACAAATCCATCTATAGCAATACATTTTAAAGAACTGCACTATGTTGAATAAGCCGGCGTAACTGCACCTTTGATGATACAAACGTCCCGACGTTTTCATTCAAGCTCTCCCTGATGCTCCTTGTCCACCTTAATTTCGTCAAAGGTCAAGGGTTTGTCGTCCAAGTTGCTCTTGTCCGGCTCTTTATTCTCGTCCATTTTTCCTCCCCTGCATGTTCGTTGCCCATGCGGTTATATAATAAAAACGCCCTTGCGGACGTTCTTACTACCTTAATCAAAAATGCTTTACCAGTTGAGTCTCAAACAGAAAACCGTGTTGCTTATGGCTGTCTCTTTACTGACCTCGCCATTGATGAACTCGTTGTAGTGCTCCTTGATGGTAGCGGCCTCATCCTCTATGTAGCCGTCCACCTCCGCCGGGTCATCGTTTGCAAGTTGCTGATGTAGCCGCCTGCGGCACTCGGCCAGGTACTCGTCGTATGTCATCGTCATTTTTTTCCCTCCTTAATCGCGTCATCGCGCGCTTTCATAGCCCTCTCATATCCATCATCGCCATCATACTCTACCGTCGAGTCTGCTATAAACTTTTTATACGGACGTTTCTTATGCCTGCCTACATATTTGTAGAATACGACGGCCTCTTCGTGCTCCCCATCGTCGGGCCAGTCATCTTTTTTGTACGTTTTGTTGAATGGTGTATAAGAGACTGCCTCAAAGCCGTTGCGGTTATAGAAATCGTACAAATCCGAGCCATAGGCATCTAACCTGTCGCCCTTGTTTTCCCGTGCGACTTTCAGCAACTGCCATCCACCATCCGCCTTTATCCCGGTCCCAGGATTATCGTTGGTGCACAAACTGATTGTATCACCACTGGATGACTGATACTGTCGATCCACCCCGTAAAATGATGTTCTTAAAATTTTCATAGTCGGACACTTCATGCTTAGTATCTACTCTCCACGCGTCTATCGCTGGATGAGACTGCTTGGCGTTGAACAGTGCCTCCCTAAACTCTGTAGGCTTGACCAACTTGTACTCGATTTTTGCCTCTAGGTCCCGTTTGTGCTCTACGATTTTGGGGTTACGAATTGAGCCATTGCTAAACTCATCATACCACTGTTTTTTGAGCCGGGCTTTGATGGTGCTGGACTTATCTTTGCCGATATCTTCGCCGAACTTTCCGCTCTGGGCCATAGCCGTATGCAGGTCCTGGCCGTCCTTGAGAAAAATGCGCCGACCACTTATGGTCCGCCATACTCCATCCGTGTCATCCATGGTTATACCCCCTGTACCGTGTTATTAGGCGTGTCCACGATAGCAACACGCGAGCCCTGCTTATACACCTCGTCCAGTAAAAGCAGATACTTAGATTCAGTCTCAATAGCGCTAGACATTTTATAGATTTCCTCCTATGTCTATTTGATTGGGAGTCCAAGATTACGACGCCGCGTGTTTTCCTCGTCCTTTTCGGGCGCCGGCGCCCCATACTCTAGGCCGGTTGAACTGGTTGAGCCTGTGTCAAACAGATAAGCCTTGGACTCTCTCAGCGCCTTTATCTGTCCGCTCAATCCCTGCATCTTGTCATCTTTCATGGACACCTTGCCCATATCAATGAGCGCAAGGATATCGGCCGGGTCCTTAACATGTGCTTTCATGATTTCCCCGACCGCGTTTGCCTTTAGGAGTTGCTTGTGCAGGGTCTCCCGTTCCCCGTCAAACGCCTTGCTGGCATCAGCCTTGGCCGCCTCTAGTTCGACGGCACTCTACTCTTGCCATTTGGCTTTGGCCGTTGTGTGCGCTTTGGCCACTCTGCGGTCAAACTCGCCCTGATACTCCTTGTCCTCCAGAATCTCGTCAAAGGTCAAGGGTTTGCCGTCCAAGTTTTCATTCTTGTACGGATCTTTATTCTCGTCCATTTTTCCTCACCTGCATGTTCATCGCCATGCGGTTATACATAAATAAAAACGCCCTTTTGGACGTTCTTACTACCCTAATTGGCTCATAAAATCATATGATCGATATTACACTGGTTTCCCATTCCATTTCTCTAGGTCATCGAATTGCTGCTGCGTTATCTTGCCATCATTGAGCAGTTGTTTTCTCCACGTTGTGAATGAATCAATCTGCTTTTGTGTAAGCCCGGACTTATCGTTTACTAGTACGCCGTCGGACGGGTCCTCACCGTTGTTCCCCATACGGACATAAAACTTATCATGCTCCGACAACTCCTTAAACTTGTGCGCGCGTCCGGCCTTATCCAGCTTAATCCAATCATTATATTTCAGCATTATACTTCCTCCAGATGTATGTTTGCGACTCTACCATCCTTTTTATATCAGCTGTATGAAACGCTGATCTGCTCACATATACTAACTCTTTCTCTGAAGAATTGAAAACAATCATGTCATACGCTTCACTTGGAACAACGTGTTCTTAGCATATTCAAAGCCAGGTTGCATTGGCAATAATTTACGGACTGCGTCGCACCGGATCTTCACATCGGTACTGATTGCATTTTTTAGCAAATTCACTGTTGTGGCTCAGAAAACTATATTTGTCATGTCCTTCTGATGATACGAATGCCTAGTTTTCGGCGGCGAAATGCCACGGCAAAAATCCAAACTGTCAAGAGTTTAAGGGAGAGATTTTCGCAAGAAAATACTACTCGTCCCTTGACAGTTTGGATGCGTGGAACGGACGGAGAAAAGTTCGGTTTTTCTTCAAGAAGCTATGCTTTGATTTGTTCATAATTGTATGGTATATTATTTGTGCATTTTTTGCGAGCAAGCTGCTCGTCAAACTGGAATTTGATGGGGCAAAACTATTTATATAATGATAAGGTGAATGATGAATGAAAAGTTTTTGGTCGTATATTAAAAACGATAAATTCTGCATTGGTTGCACAGGACGAACGGTGTATCTGTATGATGAAAATCAAAAAGAAATCAAAAAATTCAAAGACATACAGTATGCATATACGCCTATGTTTTGTCCAAATAACAAAATGTTTGTTGTAAAATCAACGGCAGGTATGATTGCCATATATTCACTTGAAACAATATCGCTAATAAAGAAATTTAGGTTTTCAGAAGTTGATGGAGCACAAGATGATGGTTTTTGCTTTTCTCAAGATGGAAAATATTTTTATAATATTGAGCGACATATAGATAGTTGCAAAACACGATTAGCAATTTATGAAACGGAATCGTTCTCTGTTGTTAAATATATATATGATGATGATTTTAATATTGCATTATCAGATATAGAATATAGTGATAAGAAAAGCGCGTTGTTTGTTGTTGGGTTTGAAAGAAACTATAACGGAATGCAAAACAAATATTTTGTTGCAAAGCTATCAAATGATATTTTGTCTGATTATACTGAAATTACCAAAACGCAATATGATTATATTACTGGTTATAAATGCATAGAAAGAATGGGATTTACCAGCAAAGCAAAAGAATGGTCTTCGTTAAAATATCAAGGATATGACTTAGATGGAATAAATAATGAAAGTATGTCTATTGCGGATTATATAAAATGTGCAAAATAATCCTCCTTTGAACTTACAAATCCCGATTTGTCGGGCTGAATAGGTATAACACGAACATCGGCGGGTAAGTAGCACCACCCGCCGATTTCTGTTTTTACAACCCCATGTCCTGCGTCCTGCGCGGCGATTGCTCCCGCTGTTTCTGTCGGAAGATACTGTAAACGCTCTTGCGGAGTTGCTCGGCTTCCTTTACCTCGTCCTTGAGGGAAACATACCGCTGATCGAGCGTTTTCCTCTCGGCAATCAGCTTGTTGTATTCCAATTTCCATACTTTTATCGGAAGCGCGGTCTTGCCGTTCATCATGTCTTTGAGATAATTCCGCACCGCTGTAAACAGGATTTGCTCACTTCCCGTCAGCGTCTTTTTTCCCTTGTATTTGAAGTAAGTGTCGGCTTGCCCGATATGCTTTTTCAGCGTGTCAAGCCGCCTGTCAATGGGTTTGAGTTCTTCCCGAACGTTCATCTGTGCCGCAAATAAAAGGACTGCCTGTAAATTGCGGCCTTTCGACCTACCTTTACAGTACAGCCCGTTTGGCTTCTCTCAGCCCAATGACATCGCTCAAGTTAAAAGCATCATCCAAGCCTTGTGACATAAGCCTGCTAAGCCTGACATGATGAACGCCGAACATCTTGACCATCATCACGCAGTTAGGTAAAATAAATCCGTGAACACCGTTCACATGGAGGCTTACAGATGAGCCAAAGGATAAACGATGCCCGCAAACTGTTGTTGAGACATGGCCGTGAATTCCTTATCGCCAACCGGGACGGGCACCTTGGCAAGCTCAACATCCGTGACCTGACCACCGACTGCGGCATGGCCATGGGCACCTTCTACCATTACTTCACCTGCAAGGACGACCTGGTCATCCAGATCATGGACGAGGACTGGCAGAGGATCATCGAAGAGGTCGGGCCTCTGGCCCTGCAGGATGAACCGCTGTATGACAAGCTGAAGTTCATCTATGAGCGCATCACCCGTTTCGCCAGCGATTATGTCGAATCCACCATGGCTCTGCTCAGCCCGTCGACCGCCAACACGGCCCATCGCGTCAAACAGGAGCATTCGATGAACGACCTTATCAAGCTCTTTTTGAAGATGGAGGTGGAGCGCGGCGAGCTGATCCTCCATGCCGACTACGACAGTGCCGCCTACCTCCTCATCAAGCTGTTCATGGCGGCCGGCCGCAACCCGGCCATCACCTTCGACACGATGTGGCGCTGCATGAATTTCCGTGTCGTCAAGGCCTCAGCCAGCGACGCCCGCTAGGTCCACCCCACCGCCCGACGTCCAACCGTACTCCCTCGCATGCCTTCGGAGCTGGCCGCCAGCGCTGCCGGATCCGTCACGGTCCAGCCGGCCTGGATAGTTTTTTGGTATTTTTTTATTTATTCCATCCTTCATCGTCAGACATTTATGATAGGATATGTTTAGCAAAGAGATATAACGTCAGTCGGCAATGGGACGCGATGCATCCACAGGGGAGACCCATGGAATTCAACAAGGCCAGGCAGTTCGACAATAACATCAAGGAGTACGCTGATGCCAGCGAGTCTTTGCATGGGCGCCATTCCTATGGCAAGGTCAGGGCCCATGGCGCCGGCATCTTGGCCGCCCCGGCCTTCACGCAGGCCGCCGCGCTGCTATTGACCGCCGGCACGCTGGCGGCAGTGTTGACCACCGGGTCGTTGCGGACCCAGCCGGCCAACCCGGCCGTGCCGCCCATCGCCCAGCCGGCCCTGACCGGTCAGGTCAAGGCGGTGGACGTCACCGCCGCCACCGTCAGCGTCACCGTCACGGACGGCGACCTGATCGCCGACCCAATCTCCTACGCCGTCACCGCCCAGGGCCAGACCAGCGCCGTCATCACCGGCACCCTGGAACGGCCCGTGGTCACCCTGCAGCTGACGGGCCTGACCGCCGATACCGCCTATGCCCTCCATTTCACCGACCTCAAGGCGCTGTTGGACGAGACCATCGCCTTCCATACCGCCCAGGCCCCGGCCGTCACGCCGCCCAGCTTCGCCGCCGCGGCCTCCGACATCGGCCGGACGGCCGCCAAGGTGACCGTGACGGTCACCGACCCCGCCGCCGACACCTTCCCGCTGAACTACCGCCTGACCGCTTCCGGCGCCGCCCAGGCCACGGCCAGCGGCACCGTCACCGCCGCCAGCTCCGTCATCACGCTGACCGGCCTGACCGCCGGCACGACATATAAGTTCGAGCTCATCGATGCGGCCGCCGCCACCGTGGCCAGCTGTTCGTTCACCACGCTCAAGCCCGCCACACCCGCCAAGACCTACAAGGCGCCCACGATCACGGATCTGACGGTGATGCCCACCGACGACATGATCATCATCGCCTCCGGCGCCGTCAGCGTCAACGACGCCACGATAACCGGCGTGACCTTCGCCGCCAGCCCTTCCCGCGGCGTCGCCATGACCTCCAACTATTCGACCTCCGGCAACACGCTGAACGCCGGCGGCAGCTTCGATCCGCACCGCGGCGGCACCTACACCATCACCATGACGGTCAAGTACCGCCTGGCCGGCAAGACCGCCACCCTGAAGCGCTCCGCCACCGCCAGCCTGCCGATGATACCGCCCGACCTGACCGCCACGACGGTCGGCTATGATGCCGCGGTCACGGACAGCACGCGCGGCCCGTCGTTCACCTTCGCGGACGACGACATGGATCCCGCCAGCATCACCGCCATATCCATCACCGATGACGGCACCGCCCTGCCGGGCACCCCGACGGTGACCAGCTCCGGCGGCACCACCACCATCATGCTGACCGCCGCCCCCTACAACGTGGTCCAGACGTTCACCAACGTCGCCATCAGCTTCACCTACCGCTATTATGGCACCACCAACGACCGCACCTTCACGTCCGCGCCGGCCGACCTGGCCGCCCCGGGCTTCTACATCACCGGCATCACCGGCAGCCAGGTCGCCGCGACCCTCAACGCCGGGACCCCGGCCAGCTGCACGGCCTCGGTGCTGTACACCTACGGCGGCAACACCTACATGCATGAGGTGGCCGCCGCCGACATCACGATCAACGCCGGCCAGGCAGCCTTCACGCTGCCGGCGGAGGCCGCCATCCCGGCGGGCTCCAACGTGTCGGTCGACATCACGCTGTACACCGTCATGGCCGACGGCGGCGAGCAGCGCAGCCCGTATACAGCGAACGTCACTTTAGGATGACATGGATCAGATCAAGGAGGATCTATATGAACAGAAATAAAAAGGGTTGGATCGGCGCGGGCATCGTGCTGTTCGTGCTGATCGTGCTGCTCAACCCCGGCTGGCTGACCTTCCTGCCGGCGGACGTGCGCCAGGCCATCAGCCAGCAGATGGGCCTGACCTTCGGCCGCCTGCTGGCCGGCGACTCGCTGTCCATCACACTGCCCAAGCTATTGGCCGTGGCCGCGATGATCATGGCGCTGTGGCTGGCCTGCAAGCTGCTGGACTGGCTGGTCCGGATGCGTCATGGCGCCTCGGCCCATCAGGACACGGTGGCCGGGCTGCTGTCCAGCGTCATCCGCTACGCGGCGGTGATCGTCGGCATCATCTGGGGCTTCAGCATCATGGGGGTCGACGTCTCGGCCATCCTGGCCTCGCTGGGCATCATCGGGCTGATCGTGGGCTTCGGGGCCCAGAGTCTGATCGAGGACATCATCACCGGGATGTTCATCATCTTCGAGAAGCAGTATGAGGTCGGCGACATCATCGTGCTGGACGACTTCCGCGGCACCGTGCGTAAGATCGAGGTCCGCACCACGACCATCGAGGACGACGGCGGCAACCTGAAGGTCGTCAACAACTCCGACATCCGCAACTTCCAGAACCGTTCGCGTGTCATGTCCTGCGCGGTGACCGACGTCAAGATCTCCTATGACTGCCCCAAGGACGAGGTGGCCAAGGTCCTGACCAAGGCCTTCGCCAAGGCACGTCAGGAGCATGCCGGCCTGTTCGCCTCCGATCCACAGTACCTGGGGATCGAGGAGTTCGCGGATTCCGGCTACATCGTGCGCTCGGTCGCCTCGGTGACCGAGGCCGACCTGTACAAGGCCCGGCGGGCCCTCAACGACATCATCATGGCCGCGTTGGAGGATGCCGGTATAACCATCGGCCGCTCGGCGGCACCCGTCGCCCGCAAGTGACGCCGGACATCGTTCAAAACCAAAGGAAAGCCCCTTGTCAGCAAGGGGCTTTGTCTTCTTTACGGGCTTCGCTCCGGGCGGCGATCAGCCGGCTGAGCGTCCCGTACAGCACCGGCGGGTCGACGGGTTTGCACAGGTGGTCGTCCATCCCGGCCGCCCGCGTCTTCTCCGCATCCTCGTCATACGTGTTGGCGGTCATGGCGATGATCGGCACGGTCCCGGCGTCGGGCCGGTCCAGGGCCCGGATGGCCGCGGCGGCCTCCAGGCCATCCATCACCGGCATCCGCACGTCCATCAGCACCGCGTCGAAATGCCACGGGGCGCTGGCGGAGAACATATCGACGCCCTGGCGGCCGTCAGCGGCCACCGTCACGTCGATGCCGGCCTTGGTCAGCACATGCATGGCGACCTTCTGGTTGAGCCGGTTGTCCTCGCACAGCAGGACGCGATGGCCCGCCAACGACGGCGGGACCGCCGTGCCGCCGCTTTTCGCGGGGCCCACGGCGGCGGTCACGGCCGCCGTCAGCTCGACGGTGACCGCGGTGCCGGTGCCCGGCGTACTGTCGATGGCCAGCTGCCCGCCCATCAGCGTCACGATGCGGCTGACGATCGCCAGCCCCAGCCCGGAGCCCTGTTCGCCGTCGGCGATCTCCTGCTGTGCGAAGGGCTCCAGCGCGTGACCGACGAAGTCGCCGTCCATGCCCCGGCCCGTGTCCTCCACCACCGTGGTCAGCAGCGCCGTGCCGCCGCCGCGGTCCTGATGCCCCAGCCGCATGACGATCCGGCCCCCGGCCGGGGTGAACTTGACGGCATTGGACAGCAGGTTGAGGAAGACCTGGTTGTAACGGAGACGATCGACGACGATGGCCGCGGGATAGCCGTCATCCGGCACTATGTCAAAGGAGATGTCCTTGGCGCGGCACGACTCGTCGATGATGCTGTGCATCGTCGAGATGAAGTCGGCCACGTCATACGGCACGGCGCTGATGGCCAGCTTGCTGTTGTCCAGCTTGGTGATGTCCAGCACGTCGTTAACCAGCGACAGCTGGTGACGCGCCGCGACGTTGATGTCCTTGAGATAGGCATCGACCTGCTCGCGCGTCAGCGTCGGGTCCAGGGCCGCGTCGGACAGGCCGATGACGGCATTGAGCGGGGTGCGCAGGTCATGGCTCATGCGCGACAGGAAGTCGCTGCGGGCCGCGTTGATGGCACGGTCGCTCTCCAGCTTGGAGTTCATGTCATGCTGTTCCAGGCGCTGCCGCAGCTGCTGGTCGTACAGCCGGCGCTGGTCGTCAAGCAGGTCGAAATAACGGCCATGCAGGTTGCGGGCCATCAGATAGCCCACCACGTTGATGCCGACCAGCTCGATGGCGTATTGGAAGGTACGGGCCCGGCCGCCGGCATAGATGGCCGCCGCCAGGTTGACCGCGACCGAAGTGCCGAACACCAGCCGCAGGTTGCCCACGCGCAGCACCGGGGCGCATATCAGCACCGTGCACAGCAGCACGCAGTTGAGGGGCGAGTCCCCGCCCGAGGCCGCGTCACGGACCAGAAACGGGAAGAAGCCGATGGTGAAAAGCACCCAGAAGGCCGTGTTGAGCAGCTCCGGGGTCGCAAACAGGGCCTTAGGCCGCCGCAGGACGATCGCCAGCAGAAAAGCCAGCGACACGGCCGCCAGGTAGATGGCCCCGACCCACAGGATGGAGGTCGACCAGAAGTCGGGGTTCAGCAGGTTGAGCGCCTCGAAACCCAGCGTCCCCAGGCAGATGACGACGATGCGACGGATGTTGGCTGTCTCGATCTGCTCTTCGGCGATCGGGGTGAATTCGTCCCGTCCTTCGGTCTTGCTCGTCTTTTTTTCCATGAATATGATCCTCTTGGGGATGGGGCGCATCCCGGCATTCCATTATGACAGTATAGCGTCAAACCCTGTCCGTTTCAAATCGCCCCATCGTCAGCCGGCCGCACGAGCCCGACGACGATGTCGTTGACGTTGGTCCCTGTCGGCCCGGTGATGACCAGGCCGCCGGTCATGGCCAGGGCATGATAGCTGTCGTCGTCTCGCAGCGCTGCCGCCGCATCCCAGCCCGCCGCGGCCAGCAGGTCGGCCGTCCGGCCGTCGACATAGCCCCCCGCGGCGTCGGTGGGTCCGTCGGTGCCGTCGGAGCCGACGCTGATCAGCCCCACCCCGTCCAGCCCGCTAAGCTTCTGACAGGCCGCCAGGGCCAGATGCTGGTTGCGGCCCCCCAGCCCCTGGCCGGTCAGGGTGACCACGGTCTCACCGCCCGCCACCAAGGCCAGCCGCCGGCCGGTGCCCTGGACCTGCCGCAGCCGCCGGGCCATGTCGAGCCCCGCCTGGTCGGCCGGACCGCTGAGGCGGTCGGTCACCAAGGTCGGCTGATAGCCGCGCCTGGCGCAGGCCTCCAGCGCCGCCTGGCACAGCAGGCCGACGCTGCCGATGACATGGCTCTCGACGTTGTCCAGCCGGGCGGGCGTCGGGCGGGCCAGCAGGTCCAGCAGCGAAGCCGGCAGCCGCAGGCCGAACCGCGCGACGATGTCCAGCGCCTGGCCGGCGGTGGTGGCATCGGGGACCGTCGGGCCGGAGCCGATGGCATCCAGCTCGTCGCCCAGCACGTCGGACAGGATGACGTTGACCACCCGGGCCGGCTGGCAGGCCAGGGCGAAACGGCCCGCCTTGACCGCCGACAGCCGCTTGCGGATGATGTTGACCTGGCGGATG